>JAAUXT010002158.1_pt1 | contig 10469 bp, 10 predicted proteins | sample 7278171 | NCBI WGS metagenome assembly JAAUXT01 (sample SAMN14350112, study PRJNA611818) | marine sediment metagenome | isolation source: surface marine sediment (1.8m) | place: French Polynesia: Moorea | collected 2018-08 | reverse complement strand
CCCCCCCCCCCCCCCCCCCCCCCCCCCCCCCCCCCCCCCCCCCCCCCCCCCCCCCCCCCCCCCCCCCCCCCCCCCCGCCCCGCCCCCCCCCCGCGGGGCAGGGGACATTTCATCCACCCAGCCATATACTGCACTACCACATGGTGCTTTGCCCTAAAGGGACTTCGCACAATCAAAGGACTGGAGCTGCACTCTTCAGAGAGACTGAAAGAGTGGCCTCCCTCAGTGATCGATGGCGAAGGTGTCAGCGTGGGAGTGAAAAGAACTTTCAACTCGGTGATTAGAACATTCTGGGTTTTGTGTTCTTTGAAGCCCGTGGAAACTTCAGTGTGATCACAGACACGAAGTCTTTTTTCACGAGGAACATCAGAGACAACCAGAAACACTGTCACACTCCCGCACACGAGGAAAATTGAAAGGGCAAATTTACGAATGTAGTGCTTTTCTTTCTGTGAAATTGCGTTGCACTTGTTCGTCATAAAGCGTGGGAGTTTGAACACGACATGCAGGCGAGTCAGAGAAACGTGGAGGCTACGGCTTGCTTTGGTCAAATTTACGTCAACGCATCTGCTCGAAATCCCGCTCAAAATCCCGCTCAGCAGCCTCCGTTTGTTTGTGGCGTTCGGTGCGCAACAAATTTCAAACAAAAAGCAACAAACGAGAAGCAACCAGCGAATACAAAAGCAGAGCCTCGGTTTGTGTGTTGTGATTGTGGAACAACGGAACAAACGACTGATGTGTGCACGTTTGACTTCGCTAAAATTTCCACAAAAGGCCCTTTTGTTTGCTGCAGTTGCGCTTCGAAGTATGCACCCCGGCAAAATGCACCGGAAGATCCATTCGGAAACTTGAGTTCGACCCTGTTCGAGATGTTTGGAATTGGGTGACTCGCAGCTTTGTGCTTGCTGCGTTGAGCGCACTTCTCCACCTCAAGTGCTGGTCCCGTTCTGGTTTGCACAGAACAACGCGAAGAAAACTTACATGTATTTTTCAAAATGTTTTGTTGAGCCAAAATATTGGGGGGAGGAGTCAACGCTTGATGATGACGATCGATTGAGGTGCAACTGCACGGACACTGTAGGCTAATAGTGAGCGTTGTATGCACTTTAGATCCGGATTACGTCATGAGAGACTGCACAGCCCAGCGGAAAAGCAACTTCTGCCACACAGTGCCTGAGATTCCTGGTTTCATGAAGGAGCATAAACTGTGCCTCAAAACCTGCTTCACGGACGAGTGCAATGACGAAACCATAGTGGGCAAGCTGTTCACCCTGCTGCACCGCATCCTGGAGCCCAGCGAAGCGAACGCTGTCGGTTCCAATTGAGATGGTTGACGGTAGAAACTCCGCTTCTCGCGCGCCGCGATGACCGGCGGAAATGAAGACGAAATAAATGCAACAGATCTGTTCAAAATGAACAACTCGGGGTTCTTTTTTGATCAAACAAGTAACAACACACGAAAAACACAACGCGGTTCCAACTTCATCAAGACCCTGCAGGAAGGCAGAATGACACACGAGCGCACAACCGAAAGAGTTCGTGAAAGATTTTGTCGTTTTACGCCTGACTGTCTGTTCTTGCAGCGGTAACCGCCAAATTCAATCAATGACCAACCACAGTAGTGCGCTAATTGCGCTGCGAACCTCACAGTGAAGGTGCAAATGTGAAGTTGACACACCCGCGCACCGCAACAAATTGGAACTGAGGGAAAAGCAGCTGCAGTGCTTGCCTGTTTTTTGCTTCGAACTATCACACCAGAACGTTCAAGATCCACAATTATTTGTTGAATCAAAGAAGTGCTCGTTTCATTTCCTCGTTGATATCAAACTGCACTGCGTTGTCTTCGTGATGTGAGCGAAATGGGTTCATGTTCTGTTCTGGTGCGTGGTGCACGGGCACGCAATTTTAGCTTCGCACAGACTCAGGGCGCTTTCGGTGACCGACAGTTGAAAGTGGTACGTAGCAACTATCTCGTTTTCTTTCTCGCAAAGAAAGCTGTTTCGATCTTAAAGGCAGATATCACAAATTGCTGGCGCCAAAACAAGCACGCAGGGGGTAGGTGCATGGTAGTGGTGACAATGTCTGTGTTTGAACCGAAATCCCTTTCTAGCGCATGTGCAAATTTCAAATTTCTTTTGTTGTGAATGGAATCCTCGACGAGTCCGTCACGCATTGCGTTGTGAGGGCGAAACGCGCACGTGTACAGATATCCGTGTACAGTGAACGAACTGAAGGTAGACGTGACACTATAGCATCACATTATTCATCCATAATCAGTTGTGATGCACAATTTCACCCCATTCAGTTCTTTCCTCTTCACCAGAGCCTGTAAAAATGTTCACGTTGGACTGTAGACATTGATTTCGTCTTGTTTTTGTTCGCACAGAATATCTACTCAATCAGTGTCAAGACTACTGAAAACCGGGAACGTTCTTTTGTGAATAAACACAAAGAACACAAACGACGAAGGACTTGCTGGCTGTTTGTGTTGGAGATAACATTTGAGGAATTATTAACTTACGTTCAACTTGTGCACGACGTCCTTGTACTGCAGCTGATTCTCCATTAATGATGCGTCTTGGAAGTAATCAGAAATGCCAACGTGAACTTCCACCGACGTCAGTCGCGCACACGCCTCTGGGGAAAGAAAACAAGTGCGAGACTGTTGCACGTGCTCACGCTTCGTGCAGAACAGGTTCACACAAAAACGTGTGAACACGCGCACGCAAGCCTCCAGAATTGCTCAACTGCAGGGCAGTGTTGGAAAATGACAAAGTGAACATGATGTTCGTGGATTCCAACACATTTTCCTCACTGAGACTTTGCACTGCATTTGAGGCGGGGCGGGCTTGAAATTTGGAATTTGGTCAAAGGGCTGAAATGAAAGACGCGCCGGCTGCTGAATCATCGCCGCCCGTGAAATCGCTGCGGTCCGTGAGATCTCAGCGAGGGACCACGAGACAATCCAACAGCTGTGCAGCTCTTCCTCCAAAAAATACTTTGCCAGGATCATTCGTTTTTCTCATTCTCAAAAAGATGCAATTCTGAGGTACGTATTTGCACGTACAAAAATGAGTATTCTTGTTTCAGGATCAAGAAAACGGTCTTCAACCTCGACCCACCCCCTCTTCCACAGAAAACACGAATTGCATTTCTAGACCGATCCCATTCGAAGGCCTCAGTGCATTTGTGTGACGGAGGTCCGAGTCAAAACTGACAGGTATTCTTGTTTGGCAAACGCGGTCAGGTTTTGCTAGCTAGTTGTGTTCATGTGGAAACTGACCCTTGTGCAGCACTGTGCAAGTGTCTTTGTGCTTGTGCTTGGGTGGGTGACATTCAAATCAAAACTTTTGAGCAATCGGAAACGTCAGTGTTTCTCACAAATCAAAATGCCACTCGTCTGTTAGCGCTCGCTCTCTCGATAACCCACGTCAGAAACTTTTGCACACTTTTCTGTTTGCAAGTCATCGTTTTTCGAAGATACACGACAAAGTCTCCGATCACGACGCGCGAAGGTAAGATCTCGTACTCGTCAAGTGTTTGCGATCACGACTTGCCCTTGGATCATTCACACACCGAGACAAATTAGCAAGAACAAAGGACCGGTGAACTTACGAGCAAAATGAAGAAGCGCCTTGGGAGTGACGGGCGTGAAGGTAAATTCGAGCGTCTCGACGCGCTGCAGACCGGACCCACACAACTTGAGCGCGTCGGCTTCAGTAATCTCACACATGTGATCCAACTCCAAAATCTCCAGCCTCGGGCAGCATTTCACTATAAATGAATACACGAAGAAAGGAAAATTGTTTGAAAAAAGCAAGCACAGCACTGTGAACGTGGCTCACTAAGGGCCTCAGCTCTTTCAAAGTTCCAAAGGTCACAGTTTGCCCAAGTCAGCATTCAGTGGCTCAAACAAAGCAGCGACACATAAAGGCTGCGCTCGTGAGCCTGGAGCACGAACATATCTTTTCACTGACACGGTCTTTGTCCGCGCTATTCGAAAGAAAGTTCCCGCAAGGTGTTGGAGCGACTTACGAAAGTCTCACCGAGGCTCGCCACGCCGCTGACGTCCACTTCGACGCCTCCGACACACGCGACCCGCAGGCCGGGCCAACACTGTCCGATTCGCTTGAGGCACGTGTTGTTGAAGCGGCTCGGCTTCAGACTGCAAGCAACACGTGTATATGTATATATGCACAAGTTGGATCAAACTGAATTCAATGCTTGGTGTTCCAGGATTCACTAGTTTTGCAACCGTACATTTTGAAAAACTGCGACAGAGAAGGTAACTTGTCATGTTGAAGAAAACCACACTGAGGGCAGAATGTTAGTCTTTCCTTTGTTTCCAAACACCGCAACTGTTCTTGAAATGACCCTTCCTGTACGCATGTGTGTTGCCCTGTCGAGTACACAAGGATAAACACATCTGAACACATAGACACACCTAGGCCTCTGCATGCATGGGTCTGGGACAAATGATATCCTCAACGTCGCCTTCATTGGTTGCGAGAGGGTTGTCTGCATCCAACAGGAGCGACAAGTCTTCCCTTTCACGAGGAAGGAAGGACTCAAAAATTATCTGTTGATCGGAAAAAAACAGTCACTTGGCTGTTGGACTCCTGTGAGCCAAAATGTCTTTTATCCATGGTCTGCTTGACTTTGAAGGCTGAACAGCCAATTCAACTTTGAAGCAGTTGACATCTGCGAAAGTTTTCATCTCACTTTACCTCATTCTGCCGCCCCTCTCCCACAACACCACCACCACCAACGCAGCATGTTCAGTGTGAAAACGTGTGCCAACTCCAAAGAACTCAGACTTAATTGATGCTGATCACTTTCCAGCAAACGTTTTTTTTTTTTTAGTCGCTTCGCTGAGTTACTAACTTCCCGGGAAAAGGGCAAGGGAAGTTGAGTCAGGCAGACAGACGGACGGGCGGTTTGGTGGACAGACATACAGATTGGACCAAGCCCGAGGAAGAGACGCCAAGCAGCGAACCGCGGGTATGAAACTCTTGCTGGTGATCTGATTCGGTTTCGGCTGCAGGAAGTCAGAATTCAAATCAATTCGACTGGGTGCCATTCGTTGAAACATTTCTGCCAGCTTTGATTTGCTCGAATGCACGGTTCTGTGTCAATTTCTACCTCAGACATTTGGGTTCCGACCAGCGGCTCAGGGGGGCCTGGTCCCTGCCTGGCATCACACAACGTTCCTTGATTCTCTCTCAAACGAAAATCAGACAGAACACGCCTGCAATTTTTCTCCCACAGGGAGTAGACGAAGCAAATCAACCCGTTTTCTCTTGGATTGGTCACCAATTCAACAACAATGAGTGCCCAACCACATGCGAGAAGTTACCGATAATGCAGCAGCACTGGTGCACGTTCTTCTCAGCCATTCTCAATACTCAATGCACGTGTGGCTTGCTCAGAAATCAGAGCAGAATTCACCACCCCAGCTCTGAACCACCCAACCCTGGCCCTGAGATCTGGACCTGCCTCCCCATTGGTTTTCAATGATGCAGGTTCCAGCATGTTCAGCGTGTGCTCACTCTGGATCCACCACCCCATTCAACCATTTAGGCAGGGGGTATGCCTCGAGCTGCTGAGATTCACTCATGACCACTGCCATGGATCTAGATGGATACAGCCTTGCAATTCAGTCATTTGGGAAAGATCAAAGAACCACAAAAAGTCCAGTCTGCCCATGTTTTCTACTTCACTTGTCAATAAAATTTTGATTCTTGGATACTGAAGGTACTGACCCCTGCTCCCTAGTGTTCTCACTCAATGAAACTGTGATAATGCAACAAGCCAATGTCTTCGATTTCACGAATTGTGCGCCACGGTTTGTCTGAATCACGGGTCGACATCAGGTTTTGCGCTTTCCCCAAGAATAACTGCGAGAAACAAATGCAATCTTCACTCATCTTCCAAGGTTACGACAACGTGAAATCCGAAATGCAGCTTGAAATGATTGTTGTCCGTTGTCTGCAGGTGATCTGGAACACACACTCGCACACAAACTCCAGAGCTCTCCCTGAGAGCGTCCCTTACTTGGGGAACATAGGTGGCACGATGATGGTGGAAATGTCTCTGCAGCCGGCGCCCAGACTCCAGATCGCCTCGGGTCCGGCGGGGAACGTATCGCTGATGTAGACGACGCGCTGCAGGAGCCGGCTGTGACATCCAGCGAGGTACAGACACCTGCAGAGAAGACACACAAGTTGCAGACTGGAAAAGTGGATCAGTGAGCCTTTGAAATGAACAGGCGAACATCAGAATTGCACTGGGACTCGACAAATCGCCACAGGCGCCAAAACATTTCAGAGACAGTCAAACGCTGCTGAGAAGGATTTTAGTCACCAGAGATAAGTCGCGTAATTGGAATCTATGCTTTCACGAGCAGTATAATGACGCAGAAACAAGACAGGTCTCAAAAACAGCGGAAACCTAATTAGCTTTGGGAAGCGAATGATTAAAGGATACTTTGACGACCATTTTTGTCATTTTCCGCACAGCTTTGCAATTTTGCGCACTGCTGAACACCCACTCTTTGACCATCAAGTAGCTCGTAATTTTGCCATAATTACAGTCCTTACCCATAAGATGCGGATCAGAGGGGTCCCCAGGGTTCGCTCCTCGCCCCAAGAAAATTGTAATATTTCGCGCCGCGTGTTTTATAATTGTTATTTTATTTTCTCAAAATCTCGTTCACTGCTTGCCCCATCACCACTTCGGTCCGCTCCTTCGGGCAAAACAACAGCGTTTGGTTTCCAAATGCTTTCTGTTTGCAAGCCCCAGTTGTCAGTCACCCAAGGAGAGACAAAACGATCGCACCTGTCCGTGAGAATCCGGTCACAGTCGATGATCTTCAACGACACGAGCGTCGCTCGCGAAGCCGACAAGACGTGCTCAAACCCCTCTTCCACACACCCTCTGCAAGAAATGTAAACATTACTGTGTTGCTTGCTGCCACATTTGTCTCAATGCAGTTTTCGTTGTACCAAATTGGGAAAAACAAGACTCACTTGATTTTCCTGAAATACTCTTCATCAGTTTCTCTACGTCGCTTTTTCCTTCCCCTCAGACTTTCCAGCGACAGTGACTGCAGCTGGGTGCACCAGGTCGATATCGTCTTCAAATACTGTCGCAACGATGAAACGGACAAAGAGACATCTTTGCATTTGGTGAACTGTTCGTGCAGGAGGAAACGCCAACGCTAACTTTTGACAATTAAACACCAAACGACGTTCACAAAGAGTTTTGGTGGTGCACCTGTACCTTGGATGACATCCTGGCGTGCACGAAGGTCAGCTTTCTCCAGAGCGCAGGATGTCTGCTGACGTCTCTCCAGTCTCTGCATACCCCAGATACCCGGCTCAGCGTTTTCGTATCTGTTTCAAGCAGAAATCTGTTGCAATTTCGATCACTGGTTGCACACCTAACCCGCAATCTTCTTCACAATCGTCTTTTTGTCAGGGCTTTTGACTCAAGTCAATGGAGTTTGAAAAAAGCTGAACTTGCAGTGCGGTAGATCTGTGCGTTATCGTACCAAGGTACGTGAAGACGCAGAAAAGAGCGTCTCTTATCCTCCGCTTGTGTTCCACTTTGCTTTCTCGTGTTGTCTTCCCGTGTTGTGTTCTCAACAATTTTGGAGATTTTGCTGGCAGACCTGCAACAAAAAGTTAATTTCTCCGTTTCCTTTGTGGTGGCGATTTTCTTCAAGTAAATCAAAACAACAGGCAAAAGGATCACGTTTTTTGTTGTCCCTGAGTCGCTCATCTATTCCCCCTGCACAGTCAGCCTGTCCCACGTCAGACGACTCGTCGGCCGTCAGGAACTCGCTGTCCGACCGGTCGCTCGCGTCTTCCGTCCCTGCGCGCGCAGGCGGCGTCTCCGACCTGATCTGCTTCTCTGAACTTCTCAATTTTGTCTGCTTGAAAAAAAGTTGCAAAACCAGAGATTAGCTTTGGATGCTGTGTGCGTGGATGTGGTGTGGTAAGATCTGAGGAAGACGTTGGAAGCAGACCTTCTGTTTCCTGTTGTCCTTCTGTCGCGGTACGTCCGTGCGTCTTCGTGAGTTTCTTTCAACTGGCACCTGCTCCGCAGAATGTCTCCTTCAAAGAACACCTCACACTCAGGGGTCTGACCCTGATCGGGATCCCGTCTACCCCACTCCTGGTCTACTTAAACTGAGTTCTTTGTTTCGTACCAGACGTCAAAATTTGCACAAACCGCGTCGAATCACAAACCTTCGCTGCACGAAGGAAACAGTTTTTGCTGGACGGATCACGGGCTCGTCCCAGATAAAGTTGTCTGCCAGACTGCTGAACTGAGCATCGCCGTTCTCGTCCCCCGGTGGACTCGTATGGTACTGTCTGCTGTGTGAAGTACCTGAAATGAAAGTTTGGGAAACATTTTGCTTCTTTTCCGCCTAGCACACAGAACGTCATGTTCTGGTCATGCAGAACCATGTCAGAAAGCTTCGTATTCTTCCTAGTAGTTTTGAGACCTTCGTTGCTGCCTGACAAAACGTAGTTTGCTGTGCACTCGAAATTTCCGTGATGGAAGTGGTGGAGAAGTGTTCAAAAATCGAATCACGTCGACAAAGAGTTGCCGCAGCACCGCACGCTTGAGGTGGGATCACACGTAATGACCTGGATACAGACCGTGCGAACTGGGGTTGCTGCCTATTCCTGAGTCGGACTTTGTCCGTCGTTGGTTGTTGAGTGCTTTCTTTTGTTCTTCAGTCACCACCGTGTGATCCAGTGCTGTCATTGCTGGCTGCAATATAACTTTTTCTTGCGACATCCCCACTGCGTCAGACGACTGCAGAGAATTTTGTGAGTTGACCCACAAGTGAACACCATCCAGTGATTCAGGGTACTCGCGAGTAGTGAACTGAGCGTGTCGCAGTGAGTGCACTTCAAAGTCTCGCGGTGAGCTGAACGGATTTGGCAGGGATTCTTCAATGTACATATCACTCATCGGAATCTCCAACGGTTGAACCGCGGACCAGACGAATCCATTGAACTCGCGCGTCGGCGCACTGCGACTCCACAACGAGGAGTCCTGCTGAGGTCTCTGACCTGGTTCTGAATAATGCGCGTCGTTTTGCCCGTTGATTGGTGGCTTTGTTCCAACGCTGTTCCCTCCCAGCGAGTTTGATGCCGCCGTCTGTGTGTGACCGGCTTTCATCATCATCTGATTCCTCACAAAAGCCTCACCAGTTTCGTCCACTTGACAAGCCGAATCTTTTTTCTCAACTTTTCCGAACTCTAAAATTTCCTTCCGACCAGCTTGATGGTCTCCACTTTGTTCTTTGGACACGCCGCGGAAATCCTTCCTCTGAGTCTGGCCTGGAACACCCGGCTGCTGATCCCTCCAATCAGTTTGAAGAGGAAATACCTCATCCCCAAAACTTCGATTCACATTTCTTCGAACTGGAATGATGAGTTCTTCTCGGACTTCGTCCTCTGAGCTGCTGCTCGGTTTGCGGAACACCACAGGGGTCGGTCGTACAACATGGTCTCCACGAGGCTCCGCCAAGAATTGCTTCACTTCAGTGTCGACTGACTCATCATCAGCGATATTCGAGGTGGCGTCAGCAACCCTGACCCCTGGAGTCACAGTTCTTCGGTCGAATGGATCAATCAGGCGGGTGTCTGACTTGCGCGCGTGCGAAAAGGAGCGAGAACGCTGTGCAGCATGCGGTGCTAAAGAAGCAGAAGAGCGGTCTGTTTCACTCCACGCAGGAGAGGCCTACAAACATGCAGTCACAACAGTTCTGAGTGATATGCAATGAACAAGAGGCAATGCTATCTTCAGCGTGCTTTGCGCAGGAACAGGAAAGCGGGCTTTGAACACAGGCGCGTCGCAAGCGCATAATCTGCCTGTGAGGTCCTGTGCCGGGGAAGAGGGCCAGGACCCACCTTGAGCAGGTTCAGGGAGGACCCACCCCAGGTAGGGCCAGGGCAGGACCTACAGGGGGTTGGCCCTTCTTCGGGAGGTAGGTCCAGGGTAGAACCTGCCCAGGTGGGTCCTTCCCTCCCTCAAGTAGGTCGTCCTTGCTTGCAGCTGGTGCACAGACACAAGCACGATCCGAAGGAGCGGTGATGAAGTTGCCAAAAACAAGACCAACAACGGACTACCATGGTGCCACACGTGAACAGCAAACAACACAAAAAGACGTTTGTGAACTCACTCGGCGGTCAGTGTCGTGTTCGTTGCGAGCTGCTCTGTTCTGAGAGTGATCAGAATGTCGCGAGGAAAGTCGTGAGTGCAGGGGATCCACTAGTGATCCGTGCAAATTGGCCACAACCTGATGAACAAGTGGTGATGTTGTTTGCATCGAATGCTCCCTTCAAATCTGTGCTGCTGTTTCATTTATGGTATCATCACCCAAGGTGACAAACACCAACTACCACCCCCCCAAAAAAAAAAAACAAAACAACGCCGACACAATTGTT
>JAAUXT010059956.1_pt1 | contig 10471 bp, 8 predicted proteins | sample 7278171 | NCBI WGS metagenome assembly JAAUXT01 (sample SAMN14350112, study PRJNA611818) | marine sediment metagenome | isolation source: surface marine sediment (1.8m) | place: French Polynesia: Moorea | collected 2018-08 | reverse complement strand
CATCATGCTGGACCTGAAAGTTACTTGTGCTTCTGTAAGAAGGAGACACGGACTCCGTTTACAAATTCTGTGCCGGAATTATCGGTTGACAGTTGAAGCCCAGAGGCAGAGACGATTGTGACATCACGCGCGCCTAGTCACGCGAATCTTGCTCAGATTGCATTTCAAAACAGTGAGGGATTTCTGCGTGTTGTGGCAAATGTGGAGATATCTGGATGACATGATGCCCATTGGAAACCTGGCCTGTGACAACCTACAGTGAATAGGTACGTACTGGCTACAAAAATAGTCACTGACTGCAAGTATGACAAAGAGCAATCACCTAACTGCGCTGTCAATCAAACCCAAGCGCGCATAATCAGTTCCAATGAAAGTGATGCTCCTATAGGATCTGGACCGCTCAAGTTCCAAGTGTACAGAGCACCTCTGAGTGGGGTGCCGCTCAATGACCGCAACTAATTAATGAGCAGTGCAGCTCCCATTACAAGTGCCGCTGAGCTCCTATCGGAGCTATGGGCACCTGTAGTGTTAACCCAAACTTTACCCCTACCTAAAAACCACATAAAAATTGTTAAATATCAAAAATCAAATGCTACCTCTTGAACCCCCATACAACATACTACATTCCATTAGTATACTTCTTTCACCAAATAGTTGTGCCTTCTGAGATATGGAGACATTTTGACATTCACACCCCATTTTTTCCTCACTTCCAAATTTGACCTTTTTGACCTCAGAACCCCAAAAATTCAAATTTGACAAATTCCTTCCTTGTGCATTATCCCCAACCCAAAATGAACCAAAAGAGCCCAAAAGATCCCAAATCAATCCTTTTATTGGCCATGAAACTGCTATACAGACACTTTTGGAAGATGCTGCCTTTTGGTGCTTTGATTTGGCTTACACTGATTTGGCTCATTTGAGCCCAAATCACGCAACCCACCTCAAATTACCTAAAATCACAATCTCTGAAGACAACTCACAGTCAAACTCTTAACAGCAAATGAGAATTATTGTTCAGTCTCTCCTGACGTTTGAAAAGCACAAAATGTGAACAAATCCCTCAGTATCTGAACTGTGGACAATGACTTACCCTGGCTAAAAGTCCAACAAACAAGGTGTATACAGGTATAGGAAATTCATCCATTGTGGAAGAAACAAAAGATCTTGTTGACTTATCATCTTGGAAATGTGGTAATGATGTTCCTTGTTGATGACACATTTTGGCTGCCATTATCCATGAATATTTTCCCTGGTGGAAGTGGAACTGTTGGATTTCCCTGACAAATTTTGTTTTCTTTTGTTTCATCATGCCATCAGCTGTCCAATTGTAAAGTATTTTTACAAAGGGAAACTTAAACTGTACTGAAGAATTTTGTCTGAAAAGCAATGTAGGGTTTTCAGACAGTTGGAGTCCAAGTTCATTTTCCTCCCTCAGAAGTGATACAGTTGTCTTCTGTGTGCAGCAACTGTACAATCTGTACAATTTTTTTCTTACAAATACATGTCTGTAGATGTTCAATTCGTTCGTCAAACAGAACCTTTCTCTGAACATGGATGTGTATTCTAATTTTATGTGAGAAGTCACTCCCGGAACTTGTATTTTTAGTTTCCATAGACCTGATGTTTGTGGATATGGAACTTGACTGAAATGTTTTTCTGTAGTGATATTAATGTGATGAAATTGTACTTTTGTGAAAGCACAAATCTTTGTGACAAGAGCAACATTTAAACCTGACCAATCAGTATTTTCTTGTAATGCCTTTGTGCAATTTATATGATAAACTGTTGATGTTATCCAGGCATTAATTCCATAGTCCGAATGTATCCTTAGTGTTATTATTGATGAAAACAATATTTTATGTGGATCTTTTCCTGGTGGACTTTCTATTGCCCTCACTGTGATGTACAGAGGTTGGAAGGAAGGGTCATATTCAATCATCAAGTGGTAATTATCTGTTCTGAATATTTTTAGCTCAGATGGGGAATGTTTTGCACATTTCAAAGCTGCACATGTTTTTACAACAGGGCTAAGAAGTTTCCCCAGGTAATACAGCAAGATCAGTTGTTGTACAAAATCTTTCGGCTTGAAAACAATGGAAATGTTGTGTACTTCCATCAGCTTTTTGTAAGTCAGTTCCTGCAGGCTGCCACCTACAAACAGCTCATCTATTCTATGAAAAATATGATCTGATTGTTGAGCAGCCTTCAGAATAAATGTTTGAAATCGAATAGCATTTTGATTCAGATGAATTGTGAAACAATGGTTTGGGAGTACATCAAAACCTCGCTCCACTGATTCTGAAAGTAGTTGCAAAGAAATGTTTTCAGTTGTACTGGTCAACATTTTTCTGCACATTCAGGCTATGTATTCTAGTTACTGCTGTACTTGGGATGCACTCCCTGACATTGTGTTGCCGTTGCTGTTGCCTTTAATGATATATGACTATAACTTTTAAATGAGTAGACAACAACTACCAGTCCGTTTGGTGTGCTACTTACAATGTTTGGAAGCAAGTAATTCTCATCAGTTTTCAGATTCAGATTGGCTGTATAATTGTTACAGAAATGCTGGAAAGACTCATCGTTGTACTCAAAAGTAACACCTCCTTCAACACAAGGGTTTTCATTGTCATAGAATTCTGGATCCCAAGAATTGTATCCATTGTAAAACAACTGTGTTACTGACACATTTACATATCCTGTTTCTGAGGTTATGTAGTAAACACAATGTTTGTTTGGGTGGTGCAGTGTTCTTCTGATGCTGTGTGCAGGATAACTCCTTTGATTTTGCTCAGTTGCAAGTGTTGAACAGTGAAAACTCTTATGTTCTGATATTTGTCTTTGTGATAAGTGTATGTGGTCATTTGTGGAATTACAACTTTCATACTGAACATAAAATTGGCACCATTTATATGATTTGTCTGTATAATAATACAAGATATATGCAAGAAATGATGTCAGGTCAATGGCAGTACTGCCATTATTGACTTGGTCACTATGAATCCCTGGCCCATCATGGACATGGATTCCCTCAGGTTGTGAAAGTGTTATTCTTATTATCCTTGTAAATGGTACAATGATTTTTGATTCATACAAATGTACTTTCTGTTTCCATAATAACAACAGCATGCATGTCATTGAAAGATATGGATTGGACCATGGTGACTTACGTTTCTGCCATGGAGTTATGTTATAACATTGTTGTGCAACTGTAAAATTATCAATAATTTGACAAAAGAAAATTAACCTGCCACTGAATAATTGAATACACAATTGCATTTCAAAAAGATTCTTCCTTGATATGATGGTTGTTTTCATATGTTTTCCTCTGAACTGAAAAAAAGCAAACAACACAAATAGATTGTCAGAAGTTGAGAGACCAAATAACTTGCCCTTCACTTCTTGTATATTCTTATTGCAGCTCACAGGAGAATCAAAGTTTCCATGAATGTGGGCGGAACACACCCAACCAATGAAAGAAATGCATCCCAAGATTCTGTCGCGCAAAACTGTTGTTCATGAGAGTGTTCACTTTTCAATTTTCTTTCTTGTTTGGCCTTTATCCAGAATCTTTGAAAAACAATCAATGCAGATACACACAGAATCTGAGAGAGAATAAACACAAGTAAAATCTTCATCTACAGTGGGGAACAAGTGCTGAACACAATCGCTGTTTCTGTTCAGCGAGATGCCAGTGAGACAGGATGAGTTATTTTTGGTGGTATTTGGCGGTCTGACAAGGGCAATCAACTGCGGAAGTTGTAAGCGCCATCCATGCACACACCAACATGCAGGTCACACTCAGGCTTGCAATAGGGATTTTCTGTCCACATCCAAAGGATCAAGGAGATGAAGAATAACACTTCAGTGGTAGCAGGAAGGCATAAATATGTTCACTGTTTATTCTGGCCTTTTCTTGTCACATTACTTACCTTTGTACACATCAAATTCTTATCTAAGCAACTTGTACGAAACACTTGAACCCATTCAGTAAAATATAATTCAAATTTAGTGAACGTCACATTCATTTTTAGCCAAGGATGTGTATGGAAGCAGTAGCTTACGAAGAATATGTGTTGTACTTTCTTCCTAAATGTAAATAATACAGGAAAACATGATTCCGTTTCAGTTGTTAAGTTCCGAATGATATTTCTATCTGCAACCACCTTTCTGTAGCCATAAATAAAACTTAATTGGCCAGACCATGGGCACACAATTGCAAGTTTTTGGTTCATGGCTTGGTAACTTGGTTGATAATGAAAAAAACATGTCTGCCAAAAGCCCATTGCACTGTCATGTTGTCCTTTTGATAAACATTCTGACATTGATTTCTCTATGAATGAATGAACATAGGCAAACCAAGGTTTGGTATTTTCTACCAAGTCAAGATTGTTTTGAACATCAGGGTCAATCAGAAAATCATCGGGAAATGTGGTTGGTGTGATTAAATCACATTCAACCCAACAATGGATGGTTAAATAGCAAATGATACATTTAGGCAGACTCATCATCAATCTTCTTTTCCTCAAGAGCAAATTGTGATCACAAAAGGTTTCAAAGCTCTTTCTCCTCCAAAATCATTTCAAATTTTCTTGCAATGTCATTGGTTTTTTATCACTGACATTCTTGGGGGATTATTGTCTGTGATAGGCAGTAAACAGTCAGTTGATTCTCCAAGTTGTTTGCCTGCTAAATACTGACAGGTGCTGCAGAATCAGCATGAAGTACCTTGTCAACAAAACCCAAACTAAAATTGAGAAACAGCATCATGACTGCCAGCAAACCTGATCTCAGCGAAAGATGGGATATTATTTGGTGTTTTTTTCCACACTGTGCATTCTCTACATTTTTTCAAAAAATCCCTTTCGAGCAAACTGGGAAATTGCCCAATATCAGGATACAAGTTTCATAAATCACTGTTCAAGATTTATTAAACCACGAACTCAAGTTCCTTGCTCAGATTCAGAGACACTGCAAATGTTGGAATGGCGATTGGATTGTTGTTTTGCGTGCATCTATTCAACATCCCAAGTCTACCATAAAATACAAAGCAGAAAGATAGTTTTCCAAACTGACTTGGGGATTTTGTATTGCATCCCAGTACTCCACACCGTGTACAACAAATACCATATGGTGAGAGTTTGTACTGACCCTTCTGCCAGGCGCGTAGGACACCACAACTGGTTCCAAAACTGTCCTGCGTTATTTCTGACTTGAAACACGCACACAAAAGTCACCCTGGATGTTAGCTTTTATTGAATACCTTTACTTTAATCCACACTGGATTGTCTGGGTTTAGTTCAAGTAATTTTGTAGCAATTTGCCTCAAAAAAAAACAACAAATAAACCAAATACATCTTGTGTCCATATTGCAGCTGAAAGAAGTAGTCATATTGGGCATTATACACCTGAAAATAACAACAACACCATTTCTGTTATTTTTGAAATCGAATGCAGTGCATCACTGTCTGATTTAACAGATTCTGAGTGTGATGTTTGGTTGAATCCATAAAAGCTTTGTGTGTGAGTGAATGTGTTTTCATCTGAAATTGATATGCTGTCTGGCAAGACAAAGCAACATGCTCCTGTGTTCAGAAAATGACCACAATTTTGATTGGCAATGATGATGCCTGCAGGTAGAAAACAAGTTGCTATTTTACTCCCATCAACTATTCTCTCTGCCAGTTTGTTTTCAAGGAAAATTGAATACAGATTGCACTGATCAGTCCATTATGGAAACTTCTTCCTTGTGTGCAAGCATGAATCTCTGCTTCTTACAGTGATCAACAAACATTGTAGCTGCACATGCGCTCATCCTGTTGGAAACTGGAGACATTTCAAACATTTTTATTGTGTTTATTTATTTTCTTGTTTCAAACCCCAGTGTTCATTTGCTTGTTATATATTTAGACCATGATAAAGTGACCAAACTTCTTCAGTGCAGTGTTTAATTTTCTACAATTTGAGCCACATTAAGGGCCTGGGTCCAGAACCAAATTTCATCCACAGTGAGGTCAGCATACTTAGCATCACCAGATGTGTACATCCTCCCAATCACCACATCACCTGCAGCATCAGTGGAGGTCTCAGCCACTCCCACCAGGTCCACACCTGCCAGATTTCCATCAACATAGAAGGAAGTTCCAACATCAGGACCATGAAACACAAACACTCCATAGAACCAGTCAGTCGGAACTGAAGCCACTGTGATGACATATTTCCTAGTTAGTGTGTTGGTGTAGAAGCTACAACAAGGGAGTAAGACATTGTCAACTTAACACACCTCTCAACACCTCTGTGGTGTACAAAACACAGCAATATACTGCAAACACACAAGAAGACAGCACCAATAATGAAGAGAAAATACCAAGCACCTGAATTCTCCTGTGTCTCTCCAGATTATCATCCATTTCTGTCTCCCTGAAAAGTCTGAAGTTCCTAGAATCCCCTGAAAGCCTTCACCAAGTCTGAATGTTGTTCTCAGCCACACGGCAAGGGTTGCACCACTGGTGCAGTCGGTTGGTTTCCATAGACATGGAACCCTGTTAAGGGCAGTTAGGTTGGCCCACTGTCTTGATGCTGGACTAAAATCAAGTGTATCACCAACCTGGTAAATGAAAAACAAAGACATCACAAAATGGCTCTGCTGGACAGGAACCAATGGTCAATGATGTATGTTCCTTTCTTTGTGTGTATGAGTCTCTGTCTTCTGCATTGCTCTCGCAGGCCTTGCACACTCTCACGGTACCTGAGCTGGGTTGTTGTGCAAAACCATGGCACTCCCATCGTCAAAGTCCTCATGATAGAATGGACTTGGTAATTCAACAGGATCTGCGTGAAACAGAAGTGTGGTATGTCAACACTAAACTTTGTACATTTAGAAACACTCATTGCTCACTCAATTTAAAATGAACAAAATCCCATATTCAGGGCAACAAAAAGTCATTTGAACTTACATTTGATAAAGACCTCCCCAGCAATGGAAGTCATATTGGGCCCAGTTGGAGTGTTCCCATATACCAGCTGGCAGAGAGTCACAGCAGAGTTGAATGCAATACATCCTTCATTTCTTAGACATCTGCGAAAATATCATAATGATGTAATCTGGCCCTTTGTTTGTGTGATACTGTTGGACAGTGTCCTTGACCTCACTGATACTGCTGGACAGTGTCCTTGACCTCACTGATACTGCTGGACAGTGTCCTTGACCTCACTGACAAAGGATGTTGCGTGTAAATGTGGGCAGGTCAAGCCACATTCTTTACTGAATGACCACCTAAAGGAATTGTGACTTTTCTTGACATCTGTGCCGGGGGAAAACCACAGAATTATATACAGGTGAAAAGTTGTATCTTTCCCTGAAAGCTCAGACCATTACAGATAGTCAGAGCAGAATTCTCACCTTCGAGCACATTCAATGCTGGAAGAACCAGGCTGGGAAACACTGATCTGATTTTCCTTTACAACAATGTCATTTTTCTTGAATTCTTGTGTCACCAGACCAGACACAACAAGGGAAAATCTAAACAAGCACATTACAAATAATATAATATTTTTGTTCATGGTATTTTCTTGATTCTTCAACATCTTCTTGTTTTGCACTTTGAGCTTTTCATGGGATGATATGCCCAAAACTCCTGTCATTGCTTTCCATGAATCAGAAGTGTCAAACTCAGCTATGGGTGTATGTTTCAGAATCCAAGAGGTGGATCCAGAATTTGGTTCACATCAGCCAATCTCGGGGCTGATGGAAACCAAAACTACAGGAGCTCAAATCAATTTTTCTGTATCAATTCATACAGAAACAGGTCTGCTGGATCCCACACCAGAAATTCTAAACAAACCACACTGAGTTCCCTGGATCCCTTTCTGCAAGCAGCAGCTGATCAGTTTTCCTCATTGTGATACAAGCTTGTGGAGAATAATCAATTCAGGGCCGACCCAAGTGCAAACTCACACAAGAATAGACCTGCAACACAGCTACAGGGTAAAATCAATGGGGTTGAACTTGGATAATAGATGGGTGAGTGACAGCAGGATAGTTTTACGATACTGCTACAGGTGAATACACAAGACAAATCCATTGTGTGGAGAGATGAGGAAAGCATTATTGGATGTAATGGAGAAATTGAGAAAGGAACAAGACATTTCTTCATGGAACTTTTTTCCTTTCCTGCAGCAAATTTGCGGATATTTCCTTCTATGCGTGGTGCTGTGTCACAGACAGGTTAATGCAGGGCTGGTTCCATGTGCCCTTAGGTTTGCGGCCACTCCAACTTGAGGGCTCAGAGAACTTTGTCTTTTATGAAAAGCAAGGCAAATGTTACCAACATGTTGATCCAATTTCCCCAACCTGTTTTTGCAGACGTTTTTCACTGCAACATTTGATTTTATTTTTGTCGTCCTGGCAGACCGCCACAAATTCCTGACCCCACCCCAAAAAACACAAATTGACACCAACCCAGCTTCTGGTCCTCACTGTTCACGCTCAATTGCAAACGTGTTTTTGCCAATAACATTGTTTTGTGAACTGCGCAGATCCCTTCTGTTCCCCTGGGTCTTCTACTATAACATCTGCTCCATTTGTCTTTTTTGCTGACTGAACCTCACACACGAAAATTTGTTTGGACAACAAAGAGACCATCAAAGTTGATAGAAACAAGAAAGACAAATGTGGTTTTTTTTCGTTGAAGGATTTCACCAAAGCATGATGTCCAGGGCAATATTTTCCAGTTGTCACATATGTACAAGTAATTGTTGAACAATTGTCAAAGGAACTACTTTCTAGGATGTTTGACACAAAAAAAGGTATTTCAGGTCTCATATATATATCTTATCCCATAAATGTCACAAAACATGACCAAGGATTGATGATTGTCCAGTTCCATATATTTGGGAAAATATTCAGTACAAACTGTAAAGTTGTGCAACTTGAGCCATGTTCAAATCATGGTTCCAGAAGTAGAGTTCATCCACAGTGACCTCAGCATACCTGGGACCTGATCCCATGTTGATTCTCCCCAGCATCACATCTCCCGGAGCAAGACCAATGTTGCTCACAGAGCTGACTGAACCAATTCCTTCCAGGGTTCCATCTATGTAGAGAGAGGTTCCAGCATCAGGGCCATGATACACAAATACACCATGGAACCAGTCAGAGGGACCTGAAGCCACTGTCACTGTGTATTTTGTGGTTTCTGTGTTGATGTAGAAACTGAAATGTTAAGAAAAATAGAATCTCAATTATTTTAAAAAAATTATTCTGAATGAAACTATATGGCAAATGTGTGGGTGTTGGTCTCTTTGTGTCAAGAAAACTCTTGGAGTTCAGATTCATCCAGGCTATGGAAATGTTTTATTTGTTATTCTCACGTGAATTGATGGGATATCCATGTGATTCGCCATTTCTGCCTGAAATCTGTGTCAGCTGTTCCCAAGATTCCTTCCCAACCTGAGCTTCTGCTCCGAGTTTTCAGCCACATGGCCAGGGTGGCGCCACTGGTGCAGTCATGTGGCTTCCACAGGCACATGTTTCTGTAGAGCCCAGATAATTCAGCCCACTGTCCCAGAGATGGGTCAAGATGTATGGCATGTCCAATCTGAAGTAAAATGACCAACAACATTTGGGAGAGAGATGGAGAGACATACAGAGATAGAGACAGATACAGACATAGACACATACACAGCTCTAGACAGACAGAGACAGTGACATGTGCAGAACAACAGAGAGCTCTAGAGCGAGCTGTGAATGGTCCAGTTAGGGCATTGAAATATCATTTTTGACTGTCAATCACTTTTCCACACAAGAAACGGAGAGTGCTGTTTTTCTCATGAATATCTGGTGGCTGTTACCTTGCCCAGCACCAGAGCTGGGCTGTTGTGCAGCTGTAGGTCATTCGTCACTTCAAAGCCATTATGATGGGTGTTTGGAGGCATATCCACAGGATCTATTGTGAGAGATATGCAAGGGACAACACCGCCACACCAAAAAACACAAATGTGACAGATATTGCCTGATTCTTCAGGGAAATACTTTTCGCTTTTGTTCTTTAGGTGATTTGAACCTTGTACCATACATTATGTATAATGTATGGTGGTGAGAATCACCTATAGGCATCAAAAGGCTAAATCTGTGAACGCGAGTTTAAAAGTGTTCTATTTGTTCGATTTTGGTCATGTTTGGTTTTTTCGTTCACTTCCGGGCTGTAGTTGATGCACGAAGTGTCAAAAGAACAAATTTTTGCTTTCACGTATTTTTACGGGCAAAAAACCAATATGGCCGACACAGTGAAATTTGGGTATGGCTGTATAAATGGCTTTATAGCTTGGAAAGTCGAAAAATGTGAAAAAATGGGATTTTTTCGGGGGGTCCAGGTGCATGTGAGGGTAAATTAGAATGGTTTAAATGTTATTTCTGTGTGATATTTGAATGATTTGTGATAGAGCATGCAATTTGCTCCAGATAAAT
>JAAUXT010012350.1_pt1 | contig 10471 bp, 10 predicted proteins | sample 7278171 | NCBI WGS metagenome assembly JAAUXT01 (sample SAMN14350112, study PRJNA611818) | marine sediment metagenome | isolation source: surface marine sediment (1.8m) | place: French Polynesia: Moorea | collected 2018-08 | reverse complement strand
TCTCTCTCTCTCTCTATCTCTCTCTCTCTCTCTCTCTCTCTCTCTCTCTCTCTCTCTCTCTCTCTCTCTCTCTCTCTCTCTCTCTCTCTTCATTTTTTCTCTCTCACACACACACAAACACACGCACACTTTGCACGCATAACGGCTGGCTGGTATTGCTGCAGAACTTGACGCTGTCTAAGACGGCGATGCACTGCGCGCTCGTTCTCGGAATGGACGGTTGGCCCGAGACCCTCGACCAATGGGATGTGCTGCAGGATCTCCAGGTCAGTGAGTCCTACAAAAGGGACGATTTAGGTGGACGATGGTGATCCTGCATTGAATACAGTTGAATAAGATTTATCAATGAGAGGATGCAACCCAGGTCCCACAAAAGCTGGCTGATTTTCAACTGGACGAGTTGCAGCAGCTCAACCACACCAACAGGTCGTGCTCTAACCCAAAGAATCATTCATGAGTCAACTTCAAAAACAAGGGGCAGGGTAGTTCAGGTGCAATGCAAATCTCTTTTGCATTGCGTGACCTCAGGCCTGACACCAAGTCCCAAGCGCTTCACTATTGTGCGTTCATGGGAATTTATTTGGTGCTGCGTCCGCGCGTCTCACGCCTTCATGGCCTCAGAGAGTATTTTGTTTTCGTCAGAAGGAGGGGAGTCAGTCGGAAGATGATGAAGAAGACTCTGGCCTCTCGTATGAACTCACCGTGCTCCCCTTCACCGCCAACAGGTTGGTACCTTTTGCTGTCTTTTCCCTACGCGATGGGTGGAGCCGGAATTTGGCCAGAAGGGCCCAAGCAATTGCAACTCGGAAGAACGTGATTCTGTTCGGGAAACAGAAACATGTTTGTCCTGTGCTGCGGAAGAGGGTTTGGGGATGTTGGGGACAGAGTCAGTGAGTCCCACCCCTGAATCTTCACTTTTTGATGAATTCAATTGCTGCCACCTTTAGTGTCGTTGCACCTTTTTTGAGCAGAAAAAGAATCACAAGAAGCGTGAAACACCGTCACACACAGTTCCCCACATGTATATTTGAAGAATTTCTCTTGTTTCCACAGGACGTCGCTGCCGCAGATGATGCAGGACGAGTGTCCCGAGGGTCCGATCGCCGTCGCGAGTCTGGCGGGAGAGACTCAGGGGGTTGAGCCTGGGACGGATGACTCCGAGCAGCATGGAACAGGTCAGTTCGCTGGGGATAGCAGTGGGGAGGGGAAAGAACTGACCTCTCAGTTCATCAGGTGCCGCGTCTCTTTTCAAGTCAATGCAACCTGCGTCTCTCTGCAAGTCAATGCGCACTACATACATCCCTCTGCAGGTCAATAGGCGTTGCATTGCTGCACAAGTCTGCGTGTGACACGTTGTCTGCACTTAGTGTGTTTGATTTACGCGGTGACGTCACCCCGGTGCGAAGTGACGTGACTTCACCCCTGAGCCAGAGATTGGGGAAAGTCAGTCATTTTGGCCAACTCCAAAAATAGTTCCATGGAACTCGCGTGATTTGCACCTTACACATGACCCCATTGTACTTAAAGGTCAAAAGTCCCAGGCAAGAGCATTTTGGAACACAACCAAATCACAAAGAAGCCATTTTGATCAATTTCCTTCCTGGTGCCTTATCCAAATTTATGGACTAAATATGAATACAATTAGTACCATTTTATAGAGAAACTGCTGTACACATAAGTACTTTTGGAAGAGGCTGCCTTTAGTGCTTTGCGCTCGACTGGTAGCGGCGCAAATCACTAAAAACTACACGCGTGAATCTCACTCAGCCATTCCTTATCTGATGTCAATCAGGCCACCAGTAAAACACAGCTGAGATCTTATGCTGCTGCACTGGGCTTAACTGCAGGTTCCCGGCGGAAGCGACAAACCGGAAGTGGCGCGGCGCAGATGCTACCCGGTGCTACGGCTGCAGTGCTACCGGAGAACTCCGCGACCCTGCCGCATCAGACGAACCCAGGTCTGCGTGCGATGTACCCGCTGCACCCTGACCGTGTGGAACCGTGCCATCGAGCGACTCCGGGAGCGGGGAGTCCTGCCGCGGGCCCCGCCCACCCAGCTCCCGCTGCCCAGGGCGGCACGACCCCTACCGTGGGAGCCGACCCTGGTCCCGCCCATAACACTTTGGCCCAGCCCACCAACGAGATTTCCGACTATATGGCCCCCACCAACGCCGCCCCCAACCATTATTGGGCCCTTGGCCCGCGACGCTGTCGGGGACTTGGGAGATCGGCTGCGACAGTTCCGCAATCCGCGGGGTGGTCTGGGTCCGTTTGGTTAGCCGCAGGACGACAGGAGAGGAAGAAATGACCCCCAGCCGGTCCATCCGAGCAGACTCTTGCCCCTTTGCGCCAATTGTAACTTCACAATGAGGATGATCAGTATCCATTTGAATTTGTTCAGCCTTGAAACCCCTGTACTGATCCAATAGGACAGTGACCCTCTTCCTTTTACGTTCCACCCACCCAGTCAATGCCTCCACGAGTACACCCTTTCACTGCCCCAACTGTCCTGAAGTTGATCAAAAAAGTTTGAACGAAACACCCCCTGCCTCCTGACTGTCCTCCTGGTCTCAAAGAGAACCACAAGAGCGAGCGCTTTTGACATTGTTTTGAGCTCACGTGAATTCACACCTGGGGCCCAACGATCCTGCGTCCAAAACTTTGGTGACATGCATTGAAAAAATTGAAAAAAGATTTGATCCAGATGCTGCCATCATTCTTCCCGTTTTTGATTGTCGTGACTCCGCAGCTTACATTTGTTATTGCCTTAGCTGCTCAACAGATCATCCAACTTTATTCAATTCTCAAAAAGAATATTCTCGCCTTTTTGAATGCTCAAGTGTTTTCCCGCTTCGTTGAATTTTTACTCGCGTTGCTGTCCAAGCAACTTTTTTGTCAACATCAAACAAGGAAATGAGAGATTTGTTTGAGCAACAGAAGCCACAGGATGTTGAAAATAAAGAGGTTTTTCTCTTCCGGAAAGTGTGTTCGATTGTGACGAGTTCGCGACCACCTCAGTTGTGTGGAACTCCAAGGAACCCAAAGGCAAAACAATCGCTTGGTCTAATGTGTGTGTACGTACATGGTGTGGGTGATTGCTTGTGAGTGATTGTGTGTGTGTGTGTGTGTGTGTGTGTGTGTGTGTGTACGTAAGGGTGTGATTGTTGTGTGAGTGGGTGTGCACGCGTGGATGGTACGAGGTGCTGCATGTGTCTGCATGATTCTTCTGAGCGTGCGTTTCTCTGTGCGTGAATAGACTAGGTTTTCTCTGAGAAGCAAGGAAAAATTTTGAGACGCAATCGAGTGGAAACAAGGGTGATACAGTTTGGTCGACGAGTCAGAACCAAAGACAACGATGAAACAGATGCGCAGATCATTTATTCGCAGATTTCTTCATTTTCAGAAAATGTAGCACAAAGCAGGTTGGCTGAAACACAGCTCGGCAAAGACAAGCGCAATGATTTGAAGAGTCAAACATTTTCAATTCTGGAGTGTTGCACACAGATAAGCTCAACACCCGCCCGGAATGAGGGTGGGAATCTTAGATACAAGTAAGCCTCGAAAAAGGGCTTCGAAACCGGCTTTGAACAAAGGAAAAAAAATTGTCAAAAGGGGGAACGTTTTACTTTTACGAAACAACACTGCAGGGCTTTGGGGGGGGGGTTGTTTCATTGTCCAGTGTGGATCGAAAGCGGTATCGCAGCCGAATGCATTGGAGTGGAGTTTTTATCCGAGTACGCAGGTTGGGGCCTCACCGTGTGGGGTAGCAGACCCACGTGTACTCTGGGTAACAGTCGGGCCAGCAGCCCCAGCACGGATCATTCTGCCACTTTTGCCTTAGTGAACTTCAAGCAACCGCCACGGGCGGCCCCTGCGTTGTACATTCGGCATTCCAACAATTGAGGAACGACCGCAAATGGCAATTTACAGCGAATACAGCAAAGCACAAATACACTCAAGGCTTTTGGGAGCAGTTTGGTACGGATAAGAAATTAATCGATTGTCCAGATAGCTTGTCAGTGCAGTGGTAATGAGTATACTTCATCAGTTGAAGTGATGGTTCCACGGAAAGCAACGCACTGATTCATTCGGACATCATCCAATTTGAAGTGGCCTTGAAAACAGTTTGCAATTCAAAAAGCCGACCCTGTTTAGCGGGGTATGGTGCTTGTTTGTTGTTGTTTTTGTTGTTTTTTTTTTTTGTTTTTTTTTTGGGGGGGGGCACGTTTTCACATCGTGTGACTGACGCAGCACAACTCGGAAAGGGGTTATTAGGTTGATGTTGTGGGGGCGGACACAAACGCACATCCCGAAAGAAACAGCAAAACTTTGCTTTGCTGGCTTTATCAACCGGCGGCAGTAACTCTGCCGGATGCATCAGCCGGCAGCACTCGTTCAGCCATCGGTGAAACCGCGGATGAAACCGCACCCCCCGGGACGCGAGTAGAGGCAGACGCAGTCGAGGACCAGTCTCCACGGGCAGCATATGAATCGGAACTGCAGGAACCACGGGCAGAAGTTGCATTTGCGCCAGCAGAAGAATGCAGACGAACCTGCTTGCCGTTTCTCCCTCAGACCTGCGACGATATCAACCCTGGACAACAGAATTACCACAGGGACTTTCGGCACACGCGGTATCGGGGACCTTCGGTTGTCAGGCTACCGGACGTAGCTACGAGTGCACGGATGGGGCAGAACGTGTCTGATTTGGGTCTGACCATTGAGGACAGAACTGGAATGGCTTTTGTTTCTGAAAAACTGAAGAAAAAACTTTGAGATAAAACTTTTTGTGTGGGGGGTCATTTGACTGGTGTTAGAAGGCGGAGTCACACACGCACAGGAAGAAAGCCTGGCGCTTCTCCCGAACACCTGTGCACAAAAAAGCTGTGTAACAGCAATGGGGAGTGCAAGCAAACGCGCAACTGTCCAAGCAACTCGTGAAGGGATGTTGTGACTGTGGAGCATGGGTGGTGCGGGAGGTGGAGGCCCAGGTGCATGGGCGGCGTGCCTGACCGAGAGGCCATGTATGTCGGTGTAGAAATGCGCCTCGTACTGGATGCAGCGCACGATGGGTCAGTAACGTTCACAATCTCCCTGTGTTGTGCCCAGTGAAAGAAACAGCTGAATGATCCACGTTTCACTGACCTGTTTCGTGGCTCTCCGTGCTGTCAGTCTCAGCCGGAACGGATCCAACCTGAACCTTCTCATCCAGACTCGCGACGGCGATCGGACCCTCGGGGCACTCGTCCTGCATCATCTGGGGCAGCGACGTCCTGCAAAGGTCAAGTCAATCCAGCCTTGAAAACATGAAAACCCGTTCTCGTCCACCAATGAAACTGACCCTCAGAGGCCCATGGTCAGGGGGTGAACTTTTCGGGGTCAGAGGGACACCAACCTCAACTTGGTCAATTCAACCTGGAGAAAAAAGGGCAAAAAATCGTTCGCATCTTCATCGCATTTTACTGGGGTTGGCTGGTCCCCTGGTCTGCTGGAACTCACCTGTTTGCGGTGAACGGGAGCGGGTTGAGTTCGTACGCGACGGCTGAGTTCGCCTCTTCTTCCTCCGGTTGGGTATCCTGCAACAGGTGAAGCCATCACAAATGTCAGAGATGTTGGATGTCAAAGGCATGCAACAAACACAGGCCGGAGACGAGGGTGTGGGGGGGGCGAGAGAAACAGACAGAGACAGTGAGAGACAGAGAGAGACAGAGAGAGAGAGAGTGCGTGTGTGCAGTTGTGCGTGTGCAGTTGTGTGTGTGCAGTTGTGTGTGTTGGGGGGGGGGTTGTTTCATTGTCCAGTGTGGATCGAAAGCGGTATCGCAGCCGAGTTGTGTGTGTGTGTGTGTGTGTGCGTGTGTGCAGTTGTGTGTGTGCACGTGTGCGTGTACGGTCTGATTTTGTTTGAAAGCGTGAGGCTTTTGGTCGCGTGGGAGAGGATCAAGATGAGAAGCAACACCCACTGAACAATCCCGAATCCTTGACCTGCACGGCTGAAAAAATTCGCTGTGAATGTGGTGACCCAGCAGAACAAATTGACTCACAAGACTACATTCATACCTGCGGATTTGCTCTGGGGTTGGGGCCTGGAGCTGCTGCAGGTTGACCCTGCATGAGACTACGCTTATCCCAAACCCTGGACGCGCTCCCGGGATTGGCAGGACCAACTGACCTGGTTCTGCAGGCTCTCCCATTGGCTGAGCTGCCGGGGCCAAGGCCGCTCATCGCCCACTGTGAGCGCGCAGTAGTCAGCCGTCTTGGATAAGGTCATGTTCTGCAAGAACAAACACACGTGGAGTTGTGCGTCTGCATCCACGTCCATCATGCCGAAAAAGGCACGCGTCGTGAAGCAAGTCTTGGAACAGGTTTCACGTTACAATTGAGTCGCTCAGTGACCCCAATGCCTTTTCCCTTACCGTGTTGTAGTCATGGATGACCACGGACGAGTGGGTCCCAGCGTTCGCCACCAGCCTCACGTAGTTCTGTTCGCGGTGGATCTCCACATCCTCCGACTCAAGCGGACCACGGTGGATGTCCAGGTGAATGTGAACCCGTAACCATGGCAACAGTGGTCAAACTATGTGGATCTGCTACTCGTGTTGTCAACCATTCGGTGCAAACGTACAGGTTTCAGCCGTTGAGATGTTGGCATTCACGTCCCAACGCACTCAAAATCACAAACGTGCGTACGCACACGCACGCACACACACACACACATACAAACATCTTCTTCAGGTGCGAGTGAAACGCAGAACTGTTGGCTTCGGAAGGCTTCCCATCCTTGGGATGCATCTGACATGAATATCAACAAACCGCAATCTTGCTGAGCCAAACCGCTTTTGCGCACAACTCCTGATGTAGAGCATTTCTGCTGTTTGCACCACTTTCACTGAAGCGTCAAACTCTGCGGCGATTTCTTGACGCTCTGCTGCAGTAGCGGAATGTCAACGGCAACGGTACTTTCTCTGCTTGACACTTAGATGCTGAATTCTTGACGTGAATGCCACACAAAAAGGTTGTCAGGCGACAAGAAGCTCTGCGTGGGTGCTGGGACATAGTCTGTCCCTGCATGCATGAGGCTTGGACCACACTCATAATCTCGTCGCTGTACGATGGGTATATCACTCCTGGCGAACTCTGACTTGTTGTACCACCTTTTGCACTGCACTGTTGACCCTGACTGAGACAATGGTCAGCATTTTTTGCGTCAGGTCATTCGATCAGACGCAAAGGTGGCGCAACATGATCAACAGGTTCAGCAGGAGTGGGATCACCCTCGTATCCCTGCACTTTCTCGGACGTCCAGGCTCCACGTGCGCAGGGACGCAGTCCGAGACGCGTCCAAAACGGTGTGTGTGTGCGTGTGTGTGTGCAGGTCTATGCGAGATGTATCTTCAGGTCGATAGCGGTGCTGCGTGCAGCCGTCATCGCTGATCGCCCCTGCGTTCACAGCGACCTCCAATAACGTGTGTGTGTGTGTGTGTGTGTGTGTGTGTGTGTGTGTGTGTGTGTGTGTGTGTGTGTGTGCGTGTCAAGCTCCAAGTCAGGTGCGAGTCACTCACGTCCTGAGCCTGTCTCGGCTTCGGCGCCGGCTTCCTTTGCGGGTTCGTCGCGCTCTTCGCGCTCACCTGTCAACAACAACAAACGTGACAAACGTGATTGGCGTGATTGAAGTCGACGTAAACAAGATCGACGTGGTTGACGTGAACGATTCGCGCAGTTCATCAAAATGACGCCAAGTGCAGAAGCATTTTGTGCGAGACGAGTGATTTAGTTGTATATTGTGATATATACGTGACGGACATGTGACCTGCATGATCACATGGACCATGTGATTGTTTTACAACGTGATTGACGTGAACTACGCGATTGACGTGATCGTGATTGACAGGAACAACCAGATTGACCACGTGATTGACGTGAACAGTGTGATTGACGTGCTCTACGTGATTGACGTGAACAACGCGAACAAAGGAACTGTGTGATTGACATGATCTACGTGATTGATCTGAACAATGTGGTTGACGGAACTACGTGGTTGGCGTGAATAACGTGACTTACGTGAACTACGTAATTGACGTCGACTACGTGAGCCACGCAAACCACACAAACTATTTGATTTGCACGTCTCGCACGCAAAAAGAAAAACAACATGACGAATTTTTGTTTGATAGGGTACTGATTAAACCACCCTGCGCGAGAAGATGCTATTCCAAGAACAGCACTATTTCGGGCTCAGAACCACGGATACGAGCCTTGTGTTTGATGGAGCAGGCGCCACAAAAAGATAAAAGCCTGAACTGGGGTCCGAGAGGTGCCCTGGAGGGGTGGAGTTGCTTTACATGAAAAGAATCAACTGGAGTGTGAAGCCGGCTCCCTGTAGGGTGCGCACTCAGGTAAATCGAATTGTTGAGATGTTTTTTGGCGATGCCCAGAAAAAGTGACCTCGGAATGTACGCAGGTTGCTTGTCTTCGTTTTGTTCTGAGAAAAACAATTTTGCCATTTTGATTGTCAGGCTGTGTAAGTGTTCACCGTTGTTTGTGGCCCAAATGTCTCAGACTCAGTCCAACATGATTTTGACATCTTCAGCACGAAAATCGTCCAAATGTGGTGCGATTTCAAACTAAGCTGAGACCCGAGTGGACTCAGTTCATGCGCGTCAAACAATGTTTTGTTTTCAACTCACCACGACCACGACGGCCAGGAGCGCGATCACCAGATGACGAGCAGCCATGTCTCTCTTGTGTCAGCGAAATCTGCAGGAAGGTCAGAGAAAAGTTCAGAGGCTGCAAGTGATGGAGTTTAGTGCAAGGTGTTGCTGCTGCTGTTCGCGCATCACAGACGCCAGAATCCCTTTGTTGTTTTCAAAGGCATTTACATGCACAGGCGTGTGTGTGTGTGTGTGTGTGTGTGTGTGTGTGTTTGTGTGTGTGTGTGTGTGTGTGTGTGTGTGGTGCGCGCGTGTGTGTGTATGTCCAGGAGTGTTTGCCCATCCCTCTTCCCCACGACCTTGTCGGTGAGCAGCACTCCAAGGTGACAGCACCTATTGTCTCTCCGCCGTTCTCTCTCTCTGTCTCTCTCTGTGTCTCACACACACACACACACACACACACACACACACACACACACACGCAAACAGAAATACACAATTTTTTTGTCACAAAGTGTTCACACCGTAGACTACCTGTGCAATGCTGAGTGCTGAGTTTTCTTCGTCTCGATGCCTGGACACGGATTCCGGCTGCGGCGGCGGGCGCTGCTTATATTCGGGTGCCCGACGCATGCACGGAACCGTGACATTTCAAAAGGAGTCACGACCGTGTCACGTTGTTGTGACAGGTCAAGGTGAAAACAATCTGAGGAGATGCAGAATCACTCTGACAACGCGCAGAAGAAAGACAAAACTCCATGCCGAGACGTGTTCGATTTTTCTCGTAAAATTTCCCACACGAAATAAATTTCGGGGCAAAATGGACCCTTGCAAGCAATGATGGCACGCATACACACACAGTCACACTCGAACACGCGATCTCACTGACTCACACACAAGCTCTCTCTGTCTTTCTGTCTTTCTATGGCTGAATTCATATAGATTTTCTGAGGCAACAAATTTGCTTGGCCTTTCTTCTGTGCGGCAAAATTTAACATGATGCCCAATGTGATGCAGGTAGCTTTGGCAGATTATTGCTGGCAGCCAATTCTTGACTCAAGAAATGTGTGGACACAGGAGTCAATGGTGACTTTCTTCCGGAGCCGCTACCGCTGCCGCAGCCGCAGCTCTATATGAAGTCACCTTATCTCTGCACATGTCTCTCTTTGTCTCTCCGTTTCTCTCTGCGTGTGTCTGAATGCGTTTGTGCGAAGTGCTTTGTGTGTGTGTGTGTGTGTGTGTGTGTGTGTGTGCGTGTGTGTGCGCGCGTACGTGCGTTTGTGTGTGTGTGTGAGTGTGTGTGTGTGTGTGCATGTATGTATGTGTGTGTGCACGCGCGACTGTGTGTGTGTGTCAGTTTGTGTCTGTTCACATATCGCAATCGAACCAACAAACAATCATCACGTGAAATGTTTTGTTTTCTGACTTTCAGCAGACAGGTTGAGTTTCATAATTGATCAGAATGTTCCGCGGGCATGTTCTCCATCCAGTGTAGATCTGGCTGCAAAACACACACACACACACACACACACATACACACCACACACACATTCACTTGTTCACGCACGCATAGGGGCAGGCGTACACGCACACACATGTGCACACGCGAGTTTCCGACCTCAGCACCAAAACACACGCGAACAGACACACTGCAGCAGTTCATTCAAATACACACTCACACACGATCACACGCACACATGCACACACGCACACACACACACACACAAACACACACTTCAGCAGTTCATTCATTCAGGCACACACGCACACACACACACACACACACACACACCAGCAGTTCAGTTATTCACACACACGCTCAC
>JAAUXT010148739.1_pt1 | contig 10473 bp, 15 predicted proteins | sample 7278171 | NCBI WGS metagenome assembly JAAUXT01 (sample SAMN14350112, study PRJNA611818) | marine sediment metagenome | isolation source: surface marine sediment (1.8m) | place: French Polynesia: Moorea | collected 2018-08 | reverse complement strand
TTCCCTCCCCCCTCTCTCTCTCTCTCTCTCTCTCTCTCTCTCTCTCTCTCTCTCTCTCTCCCTCTCTCTCTCTCCCTCTCTCTCTCCCTCTCTCTCTCTCTCTCTCTCTCTGTCTCTTGCTTTCTCTCTCTCTCGTTTGGGTGGCTCGGGCTCTTCAGACCTTCCCTCTGAAGGACACATGATTCTGGAGACTACAGACTTGAACCCGTTGCTATTTTCCTGTGTGTTTTTACTCAGTGGGAGAGGAGGGTGCGACTCCCTCAGGGGGGTGCGACCGCACCCCAGAGCCCTTGTTGTAGGTGAGCCGAACGGAGCAGGCGATAACCACGCCCACTGCGTCCACGTCCTCGAGGGCGACGCCGCCGCCACGTGGAACGACATGCCCTGCTCCAACACGTGCTCCTTCGGGTGTAAGTACACAGAACTGAGTACCTGCGGTTGTACTGTTTCAGGGGAGCCGAGCAGTGCGGGGAACGACAACGAGAACTGCGTGCAGCTCGTGGACACGACACCGACCCTGCAGTGGAACGACATCCCCTGCACCAACAACTTCGCTTTCGTCTGCAAACTCAGGCGTGAGTAACTCTGAGGGTCAGGGTGGGTGCAGGGGAGGGTGCACTGGAAAGTCCAAGGGAGGGGTGAACCCAAGGAAGGTCCAGGAGTAGGTCCAGGGTGGGTGCAGGGGAGTGTGCAGGGGTGGGTCCAGTGGAGGGAGCAGGGTCGGGTCCAGGAAGTAGGTCCAGGGGTGAGTGCAGGGAAGGGTCCAGGGTTGGGTGCAGAGGTGGGTGCAGGAGGGTCTTGGGGTGGGTCGATGCATGGTGGGTCCAGGGTTGGGTGCAGGGGGATCCAGGGGTGGGTGGGTGCATGGTGGGTTCTGGGGTGGGTCCAAGACAGGGTCTAAGAGTGCGTGCAGGGAAGAGTTTCTCGGCACAGGCAAACATCATCACGCCACGGAAGTGTGTCCACCTGACCCAAACTGGGGAGAAGCGAATCGTTTGTGGGCAAACTCCCAATTTGCGGACGAACAGTATACAATGGAAACGAGAACATTTCTCAGCTCTTCCAGACACCAACAGTCGTGCGTGCACAAATACCACGCACACCACACACACGCACACCACACACACACACACACACACACACACACACAAACGCACCCAAAGCTGCTGGAGACCGTTGGGTACTCAGGAAACAATGATCACGTATCTGCACGGTGGAGTTTTCGCTGACAGGTCTGTTTGTTCACCTTCAGTGATGAACTGAGCAGCAGACGAAACGCCTGGGTCGTCGCACGCCTGCAGAACCACCCACCACCCATGCTGAACACGGTGTACCGCTGCCCCAGCAGGTCCAAGAGTCGGAACCCGAGGCCAGGGACCCAAACACTTGGTGGGGGAAGCAACTACCACCTTGAGAACTTGCTCATGGAAAGGGTCACCGATGTGGGGGTGATTGAATTTTAGGGGGAACACTGGCCTCGGGGTCCCCGGCCCCTGGATCCGCTGGAGTCTTGGGTGGTGAGTCTGACTCACAGGAGCACAACCCGAATAAACGTCACTGTTCTCAGGTGCACATGAAGGTGCGACCCTCCTCTGACTAACCACAGGAAACATTCATAAATTCACTCCTTGCCCCATGTTTTCACGAAAAAGACTGACAATTTTCACTCGGTGTCTTCTTTGGACTCGAGGCCATAGCCCCCTGGTGGTGCTCTTTTCCCTCAGTGTCGCCCTCCGTTCCCCTCTCTTCTTTACCCTGCACGGTGCAACCGGCGAGTTTGCTCAAACCTGTGACACAGCAACTTTCGCATGCACGGATCGCACTCTCACTGAATAAAACTTGTGCTGTGTTCTCACTGTGGTGTCTCCCGGAACCCCCTTCGTTTCCTGTCGTACTTCGGCGTCATGTTTGCCGAAACGACCAAAGAGACAGAGATGCGTGAAGGTGGGAGACGAAACGACTCCAGTCAGACACGTAGTCACGACACAAGGCAGATGTACGGTTTGAACGGAAAGTTGAGTTTATTGAACCAGAGATCAAGAAGTGAAAATCAGGGGAGAGTCTTACGTTTCGGAACCTGTTCGGGGTATGTGGTGTGTGTGTGCGTGTGTGTGGTGTGTGTGCGTGTGTGTGGTGTGTGTGTGTGTGCGTGTGTGGTGTGTGCGCGTGCCTCTTACCCTCAGATCTGAAGTTCCGTCTGAAGTGGTGGTTGTGTTTTTGGTGGTGTGTGTGTGTGTGTGCACGAGTGCTTGATTCTTGGTGAAGAAGCTGCCTGCAGGTGCGTTTGACATGTGTGTCCATGTTAGTGCCACTCAGCAGCGCTCCCCCTCCGCCTCCCCGAGTTCCAATGGGAGGGGAGCGTTCGTGCAGCGCGCAGCCGTCGGCCCGGAGACCGACACCGCGACGCCGCCTCGCGCTCAGGAGGTGGCGCCACCCTCATCATCGCGGCTCGTGCTCCAGACGCTGTTTTGCGAGGTAGGTTCTTAGTCTTTCGTCATGTTCTGCTGACTGGTGTCCACATCAATAGAAACTCACACTGACTCATCCACATCAATAGAAACTCACACTGACTCATCCACATCAATAGAAACTCACACTGACTCATCCAACCCTTTTGTCTGCTGGGGACGTTTTGTTTTCTTCTCGGTACCATGACAGAAGACTTGGAGAACCTACCTCGTACCTGTGTGTGTGTGTGTGTGTGTGTGTGTGTGTGTGTGTGTGTGTATGCATGAAAAGGTGCATGTTTGTAAGCAAGTTTTCACCAGTGGCTGTTGTGTTTTTGGTGGTTGCATGTGTGTGCATGAGTGTGTGCATCTTGGTGTGCGTCCACTGCCACTCGGCAGCGTCTCCTCCGCCTCCCCGCGTTCCAATGGGAGGGGAGCGTTCGTGCAGCGCGCAGCACTGACCCGAAGGTCGGCGCTGCGACGCCGCCTCACGCTCAGGAGGTGGCGCCACCCTCATCATCGTGGCTCCTGCTCCAGACGCAGACGAGGTAGGTTCTCAGTCTTTTTCGTCGTGTTCAACTGCATCATGATTGGTGTCTACATCAAATGAAGCTCACTGTCTCATCCAATTCGTTTGTTCATGACTTTGAGAACCTACCTCGTACCTGTGTGTGTGTGTGTGTGTGTGTGTGTGTGTGTGCGTGTGTGTGTACCTGATTGGTTCCGAAACGTGAGAGACGCGCCCGAAGGTCACGAGCGTCGTCAGGTCAAACCGTAAGGTCATTCAAAAATTCTTCAGCCGAAACTTATTTCAGATAAAAAGGCCAAAAAGCTTTGAAAGTCCAGAATGTTTTTAAAATGCTAGAAAGCCAAAATATTTATAAAATGTTTAAAAGGCCAAAATTGTTTTCATGCAGCAAAAGGAAAAAGGCCGAAAAGGTTCTGTTTAAAAGCCTGAAGTTGTCGATGAGTTCAAATGCCAAAGATTACGTTGAGGTTTGGCTTTGCGAAATTGTAAATTTTAAAGGTTGAATTATTCGTTGAGAGATGGTTTGCTGAAAGGGAAATCCAGAAGATTAGTGGCACATGTACACAACAAAACACAACACAACAAAACCAACAGCACAGTCGGACCAAGGCATTGTGGGTGCAGAGGTGAGGCTGCTTTCACATTGCATGGCAACGCGTGCGGCGGTGCAGTGACAGCCGTGGCTGGGTCCCCCCCCCCCCGCAGTTCGCAACTCAACACAAGTTTCGCTGCTCGTGACGTCACGTGTCACTGCGGAGGGGGGGACGCACCGCAGCTGAAGCTGCGTCGCCGAATGCGTTTCTCCAGCGTGCAGTGTGAAAGCGCCTTTACAAAACAGCAGAACGCCCAAAACAACGTCAAAAATGAAGCGTTCAAATTACGACTCAAAAGCGGAGGCGTGGTGGGGTGACTTGGAAAATGGGAAAACTCACAAACAGGGACAAAGTTCACCAAAAACCTGACTTCTGCAAACTCAGAACCTGGGAAAATTTTCTGATGGGGGGTTGACTTCGAAATCTGGAAAATTGACAAAGTTCAACAAATTTTCTGACTGCTGGGTGGGGGCGGGGAACTTGGAAACTTGGAAAAACTTGACATTTTTGACACGGTTGGACCTGGAAGTGCGAATTGGCGACACAAAGACCCAGACACAGGGACGCCTTGAGGCTGACAACAGCACCTAAAATTCTCATCAAATTTTCAAAAAGTGATTCGCCCCCTCCCAAAAGTTACCGTCCTTCACGGGCAAATCCCGTTGACTTTCAATTTTGACACAGTTGTGGCCTCCCACCTCAAACCGCACCCTGGACCCGGTGACGAACAGGAAACGTGCAAAAAAACAAAGCAACACACACACACACACACACACACACACACACGCACACACACACAGCTTGGCAACAACGGAAAAAACTTTGAAAATTATGGCACAACAAAATCACATCACAGTCAAGCAAAAAGTTATGGCACTACAAAATTTCATCAGTTTATGGCACTACAAAATCATATCACAGTTGGGCAAAGACTTACAGCACTACAAAATCATATCACAGTTGGGCAAAAACTTACAGCACTACAAAATCACATCGGCACTACAAAATCGGCACTACAAAATCACATCAGTTGGGCAAAAACTTAAAGCATTACAAAATCAAATCACAGCCAGGCAAAAACTTAGGGCACTACAAAATCACATCAGTTGGGCAAAAACTTACAGCACTACAAAATTACATCACAGTTTATGGCACTACAAAATCACATAAGTTTGATAAAAATTTACAGCACTACAAAATCACATCACAGTTGGGTAAAAACGTTGAAAAACTATGGCACTATTGAGTCACATCAGTTTGGTTCGGTGTTGGCATCCTTTTGTGCTTGGCTATTGTCAGTCGGCGTTGTCTTTGGACCTCCCTCCGCGTCTCTGTCGCCGCCTGGGCTACCAGGGTCTCCACGTGCCGGCGCACACGTGCAAGTCGTAGCCCAGTTCGCTGTCCAGCTCCATGGCGTCCGGCGGCCTTAACTGAATCTGGAGAGCGCGGCGGTGTGCAAGGCGGCGTGGGGAGGGGGCAGGCGCCGACCCCCGGGGCGGGGCCGGCGGGGGGTGCGGGGACGCTGGGGGCGGGGGCGCCGGGGACCCCGGGAGCGGGGGCAGGGGTGGTGGGGAGCGGTGCCTGTGGGGAGGAGAGGACTTGTGCGGCTGGGGCTGGGAGGGGGGACGCCGGGGGCAGGGGCGGGGGTGGGGACGGTTGGGGATGGACGGGGAACGCTGGCGGTGCTTTGGGTCGCGAGACCCGCTGTCCTTGGGTGCGGTTGAGGTCGGTGCAGGTGGGGGCATGGTGGGCGGGGCAGGGGTGCTCACTGGTGGGGCCGCTGGAGCGGTGCTGGGTGCAGGAGCCTGCTGTGCGGGTGAGCACACCTGGGTGGCGCCGGACCGCGCCGCCATCTCCTCAGCCTTCGGATGCGCGACGCGGCGCCTCTTCGTCGGCTGGACGACGACGGGAGAATCAGGCGCGTCGGCGGCGGCGATGGCGGCGGCATCAACGGCTTTGCGCTTGAGCGCCGTCGGTGCGATGGGCGCCGTGTTTGTGCGCTGGCGTGAGGGACCGGCGTCCGCGGCGAGCAGGCGTGCGAGCCCTGCAGACGACGCCGAGACGGGTTTCGACGGCACCCTAGGCGCAACGGCCTTCCTTGGCGGTGGCGGCGCTGTCGCCTTCGCCGCCGGCGGCGCCGTTTTCTTGGCGGCTGGCGGCGCCGTCTTGGCGGGCAGCGGCACGGTGAGTCTCTGCCCCGTCAGCGTCACCAGCTCGTCCATGCCGCCCATCAGCCGCTGCTTCACCGACGACGCGACGCTCCGGGTCACTCCAGGCTTCGCGAGCGCTGCGATCTTGGCGAAGGCCGTGCTGCGCTTGGACTGTTTGACCTTGACCTTGCGCTTGACGACCTTGCCGCTGTTTGCAGAGGGCGCCCCGAAGATACTGCTGGCGATGTCAAACGCACCAGCCTGTTTTGCGGGTTTGGTTTGGGCTGAGCGTTTTGTGGCAGCGCTGGGGGCGGGCTCGGTTTGGGTGAGGGCGGGGGGTTGGGGTTGGGTCGGGGTGGGGGCAGGTTTGGGAGCGGAGCCCGCCTTGCGAGCCGAGGCTGGGGCTGGAGCTCTCGGCTTCCTCCGTGCGACGGGCCCGCGGGGAGTGGGGGACGCGAGGCCGATGGGGAACCACAGCGGGGAGGAGGAGGGTGAGTAGAGCGGGGACGGGGTGCAGCAGGGCGGGCTCCCGCACTCGGAGTCCGACCCGAACAGGGCGTGGCTCGAGAAGCGCGTTGCGGTGGCGCCGGCAGAGTCAGCTGTGGGAGCAGAACTGCCGGTGGCGGCTGTGGTTTGAGAGTCACTGCTCGAGGCGGGGGCGCGGGGGGTCCAGGGGGTGCGAGGGGTGGGAGGGTTCCCGGAAGCCAGGAGGGTGCTGTCCGCCGAGAGGGAGAGGAGCGAGCTGACGCTCAGCTCACTCTGGGTAGGAGGGGCCCCCGGGGTGGGAGGGGTGGGTGGGTTCCCCGGGGTGGGAGGGGTCCCCGGGGTGGGAGGGGTGGGAGGGACGGCAGGGATCAGCAGGGTGGGAGGGGTGCCAGGGGCCCGTGGGGTGGGAGGCATGCTCATGCTGCACGTCAAGAACGTATTGTACGTGCTGTCCGCGGAGACGGAGAAGGGCGAACTGGGGACATGAGCAGGGGCGCCCCTGGCCCCGCCCCGGGCGACACGGGTGCGGCGAGGGCGGGGAGGCGAGGGCGAGTCGGGCGCAGAGTCGCTGCTTTCCGAGTCCGACCCGAACAGGGCGTGGCTGGAGAAATGGACGCGGGGGGAGCGACGACGGACGCCGCCTGACGTGGGCGGCGTCTGGGCGGAGGTCGGGGTGCTGTGGGCGGAGGGTTTCCAGGAACACCCCACGGAGCCGTGAAAGTCAGGAGTGCCTGGTATGGGGGTGGGTGTGCCGAATGTGGATGGGTCTTGTGCGCTGGCCGGGGTGCGGGGAGAGGGAGCGGGGGTGGGGGTGCCGGGAGCGCGTGGAGGGGTGCGGGAAGCGGGGCGGGCAGGGGTGCGGGGTGGGCTGGGGGAGGGGTGCGAGGTTTGTGCCGTTGGTGCAGTTGTTGGGACCGGCGAGGTGGGCGCGGGTGTGGGCGTCGACCGGGAAGGTGGGTCCTCCCCGGCGGCTGTGGGCGTGGGCGTCGACTGGGAAGGGGGGTCCTCCCCGAGGAAGCGAGCCGTCAGCGCCGTCATGCTGCGGTCCTCCGTCGACGCCGTCACAGCGTCATCCTCGCCCACCAGCTGCTCGAGAACATGAGCTGCGCAGCTCAAGTCGTGCGCATCAGGGTCACTTCCGCTCACTGCATCACTTCCGGCACGGGTGGCGTCGACGTGGACCAGCGCGGGCGAAACGGGCGCGGACACAAGTTGGTCGTGCGGCCCCGTTGGCGCTGGCGTGCACGCTGAAGCGAAGTCCTCGAGTTCGCCCTCGTCGAACACCGCCCCGCACGCTGCGCTCAGCAGGTCCTTGGCGTCCAGCGCGGGGGGCGCGCAGCCGGCCGGAGCAGCCGGCGGGGCCTGGACCACAGGTGCCGGCGCAACCTGCGGTGCAGCCTGCAGTGGCGTTGGGTCCACTGCGGCCCCCGGCTGGTTTGGAAGGAACACCATGATCGGCGTTCCGTCCGGCGCCAGCAGCGGCTGTCCGTTGGGCAGTTTGAAGGGGACTCCTTCAGCGTACTTTGGCAGGGGCGGGTTGGGGGCAGTGGGGCGGGCAGGGGTGCGGGGTGGGCTGGGCGGGTTGGGGGCGGAGCCGGTCTCCGTGCCAGAGGCGTCACTAGCTTGGGCGGCGCTCGTCGCGGGTGCAGACGCCGTCAGGGGGACAACGCCGGCGGCATGGGCGCCTGCTTGACGGCGGCGTTGGCGCTGCGGAGCGTGAAGTCGCCGGCCATCGCCAGGGGGAGCACGGCCGGGTTGAACTTCCACCACTGCCGCTGCCCGCCCTTGTGGAAGTAGTTCCCGTTGCAGAGGCGGTGACGGACGTTGCTCCTCCACTTCTTCTGGTCCTGGAGCGCGGCGAAGTAGGGGTGGAGCGCCATGATGTTCTCGTAAATCTTGGTGATGTGGAGTCCCTGGCTCGGCTCCGGCGCCCAGAGCAGCGCGCGCGCCACCAGCTCAAAGTAGTCCGCGCTCGGCTTCGACAGGGACTCGACCGAGGCTGAGGGTTGGGCGGAGGTGGAAGGTTGGGCGGAGGATTGGGCGGGCGCGGGTGGAAGAAGCCCGTGCTGCCGATCGGCCTGGAGCACGAGCACGAGCTGCGCCATACGCTGGGCGACGCCGTCACGACGCCGCTGGATGAGGGCGCCGTTGGCTGGGACGCCGTCGGGTTGACGGACGCCGTCGAGCTGCAAGATGGCGCAGCGGTCGGATCACGGTGAGTAGTGGTGGTGGTCGAAGCGTTGGTTGGTGGGTTGGCGACGGTCTGGGCTGGCGTCGGCTTGGGTTGTGCGTGTGTCGCGCTGGGTTGAGACGTCGTGGTTGTCGCGTTGGTGGTTGCGGTTCCGTTGACGTCGGAGGAGACCGCGGTGGACGAGTGGGCGGCGACTCCCGAGGTGGAGGGGCCGGGTCTGGGCGACCCGGCCACGGGAGCGGCGGCGGTGGGGGGCACTGCGCTGGGCGGAGTGGTGTGGGCGGAGGGCGCGGCGGTGGGTGGGGTGGGGTGGTGTGGGCGGAGGGCACCGCATTGGGCGAGGTGATGTGGGTGGAGGCCGGGGTGATGTGGGTGGAGGGCACCCTGGAGGGCAGGGTGGTGATGGTGGAGGGCACGGTGGTGTGGGCGGAGGGCACCGCTGTGGGTGGGGTGGTGGAGGGCGAGGTGGGGGTGGGCGGGGTCGTCGTCGTCGGTGTCTTCCTCTGCGTCGTCGTCGTCCTCGGCGCCTGCAAACGTGAGCACAAGCGAGTTTGAGTGCGTGAGAAACGAAAAGGTCGACAGCCTCTGGAATGAATGTTGGACAAACAGCAAAATGCACATTTCAATGTTGGGCAAAAACAAGACGTCGCAATGTGACATTCAAAACGTTGTGCACGCACATTCACTCGCTCACTCACGCCAAACCTGACACGCTGGTGGAATGGTCACTTTTGACACAAATGTCTGAAACACACCTGAAAATCTCACACGCACGCACGCACACTTTACAGTAGATGCCGGAGTTGTCTCGTCTTGTCTCTGAAAAATCACACACAACTCACTTTCCTGCACACCAACACACACACACACACAAGCTGTACTGAGCTGAAACCGCACGCATACCTACGTTCACACACACACTTCACCTGGTTTGGGTTGGTGGAATGGTCACTTTTGATACAAATTCCACTGTTGGCTCTGGGTCAACTGAGGCCAGTTTGGCCCCCACTGGGTGGGAGCCCCAGGGGGTTGAGTACAACAGAGCTGGCATGAGTTGTCTGGAAGTCTCGCAGAAAAAACTTGAAGATCAGTATCTGAAACGCACTCATTCACGCGCTGAAACGCACGAAAAGGAAACGCACTCATTCGCGCACATTCACACTCCCTGAAACGCACTCATTCTGCTCGTGCTGCAATCTCTTATCAATCTCTATTTCCGTAGGACCTGGTTGGAGAGCGCGGCTGCAAGGAAAACGGGTTCGGTACTCACCGCGAAGAGCGGCATCCACGGCGTCTGCTGCCCGTGGAGCAATCCGGAGTTCGTCGGCGGCAGGGGCGGCCACGGGTCCCTCGGGGGCGAGGGTCCTTGAGCCGCCGGGGCCACGGCGCAGGGCGCGGCCGTGACCGAGGGACCTGCCGCCGCAGAAGTCGGGAGCGGCGCGGCGGGCACTTTCATCGTCAGATGCCGGAGACGAGGTGGGGACGGCATCTGCAGGCACGGCCGCTTTCCGCCAGGGGGCGACGCGGCCGTCACGACGGCGTAAGGCCGCTTCAGGCCGCACGGCTGAAGCGGCGCCCTCGCGGCCGACGCCGGCTGTGGCGCGTGGAACTGCTGGTTGCCACAGCCAGCGCTCCATCCCTGACGTCCGGCGGCATCCGACGATATGGTCGGCCACGCAGCGGGGACGCCGGCAGCGACCCCTGGTGGGGACGGCGGGACACGCGCGCCCTGAACTGGGGCGGGGCGCTGCGGCATGGGGCATCCCTGAAACGACCGAGAAACATATGTTTAAGAACAATGAATGAAAAAATGAAACCACGCCCATGTCCGTGACGCTCAACCCTGAATAATTTTTCGCATTCTCCCAAACGAACAAAATGTTTTGAAAGGCTCAAAACGAGAATAAACTTTGTGATGCCCAGAGAATAAAGAGAGCTAACGAATAAACGTTTGCAGTTCAACCCCTACCCCACATGGAGGAATTGAGAGGACAGCCCCCGCCCCCCCCCCGGAATAAAATTTTGACCTTCCGCCCTCCGCTTTTGTGCTGACTGCAGAACTTTTTGTCGTTTGGGA
>JAAUXT010132212.1_pt1 | contig 10475 bp, 15 predicted proteins | sample 7278171 | NCBI WGS metagenome assembly JAAUXT01 (sample SAMN14350112, study PRJNA611818) | marine sediment metagenome | isolation source: surface marine sediment (1.8m) | place: French Polynesia: Moorea | collected 2018-08 | reverse complement strand
TTGAGACACCATAGAGGAAGGTAGCCTAAACCACTGAGCTCCAACTCATACTCTACAATAAACTATACTACAACATCACTACTGGGGCTTCACTCATATATACAACAGCACGCATTCAAGAAGTATGTTTGCCAAGTCTGTAAGAAGGTGTTCAAGCACCGTCATGTGCACGATCGCCATGCGGTGACACACAAGCCACCAAGCCACAGTTGTACGCAATGCAACAAAGCTTTCATGCACCTGCAGGATCTGAAAGAGCATGTGCTTGTGCACAAAAAGAAAAAAATTTCGCTGTTCGTTCTGCTCCAGGACCTTCCACTCCCAGAAGTACGTGAATATGCACGAACGAGTTCATCGATCTCCGCGGGCCCAATGCAAGTCTTGCTCAGCCACATTCAAGTTTTATCAACAACTCAAGTGGCACAGGGAAAAGACTGGCTGCGAGTAACGCAGTGTTTGTACTTCTCATGTGGAAACTCTTTGTGATTTGCGGTTGCATCTTGTTACTCCAATTATGTGTGGCACAGTGAAAAGACTGGCTGCGAGTAACGCGGTGCTTGTAATTCTCTTGCGGAAACTTTTTGTGATTTGCGGCTGCATCTTGTTACTCCAATGATGTGCATGAAATGTTTGTGATATGTTCATGGAACTTACTTGTGGTACTCCAGCAGTGTTCAATAGCCATTTATACTTTGTGACAGCAGGCTGTTACTCCAATGTTGTGGAGGAACTGTTTGTGATATGTACGTGGTACCTAAGTGGTGCTACAACTTTAATGTATTACTCCAGCTGTGTTCAATGTTTTTATGCTCATGTTCGTGCCCACTTTTGTGTGGCATTCTGTGTCACTTTTAACACAGACTTTCTTCCACTTTTCAGTGATATTTCAGTGAAATGCCAAATGACGAATTTGTGAATTGGCGCAACATTTGGCCATATCATACGGATCGTTACAAAGCTGCCACTGTTTCCGTTCAAGTGCAAATGTGTCACGGTTTGCACAGAAATGTTTCCAACCAAATTTCCCAGATGCAAGCCATTACACAGGCTGACCTTGACATATCCGAGGAGGAATTTTGCTCATGTTTACGCCATCTACTGCACATCTGTGACTATCACATGCTTGCAAGAAAGGATGTAGAGAGCTGAATGTACCAAGTCACCGCGCATTTTGATGCGTAAAAAGAATGTTTACAAAATAAAACCTGTAACATGTTACTCCTGCACTCTTTGTATTTTTGCAGCAATGGATTGCGATGACGGAGATCGTGTGCATATGCCTCCGGAGGTGTATGCATTACTCCTGTTGAGTGGCCACTTCACAGATGAAGAGGTCTTACTTCTCCTAATCTGTGAAGAATTGGACTTCATGGATTTGCCACCAGAGCACGCAAAATACAAACAGTTCGACCTAGCGCATTACTCAGATGAGGAGTGCAAACACTTCTTTCGGTTCGGTCGCAATGACATTGAGGCAATGGTTAAGCTGTTGGGTCTGCATGATAGACACACCTCCAAAAGCAGGGTACTATGGTCTGGAGAAGAAGGTTTGTGCGTACTGCTCAGAAGGCTGGCCTACCCCAACAGACTGGGTGACCTTGTGCCAATGTTTGGTAGAAGCATCCAAGAACTCAGTTACATCTTCAATGGTACATTGTACTTTCTTTTTGCACAACATGCGCATCATCTTGACTCTGTCACACAACCGTGGTGTGATCATGAATGATTTGCTGAAGCAGTGTATGGTACAGGCGCATCTCTGTCTCACATTTGGGGGTTCATAGATGGGACCATCTGCAAAGTGTGTTGGCCAACACAAGGCCAACGTGCTCTTTTCAGTGGTCACAAAAGGTACCATGGGGTAAAGTACCAACATGTTATGGCACCAAATGGTATAATCGTTCACTGCTTCAGACCTTTTGAAGGTCGTCGCCATGACTCTGCAATGCTTCAGGAGAGCAACCTGCTTGCACTCATTGCAGGAATCACAGATCGTACAGGCAGACAGTTGCCGCTGTACGGGGATGGTGGTTACCCTCTGTGGCCTTGTCTCCTGTCCCCTTACAGAGGGCCTCAAACAGCACAGCAAACTGCTTTCAACACACAAATGTCCAAGGCATGCATCAGTGTAGAATGGGGTTTTGGCAAAGTTGTGACACTTTTTGCGTTCATCAATTTTTATGCCAATCAAAAGTTCTTTCTCCAACCAGTTGGGCCCTACTTCACTGTCGCAAGTCTCCTCACAAACTGCCATACTTGCCTGTATGGGTCCGAGATTGCTGATTTGTTTGGGTTGAAGCCACCAACTCTGGAAGAGTACCTTGCATAAAAGTGGCTTTATTGACAGAAAAGTGTTACTCCTGCAAAGTAAACACACTAAGACAAATGCAACAATGTGAACGTGAACTTGTTACTCCTGCGCATTGCTTGTAACAACTGTGAACATTGTGTGCTCAACATGATACTAAGACTCACATATCAATGTCAAATGTGAGGTCATCACCCCCCCCCCCTGTGCCATTTGGATGGGTGCCCATTTGAGCCTCTGAATGCAATTTGAGCTTCTGCTCCTCCAACTTCAACCTAGCTTCAGCCAAACGTATCTTAGCCATTTCTCTTTCATGCTCCAAAGCAATGCGTTTCTCCTCTACCTCGCAGTTGCTTTTGATGCGCTGCAGTTTGATCTTCTCATTCTGCTCTGCATGCGTTTCCAAAGTGTCCAGCATCCTGTTCAGCCATTGACCGATTGTAGTTGAACCTGGATGGAAAAGTTGTTTGTTTCATTGCAAAGCTGTACCCTGTTCCATGTTTGATGTTACAAATATACAAAGTCTAACTGAGCTCACGTTTTCATGTGTCATTTCCATTTCTGTCCTCATCCCTGTCATTGCTTTTTCTCTTGGCCAAGAGATCTGCACCCTGTTTGGCTGCAACACAGATGAAACCTTTCAATGCAAAGTACAAGAGCTTGACGGTTTGACATGTGACATGAGCAGTACAGCAGTAGAGCAGTACAGCTGAAGCACACCTTCACATTGTGCTTTCATCCACTCATCCACAACTCTCTGACCAGGGATGTACGATGCTGCTTTAGCTGCTTCCCTCCGTTGATGCTGACGCTCCTCTTCAAGACGATGACCTTCCTCCATCAGTTGTACAATTTTACCAAGCAATTTCTTCTTGTCCGTCAACTCTTCAGTCAATCCTGACCTGTCAGATACAAAATGAACAGTCACACTGGAAAACAGCGCTCATTCATGTTACTCCAGCAAAGCACACATGCTGCCTAAAATGGATGTTACTCCTAGTTTGTGTACAAAGATAGGCTGAAAATGTACCCAATTAGGGTGACAGTCCTCAGTTATGACCACTTGTCTGTACCTATTGATTTCGAGTTTAACAAATACTTTTTTGTTTCTACTGAAACACCAGAATCTCGCCCATTTTCGAATGGCTGATATTTAACCCATCCAGCTCTTGTCATCAGTGTGGTCGTCCATGGCCCAACGGTATGCATTCTATACTGCTGTGCGTGGACAAAAAACGCAGAACCCTGCTGAGGTGGACGGGGGTTTGTTCCTCCTGCAACCTGGCCAGATGTGGAACCCTGGTGGGGGAGGTTTGTTTTTGCTTTTGTTTCCTTCAACTCACTTCTTCAGATTCCTCCAGTCCTCCTTGGTAAATTGATCTATCAACCCTTTGACTTTGTCCTTGAGCGTGTGGATCGTTGGCATGGGAATCTTAACCTCTGGAGCTTCTGCCTGTAGTGTCTCCCACATTCTGTCAGCAATCTGACCCCAAATCACATTGGGGTTTTCTTCTCCATACGGATTCGTGCTCACTACTTCTGTCAGCAGAAACAGGACTCTTCTCGTGTTGAACACAAACTGCAAACAGTCAATCACAGAAAAATAGCTCAAGACGTCCATGAACACGCAGCAAGACACTGTTGATCTCTTCCAATTCATGACCAACATATTCTCTCATTCTAATTGTCTCACACAGGTTGGCAATCAAGTCGGCTATCTCTTTCAAATTGGTCAAGCATTGCTTCGCATTCACTTTTTGTGAGTCATTGGGGTCTCTTTGCGCATCATCACCACTGGTATCCAGTTCAATTTCATCTCTGCACAACTGCTTCAGAACTTCAACCACTTTCTCACAATTTCCAGACATGGCAGACTCCCAAAACTGAAGAATCCTCACAAAACATGATGAAATGTTACTTCTGAACAGCGTCTCCCACCATTTTTCCAAAATGGATTCCCCCCACCCCCCATAAAATCATGAGATTTGACAGACCTTAAAAAACACCTGATTTGACAAGGAACTTCAAGACCACGAACCTTCAAACTCCACACACTTCTGGAGTAACACTTCAGCTTCACTAACCCACCTTTTGTTTCTCCTCGACAGCCATATTTTTTGTACAAATTGCTTGCGGAGCAGAGAAATGCAACTTTTCGATTTTTCACGTCAGAACACAACGCAATTTCTCCCGCTAATGAGATTCATGACATCAGAGGGGGTGAGCCCGAAAAAAGTTGCATTTGCGTTTGCGTTTACGTTTGCGTTTTGCGCGTGCTCTAACTCTCTTCTGTGACGTCATCGGACGCTACGTGGTTTCCGGGTCGAGGCGAATTCAGGGTTTGTTCTGAAGAGGGATTGTTCTATTCGAATTTTCATTTCAATGTGCAAGCGTGCAGCACAAAGGCGTGTTGACCTGAAGCATTTGTTCTCTGGTCAGGTTCCCTGCTCAAACCGTTTATTTCCATGCCACAGATGGGTCCTTGCATGATGCTTATCCTGAGTCGCACACAGACGCCAAGCGTGAGTCTTTTTGGTGTATTCCGTATTTCGCGACGCAGCGCCCAGCACGACTCAACGCGTGACGCTTTCAGTGTGAAACGGGCCCCCGGAGGCGCGTCCCAGCTGCGCAGTGGAGCTGCGCAATGAGACTCACCGGGCACCAGGTGAATCGGTGCATGCGCACTGCGCGGAGACGCGTGACACTGTGGGGTGAATCCACTTTCCATCTTATCCGTACAAAATGTTGAGAAAGTGCATGAAATTGCACACTCAACCCCAGACAATTACGCGTCAAAACTTGATACCTGTCTGACTGACTGGGCCAAAAAATTGACATGAAACAGCAGATTTGTGTGCTATAAATGTAAATTTCTCGCGCTGACATTTTCAGAAATTTGAGTTTTGAAATTAAATTGTCTGGGGATTCGTAATTGGGGTCAAGGGCCTGATGCGGCTCTGCAAAACTCAAGGTTCAATGTCTCATCAAAGTGAAGAGAAACAGACGTTTTGCGAACACAAGAAGAAACCAAAAACCATCAAGGAAAACACCCTCCCCACAAATTGGACCTTTTCAAATTCGTTCTTTGCTCTCCAAGACCCATTGAAACGCGGAAAAACTCAGACGGGTCCACGCATAACAACACACCCTTTGCGAGGATGTGCCATCCACACGGGTGAACTCGGCACATTGACACCAAGGTTGTTCGTCGAGGGGGTCTGGCAAGTCTGAATAAAAAGGGATTCTGGATCCCAATTCAACTCCACATTGTTGGGAGTGCCTCAGTTTCCACGGGAACAGCCCACCTTTGTTTCTGTGTCAAAGCACGCATTGTGCGGGCAAACAGATCAAATCGAGATGAGTTTCCTTTCTTTGTGTATTGTAGGGACAGAACATTTTCTCTTTGTCAAAGACAAAACATGTGAGGAGCTGAAACAGCCAGAGCTTTGTTTGGTCTCTGGCTTGTTTCACACTGGATGCGTCGTGGTTCCTGTTCTTGCATTGGGACGTCGACGTGGTGATGTGTCCATGGAAACGATGTGTGCATTGAATCTCTGCGAAGTTCAGTGAGTGTCAGGCTGAGAGAACACACTCCCCGCGACGTACAATGTGCGACGGACTGGATGGTGACGCAGCAACAAAATCATGCAAACAGACACATTGGCCCCAGTGACAAACCATCATCCATGGTTATTAAAAATTTGAGTTTTCACATTGGTGACGCAGTGACAAAAAATTGATGCTTGCATCAAAAATTTGTGATCAGTCTGCACCGATACTTTGATGCATGTGGCAAGCTTTTTGTCGCTGTGTCACCAATGCGAAAACCCTTAATGTTGCATTTTTATTACCAGAGGACTTGTATAGAACTTTCCCATACAGCAGTTTTGACTTTTTCTACATGTTATGACTGGATGTAGATTTGTTCCCTATACACTCATCTGAAATCTTTGCAAAATGGGTAGGGAAAGCATCAATTGTAAATTCCATTTTATTACTGGATGGCATGTGCAGTTCCCATACAGCAGTTTTGAATTGTTCTGGTTGCCATAACTGGATATAGATATTTGTTCTTGCATATACATCTGAAATCTTTGCAAAATAGACAGGGAAATCCTAAAAAATTGTTTTGTGCTATGTCATCCAGCTCTCCTGTGATGGGCTGAACCACTACTGGAGTGATTAGTGTGACGGGCTAGCCATCACATCTACCCCATTGTGGGAGGTGTTTCCCCATCCATTGAAAATGCACTGGATAGGTTCAGCAAGGGGCCAGCAAGTGCGATGGAGTGGATGCATCGGGCGACGCACCCACTCCATCGCGCTTCAGTGGGTCCGCACCCTCACCCGTCATCGCAGGTCCTGACCCACTGGCCACTGTCCGTCCTCCCCTCCCTGTCCTCACCCCACGCACTCTCTCCCCACCAATCCTGCCCTCTGACACGATACGCTGATGCATCGTCGTTGTTTCGGGACACAATGCCCAACGCATTCTGTGTGGCAAGCGCTTTTGCAGCACGTAAAAATTAGGTGCGTTCGATTTTACGCGTGTCGCATACCGAGGTGAGCGGAAATTGTTGACTGCGCCCCACCTCCAACCCAGGGACAAAGTCGCCGGCGGCTGGCCGCACGCCTAAATCGAACCCGCCCATTGACTCGTGCCGGAACTCGGACGCACCCAGCGTGACGCAGGCCTACTCCAGCCCCCCGCCGCAGTTCTCAGGTTCTCTGCAGGTGCTCCATCAGCAACGCTCGCATCTGTGCACACACAATTTGTCAGTGTAGCAGCGTCCTCAAGGTCGCGGCACCCTGTGGACGGAGATGCGTGAAGCTGGGTTCACACTGTTTGCGTCTTCTGTTGTGTCCACTGGGGATGCATACGAGAGAGATCCGCAAAGTCCGGTTCGTCGCCAATTTTGAGTATGTTCCTCAGGTTTTGACTCCCATTTGCCCACACCCTCAAAAAGAGAAGGCACTAAAGATTATTTCAATCATTTGTCAAAAGTTAATAGTTAAAAAATTCAGTAATTAAGCATTTGTATTGGAAAAATTATCTTCTTAGGTATTAAATTTGCCTTGTCTTTTTTGCATTGAGGTTAATTGCTACATAAAATCAACAGCCAATTAAGGAATACAAGGACTTTTTAGACTTGTTTCAGTTGTCATTTTGATCAAGATATTTTATCTAGGTATGAAGGTCATGATGAGAAGTACTTGCAGACTTATTTTTGTTCAATTTTGCTGAACCATTTTGAAATGACGACGAGATGAACTGGACTTTGCGGATCTCCCACGTAGACCTGGGAACGCCACTGTGGACGGGAATGCGTGAAGCTAGGTTCACACTGCTTCAGTCCCATGTAATGACCCCACCCCGCCGCCAAGTATCTTGGAATTTCCAACAGTGGAACAACTCAGTCCTGGAGTTGCATAGACCCGGGTGTACCACTGTCCGCGTTGTAGCCTGTGTCTCCCAGTGGTCTGTGTGTCAGCGAATGGGCGTCGCTCAAGATGAACCACCCGTCGAGTTTGGTACAGGGACTCTACTCTTGACGCAGATGATGTGAACACTGCCACTGCAGGGAAAATTCCACAAATTCGTGGGTCACGCGGGAACAAGTCCACATTGCGGTCAGGAGAGAACCCACTTTTTCCTTTCCCAGGGTCGCCTCCACCGTTTGTGCATCACTGGTTATGGAGGGGCTACTTCAGTCTCCACATTCAGTGTGATCATAAGGACGCCCAGGGGAAAAAGGTCCCAATTTGATACGAAAGGTGCAGATTCAAGGGTGAGTGGTCCAGGAGGTAGGAATTTGGGATTGGTTTTGAGTTTCTGTTTTGTCTTGGACAACATCATGCAATTAAGCAAAGGGAGAGTCATAGGCAGATTGAGAAGCAGATGCAAGAGCAAATGCAGGGTTGGACCGGAGGAAAGATCCAAGCTCAAGTCACAGAGACGAGTTTCCGGCGGATGTTGGGCCACAGCTCTGAGGGAGATCCAGGGGTGAGTCCAGTACAAGATCCAGGACTCCATCCACTGAATGGTTTCTGGGTGGAAGCGTGAAAATCAATACAGATGCAAGAACAGATCCAGGCACAGGTCCTCCAAACTTAATTGCCTGGGCCTGGGCCTGGGCCTGGGCCTGGGCCTGGGCCTGAGCCTGGGCCTGAGCCTGGGCCTGAGCCTGGGCCTGGGCCTGGGCCTGAGCCTGGGCCTGAGCTTGGGCCTGAGCCTGACCCTGGTGGGGTCCACTCATGTCTTTATCTCGCCGTCTTCAGACTATTCTGTATTCTGGGTTGGTTCGACACAAAAACTTAATTTTCTTGGCAAGGCGACAGTGTGTGGGAGGCAAAACACTCGAAGGAGCGTTGTTCCGCATGCAAAACTGGAAATCTGTTCATATTGTCATCTCCATCAATTCCGTTTGTTTTCACCTGTCCCAGGAACGGATAAACGGTCCTCAAGGTGACGTTATTGCAGTGGAGACAAGAGGCGAGAAGCGCCAGGTTCACACTGGGTAGTTTTGTGGACCCTGGATCTGGTTCAGGATGGGACGACGCGGTCCTGATCATGGTCTCTTACTGCGTGGGGAAACGGGGTGAAACAACAACCCCAAAAGATTTTTCACAGGCAGACCTGGAGCCTGTTTCGCAATGTCGATGTCAATAGCGGTTTTCACAAAGGTGACGCGCAGTCAGTTATTCGACGTCGGCGTCAACAGTCAACCCAGAAAACGACCACGCGTCACTCAACGCAAACCCCCATAATTCTGTGAGCGGTGGGATCTCGTGCCCCTCGTCAAACTCAGACTGCAGAGTCAAAACCGTGAATCTGAATTTTGCGGACTTTTTTTGGCACATTTTGGCAACCCCACCCCCAGGGCAGGTTTGGACGTTCCCTCCTGAACCTGATACTGGCCCCATAAAACCATCCAGTCTGAACCAGTTTGAATGTTGACATTTCGTGTCTTGCACAGTTTCAGATTATCTCGCCTCTGTGTGTGTGTGTGTGTGTGTGTGTGTGTGTGTGCGTGTGTGCGTGTGTGCGTGTGTGCGTGTGTGTGGTGTCAGGGTAAGGTCTCTGTGCATCAACCCGATCGTGAATCAGTCGTCCGAGTCAAGAAGAGTCGCGTCCAGTGGGCACTGGTGCCAAACCCCCAATCCACACCAAGCGCATTCACGCATAGGCACAGCAATGTCACAGCACACCTAAAATGGGTATCACGCATGTGAATGGAAAAGTAAATGGGTGGTGAGTAGTTGTATTCACACCAACAATTTTGTATGTCACTGTGATTGCAAATTGGTTTCAACCCTATTCATGTGTGGAATGTCATACAAGGGGGTGCGTCGTGCGCTGGCGCACGCGGTGTGGCCTGGGGGTAACGCACAGCGCTCTCAATCCGAAGCACTTCATTCCAAAGGACAAGATTCACCTTGAGCAGCAGGTGGAGTTTAGCGGACCCACCCTCCCCTCCCCCCACCCACACACGAGAGCCTGTTTTCGAGTTCCAAAGCACCTGCATCTGGTTCAAGCTCCTCTGTGCGGACGGGCCCGTTGTTTTCAACTGCTTCTGCTTCCTTCCCTTTGTGACGTTCACTGAAACATATTCAACGGAGTGGAAAATAATTGGACACAAAAAGCCTCAAGTGATGTTTTTGGACCACAACTTTCACGTCCATACACGTCAAAAGTATGAAAATGGCTTGTGTTCTAGATCTATTTCGCGTTGCGGCTAGCCAAGTTGGCTCAAGGGCTGACTTCGCCCACTTCGCCCATTCTCTAACCCCGGGGTCTCCAACCCTGGGGTGAAGTCGCGCGACCCGCGGACGTTGGAACACGCCTATTCAATTCAAGAAAAAAGTGTGTCGCTGTGTCGCAGTTTTCCGTGTTTGAAGACCCAGAATTTCTGGGAGATACGAGTACGTTTGTTTCTGCAGGGTGCAAGAGTTTCAGACTGAAACCTCCCTGTCCCCTGGATCTGCCCCTGGTTCGAGTGTGCCTCCCTCCCACCGCTTCCGTTTTGAGGCTGTGTCATGTTCTGAAGTAAAGGTCAGTGGTGTTGTATATATGAGTGAAGCCCCAGTAGTGATGTTGTAGTATAGTTTATTGTAGAGTATGAGTTGGAGCTCAGTGGTTTAGGCTACCTTCCTCTATGGTGTCACA
>JAAUXT010005666.1_pt1 | contig 10475 bp, 13 predicted proteins | sample 7278171 | NCBI WGS metagenome assembly JAAUXT01 (sample SAMN14350112, study PRJNA611818) | marine sediment metagenome | isolation source: surface marine sediment (1.8m) | place: French Polynesia: Moorea | collected 2018-08 | reverse complement strand
TATGTCTGAATAATGCTGAAATAATGCAAAAATCAGGAAAAATAGCCAAAATACTGCAAAAAACGTGAAATAATGCAAAATGCATTAATAATGCGAACTCTACGACCCCTGAAATTGACGACATTGGACACACCAAACACGAATGGACCTCAAACTTTCACAAACCAAACCTCAAAATCGATCTACTGATCGAGGTCGAGACACTGACAGATCGATTGATCGAGAAAAATAGAAAATAAGGAAAAGTTTCGTAAAGAGGAACAGGAACAGAAGGCCCAACGGACAGAGAGGAGGGCGAGCCTGAAAGAAAAGTGTACTCACGAGACCTCGATGAACCCAGTGTCGTCTTTGTCCAGCAAGTCGAACACGGCGTCGACGTTCTGCTTGCACGACGGCGGCAGACACACGTTCTGCGGGACACAGACGTGGCACTGAACCAACCGGCGTGGAATCAGTTTGGGCCTCTGGGCTGAGAGGTCTTTGAGACAGGAAGTAACGCCGTCCCTTCGAAACTGGTGCGCGCGCGCACACACCCAGCTCTTTTCACAAGTGGCCGCTGGTGGCGTGTCAGAATGTCTGCCCGGGTCATTGTGCAGGACGAAGCATTTCGAAACTGGGGAACTGGAGCCAGATTGCCCCGACTGAGATCCTGGGCCAAGGCTCAGTTCCGCAAAGCGGAGCAGAGTAAGTTTCAAGACAGTCAAGAGTCGGAATGCCTCATCCAGTTTTGTAAAGCTCACTGTTGGGGTTCGGGTGCCTCAACCACAAGCACCTGCACTCTGACCCGAGGCACTCTGAACCTACCCCACGGCTCCATCACAGAAACTGCAGAAAGCGCACGGTACTGACAAAGCTGATGCCTGCTTGAGCTCAGTTCAGGAAGGGTTGAGACTGGGTGGAGTTGACTCTCCTGCGGGGAGAAAAACCCACTGTGAATCTCAGAGGGCGACCGGTACTTACAATGATGTTGAACATGAATTCGCGCATGTCCAAGTTGCCCGATTTGTCGATATCACAATGATGGAAAATGTTGAGGATTTCCCGCGTGTTCAGTTTCTTCTTTGGGTCTTTGATGAAGCCCTTCAATGAAAACAAGACGAAATGTGCCGAGAGTGGAAAGGTGCACAGAGATGTGTGAAGGATCCTGTGTGTTCGCTGCGCTCTGTGCCCAGGAATCGACCAAACAGTGAACTTTATTGGGAAGGATGTGAAACTTTCTGCAACACATTGAGTCAGCGCACAATTCTCGGTTCGAATATGCTGAAAAGAAGGAACCCTCATTCCCTTTGATTCTACAGAAAAGCCAAACCAGCATGGCGACGCATGCGCAAGTGCATCGTGTTTCACCTGTTGATTTTCAACACCGGTCCGGAACTCGTGCCAGTTGAGCATCGCTTTGCCCTCGTCTCGTTCTTCTTTTGTGTCGTCAAACAATATGAACTTCCTGCAAAACAGACCCAAGGGCAAGCTGCGTCACATTTGCTGCTGAAGTCATTTCACTTTGTATTCTGGTGTCTTTGTTTGGCAACTGGTGAAATGCGTGTGCCGCCAACGTTGTTCTTTGGCAAGTCTCAGATTCAGTGAAGAGCCACGTACAATCGGAGTTGCTTCAGCCCCAACTTGCCGCACGGGTTTCCGTAGCGATCTTTTCGTTGCGCCATGGAGTCGAGCATGATGGTCAGCGAGTCCTGTACAGAGTACCGCGCCCTGAAGCACAAAACAGTCAGCGGTGACAACAGTTGTTCAGTACGTACTGGCTGCATAGCCGTTCGCGCACAAACAGTGAGTTTAGTTTAGCACAGGATCAAAACATTTAGTTTTCAAGCACAAGGTGTGGACTTACGGCTCCAGCGCGTCCAAGGCTGCCCCGGTCGGTATCGCCTTGTCGGCTGGGTCATCTCTCGGTGGGCCCCTCGGAGTACGATCTTGTTTCTTTCCGTAGCCTCCAAATTCTGCAGAAGACAAACACATAAGAAGCTAACATAGATCAAAGATGGTCTGAGCAACTCTAAGTTCTCAGCTGTCTTTGCCCTCTTCAGTTGATATGATTACGCAGAAACGTGGGGTTGATTTCGAATGGTGAACACATTTTTTGCCAAGAAATTTGAAGGTCAAGATACGAGTGATGTCCAGCTGGAGGAACCAGGTCAAAGCAAAATCAGACGCTCCCTCCCTGTCTGTCCCTGAATTCGCGGACCTAATCCCTGGGCAGAAAAGTGCCCGGGTCCTGGAACCCACAGGAAATTGTCCATGTGAATTTTTCTGTGCACACCACAGAGCACGAAGCGCCAAGGTGATTTTCTTTTGCAGAGGATACTGACCATAATCTTGGGCTCCAGAGAACATGCCTCACATGGACACACTACACAAGCCACCTACAGAATCACGCGGTGTTCCATGAACATCTTTGTGCTCAATTAACTCTAAAACTTAATTTTTGAGTTGTCGCAATGTGAAGGGTGAGTGAGACAAGCTTCATTTTCTGTGGTGTCAATGATCAAACCCCCTCCTTAGCAAAGCGCCTTGTGATCACTTTGGCTTTTCTTACACACGAGTGATTTTTTCTGTTCGACACATTTTCTTGACTGGACTTACTGTGTCGAGGAGTGTGATAGTCCCGCGAAATTCCTGTAAAGTACGCTTTTGTACATCTTCATGTCCCTGCACTGAGCAAGCTTGACAACGATACGAGGCTCCGTCACTTATTCCGTGGAATCTGCATGTTCTTGGGCTGTCCGGGCTGCACTCATTCAGGTCAAATGCAGACTACCGACCGGTCGTGCGACCGATTTGGCCTCTGCAATTTACTGTCAACATAGGCATCTCTGTGAAGGCATTTTTCTCAGGATGGCAGCTAAAAAGGCAACCATGAGTATGATGATTCCCCGCAGACTTGTTCAGCGTGTCTGTGTGTGGTTTTCCATGCGCCTGGGCAAGACCCCAAAGGAGACTTTGACGGACATGAACACGGTTTTCAGTCGGACCTGCTACAAAAAGAGTGCTGTCTACAAGTGGCATTCGTCCTTCAGATCCGGTAGAACAAAACTGGGTGATCTGCTGAGGCCCGGAGCTCCGCAGCATGCAAGAACAAGGAGGTGCATCAGACAGTGTAAGGTGATCGTGGACAACAACAGGCATGTTTGTGTCGACCAGCTCTCAAGGACTTTAGGCATTTCGCATGGGAGTACAGTGAGGCTGCTCCACAAGGATTTGGGACTCACCAAAAGAGCTGCAAAGATGACGCCTCACCAGATGACAGAGGAGCACAAGCACAAATGCAGGCAATTTTGTCAAGACTTTCTGAGAAGAGCCAGACTGCACAGAAACTTCCTTTCATCAGTGGTCACAATGGATGAGGCGTGGTTTTACATCCTTGAGACCCGCACCAAGCAGGAAAACAAACACTGGCTCCAAGCAGGAGAAGACAGGCCACAGGTTGCGAGGCGTCCAAGGAACTGCAAGAAGCTGATGGTGGTGCCTTTCATCAATCGGAGGGGTCTTGTGCACTTGGAAACTTTCCACAACCAGACAATCAAAGCCAGGAATTTCCTTCCAGTTCTCCAGCATGCCAGGCAGTCTCTGATGCTGAGGCATTTGCACATCAGAAGGACCCTCCCAGTGCCTTGCTCCATATGGATAATGTGCCTGTGCATCGTGCCAAACCAGTCCAAGACTGGCTGATCGCTGAGGAATGGAGACAACTGCCACACCCACCTTACTCCCCAGACTTGTCTCCCAGTGATTTTTTTGTTCCCCCTGCTCAAAAGACACCTCCGAGGAAGAAACTATGGTGACATCCCAAGACTGGCAGCACCTGTTGTGCGGGAGTTGAGCAAGATCACAGAAGCCCAGTGGAGATCCTGTTATGTTGACTGGGTGCGCCACTGTTGCAAATGTCTCCTGTTCCGAGGAGAGTACTTTGAGGGGATGAGGCACCCCCCACCGGCAAACTGACTCTTTTTCTACAGTCTCTGTTCAATCATTCTGCTCACAGTGTAGCCTAACAATGTTGTTTACATTCCTGACTTGCTCATTGTTATCATTGTTGCACAATATCTGAGTTAAATACCCCCAAAACATTGCGGTACAACAAGAAGACCAAGAACATGCAGATTCCACGGAATAAGTGACGGAGCCTCGTACGAGCGTCCAAAGCTTAGGATGTGTAACGTCTGTGTTCTCGTGTTTTTCTGTCGAAGCGAGCAAAACTTTTCGTACTGACTTGTCAACCCCCCTGTCCCTGACTCAAAAGGAAAAGAAACCATTGGTTGTCCAAAAAGCTCTGAAGGTGCAGACTTGTACGCGAGTTTTCACGGTGCATTGTGACGTGAACCTGAACCGGTCGTATTCATTGCCCTGTGCCCTCTCTATCAAACCCCAATGGCCGTGCTTGTGTCCAACGTTTGACAAATTGGGAGCTCCACTACTCACCTTCCCCTCCTTTCTGGGCCGCAGGTCCCCTCGGGGTCGAGCTGTAGTCAATTGGTATTTGACCCAGAACGTTGGCGCCTCCATCGTGGGAACAACCTACTCTCTGCCAAGCCATGGTCCTTCAGAGTTTGGATACAAGTCCAGGTGTTTGGCTGCCTCTAACTTGAACGCTGAGTGTTCCTCTTCAAACGCGACGCGTCACATCAACGAGCACCGCCTGTGTGAAATTGTCTTGTCTTCTGCTCAGGCTGTGTGTGTGTCCAGAATTTCAAACCCAATGTAATTTTCAACGCGTGAATGTCACATGGAATTTGCAGTTGTTCTTTCCGATCAACAGAAACTCAACAGACGGACAAACATTCGACAGAAAAGTCCAAATCTGTTCTTCAAATTTTCCAACACAAGACCTCAGACTGCAAACGTTTGTGCTTCCATTGATACCAGCATGGTTGTCAACAAAAACATGCGCACACAGGATCAAGCAAATTGTCCAACCAAATCGATCTTGATCTGGCACAAATTGCGTTGCTTTCATGCGTACAGACGGGCACATGGCCCCACCGTCCGCTGTCGAAGATGAACATTCGTGCTGCGGTCAAAGGGCATCTGGGATACAATGCTGCCGTTTTGTTTCATGCCAGCGTGACATCAGTTTTGTCACCTGAGCGGTCGGACCAGTTTGCGTGCGTCTCGAAGACAACCTGAGCTTCCAACACAGCAAATGCACCGCACCCAATTTGCCAAACCAGCCAATATTCCCAACATGCAAAGGCAGTCCTTGCCACGACAGGTGGGAACAGGCAAACCGAAGCAGCAGACAGCATTTGCTCTTTTGCAAAAGGCTTGGTGTACTTGACCCAAAAACTACAGGTTGTCTGACTGGCACGAGACGAAACGACAACGTGAACTTTTGCAATGGGCTTCCTGACCCAGAACATTCTTTGCCAGCTGCTTGCAACTGTCTGTGCCATAAGGTAATTGATTCTCGTGTCCTTCGGATGTATAGATCTACGTTCAGTCAGACAGCAATCAAGCGAGTGCTTGCAGTCTTTCTCGGCTCCACTCGTGTTGTTCAGAGTCCCAAATGGAACAAATGGAACAAGCAATGAACCACAACACGGAAACAGGAATGATTGAAAGAGCCCGAGGGACAGAATTGTCAATTTCAGTTTCAGAACAAAGGGCTGTTGTTGCTTGACTAGTCTTGCTGCGCCCATGGTATCAAAGTCAGGTCCTGTGTTTCGACAATCTTGTTTGACAAAACAACAGAGGTAACCAAAAAATGATTTGTTTTTCTGCAGTGTGACGCGTCAACAGCTGCCTCCCTGCACACATGTGACACGACTTTCACTTTTCGACTCGGCGAGCGTCAGATGAAGGTTCTTCAGTTTCAAACACTGGACTATCATCTGCAATTCCAGTGTCAGTGCATTGACAGCGCGGCAGAATCGGCCTCTGTCCCAGCAACAAAGCCTCCGTTGTGATCAGCATTTTCCCGGCGCATCGCAACGCAACGTACCGGCTATTTATGGGCGCGTAAATCAACCTCCTTCCCACACTCACGCGTCTGGTCGGCCTTCTCCAATTGGGCCGCTGGATCGTTGCTGCAGCTGGCACAAATTAATTTTGTGCAGCCCCTGCAACTGTGACATGAACAGTTCTTTTTCTAACACGGACGGACTTGCTAATGCGTGTGAGAGGTTCAGTTTGCACACCAAACAAAAGTCGCTAATGCTTCCTGAGCAGGTTCATATCGGCTGCGAAAGCATACGATACTCAGATCGATATTTTAACGACAACTGAACGCAGTAAATTTTGTTCACAATGATAAGATCAACAACGTCAGGTTGGACTGAACCAGCTCTCTGTTCGTACCGTGAAGTTAATTGCACTGCACGCTGTCCATTCTGACAAAACATCTGCAGACAACAAAGCTGGCGTGCTCAATGAATTTCTCATCAAACTGAAAAAAATCATACCCAACAACCAAATAACAGCGTCAGCTATTCTCACTTTCTGGCAAAAATTTGCACTCATACGAGCACAAAACAGCCGTTGAGAACTGCGCTTGGCCTCTCGCCGAAGCCTTGGGCCAAACTGCCACGAGAACGAACAGTGAAAAGCGTGACAGAAATGTCTTGTTTCTGAAACACGCACAGCAGTGTTTAGGGCCGATTCTTACACTTCAGTGATCGATTGGCATGCACAGTTGTGTGCACAAACGGCCGCACATGTGTGTCCCAAATAACCTGTTGCAACTTGCAATGCTCAACTATTTTGTGCAGACCATCAAGATTCATAAACAGAATTCACATCACAAATGAACGAACGAATAGGAACAACCAAAGATAGACCTCGGATGCTTTTCCTCGAACAAGTCAGCAAATTCCTGCTAATTCCACATGACATTCACACCTGTCCTTTCTTGACGTCTAATGTTCAACACAAATGCAGATTAGATTCTAGAACTGTTTCCAAGAGAAAAAGTAATCCCAACTATGGCGGTCACTCTGTGAGAAAAGACACCGCCCCAATGGTTACTTTTCCTCACAGATCGACCTCTCTATCTTCCGCAAAACGAACGCACTGCTGATAATCGCAAGCTCTCTTATCCTTATCTCGCCTCATCACATTTTCGGCTTCATGTACTGGGCACTCAGTCCTCACACAAGCTGGAGAGCAATTCTTGACAAATTGCCGTGCAGCTGTTTGTTGACAGTGCAGTATCGAGCGAACCCTGCACAAGAAGCCGCTTTTGCATGAATCAGGTAGAATATCCAATACGAGGAGAGAAGCTGGGTCGCTTCAGTCTTTGTTCACATGTGTGACATCCACAAGTCCTGACAATTCCACTGGTCTAAATCCCGACGAATACCTTCCGTCAACCTTTTTGAGCAGGAAGTCACTTGTATTATCGCTCAACTTTAAGTGCCAGGATGTGCGTGGGGTTGGCGGGGTTCGATTCAACCACCAGTCTACAGTCGCGCCAAACTTGAACTGATGCGCACGTTTCGTATCTGAATTGTAGTGTTCAAAGGTCAATTGCCGAGATCCTGTTCGATTGATCTGGCCTTCGCTGTGTGAAACAGGAGCAAAATGAATTTTTGAACATCCAAAATTCTCAGTTGGAAATCCATGCAGAGTGAGCCTGAAGCTCCCTTGGACTTCGCACACATTTTCACCAATTGCGTGTTTTCTCAATTGTGCAACTCTCTCGGACGCACAACGAGAATGCAAAACATTTATGGAAATTGAGAAATTGCATGTTCTGCACACGGACCAACACGATTGTTGTCACAGCAACCAGATACTGAAGCTGCGTCACCCTCTCTCGTCCCATAAACAGCTGTGCAGCAGCATGCAGCGACACCCCGACGCATCTGCAAGCTGTCTGCACGCGATTCTTTTACGAGCATTCCGCGGTGCATCTGTCCAAACACAATACCAAATGCCAAAAAATCTGCAATTTCTGTGCATTCAAAAAATCTTCTCTCCGAGATGCAGTGTTTCCAGTCAGCAATTTGTTGATATATCCACAAATGACCGGTGCGGAGGATGACACCCACAAACCGAGCCGTGACGAACCCGAATTATCTGGTTCGGCAGATTCCTCCGCCACTGTATTGATCTCCAAGACTACGCAACGTCTACACAACCCAAGTTACACACGAGAGTTCAGACTTTATGCAAAGATTTAGCCACGAACTTGATCCCTGAGTCATGTCCAGATTTGGCGGCAGGTTTGTAACGGGGCGGAAGAATCGCCTGGGTCAACCGGAAGTGGGAACTTCGTCTGCTGTGGGCCCGCTACTGAGAACAAACCATTTCAGCGACACCGCACAAATTTGTAAGTTTCACAAAACAGACCAGAGGAATTGTTCAACATTTTTCGAAGCAGGACACCTGAGACCTCAATTTATTTCCAGAAATCAAGCCCATCGAAAAAGGGCTCCCAACTTCTTTGCAACTTCACACAGGTCAAAAACCACCGCGTTTTTCTCCAAAGACTTGTGCGTGGTTACACTTGCAAATTGTTTTCGTCGATCAATTGCCGTGACACATTGATCGATCCCACGTTTGGCATTTGAACTCTGTGCACAAACACCTGAGGCCGCTGTCAAGGGCGGATCCAGGGGAACCACCCAAATGTAACGACCCCTTCCCTGTTTGTTTTGCGACAATAAATTCTGAGTGTCGCCCAAAGGATCGGATTCATGTCTGAATCCACACCTGGTTCCAAACGTATGTCAGGGATTGCTGGTCCCTTGTGCAATGTTCAGGAGACCCCTAAATCAGTTTTTGCACGCATGTGCCACTGCGTACAACATGCTTTTTGGTCACGGTGTGAGGTGAAACACTTGGTTCCGTATTTCTGGACGCATTCGAATCATTCGAATATTCACAGACTGACATCTTTCTCTTCATGAAACATTCCGCTGTTCCACCCTCTTTTGAACACAGCAAAATTCCTTTACTTGAGTTTGGTGCAGGCAGCGCCGATGCCCCACCCCCAAAGTTAGTTTTCTTCAAAGGCTGGGGCAAGTCTTTGTCTGGTCAAAGGTTTGTGTATTTCTTGTTCAAAATGGGAGTTGTGCTGCGAACCCCACCCCCAGGGTTGGACCCCAGTCTTGAGTGGGTGTGGGTCCCAACCCCCATCACGCGTAGACATCATCAAGCCCAAGCTACATGGCTGGTGGGAACAAGTCAATAAATTTGAGACCAATTACACTCTGAAGATCATAACTGTTCAAGAAGGAGTTGAAGTGACTGAACGTAAATTGAATCTCTTGACAATCTTTACCAAGTGGCTGTTCTGTCTGAGAGACTTGCGCACTTCAGATAGTAACCAGGGCGTTGTGTTGTGTTTCTGTCAACAACAGACAACTCGCATATGATGGAATGAATTGCACTTCAAAGGGATCGATCTTCCACTGTTTCCCAAAATTGGCATATACAGAGATCAAAGCCATTTTTTTTGCAATCACCAAGCCGCATGCTGGCAACAACGGGCCGGCCAAACGGGCCGACAGACCCACACTCTGCAAGCTAGTGAAAAGCGTCTCAAAGAACCTTTCCTCTTTCAAATTTGCTGAAAAGCACGAGGGTCCACAGTACATGCGTGGTATTTTTCTCATCACCCCGAACGAGGCGCAATGCCAGTTGCTGATTTTTTGTCCAGAGTTTAAAGGGGTAACTGACTGTTCTCTTCTGGATATATTCCGCTTTGCGTTCTTGTTTTCCTCCCACCATGGCAGGTTCGCTTACGTGGAAGGCTCTGGCAGACTCGGTGCACCAGGCCAGCCATAAAAATTGGACACAACGAACAGACCGGACACACTTGAGAGTTTCAGCATGATGTTCCGTGGCCAGAAAACGTACATGTAGCACGTAGCCTGTGGATGCAACTCCCCTGTTATGGAAAGGTCCACAATCATTATCACAAACAGTTCTGTGAAAAGACACTTGAGGTATGGCTCCAAAGATTGATAAGGCATTTGGTCTCAACAGAGCTTACAAACTCCACAGTTATGTCTTGGAAATACAATTACTTTCATCTGTCTCACATCTGTGGACTCCTCTAAAATAGGGGAGTTGCATCAACAAGCTATGTGGTACGTGTATGGGTTACGTCTACGGAGCATTTTGCTGAAACTCTCTACTGAACCGACTCACCAGAAACACAGTCTCGGAAAACATCAACCACACAACAACAAAATGGACACCTCTGAAAACGGCACACTCGCTCCCAAGATTGAATTCCAAAGGTCCTGTGCAGCTGTCGCACTGCCTGAAATTGTCAGACTTGCACGTGCTTCCAGTCTGTCCGGTATGTCTGGGGGGTGTTTTTCCATTGTGCTGATATCTCTGTCAGTGATAACTGTCGCTTTCTGATGTTACTGATAATTTTTGCTTTTAGCTGCCAGCAAAAATGCCAGTGTTTTTCCATTGCGATTTCACTGACAATTTTCACTGATGGCTGTCAGTGTTTTGCTGTCGGTGATATGTATGACCTAATTGCAGGAACCAATGAGAAAGCAGGATTC
>JAAUXT010125566.1_pt1 | contig 10476 bp, 12 predicted proteins | sample 7278171 | NCBI WGS metagenome assembly JAAUXT01 (sample SAMN14350112, study PRJNA611818) | marine sediment metagenome | isolation source: surface marine sediment (1.8m) | place: French Polynesia: Moorea | collected 2018-08 | reverse complement strand
TCTTTGGTTTCCAAGACAAGAGCTTCGGGGGGCGCCATCACCAGCGCCGTCGTCAACACCCGGGCGCGGTTGACGTCCCGTACGAAGGCGCTCACGTAGGCATCGGCCGGGTTCAGCAGGATGGCCTCGCGGCTGCCCACCTGCACCATTTCCCCGTCCTTGAGGATACCGATACGGTCGCCCAGGCGCAGGGCCTCATCGAGGTCGTGGGTGATGAAGACGATGGTCTTGTGGAGTGTCTCCTGCAGGCGCAGGAGCTCGTCCTGCATCTCCCGGCGGATCAGCGGGTCCAGGGCGCTGAAAGCCTCATCCATCAGCAGGATGTCCGGGTCCGTGGCCAGGGCCCGGGCCAGTCCCACCCGCTGCTGCATACCGCCGGACAGTTGCTCGGGATAGCTCTGCTCGTAGCCCGCGAGGCCCACGGTTTCGGTCCACTGCCGGGCGCTCGCTTCCCGGGCGGCCGGTTTAACGCCCTGCAGCTCGAGCCCGTAGGCGACGTTGCGCACCACCGTGCGGTGGGGAAACAGCCCGAAGTGCTGGAACACCATGCTCATGCGGTGGCGGCGGAATTCCCGCATCCGCCTCCGGGGTAGCGCCAGGATGTCCACCCCGTCGGCGACGATCGTCCCAGCGGTGGGCTCGATCAGCCGGTTGAGGCAACGGATCAGAGTGGATTTCCCCGACCCTGACAACCCCATGACCACGAAAGTGGTGCCCGCCTCCACGCTGAGGGAGATATCCCGCAGACCCACGTTATGGCCGGATTGGCGCAGGATGGCCTCCTTGCCGGCACCGGCCTTCACCGCGGCGAGCGCTTTTTCCGGCCGCGGGCCGAAGATCTTGTAGAGGTTCTTGACCTGAAGCATTGCCATGTCTATTTCGCTCTAGTGCGATGGATCTCGGAGCGCTTGCCATAGGACTGGGTGATGCGGTCCATGGCGATGGCCAGAAACACGATGGCAAGACCAGCCGCTGCGCCACGGCCCACGTCCAGGCGCTGGATGCCCAGCAAGACCTCCTCGCCGAGCCCCCGGGCGCCGATCATCGAGGCCACCACCACCATGGACAGCGCCATCATCGTGGTCTGATTGATCCCGGCCATGATATTGGGCAGCGCCAGGGGCAGGTACACGCCGAAGAGCTGTTGGCGGGAGGTGGCGCCGAAGGCCTCGGAGGCCTCGATCACCTCCTGGTCCACCAGCCGGATACCCAGATCGGTCAACCGGGTCACTGGCACCACGGCATAGATCACGGTGGCGAAGATGGCCGGCACCTTGCCCAGCCCGAACAAGAGCAGCGCCGGGATCAGGTACACGAAGCTCGGCAGGGTCTGCATGGCATCCAGCACCGGCAGCAGCAGCGCCCGGAAGCGGTCGGCGCGGGACATGATGATGCCGAGCGGAATCCCGATCAGTACCGAGATGGCGGTGGCCACCAGCATCAGCGCCAGGGTCTGCATGGCCTTGTCCCAAAGCCCCAGCATGCCGATGCCGGTCATCACCAACGCCAGCGCGAATCCCATCCCCGGATGGCGGATGGCATGCCAGATGCGCGCAAAGAGTGCTCGTAGCAGCCGTCTCCAGACCCCGGGCTCGGCCAGGGCACGCCAGGACGCAGGTCGCAGCAGCCGCAGACTGCGGCCGAGCAGGCCGCTCAGGGTCCCCGGTGGCCGCTGGGTGTGCCAGCCGATGAAGGCCACCACCAGCACCACCAGCCACCAGGGCAGGTTGCGCAGAAACTTCTCCAGGTACACCAGCACAAACAGCAGGCTGTTGGCGAAGGCTTCGAAGGAGTCGCCGTAGTTGACGACCACCCAGTCGATGCCGCTGTTGACCCAGTCGGCCAGGGGAATGATCAGGAAATCGGGGAACACGGTGCACACCTCCAGGCTGAGATCCGGAAACACTCGCCGGCCGGCGGAAAGCGCCCGCGGCGTCGGGTTTGATTCAGAGCGAAGCCTCGACCCGCTCCCTGATGGTATCAGGCACCCACTCGGTCCAGATAGCGGGGCGGGTCTTGAGGAAATGAATGGCCGCCTCGGCCTCGTCGGCCTTGTGCGCCTCCATGTAGCCGAGCAGCTCGCTGATTAGGGCATTGCTGGTCTGGTACTTGTCCAGGAACGCGATCAATGCCGGCGCCCGGTCGTGGAAGGCCTTGTTCACGCCCACGAACACCTCCACCGTGGGATAGGCGGTCGCCACCCGGGGGTTGTTCTGTTCCTTGAGCTCGAGCCAGTCCTTTTCGTTGTAGGGCGGCTCCTCCAGCATGATCATATCGTAGACGCCCAGCACCCAGGTGGGTCCCCAGTAGTAGGCGAGGACGGGTTTACCGCGCTTGTAGGCCGAGGCGATGGCCGCCGCCAGGGCGTCGCCGGTGCCGGGGCGGAAGTTGGTATAGTGCGCCTCCAGGCCGTAGATCTTGAGTTTGCGGGTATTGATCACCTCGCACTGCCAGCCGGCGATACAGTTGTAGAAACGGCCCTTGTCCGGCTCCTCGGGATCGCGAAAGAGTGCCTTGTAGCGGGACAAATCGGCCACCGATTTCAAATCCGGTGCCTTGGCTTCGATACCCCGCTCGGCGTCGCCCTCCACCAGATAGCGCGGTACGAACCAGCCCTGGTTGGCATCGGGGAAATTGACGCCGAGCTCTACGACGGCATCCCGGGCCAGGGCCTTGGCCCAGGCTTCGGGGATATTGTCCCGCCAGACCTCCATGATCACGTCCAGATCGCCGCGGGTCAGGCCCGTGATCATGGGAATGGTGGAACCGGGAATGGTGTCCGTTTTACAGCCATAACCGTGTTCGAGGATATGGCCGGCGATGGCAGTGTGGATACGGTTACTGTCCCAGTCCAAGCCGGCGAATACGACGGGGCGATCGAGTTCGCACGCTTGGGCAAGGGCGAGGGGCGTTGTCAGGCACAGGACAAGCAGGGCGCGTAGCATCATTGAGCATTTTCTCTTGTTTCAAGGTTTGCAGGGAAAATGAAATCCCCGGGATTTACGCTAAGGGTAGCATTTGTTCGGGCACATTCAACAAACCGCCCGTGGCGCCCGCCTCGGCTCAATCGGACCGTGTCCCGGGAACGGCGTCAGTCGATGGCATCCGGTCCCATGCAAATGGCCTGGCACTGACCCGCCGGCGTATTTTCAGCCGCCATCGCATCCCACATGGCGGCAATCGTCTCGGAGCTCGCCAGGCTCGCCGTGACCTGCTGGCTCGCCTGCAATTCAGAGGGATCGACGGCCTCGTGGGCCGATGTGCAGGAAGCGCAAACCAGCGTCACGAGGGCGAGCAGACGTAGGGATCGGGTGGGGATAGTTGCCATGGAAACACCTCGCGTTTGTGTGGCTTGCCAAGGATGAATGTGTAAGTTTCATCATGGAATTAATAATAAAGGCTTGCATTCCATTATGCAACCCACTATCTTTGATTGTATGGAAAGAACCTCCTTCAGCGCCGACCCCTGCTCCATCGCCCGGTCCCTGGATGTCCTGGGCGACTGGTGGAATCCCCTTATCCTGCGGGAGTGTCTGTACGGGGTGCATCGGTTTGACGAGCTGCAGCGCTGGCTGGGCATTGGCCGCAACATCCTCACCCGGCGCCTGGCGCTGCTCGTCGAGCAGGGCGTACTGGAGAAGCGCAAGTACCGGGAGAGGCCGGACCGATACGAATATCACCTCACGGACAAGGGCTACGACGCGGCGCTGCTACTGATTGCCTTGATGCCGTTTGGTGAGAAGTGGTACTTCGAGGACGGACGGGAGCCGGTGCTGCTTTATGATCGCGGGACCGGGGCGCGGGTGCGGCCGGGACTGGTCGATCTGAACACGGGAGAGCCGATCGATGTGCGCCAGCTTCTCCCCGGTCCCGGACCCGCTTTTCCGGAGGACGCCGACATCCGTAAAGCGCGGTTCGCCGAGTATTACACCGGATATGACGGCAAGTTCGAGGAATCGTAAGCTTTTTCGGCGCTAACGAGGGCCGTTCGATCCAGGGCTCGGTGCGCGCCACCGAGCCGGCCGTTCAAATGCTGGACGACATGTGACCGTACGGTCTGTTCCTCATATGTCAATATGATACTTGACCCCCAATATTTGACCCCCAATATTTGATTGACCCCCAATATTCTTAATGTTAACAAATTAGTATGTCATCGCTCTGATGAGCAGATAGCTGTGGTTAAACATCACAACGATATTCCTGTCTCAACTTTGGCCATTTTCCGTATGGGCAAGCCAGCATGCACGGGGGCTTAGCGATTTACCGTAAAAATTAGAGCATGTCGGGGGGAAAACCATGATCTTTCATATTTTAACTTATTGTTCACAAAGCTATATCTCATGGGTATCAATGATCAACCAAAATGGCCAAAGTCGAGTCCTGTACGACCAGCCTATATTCAGCTCGCCGAGCATGTTTTTGCTCGAGAGACACATCTCCATGATTGGCATGGCCAGGTGCTTGCCCTGTTTGAGGGTTACCTATTGGTCTCCTCGCCGGAGTATTTTCGCGACGATGAGTTAGAGAGACTGCTGATGATGGTGGTGCAGTGCGGTAAGACACTGTTATTCGAAAACCTCGATGACCGTCAGCGTTACCGCTTGTATCAGATCCTACAGGCCTGCCGTCGGGGGCTGCTGTTTATCGAGCAGCAGGGGCTATCCAGGAGCATCGATCTACTCGACAGCGAGCAGCTGCGCTTACTTCAGACGCTGGATTATCCCCGGGCTCTACTGTTGCCCTTTGGTGCGATTCGTCGCTATCGCCGTTTGTTATCTCACCAAGGTGTAACGGCATTGAGCCTCGACTATGGTCGCTATGGCGATTCTCAGCAGAGCATCCATGTCGTAGGCATCGAACCTAATGGTGCTATGATTCCCGAATCAGTGCTGAACATCCTCCATGAGGCTAGCACTATTCTCAGTTTTGCATTCGTCATGGAACTGCTGAAAGACCAGCGATTCGCCGCAACCATCGAATTGGTGGATTATGACTGGGAGTTTTATGCCAACAACATCGTGCGCGTTCACAAACAGCTCATCGCCTTGCAGGCAATGGGCGTGAACACGGTAACTCTGGTGGTTGAAGGCAATCCCGAGGTCTATGACATGCTGCCCTACTTGATTCACCCCGGGCGTCATTTCCGTTACAGCGGTGTATTACCCAGTGCGGTTATCTGCGCGGCATGCATTGGAGAGCGAGTCGATATGCCGTTGCATGGGCCGGGTTACGTAATTTTATCGGGCTACACCGCACGCCATGGTCAAAGTATTTCGGCGCTGACCTACGAGCTCGAGGGGTACCTTCGGACCACGCTCAGCTGCTTTATCATCGAGCTCTATAGCGGTGATTTTCCGCTGATACTGCGCTGTATCCAGCATTCGCCCAGGCCCAAATGCATTCTGGTCATGAGTGATATCTTCTCGGATAACGAACGCGTAGTAGCGATTAGCGGCGCTGATCTCGAGTATATGAGCTGGCTCAACGAGATCAAGGGAGTTTTTACCAGCTTGGTCGTAATCGATGAGGAATATCTGCGAATCGACCCGGATCAATATCTTCGTTTTTTGCATCAGTACAGTCCCTACCACAATCAGCAAGTGCCATTATGAATAAAAGCTTCGAATTCATGACCCTCGATGATGAAATGTTGATCGCGGAGGCATCGACTCGCGTCGAGTACGAGGAGGGAGATAGGATCATTACCCGTGGTGATCACAAACAAGCCGTTTTTATCGTCAACAATGGCTTAGTACGCATCGAAATAGATCAGATAATCATCGCTCGCAAAGGGCCTGGAGCGGTGATCGGTGAGATGGGCTTTATCCGCGGTCAAGGGGCCAGCGCGGATGTAGTTGCCGACTCACCGGTAGCCGTTGATAAAATCGACGGCCATCGCCTGAACAGCTTGTTATTTTCCGTACCAGGAATGGCTACACGATTTTACGCTTCGTTGGCCGGCGTGTTAGCCGAACGCCTGGAGAAACAGATATCCTGGGCAGCTCAGGTGCCGACTTCTGTCAGAATGCCACAGTTTCGTCCCCGCAAGTCCGGTAACGGGATGCGGCGCACCGAATCCAGCGCCGCCCTGGAGCAACAGCTCAACGAACTGCAAAAAGGCTATCTCGACTGGCTGAGCAACCCGACGCCCGAATGCGCAGCGGTGTTGTTTCAGCAGACAATGGCGCTGGTCGACCGCTGTTGTGCCGCGGAGAATGTCTGCGAACACAGCGTACGCCGTATTATCGAGGAATCCAGTCTGCTGCGCCTGAGCCCGTTTCACCTGGCGGCCACCCGTCAAGATAGAGGCTTCCCAGCGGATTATCAAACGCTGCAGACCTTGCACTATGATCTCGGTGAGGATAGCGCCAGCCGAACGATTCAGAACCAGTTAGTGGAGCTTTCAGCCGTGCGTGCGCTCAAGCTGCGGGGTAAGAATCTGGCCGAGGCCTGCGCGAGACAGGTGAGGGATTGGCCTGAAAAACTGCCCTTGCCTCTGTTGCTCGTCGGTTGCAGCAGCAGCCTCGAGATCCAAGCCGTGGTTAGGGCGCTCACTGACTATGGGGGTAGCATGGTTTTGGACATAGTCGATCCGGATCCACTCGCGCTCGGGGAATTGGGGCTATGGCGCCGGTCGGGAGTAACGGTGCGGCGGATACAAGCAAACCCGTTGCACCTGGCCCGTGGGGATGACAATTTCCTGACAGCTCAGTACATCATTGCCGTGCCGGCTCTGGCCGATTTCCTGGACGATGAAACCCTGCTGAAGTGGCTGTCCTGGGCGTTCTCGATGCTGCTTCCCGGTGGTTGCATTCTGTTGTGCCACCTGAATGCCCATGCCAGGGGCTTTACTTATCTGCGCCAAGCGCTGGGATGGCCCCTGCAGCCGCGAAGCCGCGATCAACTGGAGGCTCTGCTGACATGCGTCTCTGCTCCAGAGCGCTACTCGGTGCATTGGAGTCCGGTAGCCGAATCCGGCGCCTGGATGATCACCATACACGGGGTCGCTGTCAAATCGTAACCAACCATTCGCTCGATTGGAGGCCATGATGTATAAGCTGGAATTCTATGTCCCCGAGGAGTATGTACAGGGCACGACACAGGCGTTGTTCGCCGCGGGTGCCGGTAGGATAGGTCTATACGAATGTTGTTGCTGGGTGACAGAAGGCATCGGTCAATTCCGTCCTTTGGTGGGGAGTACGCCTTTTTCCGGGCGCCAGGGTCAGCTGGAACGCGAGCGGGAAATGAAGGTAGAGTTGATTTTCGCCGACGAGCTCAAGTCAGCCGTGATTGCTGCCCTGCTGGAAAGTCACCCCTATGAAACGCCAGCATACCAGGTATTTCCCATTGACACTTAAACGCTTGGTGTGAGTTGGAGCGGGAGGCGTCGAGGATCAAAATAGAAGTACCCATCCGGAAAAATGAGGAGCTTGGTCATGATCGACATCGACACCTTCCTGACCTATCTATGCGTTGTGGTGGACGATTTTTACAAACAATATCCGAGCTGCGAGCATAACCCCGGTCCGAGTGCATCGCTGGGGGACAACGGAACTGACAACGGGGTCGGACCAGCGTAAGTTAATGAAATATATTTAAAACTCCATGTATTTTTGGCCAATTTATAGCTTGGAGCGTCGATTTTCGGGTAGAAATCGATACTTCAAGCGAAGATTGCTATAGTTCAAACACCCGGCAATGCTTGACCGAGCTTCATGGTTGAATCCAACCGGATCGCCGCTAATCCATGTTAACCCTCCCCTGGAGAAGCCATTGGTGCTTGATTGAGAACACCAATGTCCATACACTCGCAGGATGCGATATGAATGGAATCCCGGCAAGACAAGAGCGAACCTGGTTGAGCATGGCGTCAGCTTCGCCGAAGCGGTCACTGTTTTCGAAGACGACTTTGCACTGACGCGCGAGGACCCCGACGGCGGAGACGAACAGCGCTTCGTCACGCTCGGGATGAATGGTGCCGCCAACCTGCCGGTCGTGGTCCATACCTACCGCGAACCCGATATCATCCGCATCATCTCAGCTTGGAAAGTCAACCGACCGCAAAGGTTACGTTATGAAAAAGACCGCCGCTGAACCCTATCGCGACATTGATTTCACGGATGCTGAACGGGGTCCGGTGGTGTCATCGGAACCGGTCAAAACAAAGATTTCCATTCGCTTCGACAACCGGGTTTTGGATCATTTCCGCCGCATCGTTGAAAACGCCGGGGGCGGTAACTACCAAACGCTCATCAATGATGCACTCGTGGATTACATACACCAACAATCCATGTCGGAGGCGATACGCCAAGCCGTGCGTGAAGAACTGGAACCGGTGGTAGAGCAGGCAGGGCTGACAGAGGGCTCCGGTGGACGCTCGTAAACTCGCGCCACTGAGCCTCGGCGTTCGGCGTTGGTAGATGGAGGCAATACTCGCGATTCTCGGAACCCTGCTTCTAGGGGGCCTAATAGCATTCACGCTCGCGGACCTTGGAATCTTAAAGCTACTCGAGCCGGTTACCGCATGGGTGCAACGCGTATTTTTCGGAATAGGGCGGCCTATAATTGGCCCGGAGGCATTGGTTGGTGAGACAGCCGTTGTCGCAGACAAACCCGTTCTAGCGAAGGACGGCCGTAACTACATCAGCAAAGCGAAAGTCGGAAACGAGATCTGGACGATCCGTCTTAGAGACCCACTAGAGGTCGGAGCGACAATTCGAGTCGTGGACGCAAAGGGTGCAGTTCTCGATGTCGTGGCGGCTGAGCCATCCTAGTGCTCAAGAATCAAACGCAACCGGCGCCTAACATGCAGATGCAGCCGACTCGCCGAATTGTCACGCCCCTTGCGGGAGCAAGGGCCGCGCTAATCCGGATGGACACGGGTGGCTTGGGGTACGCCCCGGGCGTTGACGAAGGGCTTGGCGTGTTCGGGGTCGACGGGGTTGGGCAGGCTGTAGCCGTAGTCCGGATCGAAGGCAATCGCCGGGGGTACGCTTTCGAACCGATCACCATGGCCCAGCTTATCGGCGGCGTGCTGCAACAGTTGGTAGCGGTGCGTTCGTTGCGGCGGTCGTGCATGTTGCGGGCCGATGAGAAAGAAAAATCCATTCAGCAAACTGAAAGCCGGGTAGTAGCTGGCCCAGAGCCACAGGAAGAAGATGATGCCCGGCAGAGTAAATATGATACTTGACCTCTATTCTTTTCACTTGACCCCTATTCTTTTCAAACGCTGGACGACATGTGACCGTGCGGCCTGTTTCTCATACGTTAATATGATACTTGACCCCTATTTCATACGTTAATATGATACTTGACCCCTATTTTTGGAAGTCGGACCAACATTGACCAGGTTAGGGTGAGCATGACCGGGTAGGGTTGCCACCAAGCTTAAAAAAATGCTCAAGGCGCATGGAGTCAGCATGCGATGCGTCGGTTGTAGAGCTCAGGGGTTCGGGTGTGGACAAACAAGCTGACAGCCGCCAGAGGATGGGCGCATACGGTACGTTGGGTTTTGGTTATGCCGCAGAGATGTCGGGAAGTAAAGGGGTTGTAAAGGGGGCAAGTATCGTATTTTCAGTTGGAACTCTTCCCTGCTCTGGTTCATTCATTAGATTCATATCTTAATATAACGCCCCTACCAGCCCCTTTTGAGTCAATCTTTAGAACCGTCATTTTCGGCCCAAAATGGGGCTTCTAAGCCGGAAATACAGCCCATTTTGAGGCGATTATTACGATATATCAATGTGTTGTCGTGGTCCGACCCCTGTCTCCGCCCCTGTCTCCGCTCGTGTGTTTCAGGCCGGGCGCAAGCCGGCCGCTCGCCTTGTTGGCGCGATTGAGAAATCGCGGCGCGCGGTAACGCAGAGTGCTTCGCCGCCGACGGCGCCTGGACCGCCGTGATGTCAGGGCTTTGTTGATTTGCCGTCCCCTGTGCAGCAGCTCAAACAGGCTCAGTACGTGCGCCGTGGCCATCACCTCGCCGGTCTCGACATCGACCACTTCGCTTTTGCCCACCAGAGCCATACCCGTCGTCCTGCTGCCGGGGTCCAGCTTGATTGGCAGCGGTTGCAGCTCGCTCTCGCCGACGTGGCGATCCACGAGGCGAATCGCGAATGGAATCAATCGGTGCACCGGTGCGTGGCCCGATTCGAGCAGCTTTCTCGCCCGCTTCTCGCTGCACAGCATCAGCGGCTTCTTGCGTTTGTCCAACACGAAAACAGCCATCGCCATCTCCGAAATGATTTGCCCTTACGGGCCTTGTGACGGAGCCTTTCGGCTCGCTCCCCTCGGAAATGTCCGCAACCGGCTCCCGCTTGCGCGGCAATCGGAACCTTCGGCGCTTTACCTTTCGCCAGCATGATTCCGACTTTCCAGGGGTCGGAACTGAGGAAGCATTCCGACGTGGGTCTTGACGACCTGTTGCAAACGTAGCGGGTTGAATACCGCTTTCCCTGGTCAACCCAGCTTGCTTCT
>JAAUXT010010700.1_pt1 | contig 10476 bp, 15 predicted proteins | sample 7278171 | NCBI WGS metagenome assembly JAAUXT01 (sample SAMN14350112, study PRJNA611818) | marine sediment metagenome | isolation source: surface marine sediment (1.8m) | place: French Polynesia: Moorea | collected 2018-08 | reverse complement strand
AGGATAGTGGCTCCATCTAGGGTAATGATATGATTGGCTGTGGCTGTTGCTGTGGCTATGGAAGGCCATGGCAGTACTTAGGGGGTGGTCATGGTAAATATATATAACACACACAAAGCACTGCTTTCGTGTTAAGGCAGAGAATAACAACAGAAATTCGGGTGGAAAGGAAATCCCACCGTTGCGGATTCGTGTTGCAGCTGCATCTATAACGTGCAGATCTGCACGTTTCCCTGCAAGGGTGGCGTTGTCAGATCGGTGGTGCTGAAACCCACACTCCAGACGAACGTGACGGTTCTTTCTGAGGAGTCTTCATAAGTTTTCTTCGACGAATCAAGGTTTCACTTTTCGGGCGTGTAACTTCGTGAACAAAGGTTCGTTCTCTTTGATTGGATTTGGTTGAAAAGACACAAGTTTCGCTGTGTCACACAACTCATCTTCAAACGGCAGAATCAGAAACTCAATCTGCAGTCAGACCTTTAGAAAGTTGCCCAGCCCAACAGAGCAAACCAGATTGTTATATTAATCGATTCAGTTTTGACCTGGCCTGAACATTGCCACTCGCAGCCCCACCAGAGACAGTTTCCGCGTTTCTGACATGCACTTGTTGGTCCCCAATCTTGCAGGTGAGCTCACAATCACAGTGGGCAATTTTTGGCTCGAGGATGCGTCGTGCGGCAAAAACTGGGATCAAACCTGCAGGATCAAAAGCCCCTTGTTTGTCGACCATCCACAGCACGCGATTGCCAAACAACAAGCATGGAAAATTCTGGAATGCTTGCAATGTTTATTCCTCATAGAGAACATGTACATATCTGAGACTCGTAAAGGAAAACACAGCTGTACCGACTTTACATGTCAATCAACACAAATGTCCCACCGTAACCATAACAACCGCAACGGAACAACAGAGAGCAAGGGTTTCTACAACTTGTACAGTTTGTACACGGGAACTGCTCGTGAACAGCAGACCAAGATGGTTGCACACCCATCGCTGCTGTTACGAGCACTGACGGGAGGAGGGAAGGCAGTTCGTTGAGACAGGTCATGCTTTCCTCGTGGCGTGGAATGCTTCTTTCTCCGTTCGGACTAGATGACGACGGCAGGCACACAACCCGCGGAACATTTTCACGTATCACATGTTTTGAATTTGTACCCAACTTTGAGAATGCACGAGCGTAGGGATCAGACCCATGCAGGTCTTGCGGTGAAGGGATTGGAGGAACAGCACGACGGTTCAGATGTGATCAGCGCATTGTAGCGACACAACCATTATGGATGGTAAACAAAAGCAGGCAAGAGCAGCAAAAGAAGAGGAAAAGGACAAGTTGAACAAAATTCGAACCAAGAAATGCCTCCCGTGCTTTACTATTTGTCACGGCCCTGAATACGTCAATGACGAGCACCTGTCGACTTGCACAGGAACACTGCGTGTGACGCATCCAGTGCGGCAGTGCAACAATTCTCGGTGCAGTTGACCGAACTCAGATCTGCGATTGAACACGGAATGCATCTTTCTGGTGACGAGATGCGAAGGAGAAAGCAAAGAATAAAGATAATGACACACTGACTAGAAAAAGAAACAAAGTGAAACTCAAGTGAAATGTCATGACGACTTCATCAAAATGAGACCACAACTGAAATGTTGATCTGCATGAAACAGACGAATCTCCTCGGTGCAAACCCACCCAACCGTTTGTGAACAACCGTCGCTTGCGGATAACAACAAAGCCCCAACTGAACTCGTATACGGGCGGTCCTGCAGACACTGCTCGGTTGCGCCTGTGACCGAAGAGCTTTCTGCCTGTAAAAAAGTCTCACAAACGTAACCCACCCATCGACGCAACCAAAACGAAAGAGATGTGTTGTTCACACCAACTTTCAGGCGCTTGAACAACTGTCGATGTATCCAAGAACAAAGCAAGACCAAAAATATGTTGGAACCCAAACTCGAACGCCCTAACTCAGCCTGTTGGTCACGTTCTTTTGGTGATCGACTTTTTTGCATACAACGCGCAATGATGTGTGCCGACGAATTTTCCGGTGGCACATATCAGATCCTGTGCGGTCCGCTGGTGCGTTGCGTGTGGCGCAGGGGTGTGTGGAGTGTGGAGTTCGGGAAGCCGCGCCCTGCAGTGCTACAAGGCGCCGTCCATCTCTCCCTCGCTCTTCCCGATCGCGTCTGGGTTGGACAGCGGGTCGAGGTCAGCGAACAGGTTGAACCAGGCCGACATGTCCTGCTTCTGACCCTGAAACCAACAAAACGTGAAGGACGTGAGTGATCACTGCTCGACTTGGGCGGGGACAGGTCGAGGCAGGGAGGGAACCAGAGTCACACCTTGGATCAATACACCAAACCACACTCACAAATGCACTCGAACTGGCTCCTGGTTTGCCCCTGAAATCTGGCGGTCAATTGTTTATCTTCGCTTTCGGGTTTCACGTTCAATTGAATTGATTGATCCTTTTCGTACACACAATGACAGTGAGGTGTGTGTGCGTGTGTGTGTATGTGTGTGTGTGTGCAACATTCGTTTGTTTCCCTTGGTTTGTATGACAATGCGCGTTGGGTAAGAACCTTCTTTGGCTTGGCCTTCTGGGCTCCGGCGGCCCCGGCCTGCGGCTGAGGTGCAGCCGGCTGTTTCTGCTGGTTGGTCTGTGCTGGCTGCGCGCCGCCTGCTCCGCCGAGTCTGGAGGCGAGGAGATGGGAGGGGAGGAAGTCCGCGGCGCTGGGCGGCTGGTCCGTCTCGCCCGGCGTGTACTGCGCCCCCGCCCCGGACAGCGGCGTCGCCCCGCACATCGCCTGCCACTCCTTCGTGAAGTCGTCCTCTCCTGCATCGTGACAGAAACATGGAGATCAGTGTTTACGCCAATCAAAGATCAATCTCCTGGTGTCGATGGACCGGCCCTGTCAGCGGTTCCTTCACGGAAAAGAGCCGTCGGACCCTCAGATGTTTGTTTTTCACATCTCTCTTCTGATAAAGCCCTGAGCTTCTGAAATTGTTTGTTTCTACCCATGAGAGAATCACATTTTCAGCTGTGATACAGAAGGGGCGCATAGCTAGCAGCGTCGTGAAAGAAGCGGGTTCCCGTTCTCACCGGTGGAGGGCGCGTCGAAGATGGCGTTGAGCAGCGCCATGTCGTCCTTCTCCTCCTCCAGCTCCAGCTCCTCCGTCAGGAAGTCGACCGCGCCTGAAGAGAAATCACATAAGTCAAGTGGAGCACAGCAGCAAGAACGGAATCACACACAATTCGACCTTGCAACTTTCTCCTCAGATATATCTGCACTGTGGATACAGCACGTTGGACAGGACTTGTCAGGGACAATGGACTCAATTTCCTTCAAATGGCGCTTTCATTAGGAGCTGTTTTGTTTTTGTGCCTTACGACGTCCCAAAAGTTGCCCACATCAAGATGGGTAAGGTTTCTTGACATCAGAAATTGTTTCGTCACCATGCCCAAGTACTCCTGCGTGAGTTAATCACCCTGTACCCTCGCGAGAGTTCGAAGCTAGATGTTTGAAATTCGGATTTGGAAAATCAATTCTCAATCGATTATTCAATTCGTTGCACACTTGGCAACATGTGGAATGTTCCTCTCCAAACACATCATGCAAGAGTATCACCAGTGCACGGATGCGAGCGAATCACCTCGCAGTCGTCGCACGCGAGTCGAGAATTGTCGCTTTCTTCTCAGGCGTCTGAGACTCTCACTCCTCACTTCACAGACGACCGGAGGTCCTCCTTTCACACTCACTGAAGCTGCATCGATAACAGCTGTCAGCAAACACTTTGTGACTCTCGCAAGCCTCAGTTTTGTGGGGATTCAGCAGATCCAATGATTTTTGTTCGTGGAGAAATTGATGACTGATCCATATTACGAGGAGTGATCAATGGGCACGACAGAGACCCAGCAACCAGGAAACAGACGCAACAAAGGTGACCCACTTCACCATCCAGGAGACTACGAACCTGAAGAACCAAAACTGGACGCAGATACTCGTACAAAGAGGAGGAAATACACTCGAACAAAGCACACACAGTACCTCTGGAGACTGCAAGAACCTTGGAAGAAAACCTTGATTCTCAAGACACCTGATCAATTTTTAACAAGGAGCAAGAACACGCAAACCTTCCTCAATTAATTCTCGCTCGTCTACTTGTGGTGCAGCAAAACAATCGTGTTGCCTGCTTGGCAAAACAGAACTACACCTGCCTTCACCCGATCGGTCGATAGGTCAGAAAATCACACACAGAGCAGTGGCACTGACACAAGGAACACACTCAGTGCTCGGAACAGTTTCACAAGGTGGTCAGAGCCCTTGGTCTGAATCTGTAGGAGAGCGCGATGTCGTCTCTGCCGGCGCTGTACGAGCTGCTGCACAGCGACTTCTTGCAGTGTCCCGTCTGCTCCCAGATTTACAGGTAACCACACACAGACACACACACACACACACAGAGGCACAGACACAGGCACACACACACACACGCACAGACAGGCACAGGCACAGGCACAGACACAGGCACACACACACGCACACAAGCAAATGCGGCTTCAAGTGTCTTTTTTCGTCTGATCCGCACAAGATTACAACCGCCTGTTTCACAAAACACGAGTTTTGACACCTTCGGTCACCCTCAAAGAATGAACCTGACCGATTTTGCTTTGCTGCTGTTCCTGCTGTCGTTCGTGCTTCGTTTCAAGACAGGAGACACGAACAAAGCCTTTCGGTTGCCCATTTTTGGCCTTGGACCTGCGCCCCACCTTGGAAAGCAGTTTCCGCTCCATTTGTGCGGAGCATTGCAAACTTGACCTTTTCGTTCCCAGGGACCCAGTTCAGCTGCCGTGCCTGCACTCGGCCTGCGCGGCGTGCGTGGATCGCCACGTGGAGGCGGCGGGCGCAGGGACGCGCGAGTGCCCGGTGTGCAAGGAGACGCTGCCGCAGGCAGACGGAGAGCGCGCCCGCGCCGAGCCCAACAGATTCCTGGTGCTTTGCATGCACGCACACACACACACAACACACACACACACACACACACAGACACACACACACACACACACACACGTCAGGCAAACACCCCCTTTGCGACAGTCAAATCAAGCAAAGCCCAACACAACCGGGCGGAACGGAGTCTGAACATCGCAAACGTCTGAAAAATGCAAGACTGACACGTGATCTGAATCACTTTGTCAACACCTCTTCTCTTTTCGCAGCGCCTGCTCCTGAGCGTCGCGGAGGCACACAGCGACGAGGTGCGGCAGTGCGACTATTGTCGCTATGACGACAGCGACGCGGAGGCGGAGGCGCGCTGTCTTGAGTGCGGAGACAACATGTGCGCCGAGTGCACCAGGTGACTTGCGTTCAGCCACTTCAACAACCTGGCCGTGTTGCACAAATTGCAAAGAATCAGAAACGCTTGTGCTTGAAAATACTGAAAATCAAGCTGTTTCCCGTTCTTGCCCCTCCCGCGCTCAGCGCACACCACAAGACGAAGCTGACCCGGACGCACCGGACGGCGTCTCTCCGTGAGCTGCGCGCGGGACGCCACGACGCCGACATGCGGCGCCTGCAGGGGCTGCGCTGTGCGCGCCACCGCGGCGAGAGGCTGACGGGCTTCTGCAGCAAGTGCGAAGAACTCGTCTGTGCGGAGTGTAAAATCAGGTGTGTACACAGACACAGCCACACGACCAGACATTCAGCTCTCGCGTAATTTCCATTCGAGTTCACAACCACAGGCCAACCTCGGCACTTTTATCTCGCGCGTGCAGGGATCACGAGAAGCACCCTGTACAAGACGTACAGAAGGCGGGCGAGGCGCAGCGCACTCGGACCCAGACGCTGCTCGACAGTGTGCAGCACCGCGTCCCGGGGCTCGAGCGACACCTGCAGTTCGTCGAGAGCTACCAGGAGCACGTGTGCGACGTCACCGCCAAGGTGCGCCCTTCCCAACACATAACTGAGCACGGAAATTGTTTTGCAACGTGGATGCTCAGTATCAACTGCATCCCTTCTGATTCTGCACTGTCAAGAAACACCACGGAAAAGAAATGACCTGTTCACGTCTGTCAATAAACACGAACGGAGACCACCCAAGTAAAAGTTTGCGATTTTGGTGCTTCATCAGGTGAAGGACCAGATCGAGGAGCAATGCGCCCTGCTGCACCGGGAGGTGGACGCGCAGCGGGAGCGCCTCCTGCAGGAGCTCGGCGCCGCCAGCTCCCGGGAACTCAAGCACGTGTCGGCGCGCAGGGACGCGCTGCTCCACACGCTCTGCGTCTTCCATTCCGCCATCCAGGTGAGCGCCGTCTCCCGACCAGTGTCTCTGCCAAGGCGCAGGCGCCACAATTGGTGGCTGAGCAAACCTTGCTTTGACCTGAGAAATACCAGGTTTCCAGATCCAAGAAGGCTGTTGAGGGCAGGGTACAGAAAAGGTCGAAACTTGAAACCACTCTTGCGATCAAGTCAGCGCACGCAAAAAGCTGAATATGTTCGGTGTGTTTGAGTGTGCCAGATTTGTCTCTGGTTGCAGTACATGAACGAGTTGCTGCAGCACGGAAAACCCGAGGAGATCCTCTCCGCCAAGGGCATCACGACGGAGCGTCTCACGCACCTCGCCTACCTCCAGACCGAGCAGCTCGGCTCCAAACTCAGCGTCTACTTCACTCCGGGGTCCAAGGGAACTCGGGGGGTGGAGGGACTCGTCGGAAAGGTGGACGCCTTCTCAACGCCGTTTGATAAAAGCGTTGGAGGAGGCCAGGTTCAAAATGGCGCCGATTGTGAGAGTGAAGCAATTGTGACGTCACTTCCAGTTCCGATAGTGGATGACGACGTCCAATTGGTGCAGCAGTTTCGATGCGCAGGCGCCAAGGACGTCAAAGACATCTGGCCTTCCGGTCTGGACATTGACCGAGATGGTACAATGATCATTTTGGATCGCGAAAACAAAGTGGTCAAGATATTCGAAGAAAATGGGAAATTTGTGCGCGAGTTCGGGGCATCAAGTATCGACCACCGTTTGGGATGTCCGTACGACGTAGCCATTCTGAAAAATGGCGACATAGTCGTGAGCGACTACGAAAACGAGGATCTCAAGATCTTCACTCAATATGGGGAATTCCTGAGTTCCATCAAGGGGCCCCTCAAGTACCCACGTGGCGTCACGTGCATGCGCGACGGGCGAGTCGCCGTCGTCGACTGCCACACCAGAACCGTCACCATCCTTGACCCCTTTGACGGTAAAGTCTACAAGGTCATCGGCGGTAAGGACAAAGATGGTCTCGAAATGTTTACAGATCCTTATTACGTCACCACTAACTCCCAGAACTTTCTCATTGTCACTGACTGGGCCGCTCCCAACGTAAAAATCTTCGACTCCTGCGGTAACCCAATCTCAAAGTACGGCACCTACGGGTCCCGCAAGGATCAGATTCTACAGCCTTACGATGTTGCGACGGACGCGTTCGGGTACATCTTCGTGGCCGACAATCAGAATCACAGGGTGCACCTGCTGACACCTGACGGCCAGTTCGTGAAATTCCTCGTCGGGAAACAACACGGACTTTGGCACCCGATGGCGCTGTGCGTCAACCCCCGGGGCCACCTGGTGGTGACCGAAGCGCTCGGAAAGGTCAAGGTGTTCAAGTACATGTGATGAGAATGTGTCAGAACTGGCAGTCAGTGGACACGTTGTGATACCCTTCAGTTCCAGGCCTCTTCAAGGCCTGTTTGCAATTTGCTCTTCAGACAATGCATCTCACATGTTGATTTCAAAGGCAGCACCAACCATTCTCGTCTGACGACACAGATTTGAATCGGGACATAACCAATCCGTCCATGCACGACACAAAAGTTTGCGGCAAAATAAATCATTCACAATCACAGCCACTCCCTCGAGTTGTTCGTGCTCAACGACCAGAGCCAAACCGCCAAGCAATGAAGCCAACAGTTTCCCTTCTGCGCGCTCAACCAACCCCGCTGAGCACGGCATTTCACTTGGTGCCCCTCCCCCCACCCATACGTAGGATCGAACAGCCCGGAACCGGGTTCAACTCGCTGTGGCCCGAGACGGTCGACCCCTTCCGCCCGGACCTCTCGCCTTCACACGTCGCATACCTGTGTTCTGGCCTCGTTTCTGCCGCTCCTTCTTCTCGCGCTCGCGCCGCTCCTGGATCTTGCCGGTGAAGTCAAGCTCCTCGTCCTGCTTCTTCTTCAGCTCCTCGTACGACTGCTCCTCGTCACCGAAGAGGCTTCGGTCTCCTGCGGAGCAAGAAGCCCAGCGCTGCATTCCATTCGCTCAATGGTCAATAACAGCGCTTCTACTATCACGATTTGTTGAGCTGTTGTTGCATCGTGCGACGAGGTGGCGAAGCTCCTTCGGGCGAACAAGCCCCAATACGTTCAGCGCGTTCAATCAAGCGGTCAACAACACAAGCGCTGCCCACCCGTCCATCGAGCTCGTTTCGCTCAACTCGATTCCAGACGGACCAACACAAATACAGCAACGAACCTGCGGCGGGGTCCGCCATCTCTCGGTCGATGGCGTCGATGAGGTTGTTGAGGCTGCCGCCGGAGGCGCCGCCGCTCTCCCGGCGCCGCGCGGTCGCCTCGCTGTCCTCCCAGTTGATCAACCTGCACATCAGAGGGAGCGGTGTGACGATCGTGAGGCAAGGACGAAAACACGCTGATTAGGAGACGCTGAACGAAAATTCGTGGTGAGAAAAGCAGGTGACAAGTGTCTGCGCAAGTCACAAGGCACGTCGACAGTGTGTGGAAACACGAAGAGTTGTCAAAAGATGTCCCGTTTGTTTCACAAACAGCAGAAGAAAAGAACTTCCTGAAGCACCACAGCCGAGGCAAGAACTGACTTCAGCCCGAAAATAAGTAACCTCCCTGTTCGGGTTGCTTTTGTCAGCTTCTCTAGTGACCCTTCACCGATTATCGCACGAAGCAAAGCGTTTCTCGTTCTGTTACCCAAACAGCAACGAGTCAAGCACCGAAGCCAACACCTCCCGTTGAAACCGCGACCGACCGGAACCACTTTTCTCAAAAAGCAACTTACCCAGAGTCCTTACAGGAGGGGTTCTCACTCTGACCTGCCTGCCCCTGCCCCTCGGGTGTCCCCTTTCCATGCTGACCCGCCTCCCCCTCCTCAGTCCCTGCCGCCTCTTGCTGTCTCCCTTCTTTCCCAGCAAGAATGTTCAAGAAGGGAAAACGCTGGGCCTCGCTCTCAGACGTGATGAGCGAGTCCATTATCTGGAAGAGATCACGGCCAGGAGCCGCACTTTCCAGCTGTGGCGCATCTTGGATCGCTCCGATGATACCCGGGTACACTGGTATCCCGGGCAATTCTTGACTAGACTGATCTGACCCCAGTGGTGGAACAGCGTGACCCAGGGAGGGGGGCAGGCAGGCATCAAAGTGAGACAAGTTGGGAGAACTGCTGGCAGGAAGAAACAACAGGGAACAATGAAGCTAACACAAAGGGAATGGTGATCCGGGAAACACGGCAACATCAAATTTGTTGGAGCAAAGCTTCGGCTTGCGAGAGGAGCTGGTGTGTTCAGTTTGAACTGCATGGTGAGAGTTTTGCCTCCCCAGTGATTCTATGACAACAGGTTGAGTCTGGCCTGCTGATACTTCCGACTCCTGTAATTTCTGCCGATTTCTGTTGTTGATGCGTGGACGAGAAACCCGGTGCGTGGGCAGGAGAGGCCCAACCTTCGAAAGTTGACAGTTCAGTGTGCTCGACCTCCCCACACACTTCCCCACCTTTGACAGCTTCACCAGTTCAAACTTCACACAACCCACAGAATGTCAAAAGAAAATTGCGATCACCAACACGAAGTCGGGCGTTCTGAGGACGCAGCAAAAAGCTGCAAAATACATAATCGTACCTTTCCATCTCTCCCAGTCCTTTTCCCTGCCGCAACTGGTCGAGCTCCTTGATATGATCAAATGGAGAGCTCACGGCCTGCGTCGCCTGTTTGTTCTCTCCCTGCCCCTTCTCAACGCTCCTCTCCCCGTCAGCGGCAATTGGCTTCAAGTCTGCATTTCCGGTGTTGGAACTGAGCTCCAGCAAATTGACAGCGTCATCCTTCTGACTTTTGGCACTTTTGGAGTCGAGTCCCAGCAAATCTCCAGTTTCTGTGGAGGTTTTGTTGTCGTTTCTTTCAGGAATCTCTTGTTTGGCATCTTTTTCGAGAGCAGAGCGTTGGATTTTCTTGAGGGTAGGAGGAGTTTTTCTGCCAGCTTCTGGTTTCGCAGAAGATTCCGTTTCATCCCCTTCGGATTCTGTCTGCCCTTCATCATCTTCGTACAGCCTTTGAGGTGCAAAACGAAAGAACAAAACACATTCTGATCTACAATACGAGGTTCTATCATTTAATTCGTGGAATCTTCATGATCTGAGATGACCGATTTGGCCGTAAATTGCACAGTCATTTAACTGTTTCTTACGCAATGTTGACAACAACAGT
>JAAUXT010100850.1_pt1 | contig 10477 bp, 9 predicted proteins | sample 7278171 | NCBI WGS metagenome assembly JAAUXT01 (sample SAMN14350112, study PRJNA611818) | marine sediment metagenome | isolation source: surface marine sediment (1.8m) | place: French Polynesia: Moorea | collected 2018-08 | reverse complement strand
CGCTGTCCATGGCGGCGATCTCCTTGGCGTCCCAGGCATAGGAGAAGGGCGCTGCGGACACGAAATCCGGCGCCGCCAAGGCGCTCAGCAGGGCGAAAGCGAACAGGTAAGAGTAACGGGCAGAGCGCATGCAAACTTCCGGACTCATAAACAGCAAACCCGAAGCAGCGGAGGGTGCGCCATACGAGCCCGGATAGCAAGCCCGCAGACGCTGGGGTCTAGCGCGCTTTCCGGGAATGACAGTCCGAGGCCAACCGTAGACTCGGATACTTGCGAATTCGCAGCTACCATGGACTTTCTCCGAATAGTCCCTCTGCGACGGGCGGGAAGGCAACGGGGGGCGTTTTATCGACTTCTATGGAAAGCGAAGATCAGATCCACATCACCGATCCGGAAGGGATTCTCATTCTGCTGGCTGTCGTCCTGATTTACCTGGGGATACGATTGCTGCCGCGCTTCCTGGTAGGTTTCCGCAACTTCATTCCGGCCGCAGAGGTGAAGAGGCGCCTGGATGCAGGAGACAACCTGCTGATCGTGGATGTGAGCAGCCGGAGCGAGTTCGCGGGTGAGCTCGGGCACGTGCGCGGATCGCTCAATGTCCCCCTCCCAGAGCTGGCGACTCGTCTGAAAGAGGACGCCGCGCTGATGGATGACGGCAGGCGGACGGTGGTGGCTGTTTGTCGGAGCGATGCGCGGGCGGCCTTTGCCGTGCGTGCGCTGCGGCGTGCGGGCTACAGGGATGTCCTGGTGATGAGCGGTGGCATGCTCGGCTGGCTGGCGGATGACCTGCCGGTGGAGCGCGGCGACGGGTAATGGCTGGTGACCGGACGCGGGAGCCGTGTCAGCGGTCGCGGCGTCGCTTGGCTTTGTAAGCGGTGATATGGGCAGCCAGATCTGAGCAGGGAACGTCGTCGACGCTGCCGAAGGCGTTGACGGCCTGCTCCACCAGCGTGTGGATGTCTGCGACCCGGTCCGGGGCCGACGAGGCCACTCCTAGCCTGTGCTGCAGACCCAGCAGGCCGCCGAACTGAACCTTGACGATGATGCTGTGGGGGACCTGCAGGGGATCATCGGCCATCCCCAGAGCGGTCAATGCAGCTTGCTTCAGTCCGTCGAAGAGGGTCGTGCACCGGGCCTGGGCTGTCGCCGAGGTGCAGCATACGTCGGGGCCGTCTCTCCTCGTCACGGCCAGGCCTTGGACGCAGCCGAAGGCTTCACTGCGCAACGGCTGGTTGAACGGGCACTTGTATTCCTCCACCGGCGGCTTCTCCCGACCCTGTGGGTACTTATGGGGTCTCCGTGATCTGAAAATTCGCGATCTGCTCAGGCAGGCTTACCCTTGTGCAGCGAACTCGCACCACGGTGTCCAGAGGCAGGTCTTCCCTGGCCGGCACGGTGCCGTCCAGGCCCAGTTCCGGGATAAGCACGCGCGCCCGCCGATCCCGTTTGTCCACAATGACCGCCTCGCCCTGCCAATCGGGGTGGCGCTGCAGGTGGACCAGCGTCCAGTGACGGTTGGAAAGCCGTTCGCCCTGTCGCACGCTACCGATCAGCATGTCCGTGCTGGCGATTCTCTCCAGCATGGTCTCCCGGTCCAGGAGCTTGTCGCCGCGCAGGAAGGCCCGCAGCTGCTGGTGCGCCAGCAGATCCTGGTAGCGTCTCAGGGGGCTTGTCGCCTGGGCGTACAATGCCAGGCCGAGGCCGGCATGGGGTTCGGGGCGGCCCTTCACCTGACTGCGCTTGAACTGCTTTCGATAGGCGAACATTTCCGCCATGCTGCGCGGCTCCGCCGAAGTCTCCGGGGGTGCCTGGGTTGTGAATGGAAATGGAATGGCGTGCTCTTCCGCGAAACGGGCCGCCGCCTCTCCGGCCATGAGCATGGCATCGGTGATCATGTCGCGGCTGGTGAAGCGGGGTAGCGGCTGAATGGTCACATCCCCCTGGACGAGGCGGATTCTCACTTCCGGCAAATCGATGAAGGCGGCGCCGTTGGCCTTGCGGCGGGCGCGGTATCGCCGGGTCAGATCGAGCATGCCGCGAAAGGGGTCCTCGGCCAGGTGCCGCTCGGCCTCGGCATAGCTCAGGCGCCTGACTTTGACACGGCTGGTGGTCAGCTCCATCTCCCGGATTTCGCCATTCTCGTGGAGTCGGATCCCAAAGGAGAGCGCGGGGGATTCCACCTGCAGGCCCAGACCGAGCTGTTCGGTGACCTGAGCGGGCAGCATGGGAAGAATGCCTTCAGGCAGATACTGAGTGGCACCGCGGCCGCGGGCTTCCCGGTCCAGGGGGCCGTCCGGCGCGGCCAGAGCGGCCACATCGGCCACGTGTACCCACAGGCGGTCTCCGTCCAGGCTGATGGCATCGTCGGGATCCTGATTGCCTTCGTCGTCGATGGCGAAGGTGGGCAGGTGAGTCAGGTCGCGACGCTGCTCGTCGCCCAGTGCGGGGATGTCCGCCTCGGGTGCCATGGCGGGAAGCTTCAGTCGGCGAGGGTAGGGGTTGACCGCAGGGTCCCAGACCCCCAGTCTGAGCAGCAACGCGTGGGCGCTTTCCGGCGTTTCCTGCAGACCCAGCTCCCGCAGGATACGGCTACGCTGCATGCTGCCCAGCGCGACGGCCTCCACCTCCTTGAGGCGGTCGGCGTCGCCGGGCTCGACCTGCTTTCTCTTTAGCCGCGCCAGCAGGTCTGCCCAGGCCTGAGCCTCCGCGGCCTTCTCTTCCCTTTCCCGGCGCTCCTGCGCCAGCTCCTCCTCCGAACGGACCCGTACCTCCTCCGGCGTGGTGCCTTGAAAATAAAAGCCCTCGTTCACAAGCTGCCACGCGGCCCAGCTGGTGGCGGGGGTGTGCTCACCGAATACAAGCTCGGCAAGCTCCGCGACCCGGGTGGTGCTGCCTGCAAGCAGCTCCCAGGCATCCTCCACTTCCCCCGCGGGCGAGTCGAGCTCGCCGAGACTGCGTAGCGGTCCCGGGTGCAGGAGGAAAACGTCCTTGGGACGCACCCGCTGGGTCCTGCCGTCCTCGAGCTCGATCTCGAGCTTGTCCGCCACGCTCATGACCCGGGCCGGCCGCCGCTTGTAGAGCACGAGACTGTTGACACCGGGGCTGGCGGCTGACATGACAAACTAGGCCTGCAGGCACATGACGAAGTGAGTGCCCATGGTACGCCGAACAGCGAATGTGGAGAACCAGCAAATGACGACTAGAACAATGAGTGGCTATCTGGGGGCGGTCAGGAAGTAGTGTGCGCGGTTGCGGGGGAGACCGGGCAGCGCATCGGGCGGGCCCGATCGCAGGATTCAGATCCAGGGAGCTGTTATTCCAGGGAGCTGTTATGGCTCTGAACTCTGGAAAGAAGGCGCTTGGATCCCTTACACGGTCAACCCGAATTTGCCCCTGCAATGAACCAGGCTTGCGCTGCCTCTCCGACATCGTGAATGGGCGTGATCGGCATGAGGTTGTTCGGACAATGTTTGTGTCCTCGGGGACGATTCAGGTAGCGCGCCCATTAATTTGCGCCTTAATCTAGGGTAATTGCGACTGGCTGGCCTGTGGCCCAAGCCGGTCCTTTGCAGCAGAGCGGGGCTTTCAGGTCGGTGGCACCGTCTGCATTGCGCTGGCTACGAATGTCCTGCGGCGTCGTCGTACGTCCGCCAACACGAGACTGATTCGGTGCCCGATCTCAACAGTCGCGCCTGTGGCCGAATTCCTTAACTGCTATCAAAACCAAATATCAGGTTCGATTAGCAGAAAGATGACATGTTGTCTTAACGCGAAGAGGATAAGGATCGATGTGGAAGAAGCCCTGGTTTACGTTGCTCATCGGATTCATGATTGGCGCGCTCGTGGTATGGTGGCCGAGCGGTCTTGCCATCCACACATTCATGGTCGAAGAGTCGAAGAGTCCGCTCAGTTTCGACGACACCCTGCAATCCATCAAAGAGACAACCATCGCCAAAGGATGGCAAATACCCACGATTCATCGCCTCGACAAATCGATGCAGAAGGCGGGTTACCAGGTTCTACCGCTTGCGGTCATCGAGCTCTGCCATCCGGACCACGCGGTCAAGATTCTGAAGGAGGATGAGGCGCGGATGGTCTCGTCGTTCATGCCGTGCCGTGTGTCGGTGTATCAGACGAGCGACGGATCGGTCATTGTTTCACGCATGAACAGCGCGCTGATGAGCCGTATCTTCCCTGATCTCATATCGGAGGTCATGGCAAATGCCACCGAGGAAGTGGAGGATATATTGACCGAAGCGACCTCCCGTCCCTACAAGAAGGCCACGCCAACCCCGGCTGAGGGGTAGAGCAAGCACTGGAAGCACGGCGGCCCAGAGGCTCGCACGGCGCATCGGCCGATTCTTGGATCGGCGGGGCTAATGGAGCATTACGCGGAGACCAGCTATCTGACCGGCGAGGGCCTTGTGGCGGGGCCGGTAGGTGAGCTGAAGCCTAAGTGACTTAACGTCACTTCGCCGTTCAGCGAACGCTCGGCCAAGGAGGGCCGAGCGGGGGGTGGGTAGTGGCACGGCGTCTCGGCAGGGATGGCTGGTATCCCGTATGTCGCGCGGGGCGTTCATCCCCCGGCTGGCGGCTTTGGTGCTCGAGCCGCGGGTCAACCGGACCCGCTTCCGCGGGGTCTGCGCCCTGAACAGCCGGTACCGGGGGAGGTGACGCGGGGCAAGAGGGACGGGAGAGGAGGGCGTGCCGCGACCCGCGACCTTGGGGTGCCGCGGAACCAATACTGCTTCGAGCGTGAAGCTGCCGGTCGCTGATAGGAGGGCGAATGACAACCGCCATTCACAGAACGGACTCCCGCAGGGCTTTCTGCGGTTCTGGAATGGATGATGTCTGAGCGCCCGCTATGGCAAGTACACATGCCGTTCGTACTCCAGCTTAACCAAGAGCCGCCGCCTCTTCAAAAGTGCGCAAGAAGACTTACGTGATCGTCCCAGACCTGAAACAGAAATTTGTGAAAATTGAAATGAAGCGTGACGCTGTGAACTTTAGGGCGTACTAATACAGCATGGACCGACCTTTGGGTCAGTCCACGGACTGTTGGGCTGCTCATGTGGCGTCTGTGTCCACCATTAAAGGGGCATATTATGAAGGCCGAACAGGTCCAGACGATGCATGCGCTAGGCGCCCAAGGCCGAACACGCGGTGAGCTTTGGGATACTTAGTTTTGAATCTGCTTTCTTCATTCACGGTCATCTCTCCTGCAACAGCGTGGCGCGGGTGTGCGCCGGTAAGCTAGCGGAAGGGTCGTCAACATCGCTACCTACGGTCTTGTCGCAGCCCTGCTCTTTGTTGTGTCCTTCCTGTTCGCCATGCTCGGTCTGGGCGGCGGCATGCTTTATGTACCCATCTTCCAGTGGCTTGGCTTTCCGGTGAAAGCCGTGGCGATTCCGCTAGGGTTATTGCTCAATGGTCTCAATACGTTGCTCGCCTTTATCCGCTATATGCGTGAAAATCTGGTGGACTTTCGCGGGGGTCTACCGGCGGCAGCCGCTGCCCTGGTCATGGCGCCGCTGGGGGCATGGTGCGTACGTTACGTTCCACAGCAGGGTTTACTGCTGCTGTTTGCCTTGGTCGTGACGGTTGCGGGGATTCGCAGCCTGATGAGCGTGGACAAGGACGAGAAAAAGGCGCCGATGCCGAAACGTCGGCGCTTGCTGGTTGGGGCCGCAGTAGGAGGGGGCGCGGGCTTCACTGGTGGGCTACTGGGCATCGGTGGCGGCTTCATCATTGCGCCGATGCTGATGGAAAGGGGTTACCCCGCCAAGGCGGCGGCTGCCACAACGGCCTTCATCGTAACATTCTCCTCTTTCACCGGCTTTTTGGGACACATCGCGGAGGCGCACTTTGACCTCATTCTGTTCGCCGTGGCGGTTGGGGCCGTGGTCGTTGGCTCTCAATTGGGCGCCTGGTTTATGGTGGCCAAGGCCAAGCCCGCCTGGCTTAAGAAAATCTACGGCGTGGTGCTGCTCGGCGTGGCGGCCAAGCTTGTGCATGGGGTGATGACCGAGAAATGAGTTGGGCAAGGAATTGACATCGACTGAAGACGTTTCATTGAACCACGTTGGAAATTCAACCCAAGACAGGAGCAAGCAATGTTAGACAAAGAATTGTTGGCTTTTGGACAGAAGTTTCACGGGCACAAGTGCCCGGCCATGCCGATGGGGTTGCGGGTGGGTCTGGCTGCGATGGAAAAGCTTGGAGTTGAGCATGCCCCCGACGGGCAATTGGAGGCGATTCTGGAGCTGGATGAGGAACACTGTGCAACATGTTTCGCGGACGGTATTCAGGTGGCAACCGGTTGCACTTATGGCAAGGGAAATATTAAACGCTTAGGCTACGGAAAGTGGGGATTGACCTTGGTTGATAAGAAGACCAAACGGGCGATACGAGTGGTTGCAAAAGCAGAAGCCATGATGAAGAGCAAGCAGTCCGAGTTCATGGAACAACGCAAGTCCGGAATCCCTGCTTCACAGGTCCCAGCAGAGGTTGCCGATCCGTTAGTGGAAATGGTCTCCAACACGCCTGATGAGATGCTTCTCAATATCGGAGAAATTTTCACCAAGGAGTTGAAGGAACCCGCACACACGTTTGAATCGGTAGTCTGCGATCAGTGTGGGGAGATGGTGGTCGAACGTAATGCCCGATTAAAGGGGGGGAAAGTGCTTTGCATTCCCTGTTCGGGTTACAAGGACTGAAGAACAGGAGGATTAGGTATAGGACGCATTAACGCCCTTTTCCCAGGTCGCTCGAGTATCCTCAGGTCGTCAGGCAGCCGTCAGAACCCGGCTTGGCGCATCTGGATGGGTAAGATTCTCCGGGACCCCCTAGCGGATTCTCGATGCAGACAATGGTGTTTACCGCTGCGTGTGCCAACACTATCCGTCCGCTCTGCGATAATCACCGGCCCGAGCTGAGCGGCAGCATAAGAGGTCAGGGTTGAGCAGTCCCCATCCACGCTGCGCCGCACCGTGATGGGACGGCAGGACGGGCGGAACCTGGCAATAAGCAGACGTTCGATAACGGTTTAATGAGCGGCGCGTCTTTGCGTCCCCGTGGTTTATTCGTTGTTTGCTCTAGTCACTTTACTCTCTTACGTGCATCTGCGAATGCTCTGGCCTTATCACCCCGAAGATTTTGTGCAAGACCGATTAATCCGTCATTAAGATACTTCGCCTTAATCCCTTTTGAGCGTAGATAAACCATCGCAATGGTTGCACGGTCTTTGTGAGGACAAGCAGTCACAATAGTTTTTTTCTTATCGAGTTCAGAAAGCCTTCCAGGCAGTTCGTTCAATGGAATATTCTTAGCTGGCCCCACTTTCCATGTCGAATATTCTTCTGGAAATCTGATATCAATCACTTGGGCCTTCCCTTGTTTCAGCAACTTGATAAGGTCGTTGCTGTCCAGCCTCATACTCTTCCTGGCACCGTAATTAAAATTAGTAAGGTATTTTTCTAGAGGCGTTTTCATGAATATCTCCAATCACTTTCCGCACATGAAACTTCATTGGCCTCCCGTGCGTATAGCAGGTGGAGGACACTTATTTATATGGAGGCGTCAGATGCAGAAGATGTTATATCATAGCAAAGTAAGAGATAGTAGCTTGAAGCGATATTGAGGCGGCTGAACGTCTGCTTTGGGTGTGCGCCATCCTGAAAAAGCGTGGCTAAACGGGGAACTCTCCTTCCGGCCATCGGTTGGATCCTGGGTACGCTTTGTTCAGGGGACAGACCACTAGGGAATGCCGGATTGACGGACTGGTCATTTCTTAATGCGAGTCAGATATACTGATGAATAGGACTTGAGAAAGCGGCTGGTTTTGGTTGGCAGCAGGAGAACCGAAATGACCGAATGCAACGTTCACGAAGGTCACGATCACACCCACGGCCCCGGCTGCGGTCACACCGCGATCAAGCATCAGGACCACGTTGACTACTTGCACGATGGGCATCTCCATCATCCCCACGGAGATCACGTAGACGAGCATCGCCTCGAGGTCAGTGACAGGAATCCCGATGCTTGCACTTCGGGACAAGACTTGGCAGGCCACGAAGCGGGACATGTCCACGGCCCCGACTGCGGTCACGAAGCGGTTCCCCACGGGGACCACGTCGACTACCTGGTTGAGGGTCGCCTGCATCATCCCCACGGCGACCACTGCGACGACCACGGGCCAATCGACCTGGCCTAGCCCGCCTGGCGCCAATGTAGTACCTGATGTCCGACATGGACATCAGCGGCCGCCCGCACTGTGGCGCAGCACTGCGCGTGCGCGGGCAGTTCGGGCTTGTGTTCATGCTATCCGCCAAACCGTCACGCCACCCCGCGCGTCGAGCGCGGCAAGCGCCCGCCCGTCTGGCCGCCAGTACAACTCGGCGACCACATCTGCCACAACCGCGGTCCCTATTGGGTCGCCTTCTCCGTCTCTCCGAAGCGACCACACAACTACAGCACCATCCCGAGCTGCCGAGGCCAGGCGCATCCCGCGGCGAGCGAAGGCGAGCGTCGTGACGGGTTGAACATGGAGTTCTAGAACGCCGGGCCGCGTACCTTCGGGACCATTTCCCTGGAAGCTCCAGACCGTCACCGCCTCACCTCCGCCGGTGGCCAAGAGGGTGCCGGTGTCATCGAAGGCCAGTGCCGACGGCTTGCCAGGATATCCTGACATCATGGAGTCCTGCTCCGTGGAGCGACGCCAGAAGTGCACCGAGTTGTCCTGGCTGCCGCAGGCCACGATATCCCCGTCCGGGCTCAGTGCCAGCGACACCAAGGAGCCCTTCCACTTTAGCTCCTGGCGAAGCTCGCCAGTGGGCGCGTCGAAGAACGTCACTCGACCGTAACAGGCCGTCGCCAGCTCCTCTGCGCTCGACCACGCGATCGCGCTGATAGTGCTGGGATGATCGTCAGATCGCCAGACCTCCGCCCCGTCCGCAACATACGCACGAACCTGCCGGGAGCACGAGGCCGCCAACCATTGTCCCTCCGGCGACCATGCCACGTTCTCCACCCAACCGCGGTCGACATCGATAGCCTGTTCTGCCTGACCTTCGACGATATCCCAGATAAGGACTCTTCCGTCCTGGCCCGCGGTAGCGAACGCGGTACCGCTTGGGTGGATCGCCATCGCGAGCACGCCGCCCTCATGGATCCCGTGCCGGGCCCAGATGGTCGCGCCAGACTTGCCGTCGAACGCGTAGACACCACCCGCGGCGTCACCGACCACCAGCGCCTCACCGCGTTTGATCCAGCCCCCGGCGATGGCGTAGTCGCCCACCGCCGCAGACCAGCCCCGGCGGAGCACCCCCTTCGGTCTGTTGGTACTCACATCAGGCAAGCCTCGAACCCGTGTCGCATGCTCTCCTCATCGAGGTTGCGGCCGATGAAGACGAGCTGATTGCGCCGTGGGGAGTCTCCCCATGGGCGATCCGGCTGGCCGTCAAAGAGCATGTGAACCCCCTGGAAGACAAAGCGATGCGACTCACCCGCGAGGCTGATGAAGCCCTTCATTCGGAAGATGTCCACTCCGCGTTCACGGAGCAGTTTGCTAAGCCAGGCGTTCAGCCTTTCGGGATCGACGTCGCCGTCCCTCTCGATCGCAATCGAGCCCACCTCGTCGTCGTGCTCGTGCTGTGCCACCCAGGTTCGCTCGACCTCTACGGGAACCACCGCTCCCTTGATGCGCAGGGCGCCGTGCTCTGTAGGGGGAGCCAGTCTGGAGCGCGGACTGTCCCCTAGCCTGATTGTCGCTCCGTCTGCGTTCGTCAGTTGGAGATCAAACTCCTCCGCGGTGTGCTGGGCGTAAAGGCCAACCCTCACCTGCGAATCGACCTCCAGGAAGAACGACTTGCGCCCCGGGGAGTCGAGCTGGAGGTTCACATGCTCTTCGACAGGAATCGCTTCCCCCGGGCGAATGATCTCCGCCGGTTCGGCGTAACGCCGCACACACCACTCCGCACCCTCACGGAGAGCAGCGTCATCCGTGCCCTGGCCGGACACGACGACGAGCGACATCGCCGGATCAGGTCCTTCCGCGAGACTCAGCTCGTAGCGGCCGGGCTCCAGCGAATAGACACCGGTCCACTCGAACGGATACTCCGGCTCTAGGAAGGTGGGACGACGCTCGAGCACCTGGTCCAGGTTGAAAGCGCCGAGGTTGAGTACCGTGTCGACGGGGAGGTTCGCTTGCTTGCTGCGCACGACCTGCGCCATTCGGTTCATGTCTCGGAGCCGAGCCTCGAGCCTGTCGAGTGCCTCCCCGTTGACGAGGTCCGTCTTGTTGAGCACCAGGACGTCTGCGAACGCGATTTGCTCCGTGCTTTCGTCGCTTCGGCCGAGCTGCTGATCGATGTGGGCGACATCGACGAGCGTGACGATCCCGTCAAGCGAGAATTCCGCGCGAAACTCGTCGTCCATGAAGAAGGTCTGAGCGACCGGGCCGGGATCGGCGAGCCCTGTG
>JAAUXT010064116.1_pt1 | contig 10477 bp, 12 predicted proteins | sample 7278171 | NCBI WGS metagenome assembly JAAUXT01 (sample SAMN14350112, study PRJNA611818) | marine sediment metagenome | isolation source: surface marine sediment (1.8m) | place: French Polynesia: Moorea | collected 2018-08 | reverse complement strand
GTTGCTTCCAAATGTGAAAATTCTTTTTCTTGAAGAGCACGCGCCAACAAATTTGCGGCTGTCTTTTGCAACAAAACTGAAACGTTATGGCAGCGCGGGGTCGGGATTGGCCTGTCGACAGAGGGAGGGAGAAAGACAACCCACTTCTCAAAACTTCAGCAGACTGGGCTCGGCCCGGGGGAGGCAGTGCTTCTGTGAACAACTTGGGAAAGCGAGTGAACATCAAAAATTTACACCATGACACAGCTGCGCAAGAGTTGCAAACTGCGCCCATGAAGGGCTCAAGCCTGACAAGTGTACCTGTGCCCATTCTCAGCGACGCGTTCAAACCGCACAAGATCCACCGCTTTGCTGAACAAATTAAGTGGTTATTTACCACTTAAAACACCGAGTACCCTATCTAAAGGTGCACCCCCTGCCGTCTCGGGTATCCCTTACCCCCCGAGGGGTGCATACCACCCAGAACCCTCACTTACCCAGCGAAGTCATCACCTCGAGAAAGGCTGGGTTCACACCACATGTGTCACGGGTGATGTCCCTGGACAAATCAGCACTGGCTGATCCTTCAAACCTGCTGTTACCTGGCACTGCCATCGCCTTCTGTGAGCAAGGCTCACTTTGGGTCATGGCTTGTGATCGTGTACAGGTCAATGGAAGCTGCGTCCTCGTCTGCGATGATGTTCCTGCAAGTCAATGGGCGCCAGAACCCTCTCTTGGTCCCACTATGTCCGGCTGGTGAACACGGGTTGTGTCACGCATGATAACACCGCGCAAGCCAGTGAGAGCTTGTGATCCAGCACGCATTGACTTGAATGAGGAACGCACGACGCACACAGTGTGAACATGGCAGTGATCACTTGTTCATTTCGCTTTTTCTGCCCTTGTGAAGTGATTGGCCCTGAACCCGTGTCTCTGAACCCGCGTACTGTACCGTACGGCTGGCTGTACGGGTGACGGTCCGGGACGACAGAGCATCGCTTGTTCCTCCCGGGGTGTCGCGTTACACGCGCCGCCGCCACCGCCGCCGCCCCGCGGGGGTTTAATTGATACAACTGATCAAGGTGCCCAGGGTAGGATCCACAGGGAAGAGGGCCTTCATTATCCCACTGACCCTCAACGCTGGTCCAACTCATTTTCACACACGCACAAATACACAACACGCACGCACGCACGCACACACATACACACAAACACACACACACACACACACACATACATACACACAGCAGTGCTGCCGCTACTGTGACTGTCCCTTGAAAATCCACGGGAACAAGACTGTGAATTCGAAGGAACGACTCAACAGGGAGGGTTGTGAAGGACTGTAGCTTTGGACGTCATCTGAAAAATTTTACCCCTGAGCCAATTGGATCCATTTCATCCCCCATCATCTTTTCACCCCATTCAGGCTCCTGTTGCACTTTCAGCATCTCCATTCACTGTCTTTCTATTGCAAATATGTGGCTAATTCTCCAACCTGCAATTACCCATCTTAATAGCCGTGCTATCTCCTTGTGGAGAAGAGGTGGATCCAGGAACTCAGTGGGGCGCCGCCTCCCCCCCAAGAAAAAAGAAACACAAAGATGTTTTTCTCGGGTGCATAAGAAACGTTTCCTTTTGCTGGTCGCTGTGTTCTTGGAGCTTTGGTTGCTCCTGACCCATAGGTGAGGTCTACCTCGACCAAATTCCCGAATCCACCCCTGGGTCCGTCCCGGTCGAAGGTGTCTAAAGATCTCCATCCCATCTCGGACCCCATTTCTCATCGCAATGGTATGTAACTGGAGATACAACTGTACCGTTTTGTGAATTTGCATCTTGAGCTTCAAAAATTGCGCAGCAAAAGTCCTGGCCTAATGAATGAACTCAAATGGTACAAGTTGGATTTCACCCAAGATGTTGAGAGAATTTTGGAAGCCCAGCTGATTCAACTAAATATTTGGGTGTTTGTATCAGGGCCTGGTCACTCCCTTTCCGTCCACTCCTCCCGTGGCCCTGGCCACCAATTCTGTATCAGCACCTCCAAGCCGCAACACCCAACTGTCCCTGCTCTCTGCATGCCGCGCTGCTCCCGGCTGGGTCTCCCAACTTACCACTCACCCTCATCAGCGGTGAAGTGGTAGTGTTGCAACGAACCCAACGGGCCAGGGTCGAGGCGACCACGACACTTTGAAACCTGTGGGTGGAATGCGACCCTTTGCTCCCAGCAGCCCCAGACCTCACCCGCTCACCACCCTCTCCGTTCCCAACCCACTGGATCTTCCAGAGCAGTGCATGACAAGATTCAGTTCCCAAGAGCATCCACCGCCGCCGCCCCTCCTGTCCCGGCTTCACTCCCCTTCCACTTCGCCCTTCCTTTGCATATCCAAGCAGCCCTGGATCAATCCCGCCTCCCCATCTCCGTCCTACTGGATCAGCAGGAGCAGTTGGAGCGGTGTTAGCGTTGAGTCAGCGCGGAAGCCCCGCACACGTGATTGAGCGCAATTGGAAATCGCCTTGAGTCGTCGGCGGGGGGACGGGGGGACCGGGGGGAGGGGACCGGGTCGCCGGGGGGGCGGCGCAGTTGCGGGGCGTCCCTCCCGGCGACCCGCCGCCACCCGAGCCCAATAAACCAAGCGGGATTGAGGGGAAACGTGATCCGTGCTCAGGCTGGGTTCACACTGGAATTGCAGATGCCGAGGCCCTACAGCAATGGCTGCGTTATGCACTTCATCTCTGTGCACATTTGCTGGGCTACGTCGCACTGGCAGTACACACGTCAGGGCATCAGATCGTTGTATGCGTGCGTCCCTGTGCAGGTGGAAAGGGCTGCAATGGGAGCAACGAGCAGGCACCCGTCAGCGAGTTGAAGCAGCGTACAAAAATCTTTGTTCGTGGAAAACCCGAATTTGTATCAAGTGCAATCAATGGATGTTGTGTCCTCTTTGGCCCAGGAACGGAATGCGCGACGCGTGAACAAGGCTTCGTTCGCAATGTTCCTAAGCGGGATTGGAGAGAAAAATGATCCGTCAGAAAATCACTGACAATCCTCAGGAAAGGCGCGTTGCACACTGAATACGTGTCCTGTGCTCTGTCACGGCACCGCCCAGGCACTGTGAAGCAAATCTGGACGCCTCCAGTGCAACGCACGAAGCAGCCAGTGTGAATGAGGCCCGCGGCTTACGGGAAGCCACGCAAGGCGTCTGTGGCAAAGCGAAAGTGGGAGAAAAACAGGCAGAAAGGTGTTTATGTTCCCACTTAGTGCTCTGCGCGTGCTACGCAAATACAGGTAACAATCCCTGTCAACTTTTCAACGGGACAAGAGGTGATGACAGGGTTCTCACACTGCACAAAAACGGTTCCTGTGAAATCACACAATGACTTTTCGAGACCTTTGGTCGAGAAAGGAGTTGTGTGATTGAACACGGAACCTTTTTGTGGGGTGAGAACCCATTTCTACCACGATGCGAGCTCGTACGACATGTTTAGAGATCGCAGAGTGGTAGAAAAGTAAGATTCGTACGAAATTGCAAGGCAAGAGCTGACATCGCCAGCACGAAAAATAGAAATGGCTTGCTCGCTGCAAAATGTTTGCTTTTCTGGCAAGTTACAAGTCAAAGTTCCTCACTCAAGGTCCAGACCTCCGCAACCACCCGTGAAACACACACACACACACACACACACAAACACACACACACACACACACACACACACACACACACACACACACCAAGAACTCCCCGTTGTTCATCCGCTCTCAACAAACCAATTGGTTCATCAATCTGTCGAACACTCACAAAACGTCAGCACGCGACGCGGTGATACTGGTTTCTGAGGGAGAAAAATCATGTTTTTTCTTGGCGCAGAAAAATTGGCACAAGGTGCCCTCCGCCTACAAACAATCTGAAGACCCACTATGACAAATCTCAAATCCCCTCCAGTGAGAACACTCAATGATATCCTACTCTTTCAACGCGAACAACGTACGACAAACCTCCTCGCTGAGCCAACCGCATCAACTGGTCAACGGAATTGCTGATTTTTTCCCCATGCACACAGGAAAATGACGAAACTCTGCTTGTCCATACCTCTGTGACCACAATCCCTAAGTAGATGAACGCACCTCCTCAAATTGCGAAAAAATCAAAAGTGCATATTGACTTTCACACCCCTGGTCCCCAGAGCAAACTCATCGGTATGCGTCTCGCATACAGTCCTCGCTGCCCGCTGACCCCTCACAGGCCTGTCAATTCTAATAGGACTAATCTCTGAATTCTAGACACACATTCTATTTTTCACTCCCACCGTGTCCTGGTGTAGCTTTTCAGGGTTGGTTCACAGAGCGTGCGTCAGGCATTGCGGCACTGTGGAAGTCACTGGGCCCTGCGTTGCTGACGCCCATTTGACTCGTTGAGGGACGCAACGCATGACGCGTCCAGTGAGAACCAGACCTCACTCACCCCTATCTCGGTGTCCGTTTCTCCCCTGTGGCCTGCGCTTGCATTTTTCAGCCCCTCACCCCGTGCGAGCATTCACCAAGTCATCCCGAGCAAGAAAAGTCAAGCAAATATTTGAAAAATCTATATTTTGCTTGCTTTTCAATAATTGAATTGGGTTTTGATGTTTGCCCCACCGGAGACGGGTATATTCTTCAGTGATACGGTGTAAGGAGCTAAGCGGGTTTATTCTATTGTGTTCACAATGATAATTGATTCTGAATAGAAAACGTGGGCAGAGGTCAAGAATTTTTGTGCTGATGGCCAACTGAGGATATGGGTGAAAAATGAAGAGAATTTTCTCATTTGGAGTGCAGGCAGTCTGGAATTTTTCAGGGGACCACAACCACATGGAGACGAGCACCCCCCCCCAAAAAAAAAAAAAGAATTAACATTGGAAAAGAGCAAAATGTGCCCACGGAAAGAAAGGGTGGGAGGCAATAATATTTTTTCAGGAGCAAAGGACCCGTCAAATTTCCCTGATCTCTTTTCTCTTTGCGGACAGGACCGACCCTGCAAGACGCAACCATGGCACAGAGCTGTCGACGGCACTGAACACGCGCGCAACAAGAGCAACATGTCCTGATTTTTTTAAACTTCAACGTTTTCGCTTCTTTACGCATTGTGAAAAGTCTCGCTTGTTGCACAGAAAAACAGAAGACCCAGCGGGAGGGTGGCGCAACAGAAACAAACTGAGATTCTCGCCACGTGCCGAAGGGCAGATTCCATCAACACACAAACTCTCAAAGATTGTCGTGGAGATGCTCTTCAAATTTCAAATTTTAACAATGGGATTATCCAATCTGTTGTGCTGATATCAACTTAAGTCCCTTTCCTTCTCATCAAAACAAAAACTCAAAATGGGGTTCAGCGAGTAAAAAGAACGTGTGTACATAAATGAAAAATGACAAATATGTTTTGATGAAAATTTGTTGTGAAATTGTTTTGTAAGGGGGGACTGATTCAAACTTTGAAAAACATACTCTCTGTGAGAAAGTAGATTTGAAAAAAGTTGTTTTGGCGGCGACACATTTGGGCGCTGGGCTCCATCCCTTGATCTCCCCTGATCTCCCCAACCTCAAGAAAGAATCATTCGCACGACGTTCAGAATTTTTTTTCAGGCTTGACAGGCTGATGCGCAGTGTCATGATACACAACGATGCGATGTGAAATGCTCAAAATTCAGTTGTACACACAAGTATCCTAAGTATGCAATGTTTCTATTGAGTCACTTTTTCTCCAGAAACCGCAAATGGTTTGGAGAAAGTTTTGCTTTCCAAGGTCATACCAAGCAACCGTACATCTTCAAGGTTGCGCAAGCAGCAACAACCAGGACTTAAAATTCCCATGGAAAGTTCGTGTGGGTGGCGCATGTTAGGGGAGTGTGTGTGTGTGTGTGTGTGTGTGTGTGTGTGTGTGTGTATGTGTGTGTGTTTGTGGAGAGAGAAGGATGAAGAGATGGGAAGAAAAACTAAGAGATGGAAACACAGGCAGAGAGACAAGGAAGAATGAAACAAGAGAAAGACGCATACACAGAGGGGAAAGAAGCGTACCCGTGTGTGTGTGTGTGTGTGTGTGTGTGTGTGTGTGTGTGTGCCTGGACGAAAGACAAAAAGACACAAAAATTTGTACTCACCGAGTAGTTCATGTTGCGCATGCGCGTGCAGAGCCGCGGCGTGATACGGGAAATACGGCGTCGGCCTCTGCGGCGCCGCCGCCGTCAGATAGGGGGCGCCTCCACCTCCGACGCCGCCGCCGCCGCCGCGCGGCCCGCCCAGGATCGAGTCGATGGTGAAGAGAGACGACGGCGTGGCGTGGTGCGGGGGCGGCGGCGGGTGAGGGTGGTGCGGCGCGGTGGAGACGGGGACTCCCGGCGGCGGGTGGTGCGAGGCTCCCCCGGGGCCCCCGGCCCCGCCTCCCCCGGAGGATGCGGCGACGGCGGCCGCGGCAGCCATCATGCCCCCGGCCGTGGCTGCGCACGCCTTGAGCTGCTCGGCCGTGGCCGCTGCCGCGGTGTAGTAGTAGGGAAGGTGCTGCATATCGACTGCAAAGAAATGGAATACGTTTTTTTTTTTGCGTGGGGCAACACACAATATTTAACATTGTTGATTGCAACCGAAAACGCATGAAAATTGTGGCATGCATATCAGGAGCAGAACTGCTTGAAATCACATGGTTTTGGACAATTATGTTTCAACGTTGACGAGGCAGCTAGATTGTGGTTTCCCTGTCATCTCAGCGGGAAAAAGACCTTGGGACAGCTGAGTGCGAAGATTCTGGGGTTTTTTTGGTCGGGGCCATGGTGATGGTGTTTTCAGCTGAAGGACCCAAAGTCAGACGGCAAAATTTTTTCCGGAAATATACAGAATCCTGCATGGTACTCGTATCAGAGTCTTTCAACAAGGAGCGTGTTGCTCAGACAACTGAAAAAAATCATGTAGCATAACTTTCAACCCGACAAACAGCCGTTGGAGATTTTTATCCTGCAAATCATGTCGCCTGGTCAGAGCGTGATGTCTGATTCACACCGAAAGTGACCATGTCGTATGTTGTTGCTCGCAACAGAGACAATCCACAACTGCGTGAACGTGAAAATTTTGCGCCAACATCGACGCTCAGGCCCTCTGAAATTTGTGCGTTTGCGCAACAAGTCCACAGTTGCAAAATATCTCGCTGTTTTTGGAGCATACATCGCACGACGCTTCTGCGTAAATGCAACGCCGTGCGTCTTCAGCTGCCACGCAATCTGTACGGTATCGCCAGTGCGCACTGAAACACGCCGCACGACGCCTGCAGCGTGAAACCCCCTGCGCTCTGATCGTCCTTTAAGCTGTCCGTCCAATCTGCTAAGAGTCCACTCACCTCGAGGTCTAATCTGCTCAGAGAGAACGACGACAACGACGCTGCTGCTGTCAGGGAGACGGCGTCGTCAGGGGCAACGCGTCGTCAGGGTAACCTCGCACGTGGAAACTGTCCTGCTGGAAGGAAGGTCGCTGTGTTTCTGCTGCGTTGTCGCGATCTGGATCTGTTTCAGATTTGTCACTGTGGATTTGGTGGTGTTGTCAGGTTGTCAAGGACAAGGTGTTGTTGGGGGCAACTGCAGTTTCTATTCGCAACCTTGTGTATCAATGTGTCCGTTTTTGGAACTGGACCCTCGGTGTTGCTGCGTCGAAGTCAGGCCGTCGTTTCGTCGACTGTTTTTGAAGACTCGCACACTGTCCGTCCTTGCCTTTGTTACAGCACAGAAAAGTGTCCCGTTGATTCTGCACTTTCTAAATTTGTGCAGGAAAAAAGTTGTGTTGTCCTTTTTCGCGGAAGACACCTTCGGATCTTCACTCAAAAGATATTATTTTCTCCAGAATTTCCGTCAGCAAAAACAGATTTCTGTCAGTTCATAAAGTCCAAAACTCAAAGTCCTGTTGAGCACATCAACACTTGATGTTGACCACAGCCGATGGTGCAGGTGAGAACCTTCGTGTTCTGTGTGAAGCCTGTGGTGAGAATGACGTCTCCATTGAGCAGCACGAGTCGTATTTGTAGGCGCCCTTCACACGAAGCGTCAGCCAATGGGAGAGCAGCAACGACGGTGGGGGAGGGCACAGAGGCAAGGGCACGGACAGGTAGAGCTGGGTTCAGGGGCGGATTCAGGAAATGTTTTGGTGAAGACAAAGAGGCTGTGGCGCCGGGAAGGATTCAGAACTCGGTCCTGGCAGGGCATGGATCAGGAGGGTTGAGGATCTGTGGTGGATTCAGGAGTCTGGTCAGTGCAGGAGTGGAGGGAAGGTGGAGAGGAGGGGAGTGGGGCGGTTGGAGGACTTGATCTCAAGGGAGGCCCAAAGGGCTGACACAAACTTGGTGCATTTGGGTCCACAAAAAGCTGAACAAAACGCAGGATGCAAGGGTCAGGGCGGGAATCCCACTCCCCTGGATCTGCCCCCGAGAAGTGTGAGGCAGGGGCTGTGCGTGGGATATACAAGACCCTGTCTCTGCCCTGTCCTTCTCCCTGCCTTTGTCTTGAAAACTCATGCTTTGAAGTGAGGAACACACTGGACGCGGCAAGCGATACATCCCTCTTGGTACTTACTCAGCTTCAGAATCGGATTTAGTATCTACTCTGTGAGGGGGGCCTGAACCTGCTCCAACTTTGTTTACTCGGTTGTGTGAAAATAACACAATTTTGAGGGTGGGTTCCCTGGATGTGCCGTGCAATACAACCCTGAATGGAATCCGCCCGCCTCAACTGACTGCGATGCGCCGGTTGTCGGACCGCGTGTGAACACTGCCGCAACAGTTTTATCTTTTGATTCACGTCAACAGCAATTCACTCAGAGTGGAAGAAGATGAGAGGCGAACGTGATGAAAGAGACGAGATCCCCGCCGCCCCTCCCTCCCCGCCGATCCGAATCTGCGCTTTCTGGGTGAAGGTAGGCGACGGGGATAGATCCAGGGTGTCGATCCCTCAACCTGAGAATATCTGTGTTTTACGCCGTGAGGTGGAAGAAATGCTGTTTTCACTTTTTGATTTGAAAAGGGGTTCTCTTCGGGTCCAGTGGTCTTCCCTTGCATAGCTCCAGGATTGAAGTGAAGCAGCCCAAACCACAGACGGGGAAGCTCCAACACACTCACACACACACACACACACACACATGTATACATACATACACCCACACACACACCACACACACACACACACACACACACACACACACACACACAGTTTTCCACCTTTGGCGCCAAATCAAGGACACAGTTTGATTTTTCAGGTGATCCGGCAATACCCATGGAAGGGGGGGAGCAAGGGAGAAAAAAATACACCCGAAGCTCCCGCCCTCAAACTACACCCTGGATCGGGCTCCGAGCCACCGTAGCTTCTGCAGCTTTACCTAATCCGTCGCATACGGTGGGAACCCGCCTCTCCTTATGGCCCAGACCAAATACATTAGCCTCCCCAGCTGTGTTCCCGCGTCTCAATTGAAGGCAGTTGAGTTAATTGTGCATTAATAAAATTAACCGCAGACGTGTTGAAGTGGGATGGAGGTGGGCGCGGGAGGGGCTAATGATGTGGTGCGGGGTGTTGGGGGAAAGGGGATTAGGGTGAGGGCTGTGCCACACGGGGTGCGTCATGCGCTACATAATTCAATGGGTATTGTGTCCCTGTGTGTGAACAGCACTGCGTCCCTGTTCAAGTCAATTGGGACTGTGTCCCTGTGCAGGTTAATGGATACAGTACGGATGCAGTTTTCTGTCTCGATTTTTGTGCCGTATCTCGACAGAAACTGCATCCGTACTGTATGAGGATTATTGAACGCTGTACGAAAGACGAGTACTCACTATTTGGGTCGAGATTGCTGCGCATCTCGACCCAAATAGTGAGTACTCGTCTTTCGTACAGCGTTCAATATTCCTTACGTGTTGTGTTCCTGCACAAATCTGTATTGCGTCTGTGCAAGTCAAAATGGTGTTGGATTCAAATATACAATTGCAGGCACTGCAGCCCTGCACAGATGTTTAGACACTGCATCTCTGCAGAACTCAAAGGCGCTTCTGTGTAAGGCATGACGCAGTACCCTGGGCCGTTCGCCTGGCCCTTGCGACGCAGACCCACTGCAGCGCGTGACGCCTGCAGGGTGAGCCAGGCCTGAGGGGATGAGGCGGGAGCCAATCCCGGTAATGGAGCTATGATTGACAGGGCGGGACGCTGGCCCCGCCCCCAGGTCGCATCTCCCGCTGTCTCTCAATATGGCCTGAGATGTTAACGTGTGTTTGGAAGCAAAACAGTGGAATTTGAAATTCAATGGAAAATGGACTTAAGATGCACAACAAATGTCTGCGTGTTTCAAGCCCCTTTTGTTGAGAAGCCCAGGGTTTTGTTTGCAGTTTCCCGTCGTTTCGCAGGGAAATTTACAGATAAATTTGTTGTTCAGTCAGTAGCAGTTGACTCCGTCGGATCCAGGGGAGGGGGTTGGCCGGCCGCCCGGGGGGGGCGGGGCGGGGGGGGGGGGGGGGGG
>JAAUXT010005862.1_pt1 | contig 10478 bp, 3 predicted proteins | sample 7278171 | NCBI WGS metagenome assembly JAAUXT01 (sample SAMN14350112, study PRJNA611818) | marine sediment metagenome | isolation source: surface marine sediment (1.8m) | place: French Polynesia: Moorea | collected 2018-08 | reverse complement strand
GCTTTGACGCTCGCATCAGAACTTGGACAGAAGTACGCCACTCAAAATTATCCTAGTCAAGGCACCCCAATTTGCAGGTTATACACGGCCCCAGCACAAAACCTTCGCACAGCGGTTTGAATGCTCGCGCATACCAAAGAATCCAGCTCAAAGCAGCTCTGCATCATCCCATTATCTTTACCTTCTGAAAGAAAACCCGGCCATACAGGGGACATTTCAACCTGATTTTCCTCGTTTTACACAAGCAGTGGACGTTTCATATGTTCAGCCCGTACAGCAGTGGAGAAAGTATTTTTGTGTGACAGCGACAAAATTGGAGTGGCTTCTCCCCACAGGTTCAAAAACGTACGATCCACAAGGCACAAAAGGAGACCCACGAGATTCCGCGTGCAGAAGGAACGACCAGGATCAGTTCTTTTGTCAACAACATGCAGCTTCAGTTCAAATATCAGCTGATGATGCTGACATCCTTGGATCGAAATTCTGGTTGACGCACGCCTTTTTGAGTCATTCATAGTGTCTGTCTGTCCTGAATACGAGTAGATTTTGCTCTCAATATTTGAAGAAAAACATGCATATTCTTGTTCTGGCATTGATTGAGGTCTTGTCTTTCATCTTGTTGGTATGAAGAGGGACAGTACGATTTGTACCTCAGAAATGAACCACCCGCCCGTGTACAAGACAAGATCCACTTTAAGCCAGATGTTCTGGTACCACGGTTTGTTGAAATTGTATTTCCCACCACATGTTTTTGATGCACCCCTTCTTTTTGATGCTCAATGTTGGAGTAAAAAGATGCGTCTTTGCCACGGAACCGTACGGAAAATGACCTCTGGATACCTCAGAAACGAAGGACCAGTGCAACTTTTCTTCAAATTTGTCCGTGCCAGCATTCCGAACGAAAGTTGGTTCAGGATATTTCGTTCACCTTGCGCGCGAGCGAGTGCATGTGTGTGTGTGTGCTTGTGTGTCTTGGTGTCTTTGGTGTTTCCGTGCCTTGTGTCTTGCTCGGCGTATCTTTTCGGAGCACACAGAACAAAACACAGGGACGAACACCACCACACGTCCCACAACTGGCAGCTGGTCCAATGCAAAGAATGGCCTGGCATTTTCGGACGATGAACAAATTTAACGGTGGAAGTGGTTGCGTTTTCACTGCACGGACGCCAACACGCGTGTACGCGTTTGTGGGCTGGAATGACTGCTGATCGCATCCCGCAAATAGACGAACCGTAATCGCGTCATCCGCCGCTCCTCGAGAGTTTCGCGCCGAATGCCAATTTTGCGGGTGGAGCAGTTCTGTCAGGCGGCACAAAAACTGTTACTGGCACATGCACATTCAGAGCCTCCCACTCATGTTGATCAACACGGACAACAATTATCGGTGTCTGTACAGATGGGAAGTCCAGACGGATGAAATGTCCCTTTCCTTGGAGAAGTGTCCTGTTCCTCAGAGGACACCACATTGCCCTTCGGAGTACTGGCACTTGTTTTCGCCCTTGCTGGCTGCTGAAGGCTGTCAGGCAATGACTCCACAGAGACCATAAAAAGTTACAAGCTGTTTCGTATACTGCTGCGGAATTCAGCACAAACAAGTGCATCTTTGCAAAACCTGTTTTCAGACTTTTTCACTCACTTTCGACGTTTGAAAATTCGGAATGTCTTCAGTTGACACATGTCATTGAGTCGCTTGCACCCCAAACGTTTTTCTGCAAGCGTCAATCCAGAAGTAGTTTGCCTGAATTTGCAATGCTAAGTCTCACAGATGTACACCAGTTGAGGAGGTATACTACCTCGTTGTTCCCATATATACTTTGATACATGTTGTCTGAAGGTGTACGCAAGAGGACGTTTTTGCCTTGAGCGTCTTTGAGCAACATTTGAACTTTAACATTCAACGCTTTGGGACATGGATCATGAACGAGTTAACAAGGTCGTCCGAACGTGTGCTCGTTGCTGAACTATACCACTCTTTCAAGAAAACGAACAAGACCAAATAAGATTTTGCTTCATGCACAAAATTACGTTCTTTCTCCTGGTTTCTTCTGTCCTCCATGCACATGGGCAAGGTTCTCGTGTGTTTCACTGTCGGGGATTTTGCATCCCGCGCAAGGACGATTCCAGACACTCGGCACACAAGTAGTGTGCGCAGTGCCTGTTAAAGCAACAGCAGAGCCCAAAGAAATCCCGACTCACAACGGAATTCCGTACTCGCCAAAAGCGTTTTCCAACTGCACCCTTCTTTCTTTGCCAAACAAGAGCTTATCAGCACCATAACATTGCTGAAAAGTTCCGCGCACTCCCACGCAGAGTCTACCGCGTGAGTTTTTCCAGTTCAAACAATTTGTGTTCAGCAACACCAAAACAGGGTTCTATTTCTTTTGTGTCTGAAAACAACGATTGTCTTTTGTTGACGTCTGGCGTTCAAAAGCCCCTTGTGATGTTCCATCTTTGATGAACGAATATGACTCACGTTGATCATTTCTGAAGCACAAATTTTTGATGAACAAGTGTGAACGACTCTGCATTGTCCGGTTTTGGTGTTTGATTTTCGTGTATTGGTCTGCAGGAGTCTAGTCACTCAGAATCGTGCCAAGAAATGTTTGACTTGTTGGTCGTGAGCAAACGTATTTTTCTGCAGAGGTTAAAACTTTAGTTGCAACCTATCCAAGCCACAGGGTTGGTCGGAATGTTGGTTCGTCTAAAATTGTAGCATTATCGAAGTGTGCTGCTGAAACAAAACGAACCCGCAAATGTCACCGACAAGTGGATGAAATGATTCTTTACTTTTATCCTCACGAAGAACAAAGACCAAAAACGCCCAGTGATCCATCCGAGTCAGTTGCCTGGTCAAAGGAGAACGCATGTGTGAAAATAGCTCAACAACGCATGCAGTGAGCATCCCCCACCTGTGTGCACATGGTTTGTTTGGCTGTGTTTTGCCTTGGCATGAAAGACCCACGGATGAGGCTGAAACAAGGTTCAAGAGCAACTTTGTTCCATCTCAACAGACGAAAATTGGTTCGAGCCCATAAAACGCCGGCAGTAACTTGACCATGCCCCATAGTCCAGTGAGACACGAGCGCTGGAAAATATCCACACTGTTGAGAGCTTCTTCGTGCAGCTGGGTCAAACATTTCACGTTTAACGCCATTGCATCTATGTTGCACGACACAGCAAGGATGAGACATTCAGCTGAACTCCATTTGAGATGCCCAGCCACCTTCCCTGGAGCGAGGTCGTTTTCAATGCATGAAAACGACACTGTAGAGAGGCAGGTTTTTTTTCCCATGGAAACGGAAGCACAACATGCACTGCGCCTTCAGAATGAGAACTCCGACAAACTTCTGATGCCAGCTCCATGAATTAATGCATTCAAAACTCGCAACTCCCAACTGTCCATGAAAAAAAAACTGTGGGTGGGTGACTTTTGAAACTCAACCTATCGCTCAGCACAAAGCTTTTTGCCACATCAGAGGCTCCCACGGGATGGCAGTGCTTCTATAATTTATGCTGAAAGCTTTTCCAAGGTACTGCGCGAACCAGCTCAGCCATGAACATTTTTGAAAGCAACTGAATCAGGGCCAAACAATATCTTCCGACTCACTTTGACTCCAGTGTGTGTATACATATTTCCACCTTGTGTACACGTTTCCCCACTGCGTTAAAGCGCATGCAACAGCTTCGCGAGTAGGATGCACACCAAATGCACCTTTCATCCACAGACAGTCTACGCACTCCCAAGATCTGGGAAAGCACTCCAGTCAATTCACACACAGAAAAAGAAAACAATGTTTCTACAAACAAAGCTACACTTTCTTTATGCGCTCGGTGTACGTAGATTTGGTGTGTTTCGAGACTTTCGCTTCCACAGTTGACGGAACACGTGTATCGTCAGCAAAATATCATCGGTGCCTTTTTGGTTGTCATTAAAATTTGTGGAGTCCACCTGAACACTTTGTGCGTTCGTGACAAGTCACAGCGGTCCAGTTTCTCTGTTGTCAGGAAAAGGCATTTTCTTGCCGTTCCGCTCTTGCTTCTTTATTCGGCACATTTTGTCCAAATTTGGCCTTTGTCAGGGTGCTGAGTAAATGGTATAAAAATAAACACAACAAAAAATCAGTTGAACAGAATATTTTCTTTTCATATTTCCTTGCTGCAGCGTCAAATCGCATGTCTTTGTGTGGGAAACCTGCACTCCGCAGAACGCATCCACCGCCGATCACATCATCCAAGTGGAGCGGAGGACGAAGGCTCCATTTGAACAGAACCATCGCGACAGTCATTCTCATTCCGTGTCTTGTTGTGAGTGAAATCATGTTCGACATACAAGCCAGGTGTCGGTTTGTTTATTTTCGAAAACAGGCCGGTCATGACTTTCACTCAAGCTTTGGTCTGAAGGACAAATCGACATTTGTTCCACCAGCCATCAGCAGCTCAGTGCATGCATTCTGTCCCAAGCACTTCCGCAAAACTAACCGAGGGAATGTCTGCGTACACCTGCGCCCACGAAACCTCTCTCGTACATATTCGCATTGTGGTATATGTAGAAAGTGGTCCTCACCTACAGTGTAAGAACCCTGTCTTCATTTCCCGATAGCTTCAAGGTACCTGCATCACCCAAGAAAGTGAGAGGAATGGGAGAATAACGCGTCATGTTCGCAGAAAGCACAAGACAAAAAAGGCATCGCAATATGCATCTCTAGGCGCTGAACAAACACGGTGGCGTTCTGAGTTTGGTTTTCATTGAGTTTTGTCGGAGACGTCTCGAATGAACTCCTTTTCTTGTTCTGGCAGAAACCAGAATCGAACAAACCACCAGCGACGAACACCCTTTGACAGATTCTGGAGACTGACTTTGACACTCAGTTTGACGGCGAGACCACAAAAGCTCCAAGTTGTGCAAACCTGGAGAGGGTTGTACGTTGGCCCACTTACTCTTCTCAATCTGAAAGGACTCGTCAGTCCAAAGAACCAGATGAGCCGCTTTGCTTGAGGGGTCTAACCAGTCATCAAAACCTCTGCACAGCGCTGATGGTATGTTCAGGCAATGAGGTCCGCAAGAAATTCGTCTGTCTGCAAAAAATCCCTTTCACCCCATCATTGAGAGGATCTGTCTTCACTGGAGGCTCTTTTGGGCTCGTCTTGTGTCTTTGTTTCTGTTTCCGAACAACAGGGACAATTGACATTTCTTCGCCGGTGTCAATCGTCGTGTATGCAGTGAAATTGTGCAGATTGAAGAGTTTCGGAGACAATCCTGATCACACATGCCCGATACACACATTGGAGACCTTGATGATCCAAAGTTCTGAGGATAATGCAATGCACAGCTCAATCCGTAAAGGAGCTTCTTAAAACCTGAAGTTGTTCAGCAATGAACTCCAGATGTTCTCAACTGCTCCAGAATGAGAACCACTGAAGAGACCGACACTGTGGGCACAAAATCCTGTCCATTTGAGCTGCACGTGTTGATTTCTCGTGCAGTCAGCAAGAGGTTCATCCCTTAATGCACAGCACCTTCGGTGACATGGCAGCTTGAGGACTTGAGACACTCTTCCGCTGTCAGAAGCAGTTTCCCCGATTGAAACAGGCGTATCATGGTGCTGGTCGTTTATCTCTGTTTTTCATTGTCATGAACACTTCTTCCAAACAGCAATCCCTGCAGGTTGAATTGATTACAAATTTTGGTTTTGTCAATAACCAACAACAACTCGTTGTTTGCAGTGTGATAAAACATAAAACATGTTTTAAATTGTTTCGGTTTAATGTCAAATCTTGATATTTTATTCTTGTTATAACAACATTGCTTTCTTCTTTTTGTCATTTTTTGGAAAATACACACAATTTGGACACGAGACATAAACATGATATCACTGGATGGATCATGCTGCAATCAAAGTAAGTTAACACTTCGAACATGACATGCTCTATCTGCTACACAAGAATCTGTACAGAAACTTAGCAAGATAGACACACAGAATCTTTGGAGCACGTGTTAACCAAAACAATTGACTGCAGTTGTGCTTTCGCATTTACATGTGTGTGTGTGTATTCTCAAAATAATATCGAAGCAAGACGGGTGTGGTCATACTGAAGTGTCCCGATCAACAAAGACAAGAAACCCGTTTACGCAGGTGACGTGTTGTCCGGGTCTGGTGTTTGAGCCGTGGCTAAAGAGGAAGATATCACCGTGGAAAGGCATCGTTTCTTTTTGTATGTCTGTACCAAACCCTTCAAACATGTACAGAACGGACAGAACAAAACGGGATGTTGAACCAAAACCGACCGAGGAACGGGTTAATTGTTTGGTTTTCCGTACACGCAACAGAAAATCATTGAAGGCGATTGTCTGAATGTCAATGTTTGCTTTCGTCAACAGCTTGATCAACGATTTCGTCAGAGTGGTGCTTGGAGGTCTGATTTCGGATTTTCACTGCAGGATTCGTCGGGAATTTGTTCGAGTTTTTCTTCATCCAAGTAATACCAGCATCGTCCCAGGCCCGCTTTTCACCCTGATCTTTTTTCTTCATCCAGGCTATACCTGCATCGTCCCAAGCTCGCTTTTCCCCATCTGTTTTCTTCATCCAGGCTATACCTGCGTCATCCCAGGCCCGCTTTTCTGCCTCATCATTTTTCTTCATCCAAGCTATCCCTGCATCATCCCAAGCTCGCTTTTCCCCATCTTTTTTCTTCATCCAAGCTATCCCTGCATCATCCCAGGCCCGCTTTTCCCCATCTTTTTTCTTCATCCAGGCTATGCCTGCATCATCCCAGGCCCGCTTTTCTCCCTCATCATTTTTCTTCATCCAGGATATGCCTGCATCATCCCATGCCCGCTTTTCCCCATCTTTTTTCTTCATCCAGGCTATCCCTGCATCATCCCAAGCTCGCTTTTCCCCATCTTTTTTCTTCATCCAGGCTATGCCTGCGTCATCCCAGGCCCGCTTTTCCCCCTGATCATTTCTCTTCATCCAAGAAATGCCCGCATCGTCCCACGCTCGCTTGTTCCCCTGATCTTTTTTCTTCATCCAGGATATGCCTGCATCGTCCCAAGCTCGTTTATCCACGTCCTTTTCCTCTTCACCCAATGCCTCTAATCCGTGAACATTGACATCGTTTCTGCTCCCCTCTGTGTCCGTTGACCTTTTAGATCTGTGGTGGGAATTGTATTCAAAATCATTCAAATCTTCCAGATCTAAATCGTCGATGCCTTCATAATCTCTTTTTATCCAATCTGTGTTCGCGTTTGTCCAGCTCCGTTTGTCGTCTTCGTCGTCGTTTCGTTTCATCCACTGAATGGACGCATCACCCCAGGAACGCTTCAGCCAGGACATAACGTTGTCGTTATCCCACTGGCGCTTCAACCAGGCAGCGTCGTCACTGTTCCAGTCGCGCTTTTTCAGCCACTCGGCTTCGGCGCCGGCCCAGGACGGGCTCCGCTTCTTGAGCCAAGTGATGCCGGCGTCGCCCCAAGTGCGCTTCAACCAGTCTGTGTTAGCGTTTCCCCAGGTACGTTTCTTGAGCCAAGTCATGGGCGTGCTGTCCCAGCCTCTTTTCTTGAGCCAGTCCGCCTCAGCCGCGCCCCAGTTCTTGCGCTTGAGCCAGGGCGTCGTACCCCAGTTGCGCTTCAGCCAGTCTGTATTGGCGTTACCCCAGCTTCGCTTCTTCAGCCAGTTCATTGCTGCCTGGTCCCACGCTCGCTTGCGAAGCCACTGCATGGTACCCTCACCCCAGTTCCGCTTGTCCTCGTCGAAAGGTTCTTCGTTTTCGTCGTCCCACTCGTACTCGTGGATGTCTCGGGTTCCACGGAAGTGGTGTTTGAGGCTCTCATCGCTCCCGTCGGGCAGGGCGATGTCGAAAGTGTACGTCTCGGATTTAGTCTCGGGGAGAACAAACTTGGTGACGAACGGCCGCCGAGCGGTGGTGTGGGCGGGGTTCACTTGAACATGGAAAGCCTTATCCCGGTGAACAGACGGCACTTGGGCCTGATAGCGACCTTCCTTGTTTGTTACCACCTGAGTCTTGCACGTTGGACTTGCCTTGGGGTCGTTGGAGTTCTCCACTTGACGCTGCTGCCATATCACGAGAGTTGCTTCAGAATGGGGAGAGGTGCAGTCTTGGCCCACAACTTTGCCTTGGATGGTGACACCAGGGGCATCGCCTTGAGAAGGCTGCTCAGTGCATAGAGGGATGGAAGGTGGCGTTGCCTTGGCTGTTCTCGAGATTTTACACTTTTGATGAATTTCTTGAATGTTCCGACTGAAGGTCAAATTAGGGGCGAGAAGAGACAATAAACACCATACTAGGTACCTGGAAATCATGGTTCCGTTGCTTGTAAATCCTTCGTGCTCGTCCACGACGATAATAAATCCACAAAATCTTTTGCAGTTTCCTTTTCAGATGAAGCACAGAGTTTCAGTGTTCGCGATCGCTGTTTCGGAGCGGAGGCGTCGGTTTGCGCGCTTGGTCGGTCGGTCGGTCGGTCGGCGGGACGGGAGCGGGGCTGTGCCGTGCCGCGCCTCGGTGAACGTTGAGCGGCGGCGAGAGATGAGGCACCCGCCTCCTGGCTCCTTCTCCCTCAAAAGTGCCAATAAATCCTCAGGTTATCAACGTTGTGCGACCCTGAGACGAAATTAAAAACACCAGCTTTGATATTCTCTGTTTCGAGGCCAACAACTAAGTGCCTCGTGGTTCCCCCGCCTCGCCTCTCACTGTCTCTGTGCCCGCATGGTTACCTCGCGTCACTTATAAATAGGCGCGTTTTGCCGTTGGTCTCCCACTCGAGTGACATCACACCATCCACCAATCAACAGCTTATCAATTGCTCCGTACGCCGGCGAGGTGCTCTCGCTTGAAACGTGCAACTTGCCTTGAAGGTACAGACAGCTTCGAGCTAAATTGAAGAGAAAACCACGGATAGCTTCACCAGGTAAACTGAAAGGGGTGGTGTTTCAAAAGTGTGCAATGGTGGTATTTCAAAGTCTCGAATCCATCCAAAGCAGCTAATTGAATTTACAGCGTTACAGCCCTGCACATAACGACAGTGCTTGCAGCAAGTAGCCATGAATTTTTAATGCGAATATGAGTGGATGTTGAGTGCGCAAGACCCTCCCCTCGAGTGGACTTCACGCTCTGAAGCTTTTTCTTGCTTCTGCGCTGCTTTGTGCGTCGGACCGACCACCACTGGTCGCCGCCACGAGTTCACACACAGAGCTCTGTTTTCGGCCTCAGACTTTCGTTTGCCACGCGCGCTGCTGAAACGACGTCAAAGCGTCAATTCTCGGGCGTGCGAGCAGTTGCAGTGTTCCCGTGTTGTCGGAGCTGTTCAACATAACAAATGAACGTGGGAGACTCTGCGATCCCATTGGTTCTGCTCAGCAGCTTCTTCAAATGAATATTTTGCGAGCAGGACAGTCCAGTTGAGGTTCACCGTGAATGCAGACAACCAAGAGTGTTGCCTGTTTGGACAAGGTCAATTTTTCCACATTTTTGTTTTCAAGTTTATGACCCGTGAGAAAGGAATACAAGAAGGCCACACAAATAACACTACATTGCCTTTCTCTTCCTTTGTCTTTGAAACTCGCAAGACACAGAAAATAACTGGCAAGAGTTGTGAAAGGGTCTGAGGATCTCGGGTGGAACAAACTTTGTTTTCCAGTGTGGGGACAATGACGTCAAAATCAAACCGGTCACTCGTGTCGACACAACCTCAGTGAGGATTTGCAGTGATTTAGTCTGCTTCTTCCTTTTTAGGTTCGAGACTCCGGGAAGGTTGTATGGATGGAAACCAGGGTTCTCACACTCCACAAAATGATTTCAGTCAAAGATGTTTGTGTCGTTGTTCTTTCTCACGAACCTTCGAGCTCCAGTGCAAAAACATAACGCTCTTTCGTTGCCCACGTCCTTTCATCTTTGCACAACTGGTAAGAACCCAAAAACAGACGGAGCAAACGGTGAAGCAACCCAGCCGCTCTCTCACCGCACAGAGGACCCGTCTCCCATGGCTGCGGCATCTGAATCCCAGCACTTGATGAGCGCGCACTCGGGGCAGAGCGTGACCTCTTGCACAGGATGAAAACCCCAATTTCCTTCCTTCAGTCGAATTTTGAGAGCTTTTGCAGGGATTTCGTTTTGTGTAATCAATTTTTACGTGCTTCCCACAATGTGCAACATGAGAACAAGAATGCTACGCATAAAAAGCGTGTGGTCACATAAACGTTCATTGTGAGAAGCAAGAGATTACCATTTGGAAAAAATTTTCCTAGACCCACTTTTCAGCCAAAGTGGGTCTAACCCGGGGGGTGCGGGGGGGGGGTGGACCCACTTTAGGAAAAATGGCTAGAAATGATCAGTGATGCTTACTGATCATTTTTCCAAAAGTGGGGCCAACCCCCCCCCCCGGGTTTTGGCCCCATCACACAAAAAGACAGTTGGGCAGTAGGGCATAAAGGATGATGGTGATTAAAAAAATCGTGTTG
>JAAUXT010049597.1_pt1 | contig 10479 bp, 10 predicted proteins | sample 7278171 | NCBI WGS metagenome assembly JAAUXT01 (sample SAMN14350112, study PRJNA611818) | marine sediment metagenome | isolation source: surface marine sediment (1.8m) | place: French Polynesia: Moorea | collected 2018-08 | reverse complement strand
TCTTCCTTGTCCTCCTTGTCTTCCACCAGTCATACTGTCCATGGGGGGGTCCAGTGGGGGAGGGGGGTCTGGCAGGGGGAGGGGTTAGGGAGGGGAGGGGGTTGGGGAGGGGAGGGGGTTGGGGGAGGAGGGCAGGGGATATTTCATCCACCCTGCCATATACTGCACTACCACATGGTGCTTCGCCCTAAAGGGACTTCTCACAATTATTCACAAGCTTCATGATCACTGAAGATGATCTGTTGTGCCCAGCAAGTTCTTGACAGACAGCGCAAACCTGCTGCGTGTGTTCCTGGGTCAAACTACCTTCCTCCATTTTTGCCACTTTCGAGCTGCAACAGATGTTTTGATGCCTCAAACTCAAGAAACGGCGTGATAAACTCGTCAAAGAATAAGATGGAGGGTTTTGTGCACTTTCAATTCCTTCAGTTTGGTTGACCTTGTTCGCGCTCTGACTTGTGCATGCTTTGGAAAGTGATGAACTCGAAAAATTTTGTTTCTTCCGGAGAGACTTCGAAAGCACGAAACAAGGAAGTTCTGAATGATCCCCTTGCAGGAAGGTTCACGTCACACAAAGCGGTTTTCGCAGCCAGCAACTGAAAAGACCATTTCCTGCATCAGTTCGCCCGACAGTGTGAGCAGTTTCCTCACTATCTGAAAAGAAAACGTTGCCATCATGATTCGAGCGTACGCTCTCACGTGTGGCTTCAAAGTTTAACATTTCACGCACGCCTACTTCCGTGTGCTTTGTTTTCTTTGGAACAGTTTCGTGATTTAATTACGTTCCAATGGAGCTGCTTTGAGGTTTTTACATCCTTCGTAATGGAGTTTCAATTATCCCATCTCTTCGCGTTTGATTCAAGGATTGCAAGGAACAAAACAACAGTGAGAACTTCAATTCAAAGAAGAAAGACAGTCACGTCGAAAAACACAATTCAAAGGTTTGTTTTTGTGCCCATTTCAGTTTCACTATTGGTGAGACATCCTTGAAGCTTGTCCGGAGGAGGACCTTTTTGTACCAACAGATCTTGGCACACTGCTTTTCGTGAAGAAATAGTTCAGACTCAACAATGTCTGGGAGGAGGACGGATTAATCAGACCGGGTTTGCCGCGATAACCTGCGTTATGGAGACAGATGGATGCGAGGATCAAAGTGATATCTACAGTTTCACTCACTCACATTTTGCCGTCCGAGGCAAAAATCCAGGACGAGGAACATGTGACACGAAGGAAGGAAAAGACATGCGGAATTTGACGAAGACTGACACAAATAACGAGGGACTGAGAGTGAAACTTGAATTGCAACGCTATATGCAGGATTTACGGTAGATGCACATTCTAGTTCATCAGACGTATATACTTGTTATTTCACCAGATGCAAACACAGACATGTTTGGTCACATCATGTCAACTTGAATCAGTTTTCATGGTTTGTAACAGATGTGCAAAAACATTATCGTTTCATTCAAATCTCGTTACATGTACTGCCGTGCAAACAAAATTGTGCACTGTGCAAAAGCGTGTTTCTTCTGCAGCAAAGAGCCACATTGCCAGAAGTTGATTCAGTGTTGCGATGCCACAACCTCAGCACAGAACAGAACGTCTGCACCTTTTGCTGGCGGTTTTTGTTTTTCTTGTCCGCGAAGCGCGAAATTGCCACTTTAATGGAAGTACGTAACACCTGATGAAGGTGCGCAGCTTTGGGAATATTGGATGTAGTGAGACGATGAAGCTTTTTCGCAATGTAGCTCTCTTGCATGTGAAGCTGTTGTGTGTTTTTGAGCGCCTAAATCCAGGTTACAGTAGAACAACGCGCAGGCTTCAGCTGAGGATACACAGGATTACCTAAACAGCGTCAACGTGCGCGGAATGCAGGAACAAACTGTGGAATACTGAATTGGTTCAGAAAAAAATAAAACATGTAAAGTTCCTGACAGATTTTTGTCACTTCCTTTGCGACGTGGGAAGCTGCAGTTTCGAATGCTGACAGGAAGTGAGAATGAAGTGCTCAGAAAGCGAAAGAACAGTGCTGAAGCGCACACTCCAGGTCCAATGAAAATGAACGGGAACACACTGACGCACGAACAAAAGCCACAGAATAATTGAGTGGAAGAGAATAAAAGTTGAGGCACGAAACAGATGGCTCTTGACTGCGTGAAGTGAAACCGCACCAGTCTCTCGTGACAGATACTGCATGGCTGCTTCGTGTGCTGTCTGTAGGCAACGGTTCGTTTCAAAGAGATGGAAGACGACTTCATTTCCTAATTACGAAACGTCGCGATCGTGCTGAGTCCTTTAGACTGGACCACTGAGGGATATCTCAATTTGAACAAAGGGACTCTGAAGGTAAGTGGAAGTTTGCTTCAGTGCTGAGCTTGATCAGATTCTGCCCTTTCCAGCGTGGCGTCGCCGCTTTCTGCATGATGGCAGTGAATGCCTGGTGGCTGGGTGAGGACGCAGAAAGGCTGCGATTACTGGTGTATCGCTGTTTTACGGGGTTCGGGAAGAAAACAAAACGATCCATTTTGCTTCCATCTCCCGCTTGCACAACTGCACAAACCTTGAACTTAAAACTTCAGAAACAACGGTGACATGTCAACTTGCTAAACTGAAGAAGACACGAGATTCCTGTGACTTCAATTGTTGTGTGACAGCAATGAATTCGGACTATGCACGCTCTGCACACACGAGTACTCTCACTGGGATGTGGGATTGTTCTCTTGGAGTCTGCTGCGTCTCGCGGGGCGCTCATGTCTGCAGTATCGGAGGCACCGCACCATGTTTGGGGCACATCCAACCAGAGTAAAGAGGAACTTCCTCTCGGCATGCAGAGAGTGTGACAAGGGGGATTTGAGATGCAGGAATGCCGTGCTAATTGAAGGGCTGTTTTGACAAGCCGCTGTCATATTGAGGAAAATCACGGCAATCAGAGTACATGAGAAACTCGCTGCCGAGCGTCAGCCCAACTGAAGCCAAACGTCATTCCGCAACAGCATGATGATCGTGCAAGAGGAAGAGAAAAAAGAACTGCATGAGAAAGTTGAATGAGTGCGAAACAAAAACAAGTGGTTGTCTGTCCGTGCATCCAACCCACCACACTCATGAAACTGAAAGCTGTTCAATCGAAACGAGCCAAATGCAAAGAAAGCAGAAACTGGCTTGCACGGATCTATCCTGACCAGCTGGGTCCTGGCTCTGGTGTACCAGTCAGCTGTCAGCATCAAACTGAGCTGTCGTGATTCTTGGCTGAAGGTCCTGTGGTACATCTGACTGCCAGTCGTAAACACAGCCGAGGACCTGGTCACCCGGGCCTCGACTGCGGGAGTTGTCCCAGTTTGGGTAAGGTTTCACCTGGGTTTGTGTAAGCGCTGACGGCAAGGTCTGTTCAGGTTTCTTCTCGGTGACTCGTCTCTGCTGGGTCTCAGCCATGTCTCAGCTGCGTTTTACCAGGTGGGCTATCCGGTCAACATACTGCCCAACTGGTCCTCATCCAGCCAGAGCTTTCTTTGCCTTTGTGTGTGTGTGTGTGTGTGTGTGTGTGTGTGTGTGTGTGCGTTTTTTATGTGTCCCTGTGAGCAGGCGGAGGTGTCTCCACTCAGAAATTCTGATCGCTGAACGAACTCAACAGGTGGCTGACAAGCAAAGCAGGCTGTGAATTGCTTATGGGTTTCTGTGATGAAAATTGACATTTTCTCTGTGTGGTTTCGGCTGTTTCCTTGCAAGAAAACGCAAACAAGTCAGGTGCAAAAGACAGCAAGAAAATTGTCCACAGAACCCAACAAATGTGCTTCAAATTCGTGAGGGAACATATTTCCTTCATGCCGTTCTGGTGGCCGTAAAACTTGGCAGGATAAAAACACAGCGTGGTCAATTTTGTGTGCTGTGATCAGTTCTGCTTTTGTCGTGTGCCTGAACAGTGGTTTGGGATGTTTTGGCACAAAGCCTGTCGTTTTTGGATGGCGTTATATTTTTCACATTCTCAGCTGCGGCTTCCATGTTCCTGGAGTGAAGGCAGGATGGCAAAACCTGCGGAAATTTTTCCCATTGGGAGTTGCAGGTTTTTCATCAAAATCCCACGGCTTCATTGTGTCTTTGTATGTGTCCGTTGAGGAAACCCAAAGATGTTCTGTTGGAGTGAAATAGGCGCAGACAATTGAGCTGCTGCGATTGCCTGACAATGTGTACTGAATAAGCATGGACTCTATCAAAAATGTCAAGCTCTTTCGATTGGAATAAATTATTCAACACATCCAACACTTAAGGATGATTATGTCTGGGGAAAACAGCTCAACTAAAGGATTGTGGGCAAGCACGAAACATTAACTGGAGGCTCTTGGAAGCAGAGCACAGCACTGCAAATTGTTTGAGAAGACACCAGTCTGTGCCAAGCGAGCTGTTTCTGAAATGTTTTGGGCTCATTTTGTTGACATTTTTGTAAACCCCAACCGAACACTGCAGGTAAATCAATGGCCTCCTGTGTTGGTGGAGATTAAAAAAATCCTTTGGTCTATTTCACCAGACACCAACCAGTGGATCAAATATTTATGATTCTGCAGATCGCAAAGATCGAAGAATCAATTCGTTTCGATTTTGTGTCGAGAACCACATGAACTGACAAAGACAGTCTTCGCACACAGGCTTTGCACGTTCAACAACCTTTCTGGATGCTCTCCTTTCTCGCTTTTTTGTGAGTTCAATTTTTGGCTGTCATTCACCTCTCTTTGCGTTAAGAACAGCCGTTTGGGATTCATGTTTTGACCGACATGAGAATGACTGCCAAAATGAATTTTCATCTGCAAGTGCGCGTGTTTTTTTACTGTCTGCAGGAAAGAAGAGTGAAAGGCGAGCACCATGTCGCTGACGTCGAAGATGTCCCGCTGTAACTACGACTTCAACTCGAGCACCGACTCGCAGTTCACAGAGAACGAGGAGGACCTCGACGACATCACCTTCCTCGAGGTCAGTTACTCTTCAGTGAGTTGTTTCCCTGCGAAGCAAGGACTTGCATGGTTCACAAATTGGTCCTGCCCTTCCGACTTGTCCCCTGCCTGGTCCTTCTTCTCTCAACGTGATGTTGTTGTGCCGGGTGAGTTCGTTCACTCCAAGCCAAGTGTGATCGACAATGTTCTCGCATGTCCACAAAAAGCAAGCTTGTGTCCAGCGTATCTGTGTGACACACCCTCCCGTTCACACTTCGCTTGGCGTAAGTGACTCCAACATCACTCGCTGACAGTGCAGGCAGCCAGGGACATCGACACTGACTGGTGTGAGGCTGCGTTTTGCTTTGGGAAGATCTTTCGGGCCTCAGGCACAACCGCACTGTTGTGACAACCTGTCACACAGCGTTGTCTAGGCCTCGGGACCCAATCCGCGGATCTTTCATTTTACCTGATTGCTCAACAAAAGCAACAGTCCCGGGGAGCCTGCTGCCTTGATGTCCCAGGCCCGACTTTGTCAACGGTGCCGAAACTCTCTGTTGAGAAGAGAGGCAAATGAAACCATTCCTGCATGCCTGCCACTAAACTCACAAGCCTCTTGGGCTTCTGATCTGGGTTTTGCAACATTTATTAATTTAAATGAAGCAGACTTTTGAGTTGCCTCTGTCGTAAGAAGCTTTGTCAGCGACAGAAACATTTGAAAGCTTGCTGTTCAAGCACATTACTGGTATCTTTGGTAATGGCTTTAACCTTGAGCAAAACTTTAAACTTCGTGCAAAATGCAGACGGCAATGGTGTTTGATTTTGTTTCATCAACTTTCGTGGCGTTTCCTCGTAATGCCTGAAAGCTGCTGTTTTTCAAACGGAAATGCAGCCCCGCATTGAAAATACTGTTCAATGAGAGGAAGCTTGTTGAAATTTCAGCTGATGATATCCGTCATCTCCTGCCGATGTTTCCCTTTCCAAACTCATTCGTGAGTTATGCGTGTCTCAATTTCTGCACGTGGGCGATGGCCGTTCCTCAGCTGTGACATCCAGACCAGTTCGTGGAAAAAAATCTGTTTCGACTTGCAGCTCACTGTCAACATGCCAGTGACATTTATCCCTTTCTGCATGCAGACTCTCAATGTCCAGAACAGAGAGAATGAACAAGTTACAGGCGAGGCTATTTGACGGCAATGAGACACATTATTCAGATCACCCTGTCCAGAGACGGAGTGAGAAGCGAAGAGGAAAGGTCTCGGCTTCAAAGCAGGAAAAACTGCCCCTAATTGGCTGCATCCGACAACGAGTCCGGTGCCTAAATGGCTTCTTTGGCATTTCCCGGGGACAGAGGGAGACAAAAGCAGCGCTCGTAATGATGGATGGAATCGGTTCCTGGAATTGCCACGAAGAACCGCCCGGAGTCCACGCAAAATCCTGAGCAGGTCGAACAAGCCAAACATGGCAGTTTTGGACAAGGTGTTGTGTGTGTGTGTGTGTGTGTGTGTGTGTGTGTGTGTGTGTGTTGAAGTGGAAAAATGTGCAAACCCCCTGTCGCGTTGCTTCACATGGACATCAATTGAAACGCTTGATTCAGGTCCACATTGAGCTGAACGCCAAACTTCAGGTGGACGACTGGAGAGTCAGTGTACAGCTTCGTTGGCGCAACAATGTTTGACCTAAAGGCGAGAATCAGACTCTGAAAGCACCAGCGCATTAAATGAGAAATTCCATTAACCCACAAGCACCACCAATCCCGCCAGGGAAAACAAACAATTCCCCAGCGCTTTCTTTAATCCCGCAGTCTTTTACAGCCCTGAATAGCACAAAGCCAAACATTCGCAGAATGCTGATGTGGGCAAGCCGCAAACGAAGAATCGAGCTTGAAGAACTGACTTTCAAGGTTCTCACCTACAGATCTTTTGTTCAGTTTGAAAGAAACAAGACAAGGGGCGACGCAGTTTGTGACAAAATGCCAGCGACCACTGCAAAAGGAAACGCCTTTGATATGACTGGAGAACCACATGGCAAACAGCTGAGCAGACAACTAGTTGTGGTGCGGCTGACCTAAGAAGTAAAGATTTGGCTGAGATAATGAATTTTTGTTTTGCACACAAAGCAAAAACAAGGGCTGAAATGACAAGCGATGCTAAATCAAGAACAAGAAGCCACGCAACTCGAGGCGAACCTGAGTTCATGAATACTCAGTTCAATCTCCCCTTTGGAGAAGCTGGAACGATCTATTTTCCGTTCTCTTTGATCTTCGTTTGACAAATTGCTTCATTTTTGCCCCTTTACGACGCTACTGTGCTCCATCAGTCTCGTGATTTCCAAGTGGCTGAACAAAATAGAGATTCTTGCCATTGCCCTTGCGACACGCAAAGAAGCCACAGAGAGAAAACAGCTGCTCTTGCGCCTTTGTTTTTCCTGACAGAAGGGCGTATCTACGACCAGAAAGCATGTGTTCACACACTCTCATGGAAGGGGCGTACACACACCTGCACGTCTACATCAGTGTGGCAATTCTTCAATACATAATGTGCAACTTGCAGTCAACTGAGATCAATGGACAAAAGAGCGCATGGATTTGTTTCTGGCGAATAGGAGCATCGATGGGTACAAAGAACACTGTTTGAGTAAAAGTGGCTGAGAGCTCATTGCAATTCAATGGGTTCTTGTGCCAGTGCAGGTAGTTTTGGAGAAGCAAAGGCGACAGATCGACGACGTCTTTTGTGGTATCCTGATGATCAAGGTGTCAAGATCAAATGCACAACTTCAGAAAGTTGCAAAGCAACTGGTGAATGCGCTCTCATCGTCCAGGCCAACCAGGATGACCTGCAAAACTTTGGACGCGTCGCAATGCTTGCTTTCTTTACAAACACTGTGGATTCCCAGAGCATGAAAGAAATATTCATGACCTAATCTGTTGGGCCTGAAATAATAAAGAGGAAAGCACCAAAAGAAACAACACCCGAGGCTGGGACGAAGAACCTGTGAAACCTGAAGAGCGGGTCAAGTCCAAAACAGTCGCTATCAACATTGTGGAGCAGCAGCGCTGGCGTCCGCAGAAAAGCACAAAACAGAACATTTGTTTGAAACAGCGCGCGTGTTATGCTCCACGAAGCGCTTTTCAAAGTGGCGCATGAATCCGCAAGAGACTCCCATGCGGGAATCGATAGCACGCAGTCGCTCCATTGACAGACTCCCATCTCGGAGGGGATGTCCTCAGGATATCCACTTTGCAGCCGCATGTGCGACTGAGATACATCTGAGGACAGGATCAGGCTTTTGTTGTTCGCCCTATCCACAGGAGAGAAAAAGGCTTCACCGCAAAGCTCAGTACATGTGATCCCAGCCCCCATGAATGTTTCATGCGCCCGCATGATCACTGTTGTGCTTGGATTTCAGTTTGGTCCTTTTTACGGCAGATATTCAACCATGACTAGCTGTGGAGCACTTCAAACAAGATTCGATACAAACAGAAGAAAAACTTGGTTTGAAAACTGACTGCAGACTGCCCCGAATGACCCGACATCTTTCTCACGTAACGACAGAAACGTGATCACTTCAACAGATTCCTCCCACACTCTTTCTCAGTCCCAATGAACATCCTTCAACTCTTGTCATGTACAAGACGTTCCAATTTGTCATATCAAATTTGAAGATTTCTACCTGATTCCAGGCGTGCATGGACTGTGATGAGGACGCGTTGTACGACATCATCCAGGACGGGGTCACCGCGGAGCAAGTCAACGAGAGGGACAGGTCCGGACGGGTGAGTGTTTTCGTTGTTCATCAGAAGCTTGCACACAAGCAAAACCTGTTATTCATTTGCAGCCATTCTTTGAAAACTGTAAATTGGGCAAACAGACAACCCCTTGAAATTACAATATACCACACTCGCAGTTTCTTTACCGCCGGGGCCTTTGCTGTTCAAGTTTATCCAGGAATGAACTCCCTCAGTTATTGAACTGCAACAGTTCCAAACTGTAAATTGGGTAAACAGACAACCCCTTGAAATTACAGTAGTTGAGGTTCCAGTTGTTTGAGTTTGTTTGACTTGGTGCGCTCACTGTCCGGACGATGCTTGCCTTTTTCGGGTTTGGTGACGAGGCCTTAAAAGCAGTGCAATCTAGCCCCTGTTGTGTGATCCCAGCGCTTAGTAACTAAAAGGTTTCCCTGGTAACAGGGTCACAAGAGCTTATCATGTCATCCTATCATATTTGTGGAATTATTTGGTGCGGTGCAGCAATAAACTCAATTACCGAAGTGCATTACTGGTGCTACGTCTCCCACGGATTCAAACAAGGACGTCAATTCTGCTTGTCCATCCCCAGCCTTTTGTTGGCCTGCTGTTTACAACCTATTGTGTCCATTGAACCACTACATTTGCAGAACAAATGGTTGATTACAACGTGTAGCCGTTTAACACCAAGCGTGGTGTAATGAAGCTGTGTTTGCCACGCTTCTCGGCCTTGTTCTGAAGTCAGTTTTCAGTGCAAACTTTGGGCGTACCCCTGAGGCCCCGACGTACATACCTGGATATCGCACCCAAAACAGCTCGATGTCACACTCAAAAGGAAAACAGCGCAGCAAAGTTTCTACACAATACATCTGCAGGAAATGGCGCATGCCAGGTCGCCCACCCTGAGAGAAACAAGCGCACAGCAGAACGGCACACTCGAAGTTGGGGACTGGGACCTGAACCAAGACTGGGACTTTTGGTACTCAGACTGTTGATGAAACTTCGTTTTGGATGAACAACAGGAACAGCTGAGCTTTTTATCCGCATGTGTCTCGCACACAGGTGCATTGTTCCCATCAAAAAAGTGAGAATGCGAAGTTCAACACAAAGAACAGCGGATTCTGAAGGAAAATGTTTCTTTTCACAGCCTGCGGAATGATCGAGTACTGAACGTTTACTGCCTTATTGCTGTCCAGCTACGTGCCTCTGAGGTCCGATTCACCCCTGTTAACCTCGCCATCTTCCGAACCTGACTGCGAGGCAGTGCCAGCTGAGCTATGGCCAGCTTGAGTACACGACTCTGCTGGCGCAACGCAGTTCTGTGAGTTCAGCGTGTGTCACACTGCAGGTTTCCTCGATCACATCCATTTCCATGCTGCGAACATGTTGTCCCTCCCCCAAGGTCCGTGTGATTTATCGTTGTGAAATGGAATGAGTCTGAACACTTTTTTATGATCCAGTGTGAATTTGTGTGGCCTCCAATATGTGTGTTCACGTACGAGGCCCGTCAATTATGATTCCGATCGACCCGCAAAAAGTGTCCGACGAATTTTCCGATTGTTCTGCAAGTTGGAGGGTTTGAAGAACACAGACTGTTCCTCACCTAGGATTAGTCAGATCCAAGCCAGACATCACAAGATCAGTTAAAACAGGTCACTGATTGGGTCAACCAAGTGCAACACGTCGCTCAGAACAGGCATGTGCGCAAATTTTAAGTATGGATCTTTTATTGGTTTTGTTACTGTTTCTTTTCTGTTCCTGTTGGTTTCCTTGTTCAGTTTGGACTTTGTTGTCATGGATGCTCATCATGACCGA
>JAAUXT010008351.1_pt1 | contig 10479 bp, 10 predicted proteins | sample 7278171 | NCBI WGS metagenome assembly JAAUXT01 (sample SAMN14350112, study PRJNA611818) | marine sediment metagenome | isolation source: surface marine sediment (1.8m) | place: French Polynesia: Moorea | collected 2018-08 | reverse complement strand
TTGTCTGTCAATGAACCTTGTCTCAATCCAATCAAAGCGTATGAAATTTTGGATTTTGAAACTTTTGGTGCACAAGGGTTCTCGTAAATCACATATTGCAAAAGATTTGCGCAATTTACGGTGGAGCCAGTCAAGATATTAGTAACTGTATCTTCTGGCTTCAACTCTGGCACGGTTCGTACCCGCATTCCATTGAGTTTTCATATTCACCCAACAGTCGCGTGAATGGACCGAATCAAGATAATGTCCTTCCAAAATGATGAAGTCGTGAAAATAAACAACTTCATGCGTTGAAGAAACATTGCCCATGAGACTTTTTCATTTGTCCATGGTCATTTCCGATTTCATTTGTTATGACTGTATCCCAAGGCGATCCTTGGTCTAGGACTCGAGAACCTCCATGTTGTGTGCGGTTCAGATCCCAGGGGAGCCCGTCCTCACAACTGCCGCTGCATGCGGCACCGCAGTAAGGAGCAGCCTTGGCTCGGCTGGACTGCCACAGTGGAGTAAGACTCAAGCGTACACTTCAAACATTTATTTACTCTCTCCTGTCTCAAGCAGTAGCTCTCGACAGACACAAGGTGTCATGGGCGTGGCTTTAAATAGGTGGCATGAGTTGCAAGTCCGGTGCGCAGCTTCAGCTTCGCGCAGCTCTGCTGAAGCGGCTTCATTGGTACTCAGCACCTCGCCCGAAAGCTGGATTGCGCGCGTGGGAAGAGCCAACTCTTCCACACGACAAAAGTTTTCCTGTTTCGCTTTGAAAAAGCCAACGCTGCTTCAAGCACACTTTGTTTTGACAAAAGTTACTTTGTTCGAAGGCAAAAGAAATGGGACACCACCAGTGTTGCAGAGAACACTTGAGCTGTAGGCATGTGCGTATGTGTACGCGTGTGTGCACGGATGTACGAGCATGTGTGTGTGTGTGTGTGTGTGTGTGTGTGTGTGTGTGTGTGTGTGTGTGTGTGTGTGTGTTGTGCCCCCGCCGTTTTCGACAACTCTTGCGTTCAAATCTGTTGTCAAAGCCGCCATACTTTTCCAACGTTCTTCTTTACCAGCCGCGAAGTTAGATGACAATCGTTTACCCATATCCTCGGGTCATCTCAGCCAGTTTGTATCTGCAGTTGGGGGGGGGGGGTAAACTGTGCAGAGGTGTCCACAGGGTTTCTGCATGTTGCAAAGTTCTGTGCTGGCTTATACCCATGCTGACTGCACAGTTACCCTACCCACCCCATTACTAACTGTGTGGAGGCCGTAGCTATGCTGGCCCCACAGTTTTCCCAAATGTGCTGGCTCCGCACAGTTACTGGGGGGGGGGGTGACTTGAGCGGTTGTCCTCAGGGTCCTTCATGTGTTCCTGCTAACTGTGCTGGCTCTGCACATGCAGTTACACGCCCTCCCTCCCTGCTCGCTAACTCGCTAACTGTGTGGAGCCAGCACCGTTGGGTAACTTTGCGGAGCAGTCTGTGTGAACGCAGCGAGTGGCGCGCGGCTGATGTTCTGCGCACTTGAAAGTCCAGTTTTGAAATCGTTTTCAATGAGTGCGTGAGTTGAGTTGTCTGCCCGTGCAGCTGCAGTGCGGGCCGCCTCTGTTGGTTTGACCTTCACCCAATCAAGCTTTACTGGCTGCACACCAGTACACTCCCTCAGTGTTACTCATGCACCAGACGAATGCTCAAACTCGGACACGAAACACTCATTTTCCCGGACTTGCAACGATTTTCTGGACAGTTACTTGAAAAGAAAGAATGAATGGGCATCAAGGAAGCAGTGAGGAAACCTATTGTTGCACAAAGTGCACCGAGCATGTACACGCAGTGAGGAAGAATGCTAAGTTGTTTACAGTGGTGGATAAAAACATTGGTTGAACAGCTTTCACTGCGTTTATTCGCTCCGAGACGTCTGGTTTTGATCTTACAGAAGCCTTTTCATTGACTACAACTGCAAACACCCTTTCAACCCCGCAGTTCTAAATTTTCTTGGAAGGTTTTGGAATGGCGACGTTGCCTGATAAACTGGATGCAGTCTTTTGACCAGCCAGATCAACTGGCAGTTGTTTGGAAGGCTGAGTGAACCGCACGATTTGGGAACGACGAATCTTGATCAGGCACCGATGAGTGATTCCGGAGCTGGACAGAGGGGTTATCTCCTCCTGCACACGTCTGATAAATGGGACTAGGAGGCAATACTCCCTTTCATGTTCTGCTCAGTAAGTACACATTTACACAACTCTTCTCCAGAAAAAGTTACTGGTTGAAATGTTGGCATTTTGTGTTGTTGAGCTCAGTTCATGCAGAAAGAGAAAAAGGTTTTGCCAGCATTGCACAAAAAAGAAGGAACACAAGTCGAAACTGATTTTTTGCCCAATAGTCTCAAAAGAACCCTGTGAAAACAAGCTGTGGTCCACAGGCACATGACCGGGAGTGATCCAACTGCATTCAAACAATTTCAGTTCGTGCACGCTCGTGCTTGTGTACCTGCATGCGTGTGTCGGAGATCCAGTTCGTGTACGCATGTTGTCTTGACTTTGGTGAACACTGGTACTCGTACTCTCGTACACACATGTCTTTTTTCAGACGCATCATAGTGTGTTGATGCGTGTTGTTAGGATTCCTTGTTTCAGCTTCTGCCCCAGCAATGACGGGCAGTTACTCCTGAGTTGCACTGAACTCGAAGTTGGCACGATTCGCCCGCGACACACGGGCAGACTGAATGGGGAGGTTTAGCTCCTTAAACTTCCTTCGTGCAGTGCCTCAATTGCGAGATCAATGACACAGATACCAGCCATGCAGGTTTCCAAATTTACTCTGAGAGCCAATGACAAGTTACCAAACGGTATCTGTGTCACTGATCTGTTGCACGTCAGAAAAGGAGCGGACGTGCTCGCTGGACCTCCGCAATGAGACACAAGTTCAACACCATCTCTCCACATCGAGCTGTTCGACATGTGTTGCTCAGAGCTGAGGTGGTTCTTTTGGTACTCGTACGCCTGCAAGGCTTTCCGTTTCTTCAAATCTGGCCTCATGATGATACTGGACAACTCCTGGACACGTAACAAAGCTCAGAAAAGAGCTTTACTTGATCTTGCAGTTCAAATCCGTGGACCACAAGGAGAACAGTTGTCCTCGGAAATTGTGTGCACATGGTTGCAAATTGCCAATCAAAAGAAAGAGTGCAACGAATACACGGGTTTGAGATTTTCGTTGTTTTTCAGGGTCTTGGCCCCAGAAAACAGAACCAAATGCTCAGGGCTTCACCGGTGTATTGAAAACAAGGAAATGTGCTCAATTCAGAAACAATCTGGGAATGTCGCCTTCAATCAACAAAAGACACCGGCAACATGTTTCGGAAACAATCTTCTGCGGTCTGGCAAAGTTTTTTGCACGGAATGGGCTGAAAAAAAACCCCAGCCAAACATAGGGCGTTTTCAAAAAGCGAAATGGGACCCATTTTCTTTTGTTTCGTGTGACGACTCAATTTTTTGTGCTGATCTCTGGCGTGCTTTCCCCTTGAAAAAGCGCACTAGGCGCAAACGCGTGATCTACGAGCGTCTGGACATATCGCGTTGACTTGGCTGACTCACCTGAAAACTGCCCATGGGCGGGAACCTTCTCGTTGAGACAGAAAAACTTTTTGGGCCTTACTGGTTCTTTCCCCAGATAATTCAAACGATTAGTGATAGCGATTCCAGGAAAAGGTCTGATAGCATCCAGACAGTGTTAAACTTGAACACAGATCTATTTGTTCATCCCTACAGGCGGTGCACAGCGCCGTGTGGTGCGGAGCAGCTTTTTCCACTTGCCTCTTCTTTACCTGAGCAGAAATTACGGTGTTCTGTTTCACCTTGTCTTGCTCCTTTTCGGAGAGTTGAATCCACCATCAGGAAAAGCAACCTGACAGGAAAGAGTCGTCAAGTTTCGCTTTGGCAGCACACATGTGTAGTTGTTGCTGATTGACTCATGACTCAGTTGGGATCACGATCAACAAGTCTTTCTTTGCCTCTCCAGCATACATACATTTTAGTGCTTGGGCTGTGGGTTTCAGCATGTCTGGAGCCTTGAACCTTCGCAAACGCAGCCCGATTGTCGGCCAGAAGACAAATAAAGGAGCTTTTCCGACAGATGGACAGCTTCGAATTGGTACCAATTACATACAATTTTCCCAGCTGACACTTTTCATTGGAACCTGTCTGTCAATTGTCGAAATTTCCAAGAACAAGGCAACTACTTTTTCTCTGGGTGTTTCTTCTCCACAAAGTTTGTGTTCTTCTCAGATCTAAGTACTGTGCCATTTGTAGTGTTTGTGCGTGACATTTTCTGGGGAAGTCAAACGGTACTCAGCTTATTTCTTGGTTTTCTTGAACGACCTGCCCACGAACCCCCGATTAAATTGATCCCTTGATTTGCAATGCTGGCCCTTTTACATCGCCGCGAGTTGTATTTTGGGTTGGAATCAATCGTGCATAAAGCCAGGGAATTGGACAAGAAAACTGTTTTGATGCAAAAGACGGTGACAGGCAGCAAATTATTTGCACAAATTTGCCAAACTGCAGATGAACTTCTTTGTATTGTTACTCAAAGTGTGCGGAAGTTTACACACCTGGATGCAAACCCCAAAATCCGTTTTCAATTTTCTTGGAAAATCTGGCTTTCTAAGAGCGAGTTTCGGAACAGCCTTTTTGTTGGTGGCTTCAGAGACGCCAGTTGATGAAAAGCAAACTCATGCACTCTCGCTGCATTGCTGTTTCGTGTGTGTGTGTGTGTGTGTGTGTGTGTGTGTGTGTGTGTGTGTGTGTGTGTGTGTGTCTGTCTGTCTGTCTGTCTGTCTGTCTGTTGCGATTTGTCTTTTGGATGAAACATTGGTGCCAATGAGATTTTGTTGGTACTGCATGACTGTCACGCAAAAACGACGATTCAACTTGGTCGCAATCGGTGGTCCCTTGAGAACTTTGATGTGTGAACGAAACTTTGTTGGATGTCAGTTTCTTGGTTTCTTTGTGTCCAACAGATCATGCAGTTCTGGGTGCGGATTTTTGTTGAATGAGGAGCGTTGTGGTTGCGAGAGTGAAGCTGTGGAGCCACGATACGTAACCACGTCACTGCGCTGTGCAAACTGCGCTGTGCAAACGGAACTCAAGTGTGTCAGTTCACACGGAATGCAGCGCAGACTTGTCCAACACTCAGTTTTTGGAACTTCAAGACATAAAATTCTCCTCACGCAAAACGTCAAATTCCCAGAAAGTGGTTGCGAGAGAAATTTCATGACGTTTTTGTTCCGCCGGGATCGCATTCGTTGTCTGTGACCACAACTATGAGCAGTTGAACGCTGCTTGATTGTGCTGCTTGCAGTTCCGACAGAGCACTGAGGTGAGGGAGGAAAGGTGGGTGACGGTAGGGATGAGTAGAAAAGCCTTGCGTCAGATTCCCTTCTGATTTATAGACCTGAGTACTTGCTTCTTGCCAAGACACAACCACTTCACAGCAGAAGCCCATTGTAACGGAGAAGAGTTGTGCATGAATCACTTTTGATGTCAATTTGGAGCTGCAAGAGCAGAGAGGCGGCAAAAGTGCACTCTGAGGGCAAATCCGATGCAGGGGCAAAGCAAGCCAACCACTTGAGATTGAAGGAGCGCAAAGCTTGGAGTATTTTTTTTTTGCGCAGGACCGATTGTTCTCTCTGTCGATGAATGCCAGTGGGAGGAAAAGAATGGACTGTTTTATGAAAGAAGGCGTTATGCATCAGACAAGCGCAACCACTTGAAGGTGCCTGAAGGATAATTAATTTGTTCTGGGCTCACCGCTGCTGGTACACTCGCACGTGTTCGAGGTTTTTGTCCAGTGAGAAGAAAAGGGCTGCTTCAATCCAGGACGAAGGTCAATTGGGAAACAAGGCTTGAAAACTTGGAAAGCTCGCAAATTACACAGTGGAAGAGAGCGTCAGTGCAAGACATGATTGAAAATTGAAATGTTCGACCAACGGAACTTTGGTTACACAAAGACAATTTTTTGCAGTGTGAACAAACGGAAAATTGAAATTTGGCCTCGATCTTGCCGGTGAAGACAACTTGCTGAAAGAACATTGAAGCAAACATCGTTTCGTCCCTATGAGTGTGAGGATGTATGACTTTCTCACTCAGTCACAATGTTTTTGCCCCGTGACGTCACAGTTGCCAAGGAGAGCCGTGCCATGCCTGAGTACAACAAACGGTCACCCAGGTAACCCAGCTTACACTAACATTTTGCGAAAAAAATAGATTGTTCAGTTTTCGTCATGAGTACTTGTTTGCTCCAAGATCAAAGACTTGAAGTCCGAATCTTTCTGAGCGAAACATTTCCAGATTCGATCCTTTGTTTTCCAAAACCTCGAAAAATCTGTTTGAACGAAAATTTCAGTGCTCATCGCACCTCGAGGCGAAAAAGAGGAGAAGTGAAACTCGATTCAAGCTCTGAAGAAATGCATGTCCACCACCCCTTCCCCCAAACACAAGAGGGAGAAAGACAAACTGAATGTCTTTTAAGCGCGATTCGCCGAAGGCGTCCTCCTACGCGCGAGAAAAACAATCACTGTCGGTGGGTCTGTCTGATAATCTGATCACGGATATGTCTGTGCCACTCCCCCACTGCTAACCGATCCGTGGCAATGCGTGTATGTGTGAGAGACAACCGCGTCTTTCCGGGCGTAAGCCTTCTTGTTTTTCGCACCACGGAAGATTCTGTAGGAGAAAAGGGGCCAGTCACTCCTGGAGCCGACGGGAAGAGATTGTTTCGACGATCTTTCGGATTATGGTTTCCACGGCCTTTCCGTTGTTTACATTCGTGAGTTTTTCTGTTGTTCTACCTATGCCGCAGCTTTTACGTGATAACACAGGGGTTTTTACTGGGTACTCCAGAGCAGCTAAGTACACATGTGTTCGCAGGCACATGCACTGGATGCAGCAGTGTTTTGAATTTCCTTCCGTCTGTTCAGATAGACAGTGGGGCAAACGTGAGTTGCCTGCATGACTTCGTTTTGGTATCGACACCATTCTGGTTCGTTACAATGAAGTCTTCGAGTCTGTTTGGGGAACACTTTTCCACTGCGCATCTTTACAGACCCAGGTGAATCCTGCCGTTGAGGCTTGATCGTCCTTCTGGTCAGGCCTGGATGACTGGAGTTCATTCCATGCATCAATCCACACGAGTTGCAACTTTCCAGTCTCCCTGTGTTACCCCCGTCCGAGGTCGTTGAATTCTCAAACGATTTCTTTGCCATTGCATTTCGTTCCCACCCAATCTCTCACACAATTGTTTTCATCGTTTCACATCTTTAAGTACAGATGTGATTGAAAAGCTGGAGTGGTGGTAGGCACCGCCAGCTTTAAAAGCATAGAAAAGTGAGTCTGTGACACAAAGTGGAGAGGAGGGGGTGATTGGTGAGGGTTGGAGGGAAACCGAGCCTCGTCCCCTGGAACCGGCCCCTGGCACACAAAACGAAAACGTTTTGTTGCGCTGATGAGGTGGCGACTCAGCTCAGATGTCAGTGACGGCCGGTGAATAAAAGATTTGACACAAGTCTCTTGGCCCAAGATTTTCGCTGGACCAAAACTGTTTCCTTGTCAGAGGTTCTTGCAACGGCGAACCCCGCGTCAAGCCAGTGCTCGGCTTTAGTTCCGCATCGTGAGACAGGAAAGGAAAATGCTTGTGTTCATTGAAGTGTGACGCGCTCTCTTCGCTCCCTTTCAGCAGCAACAGAGCAGTGAGTCTGTAGAGCAAACTTGTGTGTGGCAACAGCGTACGTACATGCGGCCAGGTATTGGTTGACAGTGCGCAGCTACGAGGCCTATCATATCAGGACGAGGGAGACCGCGCTGCGCGCTCAGTTGTGAGCCAGCGGGCACGGGAGGTGTGTCAAGCACTTGGATCACTTGACTTGGGACACTTTCTCGGTGTTGACTGTGTTTGTGTTTGGAGGATTTTTCGCACTCAAGAATAGGATGTGGTCCAAGTGGATCCAATGAGAGGACAAACTCTTCAGTCAAAGGCTCGAGTTGCAGTCTTGTTGAGGAATTGATAGTTTTTTGGCTACAGTTTGGTGAAAACAGGGCGGCTTGCTCGGTGTATCTGCATGTTGATCAGGAGCACACACAGTGGTGGAGCAAGGCCCTTACTCCTGACATCCAGGTGAACAGGGTCAGCCATTAGAACGCAGTAGTGTGTATTCACCACATACATTTCAGCTCAGTGGTCATTGTTACGGTGCCAGTAGCAGTCGTTATCTCGACAGTAGTTTACAAACACAGTAAATCTGTGTCAAGGATTTCACGTGATCAACTACATTTGCTATCAGAGCCAGAGAACGACAAGTTTTGGGAAAACTTCGCTGCAGAACAGCACCGCAAACATCCTGCAAGGCAGAGTTGACATTCGAGGACTTTGAACAGCCACTTGCAAAACACGTTTCCAAGCCTGATGCTTGTGGACACCCACCACTGCCCCAGACGAGGGGGCTCGGACATGACTGCCCATCGACAGAGGACTTCCAGCCACAGCAGCCAACAATCGTGGGGCTCGACCTCTGGAGACTCGGGTCTCGGAGACAATCATCAGCGCTCGGGGAAAGCGAAACTCGTGACAGCAAGCGCGATGCCAGTGCAGTTCAACCTGAACGGGCACGGTCATCTCCCCGGATCAGACATGATGGTGAATGGCTACTACACGCCGCCCCTGCCGCGCAGGAAGGAGCGCGTCGAGGGTCACATCACCTATTCTCCTGCGCGCCGTCAGTACATCAGACCTCAAGGTGTGGACCACCCCAGTGAACCTCTGCGGGAAAGATACTCTGCGAGCAAGCACCACGAAAACGGTCGGGCGCCTTGGATCCAGCAGCAGCAAACGAGTCAGGCTGGACTGAGTGGGCGGGACGATTGGGCGGCAAGTCCACTGGTTCACGCGAGGAGCGTCGAGAGCAGTTTGAACGGAGGCTGGGTGTCGAGTAACACGTCTGGAGACTCTCGAAACTGGGGCGTACAATACACCCCACCCAGACACAGAAGTGCTCACTGCTCCCCAGCGCGACAACCCGCAGGTTTGTCCCGCAGTTATGACACGACCGATGCACACGTTCTGGACCTCCAAGGCAACTGGATTCCAGCCTTCCAGACAAGATCAGAGCCGCGGATGTCACACCATCGGGCTTCATTCCACCCGGGCATGTGCAAACTTCAGACACTTGAAAGTGACTTTGTTGACTCGCCGTCTTTGGTGCCAGTCCACAGAAACCGAAAGCTGGATTTCGGACGTTCGTCTGCGCACAACCACTTGAATGGGGGCGACCCGATGAGTCCATCTGACAGGAGACACAAGGACCCGGACGTTGACAGTTGCCATGGCAGCACGCCAAGCAGCTCAACGCCGTCGACACCGACAAGTGACGCCACGGCACATGTCGTCCCAAATGGCTACGCCACCCTCAGAGGCAGCAAACCATCCAAGTTCAACTTGCACACAATTTCAGAAAACCTCAGCCAGATTTTCGGGAAATCTGACTCCAGTTCAAGGCACAAACCCAGAAACGGCCACGCTGGTCATTTCGATGACGAAATCCTCACGTCTTCCCAGCGCCTGGCCAGCGCGCCAGTGACAGGAATGATGCGGCGGTCAAGTTCGGTTGGGAACTTTTTAGGTTTGGCTGGTTTAGCGGCGGACGACGACAGCGACGAACAGAACGACGACTACGGATTCCTGTCGCCCATGTACCTCTCGCTGCACTCGAGCCCCTCGGGCCCCGCCGCTGCCCCGGGCACGTCTAATCCCGTTGTTTCTAATTCCGCAGCCATGAACAAAGCCAGCAAATCTCCGACGCCCGCGCAACGCATACTGCCCAAGAAATGGCGCAAATCCAAACTGCTGATGCCTGGCGCTTCTGTCAACAAGACGCCGTCGCTGTGGAAACCCAAGGTAAGCCTTGCACTTTATTGAACTTGACGGCGCTCAACCTGGTGCGTGGCGTCTGATATGCTCCTGAAACAACATCGCCTTTCTGTGGTGTCTTTGAATTTGCGCACTGAACAGGGAGGGTGAGAGAAGTAAGAAGATACCACCTCTGAAACTAGTTCCAGTGAAACTGTTTTTATGCACCTTGCGCGACGGGTCACTCATGTTTTTACAAACCCGCCTCGTCTTGTGCTTCGATTGAAGTTCAGACATTTGTTTGAAAGTCGAGCGACGCGCAAGGAATCGTTTTTTGCGAAACACCCATCACACGCGCGCCAACGTGGTCGTTGAGCCGTTTTCTCTGACAAATCTTTTGTATGTGGCTGAAAGTTTACAACCTACCCTACCCTTGCCCCTTGTAGCAAAGTTCCCCTGCCCGCGGCCGTGGGGGCCGGGGGGGCGGGGCCGGTGGGGGGGGGGGGGGGGTGGGGGGGGGGGGGGGGGGGGGGGGGGGGGGGGGGGGGGGGGGGGGGGGGGGGGGGGGGGGGGGGGGGGGGGGGGGGGGGGGGGG
>JAAUXT010117006.1_pt1 | contig 10485 bp, 13 predicted proteins | sample 7278171 | NCBI WGS metagenome assembly JAAUXT01 (sample SAMN14350112, study PRJNA611818) | marine sediment metagenome | isolation source: surface marine sediment (1.8m) | place: French Polynesia: Moorea | collected 2018-08 | reverse complement strand
GCCCCAATCAACTCCCACTGGATCTTGTTCCGCCAACAGCAATGTTATGTTACAATCATCTGCCGATTCCTCATATATTGACACGTCTGTGTTTATATTCTGAGGATTTGGGTTCGAAAACACTTCTTGGGCATATTTGTATCCATATCTTTGTACGTTTTGTGCTATTTCCTCAGGGAGGGTATATGGATTTTCTTCCTCTTCAATCTCCTTGTTACCCATCCAAGGAGACTGTGCAGCCTTTTCTTTAGGAGCTGTGAGTCTGCCCAGGCCACTTTGAACAGGGCTCACTCCTGAAAAGATTGGTCGTCAACACCTCTACTTTGCGTCAATGAGGGATCCTGACTAATTACCTTGTAGTAGGTGTTGTGAGCTGCTGCTTGTGCCGCAGCCAACGCCCGCACTGTTGGGCACATTTCCTTGCTGTGCTCTTCATTGTCACATTTCTTGCAAGGTTCTAGCTCTACTCCGGTGGCTCCAGATGACGAGGAACTTGACGCAGAAGAAGAACAGGCCTTGATGATGGACGAGACTCATCTCTAGAGGGCCTATCATATCAAGAAGGGCCCAGATTGCAAACCAGGAACTCCACTGCTCAGATTGACATTAATAATCGGACATTTTCCATAGAAGTAAACCGTTTACGCACCCAAGCAGAGTCAGTCACTAGCTAAAGTTCATAGATTCTTGTTTTAAACTTTGTAGAAGGGTTTAGTTTTTCTCCAAACTCAGTCCAATCTTCGAGCGATTTTACCCGTTTGGGGAAGTGATATTGTATTCTCATCTACGTTCAGTTGTTATTGACAATGTTTCTTTTACTTATGTAGTGGAAGGTTTCAGGGTCCTACCCCGTCTCGCTGTCCCCTCGGGTATTGGTGGATAGAGTAGGAAAGGGGACACAATGGTGAATGTCTCGCTGTACCAAGAGTATTGGCAGGTGCACGGGACCTGTACCCAGACCTGGGGGTCCATGGGATGGTAAATAAAATGGTTGCCCAGGGAATTCATTGAGTTTCTTGTTCGTTATGTCTGTTGCCAAAATTTGCTCATGTCCGGGGCAATGCTAGCACATCAGGGGGCGAAAGATGTCACATTGAATCAACCATTTCAGCATCCTGGGTTGTCTTGTGGACGGGAAACTGTCCACAGATGGCCCAGTGCAAAAAGGTTAAGATGCCGCGGGAGTCGCAACAATGTTGCAAGGAAAACGTGCCATTTCGGAAAGCCCCAACATTCGGTAAACCAGAAACTGAAACAAGGCCTTTCAGAAAAGAGCTGAGCACAGCCACGCCTCAGAGACACCGGATGGGCATAGGACCATTGTGGGAGGGACCTCCAAGGAGGGTCCTCCCTCAATGGGTCCTATAAAGCTGTCAGGAGGTGCCCAACCATTGAGAATGGTTAAAAGGCAAAGGACTTTCTGAATGGGCCATCCATGTTGAACAGCCCATTCCTGCTGGAGGGCCCATTTGAGTCAAATGGGCCATTTGCGTGATGTCATTATGATGTCACAAGACCATCGGCACGTGAGGATTCCTGCGAGGAAAATTGTTTAAAAGGTCATGTTCAATGGTTATTCAAGGAGAAGTGCATTTGAACCCCGGACAACAACAGTGTACACTTGGTGTTCTGTACATTCTTCTCTTGTTTGGTGAATCTAGCCCAAATCTGTTCACCTGTTTGTCCTCTGTCTTTGTTGAATAAACCCGCTTTCAAAGTAAAGAACCTCTTTTGAGTCACAGTCAGAAAAGGCCCATTCTCAGCAGGCCCATTCAGGAAAGGGACCCGGATGAGCCAGGCGGATCGAAGGTTTTGTGTGCACGAACGGTTGGATTAGCTGTCCGAACATGACAATACATGAAGAGTATCATGTGGGTATTGTGGATCCGGTGAATCTAGCTAAGGCTTCATGGCAGCAGGATGCACAACATTTGTCAAGTAATTCAGGGGTAGAAGTGGTGGAACAACCAGTTCCCCACTTCATTCATCTCTGAAGGATGCAAAATTGGTGCGCAAGTTAGACCTGGATGATTTGGTGTTGTCTCATTGAGAGCATCTACTGACAAAAGCGGTGTCGATGAATATGAGGCACCCACCCACTCTTCCGGAGTTTCACGCGAATCAGCTCACTAAGAACTCAGTAGCATTTGAGGGCTAGTGCAACTGTGTGTTACAAGCAGGGCAAGCGGGATATCTGAAGATAATCAGATAATGGCCGCTATCTCTCATTCGTGTCGAGAGGATGCTTTGGTTGGGTTGACACAGCTCCAAACAGGGAATGTCCCAATCATGGTGAAACAGGTCTTGTCTGAGTTCAGTTTGTTGTTTTCAAGATCGGCTGAGGATGATTCACTGGTGAAACAGCTGTTCAACATTGAGCAGGGGGAGTCTGAGCTAGTGAACTTGTACTATCTGCAGTTGTGCGCATTACTCAATGATGTGGTAGTAAACTGTCCCGATTACCCTCTGGACTGAGATTTCATGCAAAGGCAGCTCTTCTTTCATGGGCTGCGTGTGGAGATCAGAGGATCCCTGAGGTATTTGTACAAAGACAGTAAAGTGACTGCGGCAGAGTTGCTGCAGAAGGCTTGAGCCATCAAAGCTGAATTTGCTGGTGGTGATCAGCAGCTGAGGGGCAAGAATGTCAAGAATGCTGATGTGGTCGATCAGCTGGGAAAAGCTACTTCAGTGGTTGTTCAGCAATCCAAGCTTTCTGCAGAGGAATGTAAGCCATGGAGTGCTGACATCTCAAAGATGACTGCTATGATCAAGAGCCTGGCTACTAGCATTGACAAAATTCACAAGAAACTTGTAAAGAATGAGGAACAAAAGGAGTGTGTAGTGATGCAGACTGCTGAGGTGGCGGCCCCACCAGTGGCAGGTGCTGGTGCTGGTGCACCTGGGCAACAGCAGCAACAACCTTTACCATGGTGGAAGCCCAAGGTGGGTGGCTCCAGGCAGAAGGGGTTCAAGCCACGATTTCAGAGGCAAATGAATACCATGCCCACAGGGTGTTACCATTGCATGGAGGAGGGTCACTTCTCGCAGGAGTGTATGTTGGAGTGACTTCCTGCCATGCCGAGGACAGATGTGCCGGCATGGCAGCAACAACAAGCTGTTGCCCCAACTTCCCCAGAGTTGGAAAATGGCAGGGGGGATGCTCAGGGGCCTGCAGGGTGAGTCCCCTCCCAGGACAGCAGTCCACAATTTTCAAGGACATCAGGATGTCTAGTCCCAGTCAGAATGTAGCTGAAGACATGTTGCAAGATGTGCTATGGAATTGCGACAAGTACCAAGCATGTATGCAACTGGAATTGTTCTCTCTTCTCGGAGCAATGGAAGAGGCAGCTCCACTGTTGGCTAAAGGGACCAAGACAAAGCAGGGAATACCTATCCTCAACCCAGATCCATTAGCTAGGTTGATAGGAAGGCGAAATGAAGCCGACATCTGTGTGAATGGCCTCAACGTATGGGCTTTGCTGGATACTGGTGCTCAAGTGATGAGCATGTCCGAGACTTTGTGCACAAAGCTGGGCTTGCATGTGTATAATCTGAAGGGCATTGCAATGGAGGGCACTGGAGGGATTCGCATTGAGTATGTTGGGTACACTAAGCTTCATGTGGCACTACCGGAGTGCCCTAGAAGGCTCAATCACAGTTCTGCGGTTTCCATTCCTACAATTGTGTTAAAGGAGTCAGAATATCAAAAAGAAGTGCCTGTGACTTTGGGTACTACAGCGCTAGAGGATCTTCTGTCTCAATTGTCTCTGGAAGAGATTCAGAGCATGGATGAGGCATGGCAGCGCAAGTTGTCACAGACAAGCTGCATGTGAGGCAGGCCAGCATTGTTAATGACTTGACACGCATGGCGCAGCGTGCCTCAGTGCTCAAGAGACAGATCATTCCTCCTGATTAATCCAGGGCAGTGTGGTGTTCAGCACATACCAATCAATTAACACACAAAGTGAATGTTGTAGTTGACAGGGATCAGCTGTCAGTGTTGCCTGTTGGCATTCAAGTTGTTCCTACTTACACAATGGTGACACCAGGTTCTATGAGAGTTCATGTTATGGTGCACAATCATGCTAAGCAATCTGTGATATTGAAGAAATGCTTCCCATTGGCAGCTATAGAAGCTGCAAACCTCATTCCGGAAGCCATACATGAAGAGCAATGGACAAAATTGTATGCCCAAGCTGTAGGGGTGGTGGCTCAGATAGCTCCAAATCATGAATGCGAGTGGCCTCTATCCAAGATTTTGCTCAAAAAGGTTGATGTCCTCACAACTGAACAGCAAAAATGGGTAGAATGCCTGTTGGTGGAATTTGGGGATGTGTTTAGTGGGAGTGACATCTACAACCTCAGCAAGGCCAATCGTGTGGAACATGACATTAAGGTCACAGATGAGCATCCATTTAAACAATGTTATTGTATTGTCACATTGAAGTGACTGTTTCAGCATCCTGGGCTGTCTAGTGAATGGGGAACCATTCACAGACAGCCCAGAGCAAAGAGGTTAAAACGCCGCGAGAGTTGCGACAATGTTGCAAGAGGTGCGTGCTGTTTCAGAAAGCCCGATGTTCGGGAAATTGGAAAATGAAACAAAGCCTTTTGGAAAAGAGCTGAACACAGCCATGCCTCAGAGACACCAGACAGGCATGAGACCATTGTGGGAGGGACCTTTGAGGAGGGTCCTCCCACAAGCGGGCCTCATAAAGCTGTCAGGAGGCACCCAACCATTGGAGACAGTAAAAAGGTGATGGACTTTTAGAACGGGCCGCCCAGATGAAATTGCCCATTCCTGTTGAAAGGCCTGTTTGGGTCAAATGGGCGATTGATGTGATGTCATTACAATGTCACAAGACCGTCGGCATGTGAGGATTCCCACGGGGAAAATCATTTAAAAGGTCATGTTCAACGGTCATTCGAGGAGAAGTGCATTTGAACCCCGGACATCCACTGTGTACGCTTGGTGTTCTGTATGTTCTTCTTGTACTTGGTGAATCTAGCCCATATCTGTTGACCCGTTTGTCCTCTGTCTTTGTTGAATAAACCTGCTTTTAAAGTAAAGAACCTCTTTTGAGTCACAATCAGAAAAGGCACATTACAGCAGGCCTGTTCAGGAGAGGCCCAGACAAGCCAGGCAGATCGAAGGTTTTGTGCACGAACGGTTGAATAAACTGTCCAAACATGACATCAAAAATCTTTGGCATCCCTGGCTGGGTGGGTAAAACGTCAAAAGAAGGCGGGGATCGACAGTTGTCGAACACCTGTTTTCAAATCAGGATCAGAGTCGGGAAAGGCCAGCCTGTTGTCAGAGTTTGAGCAACTCTGTTGATGAGCCAGACCCCTGAATCTGAGATTAGCTAGGTTTTATCTTTCAGCCCACATGGCACTTCATAAAAGGTATTTATTTTTAGGTTTTCTGGAATTTTGGTTTTTCCGATTCTGTCAATCGGAGCTTGATGCTGAAGTCTGAGAAAGTGAGACGATGTTGTGCTGTGCAGCGGGCAGCTGCGCGGGCTGAAGTTGACTCTCCTGAAGAAGGAGAAACCTTGTCCAAGGTCATGGAAGAGGACAACTCAGATGACCAGTGTAGAGCCAACATGGGGAATGAGTCTAACACTCCATCGGGCCGGACAAGGCAATCCAAGCGGACCATCTGGAGGCTGGCAAACAGCTGTGCTGCCTCCTGCAATGATCTAGAGGTGGTACTGAAAAAGTACCAAACTCCAGAAGATGCCAAAATGGATCGCAAGACCCGGGGCACTTCTGAAAGGGCTCAATGTGTTCTGTTGACATTCTCTGACAAGTCAACTGGAGAGACCATAATGGTTTCCCAGGGCTGGGGAAGAGACCTTGTCGCCAGTTACGCAGCCCAAGCTTTAATGGAACCCGATGTAGACTTGACCCTTCCACACTCCGAACTTGCTCTGCTCACAGAAGGATGCACTTATGTGTTCTTCGCAGACAGGTCAAAGAGAGAAGGTGTCAATCGAGAGGGTGCCAAAAAAGCAGTGCATGTGTTGACAGGAATGGTCCGTTGGAGATCCAATGACTGATTTTGCAAGACCTGTTCTGGTTGCTGCCACGAATAAAGCTTTGAACACAGTCCTCAAACACTCCAAATCCAAGGGGCCCACCTGAGCTGAGTGGTGGGGGAGATTCAAGTCTCAGACTATTCCCTCCTGTCCGCTGACCCAGAGCCCCATACCCATGGGAGAATCATACCTTCAACACCCCTCCCTGTCCTCCCAGAAGAAAGAGACCACAGGGTGAAGGATGAAGCTGGTTCTACACAGTGGGAGGATCCCACGAATCATTGGGCCACTTTGGAAGCATCACTGGAGCACAAAGGTAGTTCTGATCTTCGTCTGATGGTGGAACAACTGAGAAGGACCACATCAGAAGACAAGAGAGTCTCGGGGAATTCGAGGTATGGGGTCAAACCTACACTCCTGAAGTTCAATGCCAAACCAGATTCTGATGGGTTTGTCATGTACAACTGTTGGAAGAACCGTGTTTTGGAGTTGTTGGGAATGGGTTATTCTCTGGCCATTGTCAAACTCCAGATGTTTCAGTCCTTGTCTGGGTTGCCCTCTGAGATAATCTCGAACCTTTAAGCAGAAGCCAATGTGTTCGACATGATCAGTGCATTGGATGATGCATTTCTGAATCTGACCTCTTTGGAAAGCATCAAAAGAGAGCTTTACCAGAGCAGGATGAGACAGGGTGAATCAGTCACAGATTTCTGGACGCGCCTGGGCTCATGTTTAGGGCAATGGAGTCAGTGTTATCCACAGGAATACACCAACATCAATCCTGAAAAGGAGTGCAGAGTGATGTTCTGGGAGGGATTGCTGACTGAGGTAAGAAACCCGTTGGAGTATCTCTATGATGATCCCAGCATTTCCTGTCAGACCCTCTTCAGGAAAGTGCATGAGCAACAAGAGCTCATGCAAGTGGAGAGGAAACGACGCGAAGCGTACCGTCAGAACATCGCAAGACCTGCAGGTAAGTCGCAGTACCCAGTGAGGCGTTTTGATGCAAAATCGCTGGCAGGAGGAGCAGGAGGGTGAAGAAGAAGAGGCTCAACCAGAAGAGGATGAGCCATGGACCAACGCAATGCACCCAGGACCTGACTGCTGCTGGTGGTGTGGTAAGGAAGGGCACCATTCTCAACATTGTAAAACACCCACCAAAGATTGCCAACCTTGTTGGCCTGAATGGGACAAAGCCAAAACTGCAGAGCAGTTGTCAAACTCCAAGGAGGGGGAGGGGAAGAAGAGGGACCTCCCACCTCAAAAGTAAAACTGCAGGTCACCAGCAGACCATCCCCTCTCAATCCTGATGCAGTGTTACGTCTTTGCGGTAGAGCAAATATCAGCCATTTACATGTTAATGACATGGAAGATATCCGTGTTCTGTTGGACACAGGCTCTACAGTGAACACTGTAATGCCGCAGTTTGTTGTTGAGAACGTCCTACCCGTCTACCCTCTCATCCATTTGAGTGAATTTGAGGGCTGTCCAGTTTCACTGAAAGGCCTCAAAGAATTCAACCTTCCGGGAGTGGTGGTACAATGGGTTACCAAGTTCACCCAAATCAGAGTGAGGGTCCCCGGTGTGAAAGACTATGATGCGGATGCTATCTTTTTGATCATACCCCCATCTGATGTCCGTTTTAGCCGGAAGGTACCTCTCCTTCTGGGAACAGGGGAATTGTGTAGGGTGGTTAGAAGAATGAGAGAGTCAGAGATTGATGAACTGGCCTTTCAATGGGACCAGGCTTGACATGCTGCTTATCTCACCTGCCCTAATACCCGCAAGATCATGTGCACCAAAGGACTAGACCCTCAAATCATTGAGCTGGCAGAACAGTCAGATGAAGCCGCTTTGCAGGAAGGACAAATGGTCACTCTCCTTCACGAAGAGTGGATTCTTCCCTGGGGCTTCTATGACCATTCAGGCCAAGTTCAGGGGAGAATTCCAAAGCGGTTGCAAATGCAATGTCATGGTAGAGGGAGTAGAAGGGGTTTACCAAACGGAATCAGTGTGGCAAATGGGTACACTTCTTTGCAGTTGAACCAGAAAAGAGTGCCCGTTTGTCTCTATAATTCCACCAATGTAAAGAAGTTGATTCTAAAAGGAACCCCAATTGCGAGGATTGCATTGGCCAATAAACTTCCACTGTTAACCCCTTCGCCTGGCCTGGTCACAGCCCTGGAGGAAGAAGACCTTCCCCAAGAAAAGAAAGCATACCAGATGGCCATTGAGGAGCGTCAAGAGAAACTCCTCCAAGAACTGGACCTCTCTGAGCTGAAAAATTGGCCCCAGGATCAAGCAAAGAGAGCAAAAGAGCTTCTGCTTGAATATCATGACATCTTCTCCTTGCACGAGCTTGACTTTGGTCATGCCTGTAATGGAGAGATTACTCACACAATTGAACTCAGTGACACAGAACCCTTCAGAGAAAGATACAGACCCATCCCTGGACATAAACTGGACGAAGTCTGGAAGACCCTGGATGAGATGCTTCAACTGGGAGTGATCTAGAAGGGCAACAGCCCCTGTACCAATGCAGTGGTTCTAGCCCACAAGAAGTGGGGAGAGTTGTGATTCTGTATCGACTTCAGAAAGTTGAATGCAAGAACAGTTCCAGATGGCCAGACGCTTCCCAGAAATGAATGAATACAAACGAGAATACAATATCGCTTCTCCAAACGGGTAAAATTATTCATGGATTGGACTGAGTTTGGAGAAGGAACCAAACCCTTTTACGAAGTTTAAAACAAAAGTCTGCAATTCTGGTTGGCAACTGGCCCTGTCTGGGCGCGTTAACGATCCACTACCATTAAAAATATCCTACTATGAATGTCAATCTGAACAGTGGGGTTCCCGGTCCGCAGTCCCGGCTTCTTGAAATGGACGGGACTTCTTAAAGGTGAGTCTCGTCCATCATCAGGGCCTGTTTGTCTTCCATGTCGAGTTCCTCATAATCTGGAGCCATGGGGGTGTTTCCACTGCTGATGACCATGGGTTCAGCCTCAATCTCCAATGGCTGCTGCAGGATGGTCTCCTTGGTTTTGGTGGTGGTGACCATGACTTGCTCACGAACCACTCGCTGTTGAAGAATTTCAGCGACACTGGGACGGCCAGTGTGAGGCTTGACAGGTGACTGAACACGCCCGGCAGGAATACACTCTGAGCCACCTGGCCTCTGAGGAGACTCCCCTGGTGAAATCTCTGTGTTCTCCAGAACGGCTAAGGGCACGGGACTGGTGGCGTGGGTGTCTGCGGGTGGTGTTGCGATCTGCAGAACGAAGTCAACTTCTGGTGTGGTAGAGGTATCAGCTCCACTGGGGAGGGGCCCACTGGCACCCTCTCCCTGGATCCAGTAACTGTCAGGTCTGGCAGGTTCTACTTTCACCTTCTGTTGATCTGATTCTTTTGGCAAAGTTGGAATGGTGTCGCAAATCTTGGATGAGGGTGTAGCCCACTGGGTGCAATCCTCGAGACGGGCCATCTGAGCTTGCTCTTCCACCAGGGGTGCTGTTGAATCCAGCATTGGTGTTGGAGTAATGGCTCTCTCCACCAGAGGCGTGGCGGAGCCCACGGGATCTGCTAGAGACACTGCTTTGCTAGCCTCCGCTGGTAGAGGCGCTGTGTCAGTGGTCTTCTCCAGTGGAGGCACTGCATCAATGGTCTTCTCCAGTAGAGGCACTGCACTGATGGTCTTCCCTGGTAGAGGCGCTGCATCTGAGCCAGGAACCGCTAGGGGCACTGCCAGCCAAAGGGGTGTGCCTCGTCCTAAAATGGAGTACCGGGAAGAGGGCTGTCCAGGGACGAGCCATTGATCATGGATTGGTCCATCCGCCCCAGAAGGGTCCGGGGTTGACTGGGTCTGTCAGACGACGGCTGCTTGCTTCCTGGGATCGCATGTCATGGCATCCTTACTTGGTTCCCCCTCATCTCTGGTGGACAGGGGCGTGGCCGAGCAACTGGACAGGGGTGACAGGGAGTCAGAGCCAATTGGGGAAGGTCTTGGAGTGGGCTCCAGTGGGTCATCCGTGATGATCCCTTTCTCCATAGTCATGGGGCAAGGTTTTTGAATGTTATGTAATCTGGTATGCCTCTGAAGAGGTATTTGCATGTATGTTACTACAGTATGATGTTGGACCTCCACACCCTGCCATTCAGTGGCCATTAGTTTGTGATTGAATACCTGACAAGACTCAGACCAATAAATTTGGTCTATGAATGGAACAGCCACTTGTTTGGCCCTGCTTGGTTGCATCTGCACAGGAAATGGCTTTTAACCATTTCCTGTCATTAAGCCATGTTCAATTCCTGTCCCTTATCCCATGGTAGATAGGCACAGGAAGTGAGAAATTAATGGGTTTCTTACTGCCTGTGCTTCAGTTGAATGACTTCCTCCACTTCCTGTAAAACAGTATAAAACTGTGAGAGCCCTGACTCTCAGGGT
>JAAUXT010106178.1_pt1 | contig 10486 bp, 10 predicted proteins | sample 7278171 | NCBI WGS metagenome assembly JAAUXT01 (sample SAMN14350112, study PRJNA611818) | marine sediment metagenome | isolation source: surface marine sediment (1.8m) | place: French Polynesia: Moorea | collected 2018-08 | reverse complement strand
TCTTGATGACGAGGAAAAAATGTGGGCAGATGGAATTTTGGGTGATGAAAGTCCTGAGCAACTCAGAGACACAGTGATGTATCTGTTGGGTTTGAACCTTGCATTGCATGGTGGTGACAAACACCGCAAATTGAGATGTCCAGGGTTTGACTCCCAGCTTGAAATTGTCAAAGATTCTGAAGGCAAAAAATTTCTGAAGTACACTGAGGATGTTGTCAGTAAGATGAACCAGGGAGGGTTGATGAGAAAATTGGCTGAGCCCAAAGTCTTGACTGTGTATGGAAGTGAGAATCCATTCAGAAATGTTGTGCGCTTGGTCAAAAAGTACTTGTCTCTGTTCCCAACTCAAACAAAGTGTTCTGCTTTCTATTGCTACCCAGCAACTGGGAGAAGTTTGACACCTTGAGTCTGGTTTTCTGAGAAAACTCTTGGAGTAAATTCTATCAAGAAAATCATCAAAAACCTGGCAGACAAAGCAGGTTTGACTGGACATTATTCGAACCATTCTTTGAGAGCGACATGTGCAGCCAGACTTTTTGAAGTGGGCATCGATGAGCAATTGATTAAAAACATGACTGGTCACAGATCAGACAGTGTCCGGGACTACAAAAGAACAAATCCCAAGCTTGTCAGTGATGCCCAGTCAAAGGTTTCATGCTCAGAAAAAGCAGAGCAGGACACAGAAAAAGAAAAGTCTGGTTGTCTCAAAAGGAAGTCGATTGGTGACTTTGACATTGATGACTATGAAATTCCACCAGATGATGTCGAAAGAAGTGTCAACACAGACTGTTTGGGGTCAAAGTGCCACAAGCACAACTTCTGTGTAGATGAGAAATCTGAGTGCAATGACATGTGCAAAGTCATGAAAAAAAATGACCAAATGTCGGCACTGCGCAAAGTCAAAAAGTTAGTTTTGTCTGAAATACAGGAAGCCAAAGTCGAAGTGAATAACTTGTCAAAAGATGTCTCAAAGAATTGGTTTGAAAAAATGTCAAAGTGGCATTTTGAGCACTGTTCATGACTGACATGTTTGGAAGTAAAAAATATATTTTTCTGAACGCACAAGGTTCGATTACTGCCGAAAACCGCACGCCGAGATCATGCGCGCACAACCATGATGATCGTCGCTCGTGCTGTACGAAAGGTTAGTCGTGACGAGTGAAAACAAAGCCAGGTGCAAAAAAAGTGGGAATGGTCTTGTAGAAAGGCAGCGTTCGATTCACCGAATCTGAGCGCGAATCGGAAACCAATTTTGATGGTTTCACTTCAGATTCACCTGAATGGAACACTGTTTCACCATTTCACCACTCTACCCACCAAATCCAAGCCAAAAATGAAACCAACTCAGAAGGCAGTTTGGGTGAAACCAAACTGGGATTTCCGTTTTGGGCTCTGTTTGAGCAAATCGAACGCTACCAAAGACTCAAGAATGAACAGGTTTGTTTCTCTGAATGTATAAGTTTATTAAAAATCACTTGCAACGAATCATCCTTGGTACATATCAAAACATGACGAAGAACCGAAGAACACAGAAACGGAACCACATGGGTGGGGGGTGTTCACTTCCGGTGAGTCACGTGTCTCTGGGGTGTGGCTGAAGTGCAGAGTGCGCGCATCAAAAAGCTAAATTCTGCAAACAGTGGAAAAACACGTGAGTGCCTGGTGTTTCTTGATTAATAATGCAATGGAAAATGCACTGAATAAATAATTCTCGCACGGACCCTGGAAAAAATTGTACGTTTTTCCTTCGAATGAACACAACGTTAACGTTACGTATCACCTCACGTTACAATGCGTATAGATTTGTATTGTTTTGTTTTCAGTCGCTTTGTCATCCGTCAAACCTGAGTAACAAGTGGGGAATGATGTTTCTACACTTATTGTACAATTTTACACAAACGTCATCATTGTCGTTATCCAGTAACTAACAGTGTAACAGTGATTCATCTACAATGTCCATAACGTGGAGAAAATGAACACAAAACACATATTGCTCTAACTCTCGCCTTGACGCCGGTCTCCGTATTAAGTTTCTGTGCTTCAGCCGCAGGAACGAGGAAAAATAGAAGTTTATTTTCCACAGTGTCTAATTCTACAGAACAGGGGGACAAAACACTGATCAACATGCATTTTCAGTTTTTTCTTGTCAAAATATAATTTTTTACAATATTTTGTTTTGGGGTTCTCAACAACGGTGTGTGTCGCCCTCCAGCGGAGCAACTTTCTCAGACACCAATGCCTCCTGGTGGCGCCAGCGGGACCAGTGGCGCCATCCATGGGATGACGCCAACACTTGAATCAGTTCCATTGTCTTCGTTTGTGTTTGGTTCTGAAAATCTGAAGATCTAGCAGTTTTGTCCGCGTGATTTGGGGTGAACAAATCTGCATAGATTTCTTTTCAGCTGTTGTGAATGGGCGTCCGTTTACACAGGGAACTGTGGAACTGCACGGAGGCTGAAATTATGCTTTGATTTCCACCGATTTGCACACGAAGTCCCCAAAGCCTTTCGCAAACAGCTTGACAGATTTAACAATTGCTTTTGTCAAAATACTAAATTCAGAATCAACAAATTATCCACCTTCTGTGGTGCAATGCAAAATCCACACCTTGCCACAGACATGGGGGAGAGTAAAATATTCAACTCCAACAACGCTCTGACCCATGTTGACCTACGCCTTGGCCTTGACCTGCCTGCACCAGCAGAACTCAAACCTCTGTCTATTGCTGCTTGAAATTCCACCGTGTTTTCCTTTACACAATTTCTTGAGGCTTTTGCATTATCGAGTTTCAGCTTTTTCAACTTCAGGGGGGGGGGTCGGGACAGGACGCAACGAGTACAGCCTGACCCGGTGAGTTCGCACCCAATCACTTCGCTTTTCTGATCAGTTCAAACAGTTCGAAAACTGCCTGTCACAAGCGGTTTTCACATTGGTGACGTCCAGTGTCTTTTTGACGTCGGCGTCAAAATTTAACATTGAACCCAATAGTGGAATTTTTGACGTCAGCCCAGAAAACGACCACGCGTCACCCAGTGTGGAAACCGCTACAGGAAAAGCTTTGCATGTGGACAGGACAGGTACAGTCAGTTTGGTCGTGCAAAACTGGCGTTTGACAGAAGCTTGAGATAACCGGACCCGACTGTACCGCGGAAGGTCCATGGAAAGCGAGAAGTGCCCGAGTCTTGTCGTGTATAACAAATGGCTTTCTCTGTACATATTTACATCAGTCACTGACGAGGCTGGGAACACGTGGTACAGGTGGTCCTACCCAACCCGAACTCGCCTGGTGCGAATTATCGCCCAATCGATGAATCATGGCGGCCATGTGACTGTTCTCTCTGAATTCTCTTTCAAATTTCAACTTTAACTTTTCAAGAATTCGGCTGATGTGAATCGCAGCCAATTTTGAGCAGATTTCCTTCTGTTTGGAAGTGCGAGTTGGGCAGGTAGGTACAACACGTACACGGTTCACATACATGGGTGTGTCCAGCCCTTCTTCACACCAACGGCGATGTCGTATTGGAAGGAAAACAAACTCGGCCCCGTGACATTCATTCCTCAGATTACAAACCGTGTGAAATGTACAGCCATACGTTTGAATGGACTTCACTGCATGTCGGGTGCATTTTGCTTTGAAACGCATCGTGCAAAAACGTGACGTGGCGCGACGTGACGTGACGTGACGTGACGCGACGTGACGTGACGCGACGTGCCTGGCGCGGTCAATGGTATGTACAGCTGAGTGACTGCAATGGAATGGCGACGGAAACTGGACGCAAAATATCGTGGCAATTTTGACCTCTGAAGCGGTTTTCACATTGGTGACGCGCCGTCGTTTTTTGACGTCCGCGTCAAAATTTAACACAGAAACCAATGGTGGCATTTTTGACGTCAGCCCTGAAAACGACTGTGCGTCACCCAATGTGAAAACCCCTTGAGGCCGGGTTCCCACTGGATGTACCTATCATGGCGTCCCTGTGCAGGTCAGTGAGCGTTACATCACTGCGTCACCCCACAGCCCAGTGACCTGCACAGGAACCACGACACGGACGACGCATCCAGGGTGAACCAGGCCTGATACAGCTGTACACAGGGTTCAGTGGCGAGACTCGTACTTCATACCCTCCCGCGTGCGTAGGAATATCTGTAGCGGACGCACACACACACACCTGTACACACGGTGAATTGTCTTTGTACTGAAGAACAGAGAGGAAGAAGCCGGGCAGGGAGTCTTAGGGAGAACCTCATTCCAGGGTGTGTCTATCCCTCTTGATTTCGCCAGCCGACCAAGAATTTTTTTTTTAAATTTTGAAATCTCAGTGTAAACCTGACCCGTTTGAGATAGAGTGTCACAATGAAATCAAAGGGACCATTTCAACTTTTTCTCTCTTTTTCTGAAAGGAGGACGTAAACTTTTCCCGTGGGGTCTGTTTTACAATGGAAGCGTCAAGCGTTGCGTCGCTGCGTCAGAAAATGGACGTAGCATCGCTGTGTTGTCGCAACGCCAGTGACGTGAGCAGTGACGCAAGGTTTGACGCACCCAATGTTAAAACTTTAATTGCGGCTGAGAGGGGGGTGTTTTCAACTAGATTGTGAGAACAATAGAAAAGTTGTGAGCAAGACATGTATCCGTATCGTAGCAACCAGCGAGGATGAAGCGAAGTGCGCGTGCGCAACACACAACAGCACGACACGCGCAAAACTGACGGACAACGACACACGGGAACCTCCGGTGCGCACGCACACGCAAAATATAGCAACGAATCACAAAAATCCACGTCTGTGCTAATGTACAATGGCAACATGTTGGTTTCAGCAGGTTTCAGCCTGCAGTGCGTCCGGTGCATGATGCAGACATCCGCAGCACGGGCACCGGACGCAAAAGCGACCGATCTGCCAAAACTCCCTACTTCATGTGCTGTACGCGGTGCCCTGCGCAAATACAAAAAAAAAAAATCCACGCATTCATTCATCGAGAAAGCTACAAACTGATCAGACCACACAAATGTCCTTGCCACAAAACAACACGGATAAATTATTGTTTTTCATTGATCCGTAAGCGAAGGAATCACTCCTTGCATCGATACCGTCTAAATTTAGCCCAACGTAATGGATACCTGAGCGCCTGGTTCAACGGCCCGAGTTTCACTGTGTAGCGAATGGCGCTTTTCACATTGGTTTTCTTGACGTCGGCGTAAAAATTTGACCTTGAACCCACTGGTGGAATTTTTGACGTCAGCCCAAAAAAAAACGACTGCGCGTCACTCAATGTGAAAACCCTCAATGGAAAGACTTTTTTCGTCACCAAAACTAGAGGTTGTATTTTTTTCCACTGGCCCCAGGGACAGATAAGCTGACCACTGACCTGACATGTGTAAATTCTATTTGTCATCAACAATTTTGAAACAAAAGTACACGCCACATTCTGGATACAACAATGGCTCAAACCCATTCTTCCTGACCAGTCCAAAAAAGTGTTTTACCGTGTCCGAATCGTCCTGTTCTGAGTGTCTGAGTCTGACACTTCATCCAGCGGGGCATCCTGGGGCGGGGCCACAGAAGACACCCCCCCCCCGACCACACCCTTTTAAAAACACCCACTTTGTCCTGGTTTTAATTTTGCGTCACAGGCACAAACAGAAATCATGAAAAATGACCCAAGGTTGGGTTCTTCCGGATAAGGCCCCCTGGACCTCAGTCCTGGACCCCCCCCCCCAAAGCCTCCCCCGCTCTACCCGGCGTTTTCTCCTGCGCCGTCTTCACGTCTCGACCCCCTCCCCCCAATCAACGGTGCTCGTCGCCGTGATTTCATTTCGTGCGCCGCCTGGAGGAGAATCGAATCACGCTGTTTGTACTGAGAGGGGAGGAATTCCCCCGGTTCAGCCCCAGCCTTTCAGAACCAGATCCAGAATGGGGTGGGAACCTGGACTGCGAAACCCCCCGGGGGGGGGCTCCTTCTCTGACACTTTGAACCAAAAAAGACAAAAGATATTCAGGACTGCATTGGAAAATCATGGACAAAGTTTGTATTTTTTGGTCAGGGTTGGGGTTCTTGCCCCTCCCAGGGTCAGCTCTAACTTTTGGCCCTGGATCCGTCCGACTCACCTGCCCCCCTCACCCTCTGTCGCGTTTTCCACGACATCCCTTCCGCCTGCAGACATGGACGAGGGAACGCACTTAGCTGCCGCCATTTGACGCAGAGCATGTCCCGCTCCCTGTTCAAACACAGCGGAGACAAACACAGCTCCATTTGGCTCCATTAGCCTTGAGAAACTGACGCATGCGCAGTTCACTGTGCTGAGGAAAACTAGAGCGTCTGGAGCTTTGGCTTCCAGCGTGCTCTGATGCGCTACGTTCTCAGTCACCCCTCGGCCACACCGCGTGCGCCAGCGCATCACGCACAACTTTTACAACATTCCACATTGTGCATCAGCGCACGTTTGGGGTTGGAGCCCATTCTGAGATCTTGGTGGTGGACACGAACTTCAGTGTGAACACGACCATATATCCGTGAGACCCATTACAGTGCACTGTGACCTTGGTGCGCATGTGCGCTCGCGCACGCGGTGTGGTTCAGGGGTCAGACAGTCATTCCAGCTGCAAGCATCATCACCCACCCACCTGATTATTACAACCAGACATCTGTTTTTAATTGTGTCAGGCCTGGATCAGTTCACTGTAATTATGGCAGTGGTGCCAGTTGGCGTGTTGCCGGCGTTTCTTCGCACTTCTCTTCTCGGGGCTATTCCATCACACTCAGCCAAATTTAGACAGAGGTATCCACAACACAAAGAACACTGCTTGAGCAACACAAATGCACCAAAAGCCTCCACAGAAGTGCGAAGCGGGAAAGTCTCGTACGCAAAGAAAAAAAACATCCGTCCCAACCAGATTCGAAATCCCAAAAATCAGCTCGACTGAGCCTGAATTCGAACTGGAGGATTTTTCTGCTGTTACGATTGATCCATGGTCACGAGAATCTAGTCTGGAAATTTGAACAAATCAAGTTCAGATCAGGCCGGGACAAAAGTGCGTCACAGAAACATCAAAGCAGCTGGACAGAAGAGTGAGCGATTGAAACTTGAGGGGTTTTCACTTTAGTGACGCGCAGTCGTTTTCTGGGCTGACGTCAAAAATTCCACCTTTGGGTTCAATGTAAAATTTTGACGCTGACGTCAAAAATACGACCGCGCGTCACCAATGTAAAAACGGCTTTACGAGGCCTCACATTACAGCGATTTTTGCAATGTCACTGGCTTGAGAATCTTCTGCTCGTGATCGTACGCGGATCAGGGGCGGACCCAGAATTGGCGCCAGGGGGGGGCGACCCCCTGGGGGCCAACCCCATCCTGCAGACCACTGCGATAATTTTTCATTGAGAATTTTTGTTGTGCTTGGGCACAAAAAAGGAAGCAAATTGTTTTGTTGAAGAGGGAGGGAGATCAAGGGGCGGTCACTGAGTGGGTACAAAAAAATTGGGGCGCAAATTTTTTTGGGGGGGGGGGCAGGCAAGGGGGTGGCCCCTGGGTGCCCTGGCTCCACCCCTGTGGATGGTATGCTTGACTTGGGAGGGGTTTGTGACATGATATGCTCACATCTACACCAAATCAATGGGTACTTGCTGCGTTGCGCTTCGGCACGCAGGAACAAGTGTAGCTAACTAGGGAAGGAATGTCTGTATGTCTTGTAGCAATGTCACACAATGATCACAATACAAGTATAAACATCATGTATGTACAATGGACATGAATTTCACACAGAAATTCACATTTGTTTTGTTCAATGCGTGTCAGCACAGATGTGCATCTGTTTGGGTTCTGTTTTTGGTACAAAGTGCTGGCTGGAGTAACAGGGCCATTTTACGCATGGTAAATCTGTCATGGAAAAGAAACGCAAAATGACTAGGTAGCTAAACTGTGTGTGTTTAGTGCAGGGGTTTCAAACACGAATATCCTTCACAATGTGTCTGGTCCCTACTCAGTTCCTGTTTCCTCTCCTCAGTAGTGCAGAGAATCCACACTCAGTTCTCTCTTCCCAATCCAACCAGGTACACGTGAAGCTGTTTCAAAGAACAGTATCTTTGTTTTCAAGTTTGTCTCCACAAGTACCTGAAATCGCGTCTGAGATCTCGGGGCTAACGCGGGAACGCGCGAGATCTCGCGCCACGCGCGCGCGCGCATGCGCTGGCGTAGGCGTGCCCGCGGCGGCGGCAGGGCCACGTGACAGATCACGTGAGGGTGCTGTTGTAGGGCGGCAGGATGATGGAGCCGTAGTGACCCCCGGAGATGCCGAAGGTCGTGATGAAGACGTTCATCAGGCCGATGAAGTAGAGCAGGTAGGTGGCGCAGTGCTGCCAGAAGGTCCCCTTCCGGTACACAACCCGCTCCTCCCTGTGGACGGAGAACAGTGACGTCACAACGAGTGCCCTGTCCTGACGCGTGAGAATCGACAAATGGTCCAGTGTTTCTGACAGTGTCGTGGACTGATGGTCTGCCCCAGACCCATATTTGTTTCACCCCAAAACCCCCAGACCCAACCTTCAAGCCCAGCCATTGGCACAAGCCCAAGTGCAGGCCCAGGCCCAGGCCCAGGCCCAGGCCCAGACCCAGGCTCAGGCCCAGACCCAGGCCCAGGCCCAGGCTCAGGCTCGGAAGAAGACCGAGACCCAACCCGACCCTTTCCCCCACCTCACCCCCACCCGTCCCCACCGTGAGCTCACCTGTCCTCCCACTGCTCCTTGACGAAGAAGGCGTGGTGCTGCTGCGCCTCGGCGAGCTTCTGCTCCGCCTCCGCCTCCTCCTTTTCCCGCTGCGCCACGTTGCACTCCTCCCGCGCCCTGCAACACCGCGACACGGAGCGTCACACCCGGCGGACCCTGGACCCGGCGGACCCTGAACCTGAGGACCCAGTGGACCCAAGGACCCGGCGGACCCTGGACCCGAGGACCCAGCTGACCCTGGATCCACTGGACCCTGGCTCCGAGGACCTGGTGGACCCAGCAGACCCAGGACCCCGGAGCGCGGACCATACACCCCGGACCCGAGGACCCTGCGTGTTGTGAATTGCGCACTTAGATAGGGAACCTAAACAGAACGAAAAATTATTTTCCATAACGCCAGACTGGTGGATTAAAACCATGACTTTGCGTCATACTGCGTGCGTCGTTCCTGACGACTGTGCACAAGGTCAAATGACGGGCTGGGCAAAGTACCCAAACCCACTTCAGGTGCAGGCACGTCAAATTTTGCCAATGTAAAAACTGGGTTGTTCCAGCAGGGACGCAGTGCGTGACGCCTCCAGTGTGAAGCAGGCGGCAGTCTGAGTGTCGGGCAGGTTGAGTGTGGAGAGATTGATGGAGTATGGACTGTATCGACCACGCGTCTTTCCCCTCCCCAACGACCCCCCACCCCCTGCAGCATTGATTGTTCAGGCCCCGCACCGCACCACACACCGCACGCGGCGCACCATGCATATTTCATTTCTCTATCAGATGAGGTGATTGTGTTGGAAATGAAAACTTGTGCAAACAGAGGGGTGGTGGATTGTTGAAGCGGCGTCGCTTTTTGTGGGGGGTGTCGCTGGATCTTGTTTGAGGAGTGTGACTAAAGGGAGCGGTGCGCGCACGTTCCACAGCTGCTCCCAATTTTATAGGCTTTTTTGCAACTTTGATTTGAAGACACTTTGTGGCGTATGTTGGTTGGATCGATCTGCAAATTTTCTGTCCGTCTGTTCCAATGTAACTTTGTCAGGACCCGATCTAGAAAGTGGTCAAGAGGCGGGGGGGGGGCAGCCCCGAAGGGGGCGACCTTGTCTTGAAAAGTTTTTGTCTGTGATGCAAACAAAGCGGAGAACATTTTGGGAGGTCAGGGGTGGGTCCTCAGGGTCCCTGGATCCGCCCCCTGGTGGTTCCGCATGGCTCCCAATGGATTGTGGGATTGACCCCTGACTCGGGCTGCGGTGACTGACGAGTTGTCAGACCGACCATAGGACACACCCACACTGTACCAGCCGAGTTCATACCCTTGGCACTGAAAGCAACAGGAGGGAAAGCAGCCCGCCCAAGTCACCCGCCCAACCAAGCTGATACACAGGTCCGCCTCTCTCACGTTGCGTGGACTTCTCGTGTTGTTGTGCCGCCCACCTGTACGCCCGCCCACCCATGGGACCCGCCCAAGGAACAGTTGCCTGAAGTACTTGCCATTCATGCTCTGCACCGCCCACTCATCCTCCCGTTTACTCACCCTCCCCGCCCATGATTTCCCGCCCTCCTACTCACCCGCCCACGCTATCCCGCCCAACCCTCGCCCGCCCGTTGCCCGCTCATCGAACCGTACCGAACCCCCGCCTGCTCACGCATCCAGCTCCCGCCCGTGGCATCCCGCCCAACTCTCCGCCCTCCCCCCAATGCCCATAAACCCCCCCTCCCTCACGCCCGACCAACCGGCGGCCGCGCGGGTTTCTGGGCGCGGCAGCGGCGCGGGGGGGG
>JAAUXT010046679.1_pt1 | contig 10486 bp, 6 predicted proteins | sample 7278171 | NCBI WGS metagenome assembly JAAUXT01 (sample SAMN14350112, study PRJNA611818) | marine sediment metagenome | isolation source: surface marine sediment (1.8m) | place: French Polynesia: Moorea | collected 2018-08 | reverse complement strand
CAGACCAATAAATATAATTTCAAAGCTGTCTGGGGAGGGTGTTATTGTCTCCAATTTCTCAACATGCCTGTATGGAGACAGTTTGAGAAGAGCTGTGAATTCACACAATTCATCTCTGCTTCTGAACAAGGGTAAAGTACCTCCTGCAGATCTGCAAATGTCTCAAGCTCGGTTCCAAGACACAACATCTTTGTGGTTTAGAGTCATGCAGCAATGCAACTGGAATGCAGCAACCAGAATTGCAATGGGATATTTTGAAGCATGTGTTGCAACAGAAGTACCACTGTAGTTGTAACATACATTTCCAGACAGATACAAGTAGTGATGCACTTCTTTGGCATAAGTCACTTTGGCTTGATTCAATATCTCTGATATTTCCTTTTGAAAATGAGTGGTCAAACAAAGGCTTGGTTCTCCATTTGTGGTGTGTTTTTCAAACATTTTGAAATTTTCTTTCATCCATAAGATGTTCAGCTTCAAACTTTCTGATGTTTTGTTTTTCCCTTCAAAAAGGTGAAATGATTTCATCAATGTGCCCCTGGTATTGTCATTGTGGCATTGTCTGGTGTGATGTATGTATGTATGTATGTATGTATGTATGTATGTATGTACATGTGTGTGTATGTATGTATCTATGTGCAGATGGGTCACCTAAAATTTTTCATGTGTGGAGTACTGACAGCCTGTGTACTCAATGCTCATTGAAATTTAACTCATTACTTGATGCCGATTCATTGAATCATTGGGTTTGTGTGACATACCCCATTGGGTTTGTGTGACAAACCCTCTTTGTGTGAAATATGTAAACTTAGTTACCAGGAACTGATAAGCATGATGTCTGTATGATTTTGTGGATGCACAGATTATATATATTGATTATTGAGCGAAGTCCCTTTAGGGAAGAGCACTTAGTGGTGGTGCCAAAAAAAATTTCAGTATATATGCCAACTTGGCGAAGGTGTCCCACTTTATCCCATCCTGTACATTATTCCCCCCCCAATAGGGGTCAATTGGTGGCTATTGGTGCTGGCCTGGGACAATTGGTCCACATGATCCATCAATGTACACAAGCATACATATGGCATCTCAGGCAAGGTGTCCCACTTACAAGTCCCATCCCATCCTGTCCTGTCCCATCCCATCCTGTCCTGTATGGGCCAATTGGTGGCTGTTGGTGCTGGCCTGGGACAATTGGTCCACATGGTCCATCAATGTACACAAGCATATATATGGCATCTCAGGCAAGGTGTCCCACTTGTCCCATCCCATCCTGTCCCATCCTGTCCCATCCCATCCCATCCTATCTCAGCAACCGCTTGAGGTACAGACTTGATCCAGGGCTCATTGGAAAGGTCTTTGAGTCCACATTTCAAATTTTGGAAAATGGAATCTCCATGGCAATTTCCCTAGCAACCAGATGCAAAACTCCCGTGCAACAAGATGCAAATGGCTAAATCTCAGGTTCTTTAAGAATATCCATGGCAACTTCCTTAGCAATCAGATGCAAAACTCCCTGGCAACCAGATGCAACAAAAAAGGAAGTGACCAGCAAAGCAAGCACCCCAGGGACGTCGCACTTGCAGTTGCCCTGTACACTGCTTCTCTTGTTCATCTTTGCAGAAAGAGAAGTAGGAATAATTATATTGTCGACTCAGATTCCATTCATTTGGTCAATGAGTACGTCTTCTTTTATCAACTTACAGACTTGACCTCATCAAGGATAGAATTGATGAGCCAGATCTCATGAACAGTGACCTTACGGGGTCACAATGGAGGACAACCAGGCTCTGCCCTTGATTGGATACTCAGAGTAGAGGTTGGATTATGAGAATTAGAGCTCCAAATCCACCCATATATATATATATATATGTATGTGGTATGTACATGTGTATGTATGTACATGTGTGTATGTATGTATGTATGTATGCATGTATGTATGTATGTATGTATGCATGTATGTATGTGGCATGTGTATATATATATGCCACATACATACATACATAAATACATACATACATACATACATATATATATGCCACATACATACATACATACATACATACATACATAAATACATACATACATACATACATACATACACACATGTACATACCACATACATACATACAATGATGTAGTTGGTCAGAAAGTGATTTGGAATCAGTCTTGGGCATTTTTTATTCAATCCTCCTCCTCTGATCAGCAAACACACACACACTCACACACACAGGTACATACAATATAATATATAATATATAGTATATAATGTATGTATGTATGTGGTATGTACATGTGTATGTATGTACATGTGTATATATGTATGTACTCATATGTATGTATGTACATTTGTTTTCTTGTGTGTACACATGTATGTACATGTGTGTATGCAAGTATGTATGTATGCATGAATGTACATGTGCATGCATGTATGTGTGTGTATATGTAAGCATGTATTTATGTATGTATGTATGAATGTACATACATATGCATGTATGTACCTGTGTGTGTGAGTGTGTGTGTGTGTGTTTGCTGATCAGAGGAGGAGGATTGAATAAAAAATGCCCAAGACTGATTCCAAATCACTTTCTGATAAATTACATAATTGTTTTCTCCAAGCATCAGCAAATTTCCTGACACCCAGGGGCAGAAATTGCCAGTTTTCTGCCTCTTGTTGGCAGTTGAAATCACCTGCTGCTGTTTCTCCTCACCATGACTGATGCAATACTGAACAAATCTGCCCACTTGGGACAGAGCTAACTGAAAAAGATCTCTTACCACAGAAGTTGATATGACCTTGAAATGCTGTGCCTGGTGTTGACAAACAGAAGGTGGGGTATTCTTGAGAAAAAGTGACCAAACCATCCCACACCATCCGATGAATCAGGAAAGTGCTATTGCTGTCAAAATATGTGTGCAAAAAAAGTTGGACATTAAATTCTTCTTTCACATCATCTGCATGAATCCAAAGCACATACTCCAGATGATATGGAACCTTCTTGAAACTGGAAGACTTTGGCAAATTTGACTGGACAGTTTCAGAATGATGATTTGCTTCAGGTTGCAAGCCTATTTTAACCATTTTTGATGATGTTGCTTGTGCAATGATGTCAATCCAACTTCCATGATTGTTTGCTATGAAAGACACAGTAAAATATGGTGTGCTGCCAGAGGAAATCTTGCTTCTCACAAACCATGCAAATGTTGCAACAGCATGAAGTGAGGTTCTGTTCTTTAACCATTTTGCAAGTAATATACTGGATGGTATCTTTTTCCCACTCTTGATCTCATCCCATCCTCTTGTCAGGTATGGACTAATCTGGTACAAGTCACTCAGAGGTATCTCTTTCCCACTCTTGATTACATATGGGCTCATGTCATACAAGTCACTCAGAGGTATCTCTTTCCTGCTCTTGATCTTATCCCATCCTTTTATCACATATGAGCTCATCTGGTACAAGTCACTCAGAGGTTTGACACAATGGTGAACTGTCCAAGCTTTTCCCTCTCCTTCATACCCTTTTTCACATTCCATATGTCTGACAGGGTTACATGTGTGAAAGATCTTGAGGTCTGCCCTGAACATCTCACTGAGACAAAATTCATCTGGAAGTCCCATCAAATACAAATTGTCCAGCTGCCCTGAGCAAAATGCATCAAAAAGAAAGAAATTCTTCAGTGTGTTATCTTCATGCACCCTGTATTGTGTTCACAGACTTGGCTGGTATGAAAGCTCATTTGTTTCTCTTTGAACAATGTTTGTCTCATTCAATTTCTCCCTTTCCTTCTGACTGTTGAGGATGACAACACATAACTTACCTCTGAAAAAACCTGTAATGTTGAATTTAATGTGACCTGTTGCATTCTGTTGCTTTATGTTGCTGGCACAACCCTGTATGAATCTCTGTTGTTGGTTCAACAAAAAATAGAACTGAAAAATTACACATTGACCTTCTTGTACTGAGAAAAAATGCTCATCAAAGATAAAACCTGTGTTGAGTGGGTACTTGCTGTGAGGTACTGTCTTGTTGTGGTGGCACACATTTATGGGTTTTGGTGCACATGATGAAGTCCTTACAGTAACAGAAGTGGAAAAACTAGCATATCTTCTGTATGAAAACAAAACTAAAACAAAAGAGTAATTTGGTGAAAAGATGTTTTGAAATCTGTAAGATGTGCTTGAGTGAATAATACTTGATTGTTTACTGCCCTGACCATTGTTTCTCTGCAAGAGACAAACTGTGGTTATTTCAATATCTGCATCATAAGCTGCTACACCAGCATAATTGCAGGCCACAGTGTTATTTTCTCCTCTGTGTGCCATGCTGGATATTGTCAAGTTGAGATGATATCCAGGTTCAGTGCTTATTTTTTGCAAAGCTACTGTACAATATTTACAAAGATAATGAACTGAATTGAGATACTTGGAAGTGCCTGGCCTCACATACATCACATTCTTTTCATTATGTTCTCTGTGTCTGAATGAAATCACAAACGATAAATTGCTACCAAACATGTGCAGAAGACACTGAAAGTTGATGGGTAAAATGTAACATTGTCCTCAAAATGAACAGTATTGTCAGCTGTCACCAGTGCAGACAGTATTCCTGGTCCATAGAGAATCAGAGTCTTCTGCTGCAGTTTTTATGAGGAGGAGGTGTAACTTTGAAACAACAATTCTGTAGGCTTGTATCTCAACATGATACTGTGTAAAAATATCAGCACCCAGAAGAGATGATTGAATCAGCTGGTTGTTTATCTGTTGCTGGTCAAGAATTTCATGCCATTTGATTGTAACACTTGAGATTCTACCTTCATCAATGACACTGTAGGAAAACATGGTGTCATGTGCCACAAAGATGCGTGCTTGGCTGGTTATATTTACCAAGTGATGTTGGGAGTAGACAGTCAGTTTTGGATGAATTCCACTGAAAGTGAAGTACTTGCAGAACTTGTTTGCTTTGGAACATACCTGGATGGCAGCATCAAGGATGTCTATTCTTCCAAAACTAGCTGAATTGCTGTAGACGGCTGAGAAATAAATGTAATGGAATGTCAGGTTCAATGTGAAGAAATTGTGCAGTGCAAAATGCACTGTGTGCACCTTTTCATGTTCATTAGTGATAAATGCTACTCCAACAGGCCAAATGAGACCTGCAACATCAGAACATCAGTTTGTGAGCAATCAGGGTTTTCCCTGTCAAACTGTTGCATAGTACTGAGAAAAACACATTTATGTTGGAGAAAGCCTTGACAAGCATTGTGCTGACATTTCAGTTTGAAACACCTGAGATGATTTCAACTTTTTACAACTGGGCAAGGAACAAACTGGTGAGAGGTGTATGCTTGAAAGAAAGTGGGTGTAAAATGTGGGTGTGAAATGTGAACACCCAAACAGCATTGATCAGTTGATCAACATTTCCAAAAAGACACTGCCTCAAATCTACTTACCTCTAGATTTTCTTGGTTGTTCTGCATTATCAGAATTCTCTGTTGCTGTTGCTTTGAATTTGAGTCTCCTTGATAATATTTCAATGTTCTCTGTGAACATCAGGTGGAACTCTTCCTTGATTTTATTGTCAGTGAAGCAAAATGTTTCATTGGTTACTGAATGAAGAAACTTTCTGATGTAGTGAAACCATTGTTTGGGTGAATCATTCAAAACATATTTGTGTGAAGTTTGTCTGTCTATTTCATTGTGTTCATGTGTGAAAGAAACAAGCCAAAAAGACAAACAAAATGACTTGAGGTGGATCACCATCTTTTTTGGTCAAATTTTCCTGTGATGATCACAGTTCACAGGGTGAACTGATGGATCTTATCCATGAAGCAACACCACTTTAACCAAGAAAAAAGTTTGCATTTCCTGAGACTGACCTCGACCACATTTGGGATGCAAGCCCAAATGAGTTGCAGATGACATGCTGTGTTTGTTGCAAGCTTCTGTTTCTTTTTGGAGAATGACCAAGCATTGGAGGGATGTTTGAACCAAAACCAGAAAAGAGATCCACTGGGTTCATTGCATCTGGGTCAGGCATGTTCTCAAGTTTGGAACTGTGCTTTTCTGTTCTTCATCAAAAAGTACAGAAAGTGAGGATTTTGCAGTTTGTTCAAAATGATTCACTTGGAAAAATGCAGTGAAAGCAGTTCTCCGCAGAACTGCCATGTGCTTGTCAACTGTAGCAGAAATGCCTTTCAATGGTTGCTTCATTCCACTGTTTTAATTTAGTTCATTGATGACTTTGTGTCTGCAACCAGTTTGACAGAAAGCAACAATCTGTTCTTGTGTCCACCTGGAAAGACGAAAACCTGAAACATTGCACCTGATAGGACATGACATCATCATGCAGCACAGACAATGCATCAACTTTAGACATGTCTATTGTGACGATTCTCATTTCTAATTGCCAACAAATGTCACTCAATTGAGCTTTCAGTGACTTGCACAGACAGTTTACAATAAAAAGACAAAGAATGGTTGTCTCATTGTTCCAGCCATGAGGTGCACAGTTCCCATATCTTTCGTGCACATCAGAAACAACACACAACACCATGACATCAGCTTTTTCATTCTGTAAGATGCCAAATTGGGATGAATTCTATTGCTGATTGAAAATGGTTGGGCCTGGCTGCTTCAGGACAATGCTGGGGTTTGTTGCAGGGTGTTGTTTCTAAGTTTCTCTACACACTCCTGCAGTTTGCCCAGCTCCCACTGGTACCCCAACAGAATCCTGCTGGTGTGACTCAAACAATCTCATCTCAGGTGGTATTTGCCCTCCTGTGGCACACAAGTCACTCAAGAAAAGGACAAAAGTTTTCTGTCTCAGAAACGTCGCTTGGGGACATGTAGAAAAAATCTATTGAAAATGTTTTGTTTCTTTCTTTCCTTTTATTGTTCTGAACAGAAGATAAGAAACCTGCGTGAATGATGTGCTGTGGTGCATGATGTGGAACTGAGTCAAGCATCGTGGTTCAGGCGAACACAATTTCAGCAAAGAGGCTCATTTGTGGCCCAATGGTGCAAGTTTTAAGGCTTGTGTCTGTCTTACACAGGTCTGCAAAAGAACTGTTCCCTGTTTGAACTGTTCAACTTGGATCTCAAACTCACATTCCTCAAAATTATTTCTCTTCAGCCTCTTTTTCCAGGGCTGTTTATTTTCTCCAGTTATGGAACTGATAATTTTAACTGCTTTATGCCTCTTCTTTTCACTCATCCTGGACTTGCTGACAAGAGACTTTAAATGCCACACAAAGTGCCAAGATTCCATACTGATGTATTCTCTTTTGAGAGGAACATCACTCAGGCACACTGCTCAATGGGAAGATGACAGGGGGATGAGAGAGATTCAGACTCAATGAGAGTCTGCAGTGAGGCTGCAGCTGGGTACTTGCAGTGTGCAATCTGCCAGGAGTTGGATGGGTCACCATTCATTTTTTGCCAGAAACTGATGAACTTTGGCTGAGATCCAGCAGCTTTAGCGCAAAAATGATTGTGTTCTGGTGCACACTGGAAAAACAACACTGCAATGTCAGCTCCACAATGGTACAACATCTCTACATCTCTGCAGCCTTGGTCCCTTCACTGCAAGGATTGTAGTGCAGCCTCAATTTCTCAACACCAGGTGGTGGGGGAATGACCAGTTGGAATCTTGAGAAATGTGATTGAATCTGTCATAACTGCTTTGTAGGATCAGTGTGCCATTGTGAATGAATCTGGGAGGTGGATGTGCCTCACAGTCCCAATCTCTGTCCCATTCACAGCTGAGTCAGTGGCCAACAGGCCAGGAGAATGATCTGGGACCAAAATTTCTTGTCAGTGTTTTTTTCTTCATTTGTATACATACTTCCCAAACTCCTGTGTGTGTGTGTGCACATGCATGCATATGTTCCTTTGGGTGCATATCAATGGGTAGACACATGTCCATGTCAGCAACTGAGTGGGGGCTGATGGCATGACCAATCAACACACTCGGGGAAAAAAACACTTGCCAATCTGTTATTCTATGAAGAGACCAGGAGGGATTTTCTTCAGATTCCTCTGTGTGGTCTGGTGAGTGCTGCATTGTCTCAGCAACATAGCCTCTGCCTGGCACACTTGACACATTCAGTGTGCAACCAGTATGGGATATTTTTGACACATTGTCTTTTTCATTTTTTAACAAGATTGAAATTGATTTTGCCATTTTGCAAGTCATGTTTCACACACAGGCTGCATTTGACTTTGTGTCCCTGTGTAAATCTGCAACTTCCCCACCCCACCATCACAGGCACATGTTGTGGACTGTCAACACCATGTGAAATGCAGGTCTAGATGGATCCTTTGGTGAAAATTGCATCTGGGTCAGTTTTTGTTCCTTTACCAAATACTGGAAACAAAAGTTTCCTCATCTTCTTTGACACAAGCTTCCAAAGGAAGAATTCATGTTGAAATTCCTTCTATTTTCCTGGACTGCTGTCTGACACCACAATCCAAATGAGATGTCACATGTCATTGGCAAATAAATGGTGTGAAATAGCAGAAAATGGTGAGAATCTATGGATAGATGGGACAAAAATGCAAACAAGGCTCTCAGCCCACTCAGGATGGAAATTTACCCACATTGAAGTATTGAAGAGGTGAGAGATGAGAAAACCTGATGGATCAATGTCAATTAACTTCTGAATGGGTGGGCGAAGCCTGATTGGGTCTGAAGTGGGTGGAGAGTGGTCAGTTGATCCAAGCTGGACACTACCAGACACTAAATACATATATAGATCAGTGTCTGATCTTGAGGCAAAGTGCATGCTCACTCACTGCAGGAGTGGCTTCTTGGGAGGTCTGTGAGGACTGAGCTCCACAGGGCACCAAATTTTGCACCAAAAGGCATTGAAAGTTGTTTTTATTTCCTGATTGAAATGATGAGGTTGAAGTGGGTACAAGATATATTCATGTGTTCCTCAGCAGTTTTGTTGTGCTGGTTGCCACAAAGACAGTCAAATTTAAAATAGAATTTTGTGGTAGAACAAAAACAATTGTCCAAATGAACATGTCTGTTTCATATCTGACCAGAAACATGCACACCACAAAAACAACAGTGCTTGAAATCCAGGCAAGAGCATTTGCAAAAGTCACAAAAATAAGTTGTCCAATTATTGTTCTGTTTGAGTGTTTTCCTGGTTGTTTGATATTTTTCTGAGATTTTGTCAATGATGCAACTAAGCAACAATGAACAACACAGATAAAAATAATTGCAAATAATTGGAATATGGCCTGTGTCCAAATAAAAGCTTTAATTATTGTGATGTTATTTGTTGGATCAGCAAAGGGAGAACACAGTGATGTTGGTATTTTTGAAACCAAAAGCCACACAAAAATTGTGAGAATGATTGCAGCAAAAGACGCCACTGCAAATCCAATTTGTGTGCATTGGAGAACAAATTTGGTTTCTTTAAATTTTGTATCAAGTGGGTGCAACACAACTGCAAGCCTCGAAAGTGACCAGAAAGAAATTAATGTTGGGGACAGAAGAGAATATTTGAGGAACAATCCAAATATGATGTGGCACATTGAACCAGATCTCCATGTTTCTTCTTGTAGTGCAAATGTACCTTTGAAATACAAATCTCCAGACCATATCATTACAAAAGAAATTGCAAAACTGAGATCAGAAGTATTTATTGCTGCAACTGTTGTGCCATAGGCTCCTGTTTTTTCCAGTCCTTTCAAGAATGACTGTTGTTGCAGAAAAATTGAGAGAAGATTAACACCTGCCAAAATACCAGACATGGAGTAAAAAGCAATTTGTAGGAATTTGCTTGGTAAAAGTTTCAAACATGTGAAATGCCATGGAATGGTTGCCAAACATTTGCTTGAAGGTGGAAGTAAACAGCAGAGATGGTGTTTTTCTGTTTTGACAAAGAACAATTTCAACTCTAAGAAAGTGTTTTCTTCAATTGTGTTCAGAGTGTTGTTTCTAATGACAAAATCAAAATGCTTGACAGACTGTCAAACATTTTTCTTTGCAACATGGGCAACAAATTATTCTTCAAGTTCAAAATGAACAGTGAAGACTGATTGTAAAAAGCTTGAGCTTCAAATATGGAAATGTGATTGTTGCTGAGATCAATTGTTCTTACATTTGGAGATGCTTTGAAACATCCAGTCACCACTGTGGTTATCATGTTGAAACTCAGGTCAATTTTGAGAACATTGCTTGCATCAGAGAAACTGTGGCATGCACTCTCTAATTTGCTTGCCTGAATGATGAGAACAATGGCATTTTTGAAAGAAAGGAAAGATAGATCTTGTGAAGGAACAGAACTTTCTATCCAGACTGCATAATACAATGAAAACATGTCAAAAGACAGGGTTACATTGAAACATCTGACAGAAAATATCAAACAAGTGCATCCAAGTGCACACTGATTGAAAGAAAGTGAGCAGAAATGTTCATCATCACCTAAGAGACAATCTTTTTGCCCATTACATGTGTCACCCAGATGGATACAT
>JAAUXT010031717.1_pt1 | contig 10486 bp, 16 predicted proteins | sample 7278171 | NCBI WGS metagenome assembly JAAUXT01 (sample SAMN14350112, study PRJNA611818) | marine sediment metagenome | isolation source: surface marine sediment (1.8m) | place: French Polynesia: Moorea | collected 2018-08 | reverse complement strand
GGCGGGGCGGGGCGGGGCGGGGCGGGGCGGGGCGGGGCGGGGCGGGGCGGGGCGAGGCGGGGCGGGGCGAGGCGGGGCTGGGTGGTTCAGGGTGGGGTGGGGCAGGATGAGGTGGGGTGGGGTTGGGGCAGGGCAAGGTGGGGTGGGGTGGGGAGGGCAAAGTGGGGTGGGGTGGGGAGGTCAAGGTGGGGTGGGGTGGGCTGGGGCAGGACGAGGTGGGGTGGGGTGGAGCAGGGCGAGGTTGGATGGGGCGGGGCAAGCCAGGGGGCTCTTGGGGCGGGGGCGGCAGATGGGGATGGGACAGCGCAGGGAAGGGTGGCACAGGGCAGGGCGAGATGGGGTGGGGCAGGACGGCACACGGTGGGCTCAGGGCAGGCCAAGACAGGGCAGAGTACCGCGGGTGGGTGGGTCGGAGCTGTTCTGTGCCTTCAAACAAACTCAAGTGACACACAAAACAAATGGGTATTGTTCTTTTATAGAAGGGTTTGGACGGGAACAGGACGTTTCGCGCCATTGGGATCCCCCCTCCCCGCGACAGGGTATTCCCCGGGGAATCCCCCCCCCCCCAGAATCCGGGCCATTGGTTCGGTACCCGGTTCTTTCCGAATTGCCCGGATCCCATCGCAACAACCCGCGGCAAATCTGATTAAAATTTGAGATGTTTGCTGAAAATGTCAAATTGATTAATTTTACTCCATCTTTTGGAAGAAACAAATGCAATTTTTAAGCGGATTCGTGCTTCTCTATTGTAAACACAGATTCCCTAAACGACTTTCCCAGTTTATCCCATCTTTTGTTTGCAGCAAGCAGAAACACGAAGCAGAAACTGAAGAGAAAATAAAATTCTTCCCTGACGTGAAATGCAAATTTTGTTCAAAGGCGAAAACGAAACGTGCTCTTCTAACAAAAGTATAAAGCCAGTATCAACGTGAAAATAATGGTTGCGATTCACGGTGTTGAGTTCCGCTTGGCATTTGACGTCGGCGTCCTAAACTCCCTATTCCCCCCTATTTACCTTGCACCCACCTCACCAACCTCAAGGGGTTTTCATGTTGGGTGACGCGCGGTTGTTTTGGGGCCTGACGTCAAAAATTCCACCATTCACTTCAATGTAAAAATTTGACGCCGACGTCAAAAACACGACCGCGCATCACCAATGTGAAAAGCGTTTCATGCGTTTTCAGTGCCACTTACACCTTGTTCACACCTCACGCGTTTCCCGTTTCTCCCCGTCGTGTGTTTGCAGGTTATGGTCACAGCACGCCGAAGACGATAGGCGGCAAGCTCTTCTGCATGTTCTACGCTTTAGCGGGAATCCCTCTCGGACTCATAATGTTCCAGTCCATAGGCGAGAGACTCAACACCTTCACCAGTTTCATCATCAAGCATATCAAGAAGTGCTTGAAGCTGAAGGACACAGAGGTGCGGTGGTGGTGGGCGGGGGCGGAGGGGCGGGCGGCACAGGGCGTGGCGCGCATGCGCAATGGGCGCGTGCGTCGCATCAGCGTCCTTCCTCCACGTCAAGGGACGCTGCGTCACTGACGCAGCGTCCTTTGAACATTTTGAAGGGAGAAAGGCTTCTGACGTGCCCGGTGTAAGCCCGCCCTGAAGACTCACGCACACCGGTGTGTGTTGAGACGTACGCACACCGGTATGTGCTGACGGTGCGAGTCGCGAGCGTGGAAAGACGATGTCCAATGGGAAGGAGTCAAAAGGGGACATCGTACGTCGTTTGCGGCTGGAGCATCACAGTGGGGGCCTCAAGGCCTGTGCGCACACGGTGGAGTCGTCACGCGTTGCGTCTTAGCGTCTTTTTGACGTCATTCAGAGATACGACACGTAACGGTTCACTCGGTGGGTCAGGCCTCAAGGCCCCCAGATACACCGCTGTGTAAACCACGGTCCTCACACGGCAACGTTCAGTACTTCCGGTCTCTACCTTTTGGCACTTCCGGTCCAAACATTCTGGACTTCCGGTCTTGCTGTTCAAAGCTAAAGGCTGTGAGGCCCTGACCTGAAAATTCTGTGACGTCACCGTGGCGAAATTCGTGGACGTTGCTGTGCGTTTCGCGAGGGCGGTGGTGCACACAGTGGGTCCGGGAGCTGAGGACCCAGGCTGGGGGCGAGGCTGTGTCAGGATGGGGGAGCGGCCCGGGCGACATACTTCCGGGTCAGTTTCACTGAGCAATTCAATTTTATCGAAGAGATGTGGACACAGCCTTGCTTTCTTCACCTGTGGTCCCTCAGACCCCAGCAAAAGACAAGCAAAAAAAAAAACAAAAGAGAAAGCGTTTTTCCCAGCAAAATCCCCATTGTCGTTGCAGGCTACGGGCACAGTACGCCAAAAACGTTCCGAGGCAAAATAGTGACCATGTTCTACGCGCTGGTGGGGATCCCACTGAACCTGGTTATGTACCAGTCACTGGGGGAACGACTCAATACCCTGAGCGCCTCCTCCATACGCACTGTCAAGAAGTTCTTCCAGTGCAAGAACCCCAACGAGGTGAAGCAGCGGGTTGTTTCCCCGTGCACTGCAGTGGTTCATCTTTTGCCATTTTGACTCACAAAAAAAAAATGACGCTTCTTTCCCAAAATGCCACTGATTTTCCCGCCATGTGAACGCCACTGATTTTCCCGCCATGTGAACGCCACTGATTTTCCCGCCATGTGAACGCCACTGATTTTCCCGCCATCTGAACGCCACTGATTTTCCCGCCATGTGAACGCCACTGATTTTCCCGCCTCCAACGACATCCCTGAGCAACAGCCTGATTTTCCCGCCATTCCTTGAGGCACACCCTCGTTTTGGATTCTCCCTGTCAAAATTGTGATTTTTATTGAGAGTGAAGGTCAGTGCATGACACGTGGAGATGCAGACTGGCGTGGTTTGCCTCCCTTCCTTGTTCCAAATCTTCACCTGAACAAACAATGAAAAATAACGAATTTTACAAAAGTGATGATCTGCGAATTGCAGACGAACCTTCATTCCCAAGCCCTGCTGCGTGCACACTGGATGAGTCTTGCGTTACGTCACTCACTGCGTCATTCTATAGGTCAGTAGGGAGGTTGGGCGAGACCCCGGTGACTTTGCTCTGTCACGTTGCCACAGACGCAACGCGTGACGCATCCAGTGTGAGCCCAGCTCTGAACATAATTGCTCCAAACCTCATCAAAGCAACGTGTGTTTTGAGTGAGCCTCAACCAACCACGGATTCAGGTGAAAAAACATGACGTCAGCACCATGAGAACAAAGGGGTCTGTTTTCATAAAGGCTCTTCCGTTTACAAAGGCACGTGCAACTCAACGCCACTCTGTATCTACAGCACAATTTTACCTGAAGATCAGCCATGCAGTCAAAGTACACTCCAGCTTATCCGCAATGGGGTCTGAGGACCTGGGGGTCCGGCCTGGTTTTGACTGGGGTCCGGCAGACCCTCTCACTACCGTCAGACACACAGGGGTCTGGGTCTGATCCAGAGGTCCTCTCCTGTTTGGAGTCAGAACCATAGGGTCTGGGGACCTAGTCTTGACTGGGGTCCGGCAGACCCTCTCACTACCGTCAGACCCACAGGGGTCTGGGTCTGATCCAGAGGTCCTCTCCTGTTTGGAGTCAGACCCATGGGGGGACTGACATTTTGCAGGGCTGGGACCCTGGACTAACTGACCATTGCGACGTCTTCTGTTGAACATCACCCTTGGGGGGCGTGTCTGGTCCAAGGGGAGATTGACCCAGATAGGTTCTCATCAGTGGCGATCACATCGTGTGTAAAACCGGAAGTGACCTTGACCCAGGGGGCCCTGGTCTCACACCCTGAGACACTCATTTCCAACATGAGAAATGTGCGTCTCTTTGTCCCACAAGTCCAGTCGCAAGGGGGCAGCCCTCTCACAAAACACAACCCTCGTGTGCCAGCGGTCCAAATCTCGCGCGTCTGTCCGTGTCACGTGTTCCGAGTGTAACGCGTATCTTATTCGCGCAGGTGTCGCAGACGAACCTCATCATGGTCGGGATGAACCTATGCGGCATCGTACTGGCGGGCGGCGCCTGGGCCTTCAGCAACTACGAGGGCTGGAAGTACACGGACTCGCTCTACTACTGCTTCATCACCTTGACAACCATAGGCTTCGGGGACTTCGTGGCGCTGCAGAAGAACCACGACCTGCAGCAGAAGCCCGAATACGTGGCGTTCAGCCTCATTTTCATCCTATTTGGATTGACAGTGGTGTCTGCGGCCATGAACCTCTTGGTGCTGCGGTTCTTGACCATGAACACGGAGGACGAGAGGAGGGAGGAGATGGAGGCCGCTGCGGCTGCGCGAACCGCAGTGAGGCTCGAGGGTGACGTCATCACCGCCAACGGGAGCATAATTTCCGGGCAGCAGGAAAACCCCGAGTACAGTGACGTCACTTCCGTGTGCTCCTGCTCCTGCTATAACATCCGGGCCAAAGGGTCGGGGGCCAACAAACACCGCTACACCGTGACTCGGTCCCCAGGGAAGATATCGCACCTGCTGCCCATGACACCGGTGGCGACGGACCCGAGGGACGAGATCATATCCTTCTGTGAAGACTCCAATTCAATGCTTCAATACCAGATTCTCAGACAGAAACGCGCGTCCATATGATACGGATACTCACTGGTACGGATGTAGCAGGAACGGATCCAGGGGAGAGGGAGCGGTCCTGTTTCTAAACTGTGGGAAAACATGGGACACTGGGCATTTGAAATCCAGGGCCCAAGACCCCTCCCTGAATCCGTTGGTGCTAGTGATCTCCGTACTGGAACTATCAATTGGGAAAAGCTTGAATTTTTGCCACTCAAGAGTATTTTTGTGTCCATGGTAACCTGGCGACGCAGGGAGGTGCGAGAGCACGTTACGGTGTACGTCACAGGGTGGCGCCACCAGAACAAACTTTTGGTGCAGAATCTGATGTGGAACACGGTGCAAGGATTGGTGCGGAGGACGTGTCGGAATGGGTGACGTGCGGTTAAGTCCCTCACTCAATGGTTCTGTTACTGTTCTGTTACTGGTGCAGAAAAGGTGCGAAGTCCACGTGTGATGCGTGGAAATTTTTTAGACAGCAGATCCCTCTGGTGGTGCACACACGCACCAATGCTGACGTTGGGGACTTGTCTGGTGTCGGTGCCGTTTACGCAGGAAGTAGAGACTTTCACGGGAGTTGTGTGAAAGGACCCGAGCCTTGGTTCTGCCTCAAGCCAAAGCAACAATGGGACAGCAAACAGGGCGGAAGTGAGCCGACTCCACCGGAAGTGGAAATCGGTGAACCGGAAGTGAAGCCCGGAAGTGAACTCTGACACGGGGCGGTGCATCAGACGGTGTCACTGAGACCCGACAATGCGCTCTGTGCTGACAGACACATCAACCTGCAGGTGTGATGATACCTGTGGGTGACACGTGCACTGAAACCGTCATTTTTCAGCTCATACGGTATCGCAGTTGCTTTGCGCCCGGGTCCTTGAGACCCATGAGATGGCGATGGGTCAGAGAAATTCTGATCACAGATAAACTTGTCACGTGATTGTCACGTGCCCCAGGTGTTGATCACGTGTTCAGGTACCACGTGTCCAGGTTATTTCGTCCATTTCTTATTGAACCCAGGATTTACTGACAATTGTGGTTTTGTGTGTTTTGTGAAGCTACCAAACAAAACCAGTGACTCCGGACGCGTAGAAATACAATGGGAACGATACACGCAAATTCACACTTTGGAACTGTGGCCAAAAGGGGCGGAGCCAGGGTGCACCCTTCTCTCTCCCCGATTGCACCGAGGTGCACCCCCAAAAAGTGCACCCTCCCTTGTCCCTTTCGTTACTCTGATGCCAGTGCACCCAACCTACTCGCCATCAAGTTGCACCCAAATGTTCAGCACAAAAGTGCACCCACCACGCCCACCAATAGAGTGCACACTCTGTGTCGAATGCCAAAGTGCACCCTACAATTCCCAACTGCACCCTCCGTGCCCAACACCAGAGTGCACGCTCTGTCGCCAAATGCCAAAGTGCACCCCACTGTGCCGAAGTGCACCTTCTTTCCCAAAGACAAAGTGCACCCTCTGTGCCAAAGTGCACCCTCTTTCCCAAGGGCAAAGTGCACCCTCCCTTCCTTCACCTCAACATTCCATATCTGAACCTCCCATCTTGCAATGAAACGGTCGTTTCCTCTGTATTTCTGCAGAGTCCACACAAAAGGTTGTGCACTGAAGATCCTCGGCCGGGTTCACACTGGGTGCGTCACGCGTTGCATCAACCCGGTCGCACCCAATGTGATCCAGGCCCCACCGATGTACATAGTCCTTTCCACACTTGTAAACATGCCAAAAAACTCAACTTGTGTCGGGGATGTTGAAAAAGAAACTCGGGCTTAGTTCACACTGGACGCGTCAGGCTACGCCGCTGCGTCACGTCACGTCGCTGCATCACGTCAGGTTGTAGCGTCACGTCACAAACCTGCGCCACGCACGTCGCTACGTCACGTCACGTCGCTACGTCACGTCACGTCGCTACGTCACGTCACGTCGCTACGTCACGTCACGTCGCTACGTCACGTCACGTCGATACGTCACGTCACGTATCTGCGTATCACATCATGAAGAATGTTGGAAAACATGAATTTTTTTTCTGGTGGATCACAGAGTACATTCAGGCTGTGACAACTTGAGGTGACATGGGAAGATCCATGCGAAATTGAACAATGGGGGTGACAGCCCCTCCTCAAGGGACCTGGCCACACAGCCCGACCCAGGGGACACGGGTGCCCCATGATTTCACTGGAACCTGAAATGGCCTGACACACATCAAGCCTCTGAGTGGCCAAGGTCAACTGATCTAAATGTCTGAATGCAAATGCCCGTGTCTCGTCATTTAGTTCCACTGACTTCAGCTTTGTTTCTTGGACATGGGGCAGATAATTTTTGTGGGGGGGGGGGGCAAGGTGGGTTCCAAGGGTGCCCTGGATCTACGTCTGTTGCAGCGACGGCGCTTGTCGCGTTCAGTGTGAAGCCGACCTGAATCCGGGTATTCTGAGTACGGATACAATGTGAATGGTGTTCCAGCACTGAATGAAAGAACCTGTCTTTTCTACTTCGGTTTTATTTGGTATTTTCTCAACGCCCAGCGACCTGGGAGGCATTGGGCGGAGCCGGACACCCAGGGGTGCGAGTCCAGGGTCCACCAGGGGCGGGTGGAAAGGTCACGAGGAAAGACCAACGCCCATCCGTTGCACAGTAGTAAACCAAAGGGAAAACAGATTAAGGGTTTTCACTTTGGTGACGCGCGCATCAAAAAATTGACGCTCGCGTCAAAACGCTCCAGTGGGCGTCATGTTGAATTTTGACGCACGCGTCAAAAATTCTGACGCCGCCCAACCGCGCGTCACCAACGTGAAAACCCCAATTGGTTCAGTGTTCCAGGACCCTGTGTAGATCTGGCCTACATTCAATTTGCTCTCTGCTTCGCGATTCTGCGTAGGGACCCTGTTGAATTTGCACAAACGCAGAGTTCTGCGTTTCTCTATGACACAGAAACGCAGAACCCTCACTTACTCTCTGCGTTCTGTGGTGACTTCTGTTCTTTTTGTGGCCAAACGGTGAAACGCAGAGCATCGCAGAAGAACGCAGAGCTTTGCCAATCGAATGGACCCCGGGACAATTTTCAGCCCTGGCTGCAGTTTTGTTCGGCCTCGCCTGCAGCATGGTCCATCTGCCCATTGCCTGACAGTTTGACTGGGAAACCGAACTGCAGACCCACAGACACGAGTGAATGCAAACTGAGTTCTTCCGTGGAGCCAGACTACGCGTACAGAGTAGGGAGGTTCAGCAGACCCTGCGTCACGTATGGAACGTGGAAACTGCAGGTTTCCTGCGCCACGTTGCGTGACGCTGCGTCTGCTAAAACTCCCTGCTGCGTACGCAGCTTCAGTTCCACTGTGTATATAGAGCTGTACATTTTGTTTGTACCACTTTTCCTTTGTTTCATCCAATTTTTCTTCCCGTCACAAAAACCACGTTGCAAGAATCTGTTCACTCTTCTCATTTGTACTCATTCTGTGAACGAGCTGAACTTGTCTCTGTGGCCTGGCCCACAGGACGTGCATAAAGTCCCTACTGACTCGTGCAGCGACATCTTGCGGGATCCACCACGTGATACAGGCCCCTCAATACTTCCGGTGCAAGAAGGGCCCTGGTTGCCATGGTGACAGTGTTCGCCCGCGATCGCGTCCCTGTGGTCAGTGAAATAGGGAGATTCAGTGTGGGAAGTGCTCCGGACGCACAACTCCAACTTCTCGGATCATTGCGGATTTCTACACCTACGGATTTTCACAATGTCAAGTCTTGGGCGACGGCAAATCCACGGTCTTTGCTGAATCTCCCAGTTACACTGAAAAATGTCTTCAACATGGCTTCGCTCTGGCTGCGTCATATGACGGGTCCTGATGCACAAGTTGGATGACGTTTAGTCCATTGGCTTATGCAGGGACGCAACACGTGACGCGTCCAGTGTGAGTCCACCGATCCGGTTCTCCCAGGTTCTGTGGTTCACAGTCAGTTTCCCCCATTTTTTCATCATTTCTTCTCTGGTCGCGTTCACCCAGGATGCATCACGCGTTGCGTCCTTGTTCAGGTCACTTGTGACGCAGGGACGCAGCGCGTGACGCGCGGTGTGAACGTGACGTCATCAGCCTGTGAGGGCGTGTTCGCTGTGGACAGGACTCGATACTGAATAAACATGAAACGAACGTACCCAAGTTGTGTTGAATTCTGCGTGTCTGAGGAACATTGGGCGTGTTCGAGTTGAGCCCTCGAAATAGGCGCTGAAAAGTGTCCTTTTTGTTCGGCATTGTTCGTAGCATTGAGGCCTGTGGTGCAGAAAGAAAAACGTGCACCACACGCACACACACGCACACGTGCACACATGAACCGCACATTTCACACACCAAACGCACACCACGGGTATTGCACCAGACACGCACGCACGCACGCACGCACTCACTCACTCACACACTCGCACACATGTATACACACACACGCACACCACTCACACCAGGCACAGGAGCACCTCAAACCCCTTGTCCCTTGACCCCAATCCTTCCTCCCCTTACACACACACACACATACACCACACGCACACACTTCCAGCACAGCGCCCCCGTCCACGTCAACACGGCCCAGAACCACATAAACTTGACGCCATCACATCGGGACCCAGCGTCGGTGCAGTGGAGGGAAAGGCCAGTCGGTGCGACGGGCGACGGGCCCCGCTCCAGATCAGCCCGCGTCACGCTGCGTGCGTCACCCCTGTGCACAACCGGTCCAATCCAGGCACGCCAGTATTTTGGTGATTTGCGCCGGGTACCAGTCAAGTGCGAAGCCCTACAGGCATCGTCCACCAAAAGTTTGTGTACAACAGTTTCTCCATAAAAATGGTATTCAATTGTGTTCTTATTTGGTCTGTAGATTTTTGCTTGGTCAAGGACAAGGTGCCAGGAAGGAATTTGATCAGTGTGCAGTATTTGAAATTGACAATGCTCCAAGTGCTCTTGTTGGAATGGTTGACCACTGCAAATCACGCGAAGCCGGTCGGCCAATTTTCTAGTCAGGGTGACGAGTGACAACAAAGAATACTGCGACTATGGCATGTCAAGACTGATAAGAATGTATGTTGGACGTGGGTGGGGTTGTAAGTGGCGTCCCAAAGTGAATCATTGGGCGTCACGTCGCAAGCGACGACGCGTCGTCTTTTGACCTGATGTCGCAATTCACGCGTCCAATGGGAACGTCAAGCAGTTTTCGCATTGGGTGACGCGCGGTCGTATTCTTGACGTCGGCGTCAAAATTCAACATTGAACCCAACAGTCCCCTCACTGGGGCCCGAACAATGCCCGTTGATTGACAATTAAATACAGAGGTGCCACACGCACTTCCAATATGAGAGCAGAGACGCCTTGCGCGCGCACTCGGCGTGAACGGGGCCTATTTTCCGCGCGCGGTGCCGGGTGTAGATCACTGCGCGGCGCAGTAATGGGGTTCCCGGTGAGTAAACAGGTTCCCGTCCCGCCCCGCCCGGCCCGCAGCTTATTGGGGTCGCAGATGGGTGTCAAGCCATTACGGGCGGGTGGTGGCAGCGCCGTCCTCGCAGTGTGGGGGCTGAGGCTGCAGCGCCGTCCTCGCAGTGTGGGGCTGAGGCTGCAGTGCTGTCCCTGCAGGGTGGGGGCTGAGGCTGCAGTGCCGTCCTCGCAGTGTGGGGCTGAGGCCGCAGTGCTGTCCCTGCAGTGTGGGGCTGAGGCTGCAGTGCTGTCCCTGCAGGGTGGGGCTGAGGCTGCAGCGCCGTCCTCACAGTGTGGGGGCTGAGGCTGCAGTGCTATCCTCACAGTGTAAGGCTGAGGCTGAGGTACTGTCCTTGCAGGGTGGGGCTGAGGCTGCAGTGCTGTCCTTGCAGGGTGGGGCTGAGGCTGCAGTGCTGTCCTTG
>JAAUXT010143970.1_pt1 | contig 10487 bp, 8 predicted proteins | sample 7278171 | NCBI WGS metagenome assembly JAAUXT01 (sample SAMN14350112, study PRJNA611818) | marine sediment metagenome | isolation source: surface marine sediment (1.8m) | place: French Polynesia: Moorea | collected 2018-08 | reverse complement strand
GTGTGAACCTGAACGTCTGGATCCGCCAGAGGTGTGTGTGTGTGTGTGTGTGTGTGTGTGTGTGTGTGTGTGTGTGTGTGTGTGTTGAAGACCATCCAGGTTTGATGTCAAACTTGTGCGTGCGCAGGCGCAGTTATGCTCCCCTGTGATTGGTTGGTTCAACAACCCGCCTGGCCTAGCAAGGGAACTGGCAGAAATTTTGAAGTTCACGAGTCCATTGTGGGCGGGGACATGTGCGTTTGAAGGCGCCCCGACGTGTCTACGTCTGCTACTAGCACTGCAGAAAAGCATCCGTCCCACGTGATTGACGTGGTCGTGGGCGACAACAGGCTGTGTTTCCGCGTGTCTTTCACCAGGGCCGGGGGTGTGAGCGCAAATGATCACCAGGTTTCCGTACAGGAAGCAGACTTGTGTGGTCTTCTTCAGGTCCTACCAACATTGCCTTCTCTGTGTGTGGCAAGATTACTGTGGTGCCCGCGTCCTTCTGAAGAGCTGTTCTGACGTCACGTCACGTATCATTGAATTCCGCTGTGTTTCTTGGCAGCAGAGTTACTTAGAGGTTGTGCTGAGACGCCAACCTGGTGGGTGTGTTCGACAGGTGCGTCGCACTCTGTGTCATCCGGTCACGCCCAGTGGCGTGGAGGGGCCGGGCTGTGTGAAAGAACTCGCCCAAAATGGTGGCATCAGAAACGAAAGAACGAAATATCAGTGGGTGTATTGGATGTCGGCCGTTCACACCCAGTGGTGGGAAGTTGTCAGGTAGGTGAATGGAACACGCCCAAAACTGTGACGTCACAAGAAGGGAATGTCGCTGGGTGTGTTCGATATGCACACCGAACGCACTGCTGGTGGTTCTGGCGTTGAGGGGCCGCGTTGCGTTCGGAACGCACATCGGACGCGCCCAGTGATGAGTTTGACGTCACGACTGGTGAAGAGATGTCAGCGGTTGAGTGAGTTTTCCGCCAGAGCGCCCTTCTGCTGATGGAAAAGAAATGAAGTTCTGCAATGAATTACCGGTGAAGTTTCTTTCTCGACGAAGTTGCAAGAACTGCACCGTCCCAGCAGCACTCTCTGCAACGCTATCCCTGTGGAACGAGGCAGGATGAATGCGTTGTGGAAAACAGATCCAGGTTTTCGACTCAAGGAATTTGTTGGGTGGGGGTCACTTGCTGTGGTGGATCTGACCCCAGCAGGGACGCACACTTTATGTGTCTTGAGTTTAGTTCAGTGCCGCGCCAAGCACATGGTGCGCAACACCCCCGTTTGTCTGGATTCGGTTACCGGTACACTGTGGAATATTCACATGCTTTTCGACGCAGCCCGGATTGTACAGCGACGCAGCGCATGACGTCGCTGTGCGTTGTGGTCTTTGTGCTCCAAATGCCGACCCTCGATCCGCCTGAGCTGTGCGGTATTTCGGACCTCACACCTGCGGAGAGGCGGGTGCAGAAGGTGGGTGGGGCACATCTGTGAAGAGAGATGGGAGTTGGAGCTACAACGCCGTCCTTGCAGCAAAGTTGGAGAGGAGTTGAAGAATGAGATAGAAAACAAAACAGCGCACTGTGAGCGCACCAAATTCGAACTCTTTCCTCGTGTATTCAGGCCCTTGTTCATTGGGACAGTTGTGGACTGATCAGACTTGCCTGCCAAGAGCCAGGCTGCGGAGATGCGCTGGTGGCCCAGCCCCAATGCAGCAAGGACGGAGGTGCTGCAGGGAGGCTGAGTCGCTGATCTTCTGTCGCGCGGAGCTGCGCCCCGCCAGGCCCCATGGTGCAATGAGGGTTGGGCGCTTCTCCCGAGCACCACACTGCAGGGGTGTGGCACCACTGCCCCGCCCCCAAGCCTGGGCCCCATACTGCAAATATTTGGGAAAGTGGGGCGGGGGTTGTGTTGTGGGTACGGGCCTCTGAAGAGTGACTTGCTGGGTGCAACTGTGCCCGGGCCCCGTGCCCACTGGTGGACTCGGGTAGGACGGCGCTGCAGGGACGGCGGTGCTGCCCCCTCGGGCACGCCATCTCTCCTCCCAGCAGCCGCCTCCAGGGGGAAACTGAATAGGTGAGCGGTGGTCGTTTAGCGTTGCGCTGGGAAGGCAACGCTGTCCTCAGTTTGCGTCTGCGGATCAGTCAGTGCTCAGCAAAGCTGGGTTCACCTCAGGGCCGTTGTGCGTTGTGACTGGCTGATGTGTGCATATCATGGCCGAGGTCATGCCTGTTTGGCATGGATGTTTCGGACATTGCTCGTGACAGACATTGAAAAATTTGAGCGACTATCACCCCACCTGTCAGTGAAGAACATCGAAAGTCCGGCTCGCCCCTGAAGGGCATCTGAATATCTATCACCCTGGAGGGCGTAGCATTGTTCTTTGACGCAGGGCGTGAACATCGTGTGCGAAAACGGCTGAAGTTATCGTGTACAGACACGCCGAGAACGGAGACTGAAGCTGGTCGCGCTCTCACCCGTCGAAGTTGATGCGGGGTGGGGAATGTTGCTACAGCTGAGCTGCCTCTTCTCACCTCCATCCGCAAAACCGAGCCTGAAACAAAACGTTTTGTTCCGAGGAGTGTTCGTCTCGAGGGAAAGCTTGTTAGCGAGTTCTCGAGTCCGTTGTTTTCTGTTTGGAAACTGCGTCTACGGGTGAGACCGGAAGTGGACAGGTGAGACCGGAAGTGGACAGGTGAGACAGGAAGTGGACAGGTGAGACCGGAAGTGGACAGGTGAGACAGGAAGTGGACAGGTGAGACAGGAAGGGAATGTCAACAGCGTGCAACTGAGGACTGAGGTCAGAGTGAAATCATTTTGTGAAGTAAGAGTTCACACACACTGCAAAAATGGTTCCTGTGACATCATACGACTTTTTGAGACCTTTGGTCAAGAAAAGAGTTGTATGAGTGAACAGGAACCATTCTTGCAGTGTGTGAACTCACTTCTACCACAACAAGGTCACGTACGAAAGGTTTTGTGATCGTGACGTGATGGAACAGAGAGAGACAACGGACAGAGTGGATTGACGTGGTCAGTACCAAGTCTCGAAGCTCATTTTCCTGTGGCAGTCTCCAAATGCCATGTCTGTGTCTGAGAAGTGTGTGTGTGTGTGTGTGTGTGTGTGTGTGTGTGGGTGGCGGGGTGGCTGGGGGCCCCGCGGAATGTTCCTCGGCGCAAGTCGAGTTTTCATTGGAATGATCAGCGTAGGCCCTGATTGGTGTACTGAACCTCGAGTTGTAATTGGTGACTTCAACGCGACTTCTGATTGGTCTGTTACAGGAGCGAGTTCCTGCGCCTCCCGCACCAGGCGTCCGAGTGTTTCCTCGCCGGAGTGAAGCCCCCTGGTGGTGAGTACCAGCACCACACTGACATCCACACACACGCACAATTACACACACACCACCACCACACAATCTCACTCACACACACAAACATTCACGCACACATACCAAAAGCAAACACAAAATGTGTAATCACCCGCAGACACTCGCACACAGCTGCACACACATACACACACACTCGCACACAACTACACACACGCACGCACGCACTTCCACACACGTGGCTGACAACAGACCGCCGTTTGACACACCTGCCCACCTGGATCCACCCCTGTGCGTCTTTTTGCAACATCAGATTGCTGGCAATTCTCTGTTATCATTGTCCTGATATCCAGTATTTCTTGCCAACACCTTCGACTGTGGACAACACAAAGCACAGGTGCGATGGAACGCTAGCAGTTTTACAACGTGACGGCGGAACAGCACGTGTGAACGTCGCACGTTGTGATCGCTTTACGACTCTCATTGAGCCGTTTCCTCGTGTTTGCCGCTCCGTGGGTCGGCGCGCTTTGAAGGGCGTCGCTTTTGTCTCTGTTTCCTTGTTGTTCGTGTTGTTCGTGTCAAGTGGATCCAACAAGCGAGTGTGAAATTGTGTGCGCTGGGGCCCGCCAAACTGTCGAATTTTCCAACTGAAATTCAACGTGTTTTGGCACAGAACTCTTGTGGATCCAGGATTCGGGAAGGGGCCCACTTCGCTGTCGGTTGGGGGGGGGGTCAAAATCTATCACGCGGGGTCAAAAGGGCTGTGCACACTGCGGTGTTGCACTTTGTTCGTTGGTCGCGGCAAATGGAAACGCACGTATCCAACACTTGTTGTTCTTGTGTCTCAGAGGAAGTGTCTCTCCGTGTGTGTGTGTGTGTGTGTGTGTGTGTGTGTGTGTGTGTGTGTGTGAGGTTGCGAGTGTGTGGTCCTCCAGGCGTTTTCTCTCTAGGTCTTTGAGCAGGAGGAACAACTTGTGATAACGTTGAATTGGATTCACAGAAATTTTGATGATATGTGGTGACCTCAGCCGCCTTCACCCCGTGAACAATGTGACACACCAACCTGGCTCCGAGAGGAGAGTCCCTCCCCCTGGTGGTCGGGGGTCTCTGGTCGTGAATTGCTCTCAAAAGGCCAGTTTCACACTGAAGCGTTGTGTGATTCGTCCCTGTTCAACAGTGCCGCATCGCAAGCGACCACGCAGCGCCCATCGATTTGAGCGGGGACGTGACGCGTCACTGTTGACGTATGCGCACTGACTGGAACGCAACGTTTGACGCATCAAGTGTGACAGAAGCCACATTGGAAAACCAAAGGACTGTATGCCACAGTGTACGGGTCCGTCGGAGACCCGCTTCCTCATTCCTGTCGTCCAGATCTGTGCGCAAATGTATTCTCCACTTATGTAAACGCAGCGCGCATTCCCTTGCACCAGGACGCCACGCGTGACGCATACGCCGTGAACGGGTTTCGATCATTTCAAAAGGATTGCGGCGCAGACTGTATGAGCAGCGAAAGAGCAGTCGGGGTTCAGAGAATCGCCTCACGAGGACGGAACCCTGCGCAGACCAGGTGAACACGTGGGAGGGAGCCAGCGCCGTCCTGGCAGCAAGGAGTGGAGCCAGCGTTGTCCTTGCAGTGTGAATGAGACGCAGCCAGCGCCGTCCTTGCAGTTTGGACGGAAACCACCTCCGTCCTGGAAGTATGGACCGGAGCCAGCGCCGTCCTGGCAGTGCAGGCAGGACGCAGAAACATACTGGCAGCTGCCTGCTCGGTGCTTGCCATTCTGTAAGGACGGCGTTGCAACCCTGATGTGAACCTTGATGCAAGGATGGTAATGCAGTTCAGACACGATTAAAGTTGCAGAGACGGCACCAGATTCCCCACCATTGTCAGCAAGGCTGCGAGGACGGCGCTGCAGCCTCGGCGTGCGGAGGGTGGGAACCCCGCAGAGAGTAACAGAATACGAGAGTCGTGTTTACACTATGCCGCGGTACACACAGGCAAATTAAACTTCGATGCACAACCAAATTGGATTTAACCAATTTTGGAAGAGCTACAAAAAAGTTCCGTTGCTGCCTTCTGAGACCCATTGACCAATTTTGAGAAAAGCTGTAGTTGCTGCCTTCTCTTTGCGACGCGAAGCAGTGCGACCAGGTAACGTCCTTTTGCAGCACGATTGAGGAACAATCGCAAAGTTGAATTGAAGCGAAAACTTTGAGTCAACAGGCAACAAAATTTGTTCCAATTGGGTGAGTATTTTTGACCAACGGACAAATGGCGCCACACGGAGACCCCGGAATTACGAGTATGGTGGACAAAACAGAAGGTCGGATCAGGTGGTGTGTTGCTCCAGAATCTTGCACCCTTTCATGGCAAAATTCTCTGCTGGATTCAAAGGTTGGAAAAGTTGTGTGTTCGTGTTTCAACAAAGCGGCTCCAGGTGTCACTGTGTTGAACTGGTTCGAATTCGAGCAGCGCGGTTGCACAGGTCCCATTGTGGCTGCACCTGCACCACCAAGACCGCCAACCTCCAGGCCCCAAGACCCAGGCCCCAGCTCTGCCCTCAGACCTCCTTTCGCCTGGTTCACAAACCTCACTCCCTGCCCCCCCCCCCCCACGCGCCCCCTTCCCCCTCCAGCCCCGGACCCAATTTCCATCCCACAGCCTCTTTCCCCAAGTCTCCTCCCCCTCCCCGTCCAACTCCCAACTCCCTGTCCCTGGTCTCGCCCACGCAGCCGTCTCCCTACCCCTCCCTTGTCCCTTCCTCTGCCCATCTCCCTTCACACCTGGATCCGCTGTCGAAATTTTCCCATTAAGATTCTGCTCACGCTCTCGGCGCTGTCTCTGATTGAAAACTGTTGTGATGAGGGATTTGTTCACAGTGTTTGACAGGGGGAGGACAGCGCGGGACTAAAGACTCTCAAAAGTTCAGGAAAAAGTCGCCTATTTGTCAAGGTTCGGGCCACATTCACAGTGAACGCACATTTTGAGTTGCTTTCATCGAGAAGTTCTCATGAAACAGCAAGAACAGAAGTCAAAATGTGTGTGCAGCTCCTGATGTTCTGTGCGGCAACGCAAGGCCTGACGTGTCGTGTCATTTGAACCCAGTCTCCGCTGGCCCTGCGTCACTGAGCCTGCGTAGCGTCCAAAAATCCGACGCGTGATGCGTCTTGTGTGAGATCAGCCTCGTCCCTTTGAAGGGTCTGTTCTCACCGGTGCCATGAAGTGGCCAGACCTCAGAAACCAGGAGACCCCGGGTCTGGCCATTTCCAGTCGGGTTGAAATGGCCAGAGCCCAGGTCACATCTCCGAGTACAATCAGTCAAGGCTCCGAGTGACCGGTACCAAATGATAGCAACCTGACTGGAAATGGCCAGACCCCGGGTCTTGAAGATGCCGGGTCTCCTCATTTCTTTCCACCGGCCTCTACCAAGTGAGTCAGAGATGCAGCGCTTGTTGGGGACGGGACGCCTGACGCTTGCAAAAAATGAGTCTCAGCGGAGCGGTGCTGAACCTGCCCTGCGCCCACGGAGACGCGACGCCTGAAGGGGTTTCACATGAGGGCGGTCAGTGTCAGAAATGCTGCCAACGTCGTCTTTGATGTCAACGTCAAGTTTGACATGAGACCCAATGGAGGTCAGCCCCGTGACGTCAAAATTTTGACGCCGCGTCGCCTGTGTGATAACCCCATGACGCGTCCAGTGCGAGCCCAACCTTGTCCCTGAGTCTTTCTCACCAGTCCCCCTGCCAAGTGAGTCTGACCTGACGCGGCGCACGTTGGGGACACATCCGGTGTGAACCAAGTCTCAGGTGGCTCTGTGTCGTTTGGCTGACCCAGCGCCCACGGAGACGCAATACCTGTGACGCAACCCACTCGAACGCGGCCCAATCCCCATGTTGAGTGTAGCGGTTTTCACATTGGTGACGCGCGGTCATATTTTTGACATCGCGCGGTCATATTTTTGATATCGGTGTCAAAATTTAACATTCAACCCATTGGTGGCATTTTTGACGTCAGCCCAGAAAACGACCATGCGTCACCCAATGTGAAAACCCCTTATCTTCTCACCTGTCGACTGAGTGGTTTTGAACCGTCATTGGTAACGCGATGCGTACGGCGCATCCCATGTGAACCCATCTTTGCCACAGTGTGCGGAAATCTCACGAATGAAGTGTGTGATGTGATGAAAGGGCCAATTCTGCGGGTTTCCACAGTCAGCGGCGGGTTGAATGGAGATCAGAGCGTCCCGCGGGGCGCTGACGTGAAGGGGCTGGCGGGGCATTGGTAATCCCCCCGGGGTGTGCAGCCTGTGATGTGGCGGGGCTGCCTGGTGAACTGTGGATCCCTAATGCCGCAGCGTCATGGGGTGTCACACAGGAGAATGTGGCGGGGCGGCCTGGTGAACTGTAGATCCCGAACACCACAGCGTGACATCGGGGACAAGGTGTCAACCAAGGTGACACGGCCTGATGTGGCCCAAGATAAGCGGCCAACGGTGAATGTGCCAAATATTTCCCCACTGCCTTGTTCACACGCAGACATGTCTGACGCACACACTCATTTGAGGGGTGATGATTGTGTGTGTGCTTTTGTGTGTGTGTGTTTGTGTGTGTCTTCCTTTGGTGGTCGCGCGAACTTCTGTCCCTTCTGTGAAGGATCCGCCCTGCTCGCGCGTCTCCAATCTCCATGATGCTCAGTGATGACTCAGAAACGTCTGCTGCTTCGACTTTTCTTGACTCAGAAGACAATGTGAAATATCAGAAAGCATCCACTTTTCTTCCTTTTTCCCCTGAGTCAGAAACTGTTGCCATGTCTCGCTCTGTTGTTCTCTCGCGCTGCTTCTCTGTTTGACCAGCGCATCTGCGTCTCATCTCAATACGGCGCAGATGCCGCAGCATCATCATATCATCATCGCAAATCCATCCGTACAGCCGGGTCCGGACAACCCGACTGGTGATTTGTCAGGTCTGGTCAGCATGGTGCCCATCACCTGGTTCACCCGACCGGTGACCAGAGTGTGCTCACAACCCGGCATCTGATCGCAGTTTGGTCCGCTGAACCTGACCTCAGATCTCGTGACCGCGGTCGCGTCGGGTCAGCTTGAATCCCTGCCTGTGGTTGCAGGGAGGTCTGCCCAACCTGAAATCCCACCTCATGATCACATTTGAGTCTGGCCAACCCAACTGCCCACGTAACGATCACTGGAAAAGTCTAATGAACGTGACATCCAACCGTTTGAGCACAGGCAGGTCCGGTCGACACACATCCCCATCATGATCACAAGCTGGGGCTGGTCAGCAGCTGTATGTGTGTGCGGACAGCGCTTGTCACTAGGTGTCGACAGCTGTGCGTGTTTGCATTGGCACCGACGGCGGAACAACAAAGCTGTTTCTCAGGGCTGTATTCATACTGAACTCAGCTTCGTGTTCGCACTGTACTCAGCCAGCTCTGGCTCCGGGGATTTTATGAGGCTGAGTTACACCAAAAGTGACTGCGTCCTCACTTGTGGATACGACTGAATGTGCCCTGCGCGGATTCAGGGATACGGGCAGGGACGCAACGCAAGGACGCGTCCAACGTCAAACAGAAGACAAACACATTTTTTTTGCACGTTCAGTGACGCAACGCGCACGTAGTTGCGCAGGAACACATTGCGTATCACAACACCAGCTGGAGCTGAGGACAGCCTGCGTGCAGAGAGAGGGATTGTGCAACCGGGAGAGATTGTCGTATATCGTCCTGTATTCCGGTTGTTCACATCGAGACGTACGAGTCAGCGCACTTCGATTCTCTTTTCGCACATCTTGCTCTCCAGACATTTCAGCCACAGGTTTGTGCGCGTGCGTGTGATTGTGGGAGACTGTTGATAGGAACTGCGTTTGTGTGTGCGTGCGCGCGCGCGTTCGCTCGTGAGTACTTGTGAATGTGTGTAAGAGTGAGTATGCGTAGATGTGAATGCACATGTATGTGGGTACGTGGGCTGTGCCTGTATTTGTGTGTTGAGGCGGTGTTGTGTTGTGGGTGGCACGGGCAGAATAGAACCTGACCCTTAACCTGAGGATCTTGAGTGAGCGATAATACCTCAGCGTGACGCAGTGTTCTTCTCTCTCCCGCAGACGCGACGACGTGGAGCGACGCGGCGAGCGACGCGTTCGAGACGCTGAGTCACGCGGCGCGATGGCGCGTCCTCATGGCGCGCACCGCCACCTACCGTCAGACTGAGCGGGGACCCGTCCCCTGCGTGGAACTCGTCGACACCAACGGAGAGAAGGTGAGTGGGCGATAATGAAGAACGTGATACACGTGGAAGGTTACGTATCGACAAACAGCGACGCGTGCGTTTGGGCAACAACTGATATCGTGGAGTCTTGTGGCATGAGGACAAATGACTTGGCGACCGTGGAATAGTGCAGGCTTGTACATGTAGTGAGCTGGTCTAGACACGTTATGCCCAGAGAAGTTTCAGGTCAGTACGACCTTGCGTGCGGGTCTTGCAAACACATGAGGATCTTGCGAACACGTGAGCGATGTTTGACAACGTGTTCCTTCAACGCACGCTGACCTTGGCTGACCTGTTATCTTTGGTGTTTGCTGCTCCTGACACCAGTGATCGCTTGAAAAGGTGCACGCAGCGGGTCAATGTACACACGTCAGAAAGAAATGTGACCCGACGAGTTGATACGCTCTACATTTCTCTGTTTGCAGGACGTGAACGTGGCCGAGGAGCTGGTGCGGCGCGGCCTGGCCGAGTGGGAGGAGCGCACGCCGCCGGGGTCCCCGGGGAAGCCCGGCACCTCCGCCGCGGGGGGATCCCCGTCCCCCCGGGCGTCCCCCGCACGCGGCCCCGGGGCTTCCCCGTCCTCCTCCCCCAAGGTAGAAACCTCCTAACTACCAGAGTGTCTGAGCTGTAACAAGTGAGTTCCAGCATGCTGCTGCAATTTTATTCTCTTAGTTTAAAGTACAGAATTAAAGAATTGAAGTTCCTGGTGTGGTCACTGGTACCCTGTTCCTTCAATTGAATAATTTACTCAGTCCAAAAAAATTGTAAACTTTTACTGAAAAATAGCTCAATACGAGGCAAGAAATTTAAGTACCCGATTGGGCGGCATTTCTGGTGGTTCAGGTGTGAATTTTTTCAAATCCTAAGGGAATAACAAAGAGTAGGACACAATCTTCCTTCC
>JAAUXT010042767.1_pt1 | contig 10487 bp, 8 predicted proteins | sample 7278171 | NCBI WGS metagenome assembly JAAUXT01 (sample SAMN14350112, study PRJNA611818) | marine sediment metagenome | isolation source: surface marine sediment (1.8m) | place: French Polynesia: Moorea | collected 2018-08 | reverse complement strand
TTTTGCGGGCGATATCCAGCCTCAGTAATTTAGATCTTGATCGATGGCGTATTGGATGTAGATGCACACACACACACACACACACAGCCAGGGGATCTGTCGCTCTCACGTACACTCCCTCGAACACACAGACACACACACGCACACACACACACACACACACACAGGGGCAGGGGACCTGTCCCTATCACTTGCACTCCCTCGAACACACACACACACACACACACATTCACACACACACACACACACACACACACACACACACACACACCTGTTGTGTAGCTATTGTCGTCAGCAGTGGACGGCAGTGCGGTGCAGTGGGACCGTGTTCAGTTCGGTGTTGATCCGGGTCGATCGTTTTGAACGTGACGCCCAACGTTGGAGTGAGCAAACGGTGACGCAACGCGTGCCACATCCAGTGTGAACCCAGTCTCAAGGCCTCGGATCCTACAAACCGTGCGCAGACCCACTGTATGCGAGCCAAGTCTGACGCGATGCGTTTTGCCTCGGGTCGGAGTCACACTGGATGCGTCACGCCTCTTGTGCAAGTTGACGCGCGAAGCGCCGAGTGAAGGGGTTTTCACATTGGCTGACGCGCGGTCGTTTTTTGCACTGACGTCAGAAAATACACTGTTGGGTTCAATGTTAAATTTTGAGGCCTTGACGTCAAGAAAACCACTGCGCATCAAGTGGTTTTTTCATATTGGGTGACGCGCAGTCATTTTCTGGGCTGATGTAAAAAAAACTCCACCATTGACTTCAGTGCTAAATTTTGACGCTGACGTCAAAAAGACGACCGCGCGTCACCGATGTGAAAACCACTTCACCCAAGGTGAAAACTGCCTGATCCACACAGGGTCACGTGACGGGGGAGGGGCCCGTGACATTTGGCCGTCTCACGTGACTTGCGGTGCTTCTCACTCGACTGGTTCTCAACACGAGACCCTTTGTGTCCTCACGCCTCGTACGAGCAAACTTCCCTCGTATAAATCACGCGTTTCCGCATAAGAGAAGCGCGCCGTGTGTGTTGATGTCATGTGCCATGTGAGGCTGAGATAAGATCGTGTGTGAGAGAAAGGGAAGTTTTGCTCCAACAGAATCGGAGGTTTGTGTGGAGATAGGCATTGGACCTCAGGGGTCCGTTTTCAAAACTGTCTCGGACGGCAGACCTGGTGGACCAAGCGTTTCTTCGTTCAAATTTGCGCCGCTAAGTTGGATCTCTGGGTACAGTGACGTCCATTTGTGTGGTTCACTCACTTTGCGTGCAAAAAGGACCGAGTCAGGACCAGCGGGTCAGTCATTGCTCCCAGTGCCCTCTGGTGCAGCAGGACCATGAGGTCGTCAGAATGAAAAAGGGCAAAGCGGAGTTGCGTTGCAGGTGAGAGGATCCAATTGGCTGAGGTGTGATCAATCATTAGGGAGTTTTAGCAACAAGCTCCGTAGCCGCAAAACATACAAGTAGCACGTAGCTTTCACATGCAACCCCCCTTTCTTGGAAGAGTCCACAGAAAAATTCACTCTGTTATCAAAATCTAACCAGTTGAGTTTATGACCCCTTTAACACTTTGTACTTTGTTTCTGACTCAAAAATTATTTCAAAATTGATTGTGCACTCTTCCAGAACAGGGGAGTTGCCTCTGAAGGCTGTGTTCTACGTGTACGTGTTACGCCTACGGAGCACTTTGCTAAAACAGCCTATTTGATGGGGTTTCACACAGGCGCTGCCAGCGTCAAAAAAGTTGACGTCAAAGTTTGGACGTCGACGTCAAATTGAATTGTGGAGACGAGCACAACATTCATACTGACCAACGGCATTCATTTAATTGTGGAGGGCGTCAAAAATTGTACAATCCGTTCCTGACGTCAAACCCCACGACGTCAAAATTTTGACGTCGCGTCGCCTGTGTAAAAACCCCCTTTACAGGACGTATCTATCCCGTGTGCTGCGCTGCCCTCCTCCTCGAGTTATCGGGTGAGGGCGTTTTCACATTGGTGACGCGCCGTCGTCTTTTTGACGTCGGCGTCAAAACGTAACATTGAACTCAGTGGTGCAATTTTTGACGTCAGCTCAGAAAACGACCAACGCGTCACCCAATGTGAAAACCCCTCAAGGTGCGTGAGGCTGTTCATCACGCATACGGCGAGCCGTGGGTCTCATCTCCATGTTATTACCATACCTGCTGCACCGGGGCTGATACATACGGCGAGGAGGGACACAGAGTTCAGCCCACCGCCACACATCGGGTCTACAGGTGCTGATTGTGGACTGGATATTCCAGAAAAATAACAAAACAAACGCAGTTTCTGATCATGTTGTGGTTGAAGGGATGTGGTGTGGACGTCTATGGGATTCAAATGGTTGTTTTCTGTAGAGAATCGTACGGATTGTCGTGTACGTACACCTGGAGCTCAGTGCAAGAGGCAAGTTGAGGAACTGGTGAATCTCAGGGAAGTAGGGAAGTCTACGGGATCAGTTTCAGAAAGTGACGTTGTTCCTGGTCGTGTCTGATATGAGGAAGTGAAGGAAATTTCCGTCAAATTTGTCAAGAGTCTGAGGTTTGGATTTCGTGCGTGCGTGCGTGTGTGTGCGTGTTGCTGTCTGTATCTTGCCAGTCACATGTTGTAGTTTTCATTCTGTCTATTATGTCATTTTTGGCTTTGTAAGTTTGTATTTTGATTGGTTGTTTATCGCTACGTGTTGTGTTTCGTGAAGAATAAGGGTCAAGGTCAATTTCATCGTGTTTTGTGACGCGTACCCGTTACAACTCCGTTCACGCCGCGCGCGTGCGCGTGTCCGTGTCCGCGGCTGCGTGTGAAGCACGTCGCGTACCGGAAGTTGCGGACAAGCGCGCACGTGTCGACGCGTGGACGGAGTGACCTTGACGTCGACGTGACCTTGACGTGGGTCGGACGTGAGCGCGACGTTCGGCGTTCGTGGTGTTGCTCGCGACGTTGCGTCGACGTCAAAATGAACGCCGTTGAATGTTGTGCTCGTCTCACTGTTGTTATTATTTTTTCTCTTTTCTGGGAAATTCAGGCATGTGGGTGGAGGCGGCGTGAAATCCGACATGAGAACGTAGGAAGTTCCAACACGACGAGCTGAGGCGCACAAACACTCACACATGCAAGCTCAATCTGAAAGAATGACAGAATGGCGTCTGATGCTGTGACGTCACACCCGCTGGAAATGACGTCATCACCGGAAGTGGATGACGTGACGGTGTCGCCGCCAGAGGGCGTGGTGGAGCGGCTGGGCGACGTGCTCGGAGCGGCGTATATCCGGAACCAGGACGACATCCGGGCGGAGCTCGAGGCGGTGCGGGCGGAGGGGGAGAGGCGGGTCCAGGGCGGAGAGAGGCAGGTCCAGGGCGGGGAGGGGCAGGAATCCTGTGCCATGGCTCCAAACTGTGACGTTCCCCACTCTCCCGCAGTCAGCACGGAAAACTTTCAAGGCTCAAGCTGCCCTGATCAAATATCTGACCCTTCTGGGCCAAATCTAGACTCTGAAACTCTGGGGGTGGTGATGAAGGAAAGCAAGGAAAGCGAGAGTACCTTGTGGGCCTCGACCCACAGTCAAGTGAGCATCAACTGTGATCGCCTCAGCGTTCAGTTCGTTCCCGGGGACCTGAGTCCAGAAGAGATGATGACGTCAGACTCGCGCGCGGCTGCCGACTACCAAAGTCCCGGAGTCTTCAGCGCCAATCAGACAGGAACCGGAAGTGAGTGGAGCGCGGACGCCACCAGACGGCGCCACCCGAGCGTGGACGACGACACGGTTGTCATAGAGACGCGAGACGTGGTCAAGACGCACCTGGAGAACTTCAGTAAGTGGCGACGTCTTTATCTGAGGCCGGTTCACACAGGATGCGTCGTGCGTTGAGTACAGAAAACCAACGACGCAGCGGCCTTTTGATTCACACATGGAAGCAACGCGTGACGCATCCATTGTGAACCCGGCCTGACTATGAGGAACCTCGAAGCCGCAGGGTGAGTAGATTTGGGTATCACCCTCTTGATGTCGCTTTTCATGTTCAGGGTGTGCACGGGTCACGTGAAGGGGCGCGGTGGCTGTTGGTTTGTTGCATGTTTCTGGAGCGTCGGTCAGTGCGTGTCAGCGTTCTAGTTGAGTGTTTGGGTGCGTTCCTTTTGAGGGGATCTGAGTTGCAGGACAGGACTGTCAGGTTTGCGTACGATCCAGGGTTGAACAACCGGACAGTTTAAGCAAGCGCGAAACGCAAACGTAAAAAAAAAAGTTGCGTTTGCGTTTCCGTTTGCGTTCACGTCTACGTAGCCCTTTGCTCAAACTGCCTACTCACCAGGTGGCGCCCCCTCTCCATTGGATTTTCTCGTGTTTTCGCGAAGAGTTGTTGTGATGAAGCTGTGAGCGAAGCACTGGTCTGTGAAGCACCAGGCATCATCACGCGATGAACTCCCGTTTGCGATGGCGTCGCGGATCTGTAACGATGTCGCCGCCTCCAGGAGCCGAAGAACCGGGCAGCCGTCTGAACATGATGGTTGCATCTTGTCGACTCCCGGTTTGATGAGGCACTTTCTGGAAAAACAATTGACCCGTTGTCGTCTTATGATGTCTGATTTCTCAGCCAAGTCACAGCAGAGATGGGTCTCGGGCCTCTCCGCCCCCCCTCACTTTTGTTCCGCCTTTCGATAAGAGCCAGATCCAGGTCTACGACCACGAATTTTTTGCTGCATCGCAATTTGCCTCGAGCTGGAGGAATTGAGGAAGACCAGTGGAAAATTCGTGGACAGGCCTTGTGGATCTGGAGTGGATTTTCCTTGACCCACCCCTAGATCCACCCGTGCAATCCAATCTGTAATTCAGATATTGATGACGTGAGCAGAGAACCAATGGTGTCGCTGCCATTCTGCGGCTGACGTCTTGGCATCTCCCCACACTGCGCAGTGTTGACCCGCGGTGCGACGTCCAACAATGACCGGCATGTCGCAATCTGCGCGGCACAGCTGGGTCCGTCCGCGCATGCGCCACGTTCACGCGGGAAGCGTCACGCTTAGGAAACAGGTGCTGCGTCACTGAACACACGGATACAACCAGGGGCCACCTCCCCAGTGCAGTGGTGACGTCGACGTCGCGATCCAGTCATGACGTCGACGTCGCAGTTGGACGCAGGATGGGAAAAGAGCGTGCGCGTGGCGTGGTGCACAGACGCACAGCGCAGGGCTTGGGTTCGAATTCTGCGTTTGGTGGTGGTGCAAATATGGACATGCTGTCATAAGACAGGTCAACAAATCTGGGTCAGTGTTGTCATTTGAGGTGTGTCACCAGGGTGTTTTGGCGTGCTTGACTTCAGAATTCAGATCCCCCCCAGACGCCTCGCGTTCGTCCCACTGTAGCAGCGTGAGCGTGCGATGGCGGCACAATCTCTGGCGGTCAAATCCCGTAAGAAAGCGCTTGTGTGACGGAGCCCTGTCGCGTCAAGGTCGCGTCAAAATTTCGACGTTCACGCGTCGCGTGGGCGGTGCGATGTTGGAACGTTTGCAGCGTTCAAACGTAGTGCTTCTCTTGAGCGTCTCTCCTGAGTCCACCTCCGCGCATGCGTTTACGCGGCCCCACCCCTGCGCGTCCCGCGGCCCCAGCTGGCGCGCGCGCGCGCGCGCGTGACCTGACCGGGTCCCGCGCGCAGCTGGAGAGGCCGCTCATTGCGCGTCATTAGCCGCGATGCGCGCGCGCAGCGAGACGCGGTGCGGAGAGATCAAGAGATGCGCGCGCGCAGGGGAGACGCGACGCGGGGAGTGCGCAGAGGTCACGAGACATGCACCCAGTGTGGTTCTGAGCGCAAGACTGAGAAGTTTGGTTTGAAGAGCTCGTGACTTCTTACTGGGGGTGGAAGAGAGAGTCAGGCTGCTTCGAGGCTGAGTGACTTCCGCCGAGTTGACGTGGTGTTTCCTGGTGACGTCACGCGAAGGCGGCTGTATTGTCCAGTTGGGCCTTGAGACCTGTGTGACTGGACAACGAGAGGCTGCCTGCCGTCCGAGATTGTCCGCGTGGAAGGTGCGGCATGCGCTGCGTTGTTGGGCAAGGCCATGGATACTGCGTCGTCGCCTGCGACACAGCACCCATCAACTCCCAACACACACGCAATGCACGACTGAAAGGGGTTTTCACGTTTTCTGACGTCGACGGCAACCTTTCTTGGCGACGTCAAAGAATAGTCTGGACTGTTTTTTGACACCCACCAATTGGGCATCAGGGTTTTTTGTTGACGTTGACGTCAAAATTCTGCTGTTGACGTCAAAGTTTTGACGTCAACGGCACCACTGTGAAAACGGCTTTATCCCGCAGACAACTTCCGTTTGGGGATCAGTGGAAAGATCCAGAGATCTGGGCTGGTTCAGTGCCTTGTAGGTCAAGGCGTTGTGACCCCTGTTGACCTGACAGCGTTCTGAAGATGTCCTGTCCCAATGTTGACCGTGTTGCACCGTCGTTACCTGATGGTCGCAGCGCGGGCCCTTTGAAGTGCGGACGTGTCCACTGATCTTCCCCCAGGTGTGTGCTGCCCCCGGGGCCCGACCTGTCACTGCGCGAGCGTGTGTGTTGGTATGTGTCACTGCGCGCGCGTGTGTGTTGGTATGTGTCACTGCGCGCGCGTGTGTTGGTATGTGTCACTGCGCGCGCGTGTGTGTTGGTATGTGTCACTGCGCGCGCGCGTGTTGATAAGTATCACTGCGCGCGCGTGTGTTGATATGTATCACTGCGCGCGCGTGTGTTGGTATGTGTCACTGCGCGCGCGTGTGTTGATATGTATCACTGCGCGCGCGTGTGTTGGTATGCGCGCAGACTGACGCGCGGGCGGTGCGCGAAGTGGAGAACTGCCAGAGTCCATTCGTGTGACGTGGACGACGCTTCAACAGACGCTGCGTCAATTTGACGTGAGCGTCCGCGAAAAACGTCGAGCGTTACGCGTGACGCGTGCGAGACAAGGCTGTCTGAACAAATCTGGTGAGCCTGTCTCCCGTGAAACTGCAAAAGAATCTGAGCAGATTGTTCAGGTTCTTCGCTTGAAAAGTGATGAGAGAGTGCGTAGTGGCAGTGACAACATAAGTGGTTTTCACATTGGTTTTCACATTGGTTTTCACATTGGTGAAGCGCAATCGTTTTTTTTTTACACTGGCGTCAAAATTTGACCTGGAACCCAATGGTCAAAAATTTGACGTCAGCCCAAAAAATGACCGCGCGTCACCCAATGCGAAAACAACTTTCCCGTGGTCAGGGCCATGCCGTTTGGGTGCTTTGGTTCATATTTCCTTGCACACAGGAAGGCGGCAGAATGTCTGAAAATCTTCACATGTCAGCCATTTCACTGTGGCAAGGGAATCGCGTTTCGAAGAAGCAAGCATCAAAGTCAGAGCACGGCGCAGACAATTTCAAACTTGACCTTTCTGAGAGAGACTTGAGACCCGGTTGGAATTGAAACACCGGTCTGATTCACGCTGGATGCGTCACGCGTTGTGCGTCACCACAAGGTACAGCGCGCACTGCACTGCCAGGGACACGCAGCGCTGAAACGCATGCAACGCGTGACGCATCCAGGGTGAACCCGGCCTCATGACGCAGGGATGCAACGCGTGACGCATCCAGTGTGCCCCGGGCCCACCGTGTCTAATGAGGTGATGCGCAGTGCGCGAGTAATGGTCTTTCCCATCGCTCCCCCGAAGGAAAATGTGCCCCGCCGCCGCCGTCGCCGCCAGCGCGCGTCTCACGATGTCACTTCACGTCGCGTCGCCAGGTGCGACACACGGCGCTACAGACCACGAGGCATTGTTTACAAACACGACACGGACACCTTTGTTTGTTTATCTTGACATGTGCTGGAAAAATGGGTTTGAAAAATGGAAGTTTAACTGGCGTGAGGAGTCGGGCTGTGCAAGTTGTGAATGGACCAAAGTGATTTTTGGAGGAATGTGGACAGACGGACGGACATGCGCGTGCGCGTTTCCAACAGCGCTTGCTGCCAGGCAACGGACTGAGTGTTGGCAGAAGCTCTTGTTGTCGCCTTTGTGGAGGAACATGTAGTCTGCGAGGCATGCCATTCACTCAGCCTGAATGTAACGTTTTCTTGTTCTGTGAATGAAATTTAGAAGAAGCAAACACACTGAGGCAGCAGTGTACTCGACTCGCGCGGTTCCCCTCGCTGTGTCGAGTCTCACATGTTTCGCAGCACGGCTGCTTCTGGCAGATCGGAGCGAGGAGAATTGGGATCATCGTCTTGATTAATTCGTAGCTGCTTCAGCACGGAATCTGAGGGAGCAGTGAGTGTGATGGTGACGTTCAGGGAGCACGTGCTGCTGGTACGGTGAAGGCAATTATGACGTCAGAGGAGACGCGGTCACGTGTACGTTCTGACGTCACGAGGACCTCCTGACGTTACGTGTACCTCCTGACGCAGTGACTTTACAATCAAGTTTGGTGGAATTAGATCCAGATCTTACAGACCTGATGGAAAATGAGTTTTGACTTCTGGCCTTGCTTGAAGAGGCTGTGAACGCTGCGGTGTGTTGCTAAGGCGACCGCACTGTCCCAGTGCAATGGCCTCTGAGCAAACAGCGCTCGAGATGCGTCTGTGAAACAACACGTCCGTCCGCGACACAAGTGGGATCGTTCGGCATTTCGTGCCAACACAGCGACGCTCGTGCATCATGCGACGCGACGACAATTGACCCGAGGAGGCGTACTCAGAAAACCATCACTCTGAGAAGCGGGGGTTTATGTATCAATTACTGCGTTGTCATCACGACCCTTTGAAGCGCTGGTGGTGGAGGCCGCACGCGACACGCGTACGTCAAATTGAGAGCGTGCGCCTTTGTTCGGGTCAGAACTGTTCACGTGCGCGCTACGGACGGGTCTGCGGGCCGGACAGGGAAACGGAGTTGGATGAACATCAAGCATCTGACAGTGTGTGAGGTGTGAGCTCCTGGGATAGGACTGTGCGAGGAGGAAGCGTCAGCGTCAGGAGCAGGGTTGCATCAACGTTGACGTTGCGTCCTAGAAAGTGCGTAAACGTCAGGAACGTCGGCACATCGTCTGTGGACTCGTGCAGTCAGGACACGCTCGATGCATGACGTGTGGGCCAGGATTAAGATACGCTCGTATAACTGAAGTGTGCATCGTCTTGGTTCTGTGACGTCGACGTGACGTAACGTTGACGTGAAGCCGACGTGACGTGAGGTCAACGTGAATACGACGTAACGTTGACGTTACATTGATGTGAACACGACGCGAGTTGACGTGACGTGAATCCGGCGTGAACACGACGTGACGTGACGTTGACGTGAGGCCGACGTGACGTCGCGCGGTGGGTTGACGTCTTCAGGATGTGGGATCTGCCGATCCCGGGATTCAGCGGGATCCACCACGTGCTGAGCCTCTTCAGAGGTAACGTGACGTGTACGAGTATCCATGATACTGAACAAAGAACGCCACGTACACGTTGCCACGTTCACAACAGTGCACGTGCAACGGCACACGCACACACTCACAAAGTGTGTGTGCGTGCGTATGTGTGCGTGTGTGCACTTTCAGTAGCAGCTGGTACTTGGCATTCGCTGGATGGGTCTCAGTGTGTGTGTGTGTGTGTGTGTGTGTGTGTGTGTGTGTGTGTCAATGTGTGCCCCACCTTCTTGACGTTTATCAGCTTGTCTTTCAGGAGGCTGACGGTGTGCGTGTGTGTGCGTGTGTGTGGAGAAGCGTTTCAATTGCTCAATTGCCCTTTTCCCCCAAAATCTCTCAGCTTTGGAGAAACTCCCGAGTTTCCCTTTTGTAGATTGAGCGTTGAGCTTCTTTCCCTTTGTTCTCTGAGCGGAGGAATTTCAGCCGCCCCCATCAGGACGACACTTGAGAGGCGACGGCCCATAACTCACCGCGCGACGTTTAAATTGAATGGAGCTTTACGCGGTTAATTTCCATTTGGTTGACTCAGCCCAGATGCGCTGTGTGCAGATGGTGGGGCTGGTGTTTCAGTGTGTGAAACACGTGCGACTGCGACTTGAAACTGGAGGCTGTGCTTTGTTCAGTCCTGTTCCAAAGTGGGTGCAAGAATGGCTGTATGTTCGTCGTGTTTGTCAGAAACGCGATGAACGTTGGAATATGTGCACATGTGTGTGTGTGTGTGTGTGTGTGTGTGTGTGTGTGTGTGTGTGTGTGTGCAGGTGTGGTGCTGATTCACCAGGAGATCTGCGGTTTTCACGTTTCAAGTCAGTTATTGAATCACAGTCACCCCCGTGTGGGGATGGTCTCAGTCGCGCGGTCTCAGCGCCCTCACCCCGTTGATTAAGGCTGGAGGGCAGTGCGCGCATATTGAGACGCGTTAATCTCGGACGGGCGGTTCGTGCGCTGCGCAGCTGGGGCCCCGAACCCCGTCACTTCCGTACAGGGATGGGGTGGGGGTGAGTTTGGGGGGCAGATAGGGTGGGGGAGGGGAGGGGTGAGGGAGGGTGCAGGTGGGTGGGGATTG
>JAAUXT010140771.1_pt1 | contig 10488 bp, 7 predicted proteins | sample 7278171 | NCBI WGS metagenome assembly JAAUXT01 (sample SAMN14350112, study PRJNA611818) | marine sediment metagenome | isolation source: surface marine sediment (1.8m) | place: French Polynesia: Moorea | collected 2018-08 | reverse complement strand
CTAAATGAGTTCCCAAATTGTGAATGTTGAGTGAAAAAGTAAGAATTTTTGACAAAACAAAGTGAGCGAAATCAGAGTGAGCAAAATCAGAGTGAGCGAAATCAGAGTGAGCAAAATCAGAGGGAGCGAAATCAGAGGGAGCAAAATTAGAGGGAGCAAAATCAGAGTGAGCGAAGTCAGAGTGAGCGAAATCAGAGTGAGCGAAATCAGAATTTCCTCAAATCACCGTGAGCTCCATGGAGCTATTTTTTTGCATGGTTCTCATTGTCTTCTTCAAGGGTCAAACACCAGTCAAGGCTGAAGTGTCTCCATCTAGAAAATCCCCACCTCTGACTTTCTTGAGTGCACAGAGGAGGTGGAGCAAGGACTTTGCGTTTCAGAGAAGGGCTGGGGCAGCCTACGTTATTGCAAAGGTAACAGTTTCAAAAAACAAACAAATGTCATATCTCTGTAAAATAGCAAACAAAAAACAAATTTGAATCGTTCTGTTTCAGCAATGCTGAATTGGGAAATAATCTTCGTGGTAATCTTCGTGGTTTGTCTTGTTCCTGGTTGCACACCTTGCTGTTGTGCCTGGTTCAACTGGGAAAGGTACTCTTCACAAACAAAAAGCTTTCATTATGAAAATGTGAGGTACAATCTGCTTGCAAAAACAATTTCATGAAGAAGAAACAACAATTCTTTCATTGGCAGGAGTGACAATAAAAGACGAAGAACTGCATACACTTCAGCCGACACACCACCACAAGCCAATAGTGGACACACCCAGCAAAATAATAACTCTTCTTCACTGCTGCCCAATGCATCACAAAACAACCAGCGTCCCGGTACCGTGCATCAACCTGACGAAAACCAGCCTCTTGGGGCTGCAGAGGATCATCCTACTTGTGACTCCAGTGGGACAAATCTGACTGGACCCCAAGTTCTCCCTGACTCAAACAGGATCCCTGAGGTGGACCAAGTGCCCTGTGCCCCTCCACCCTGTTCCTCCACAGGACTGCATTAACACCAGGAGGGAACCAGAGGACATGTTGTGGCTCATCCTGTTCCTGGCCAGGTGCCTCCCCCATACTGTTCAACAGAATCCTTGACAAACTGTCACTCCCCACCTCCCTACCCACAGGTGTATCTGCCTGGACCCAGTGCCACACCCCTGTACAGTCTGGCAGAGTTTCCTGACAGACTGGATACAGAACCTCCTCCTTATTCATTTCAGGCTCCTCTGGGACTGAGTGACCCTGTCACAGGCTCCCCTAATCAGTGGATGTGTATATCAATTGTATAAAGACATCTGAAAATGGTTCAATAGGTCTCCAAAGTGAATCATACTGGATTAATAGGCCAAAAAAAGTGAAAATTTTTTATCGATGTAGAGTGAAATTTTTGTGAGTGACTGCTTGGCAAAGTCATTGTGACTAACTTGGTGGTATTCATTTGTGCATTGCTGGCATATAATTTTTCCAAAATCATAAAAAGTGTATTTCTGACTTGTCCCTATTGCCACTTTCATGCCGAATCTGCTCAAGAAAATGTTCCAGAATTCATTCTAACTTCTACCCATAAGGCATTTCTACCCACAATACATCCACTGCATTCCGACGTCATGAAAACATTCGGGCGCCAATTTCTAATCACCATCACGCCTTTTGGCGTATATTTTTGTTGTAACAGAGTTGTTTTGTCAACACCTGCACAAAATTTAGAAACAAATTTCACCATCTTTGAGCCCGGCTCAGCCAACAAAGGGCACAAAAACATAAGAATGAACAGCTTTGAGCAAGGCTTTTATTTTGGAATTTGGTGAGTCTTGAATTGGTGCCTACAAAACTGATAAAAGTTAATTAAGAACCACAGATAAACTTGCAGGAAGAAGAGATAAATTTTCTCAGGGCTGGGATTAGCATACTCATCTAACCGGCTCTGTTTTGGTTTTGTTTTCTCAGTCTTTTACTGTTACCCCTTTTTTGAATAATTTAATTTTGCTGACAGACATGCCAATGAGAACAAGTGGAATTTCAACAGAGTTTACAGGGGCGATTGTCACTGATGTCCAAATCAACATGGCAAATGGATATGTGGCAACAAATGTGGAAATGACATAAACAAAACTGCTTGTAACCCAGCAGCACAGACCAAAAATGGGGAAACTTACCAACTGAACCAAAGGAGATGTGATGGATGTCTGCTTTGATTTTATTGTTCTCATTTCTCTCTCATGTGAAGATATTTTGAGAAGGAGTTTGATATGAACAAGTGTTAAGAATATTGTTGATGCAACTTGGAAGATGCTTGTTGTCCAGATAGTTATTTGAATCATAATAGCACAATAGCTGGGATCCACAAATGGGGAACAGAGGGAACTGGGCAAAGAATTATTGTCACCAAAATACCAACTCAGGAAAGTGACAAAAGAAGAGTACACAATGCCAGCCAGAACAATAGCAAGTGCAATTTTTGAGACAAATGGTGTTCTTTTGAACTTTGTATCCATTGGGTACAAAACAATCATCAACCTTGAAATGGCAAAAAAGCAGACACTGGCAGAGTTGAAGAATAAGTTACACAATTCAAAAAAGAAATGAATAAAGCAAGCTGGTCCTGATTTCCAAGACTCTTCCTTGATGACAAATTCATTCTGAAATGTTAGATCTGCTGTCCACAAAATCAGTAAAGGAACAGCATTGCTCCAATGAGCCAAATTTATCAAAAACACAGTGATCCCATACACATTATATGTGCTTCCCTCTTTTTGCATGAGCTTTTGACAAAAAACTGAGCATAGATTCAACATTGTGATAAGAACTGAGTATATCTGAAATATTACCCTCAAAGTTTCTGTTGGTATTAGGTTGAGACACTAAGAATTTATATACCCAAAAGACAACACATTGCACAGAGAATTCTCTGGTAAAATACAACAAATGATGTGATTCTGTGTTTGTGTGATTTCAATTTTGACATATTTGAAGGCATTGTGATCAAAATCAGATGTAAAATCCATTGTCATCAAGAGAATTCTGACTTCTAATTGGTTTGAAAATATGTTCCCTGACACATAACAAAGACTGACATTTCTCAGATCAAGAACATGAAGCTTTAATTCATATGCAAAAATACCTGTAGCAATGTGGATGATGGGATTGTTCTTCAAACTCACCACTTTGAGAAGAGTATACTGAACAAAGCACCCTCTGCTGAGAAATGTTATGTTGTTTTTTGTAAAGTCTAAGTACATTAGGTTTGGAATGTGTTTGACTGGGCTACAACTTTCTGTGATGTGGGTACTCACCAGGACCAGGATGTGAATGTTTGTGCTGTACATCATAAATTCAGAATGTTGTGCATCTATCTTTCCATTCTTGCAGGTAACTGCATAAAATGGAACAAAGTGTTTCAAAATGTTTGAATATATGGTGACATTCAAGCAACTGACAGCAAACAACAAACACTGGCACATTTCAGGACAGATGTCATCCTTTAAAAGACACAAAAGTTCATCATCATTTTCAGGGCAGTCACTTGAACCATCACATGTGCTCAAAATGTGAATACACCTCTTTGAATTCCTACATTGAAAGAGGTTGAAACAAACTCTGTTTGGAGAGCAACCAGCTGGCTTTGACTCATCATAGCCAAAAGGACAATCCCACTTGGAATCGCAAACAAATGCCCATGGGATGCAGTAGTATCCTGGACATTTGAAAGAAAAGTTGCATTCAAAATCTCTACAATTTTCCATATGTTCACCATCCTCACATGGCACAAGCCTATTGTTTGCCAGCTTGAACAAACAAATTTCAGAAACAGCAAAACAGGAATTGGAGCAGAAATTGCAAGGCAATTTTTCTTTGCTGTGACAACCAGAACCATATGTGTTGAGAATTTTTTGCTGGACAGTGAATGAATTTGGTGGCATAGCTTTCTTGCCCTCAATGTGGGTATTCCTTCTCTGAATATAAAAGAAATGACAATGCCCACTTGCAGTTTGGTATAGCAGGGATGAACATCTTGGTGTAGGTGTAACATTTTCTTGCAGAGAAGAAAGAGTTGGTTTGCAAATGTCCAAATTTTCATCAAGTGGTTCTCCTTGAGTGCAATCATTTGTTCCATCACACACAAGTGTGGCACTTATTGTTACATTGAAATTGCACCAAAACAAAAACATTTTTGGTCTTTCATTTTTCTTTGTACTGTAAAGTATTGTTGCAACAACAGTGGCAGATGGAGGAAGAAAAATAATCTGGAACCTGTGAACATTTAAATATCTGTTGTACCTTGTGAAGTGAGAACCATTGTACAAAATTGGAAAATATGTGCTCACTGCAGTGAAGATAGTGGAAAACTCTCTTACATCCCTTGCAATTCTTCTTTTGTCAAGCAAATCATGGAATTCCTTTTGAGTGGTGCAATTTGCCCAGTATAAAGTAAAGCAGGAGCCATTTTTCTTCAGGTCCTTTTCCTTGCAAGCATATGTGAGATAATTGGTGCAGTTGTGAAACATATCATCTTCTTTTGTGCAGAAAATATCATGCAAGAGTGGTTGTGAACAATTTTCAAACATCAGTTGGGGATGTGATAAAATGTGTAAATGGAGAAGAGCACATGACTGATGTCTGAGTTTTCCCTGAGTACCCTTGCTCTTGATTTGTAACAGTTGTGATTTCAAACATGAAACAAAATTTTGACCTAGAGTGTCTAGAAATTTGTGCTGGAAACAATAACAATATTGTTTGGTATTTTCCATGTTGTCCTTGCATGTCAGTTGATTTTGTAGAAAGGCTGTTGCTCCCCTGTTGCTCCAGACCTAAATAAGGACCCATGGTGTTTATTTTGTCTACTGTTCAAAACAAATTTTAATTGAAGTGCAAAAACAAAACCAGTTCTGTGTGAAGGTGATTTGGAGAAGTTTTGTTTCTGTTTGCCTGAAAAGGTGTGATCTGTCATGATATATTTGGATCAGCAAGTAGCTGTTGCATGAACACTCACCTTTAGGACATTTTTTGACATTGTGCGAATGAATACAGCTTCCACTGGTGGAATGAATGGAGACATCTTTATCAATGATGTGAATTCATTGAAGTCATCTCGACTTCTAAAAATAGGCAACTGTGCTCCCAGAGATTTACATATTTCAGAAGCCTCTACCCAGGATTTCAACTCTATTTTGTCCATTTGTACAGAAAGCTTTTTCCTTTCAAGCATGAAATTTTTCAAATGGTGTTTTTTGCTGAAGAAAAAAATATTTCCCCTCAGGTACAGGTAATGCTTAGTGTTATTCAAGATGGAGAAACACAAGCAGTAACATATGTGTTGTTTATGCATGGCCTGCTGGCACTTTTTGGGAAAAGCAGCAAATGATTTGGGGTCAGATTTTTGACTGTTTTGCAGCCAATATAAGTTCAGGTTGTTTGAAATGTTTGATCTGACAGAAAAGAAATAAAGAATTCCCTGGAGAGAGAGAACATGGCTTGAAAAAGAAGCAGTGAATGGAATTCCAATTTTGTGATCTGCTTCAATACTGATGAGATCTGGTGCCTCTTTGGGGTGTCTGCCATACCACCTTTGCCTCCTGTGATATACCTTTCTGAAATAGGAATTTTCAAATTCTATTGCTTTGGGTCCCAGAACAGTGAGAGAACCAGACAAATGGATGGTGGTATCACTTGGAATAGGTTCTTCTAGTGCAATTTCCAAAGCCAAAATTTGATTTGGAAGAGATTGAGATTTCAAAACAGCTGGTATTGTTTCTTTGTACATATGGGGCTTGCGACTTTCATGAATGCAAAATGTATCAAACTCTGAACAATGATTGGAGGGAAATATGCTTGTTGAGTCATTTTTGAGTGAAATTGTAATGTCTAGCCAGCTTCCTGTTGAATAGATTGACCATCTGGTGCCTATGTAAGGGGTGAGGTCATGTGTTGGAGTATTTGTACTGGTAGAGTATTCAAAACTTGTCTCAGCTTTGTACCCCCTCACACAATACTTTGGAGTTGGTCTGAACTCATAATAAAAGACACATGATTTGTCTGCCTGAGGCTTCTTCAAGGTGCATCCTTGTCTTGTTTCAGGGGGATCTGTGTGACTTGTTTCCTTGTAGCAATGCCCAATGACATTTCCATAAATTGACATCTGATCCCTGGACAGAAGACCCAGATGTGCAAGCCCTGCAAAAGTACATTTGGATTCTGAACACAAATGAAACAGGAGGGATCTTTGAGTTTAATAGTGTTGAGCACAATGCTTTCAAACAATCATTTTCCAGGAACAATGATTTGTAGATTTGTCACTTTTGTTCCTCAGTTAGAACAACCATGAGTTTCAAGTTTGAACCTATGTAGTCATTAGATCATGGGAAACTGGAATGGGAATTGTGACAAGGACAAAACTCACTGTTCTTGTTCCATCTTGGGGGTCCATAGATTTGATTGATATTCAACATAGGTGGGTGAAAATATGTTGAGAAATGGCCTTTCATGTGAAAGTCAATGCACTGCCCAGCAGACAATATGTCTTTTGCCTTCACAGAATAGTAGCATCTAGCAAATTTACTGATATACTTGTACAGTGTTTCTTTTGATATGTAGTTTGGTGTTACTTGCACAACAACACATCCACCATGTTCCACTTTGAATGCCTCATGTCCCTCATAGGTGGGATCAAACAAACGTTGATATGGTATTTTCGTGGACATATGGAGACAAGGATTTGCTTTGAAGATTTGACAGGGTGTAACTGACAGAGATAAAGAAATATTTATGTGAGCATAATGAGGATAGGAATACAACACCAGAAACATTTCAGATGACTCTGAGTACACATCTCTCTGTGTAACAGATTTTCTTTTCCATTGACAAATGGTTTTCAATTCCTTGTCAGGTTTTCCCAGATATGAATCATGAATGGACATGCCACCACAGCTACAATGGGTGCTGATCTCACCTTCATAATAGAGAGAATTCAATGTCAAATTCAGGTGTCCCCCTGATGAGGAGACAAATTTTGTCAGGTGGATGTTGTGGTTATGACACCAATGTTTATGTTTGAAATAAGTGAGCAATAAACTGGAATTTGGATGAATATCAACTTGTCTAACATTGAGAAGGTCTGAGATATATTGAAGTGTCAAATGTGCAAATTTATGTTTCAAGCAAGATGGCACATTGTATATGAAAAGGTGAACAAAGCATTGGAAAGTGGATGTGTAATAAACAAGCCTTTCGTTTTTCTTTGTTGGCTTTATTTTGTGGGATAACGTTCCAGGACCATCAAACACCACAATCTGTTGTGGTGTAGTTCTTTGAAACTGAAGCCTTAGTCTCTGCAACTTGGAGGTTGAGAAATACAGCACAACCAAGCAATCCCTATTCATTTGAAACAGTTGGTATTTTTCAGGTGTAAACTTGAACTTAGGACTTGTCACAACAGTGTGCATTCTGTTTGCATCAACAACACAGAAGGATAAATTGGTAAAATGGGATCAAGATTGGACTTTCCTCTCCATGATCACCACACTTTCTTTGCTGACAAATGTAAACAATGAATGAATGCCACAATACAACTGGCCACAATTTTTCTTTGGACTGCAACTCCTGCATTTAGACTGGAAGTCCTTGTGTTGACATTGCCTCACAAACACATACCTCAATGTACATCTTTTCTCAGGCATTTGCAGAGCAAAAAATGTGACATTTAATTGTAGCAGTGTGTCCAAGCTGACACCAAGCCTATTCTTAAACACTAGATAAAAACTTGAAGTACTTTCAGACACAAGATTTTTTGTGGGAGAAGATATCCCACAGATACTTTCCCAAGGCTTGAATATGCCCTCACATGTGTCCCTTTGGTGAATTTGTTCAATATGTTTCAGGTGTGAGTAATTATTGATGTTTCTTCCAGGGTCAAACATTTTCTGAGGAATATGGACAATTATACCTCTTGATTTCTGCAGAAGTTTTTGAGAGAACAACAAAAGTGTTCCAGTCAAGATTTTTTTCACAACTACCTTGATCTTTGTTTTGCTTTTGGAGAAACTGTTACAATGGTGAGAATTGCAGCAACATATTTTTATGTTTTGACAAAGAAAAGCCTGGACATAGCTCATCCAATTCTTTGGTGAAACCTCAAAAATATGTTGTTTCAGAATATGAAAGGGAAACCTGAAATTTATAGCTTTTATTTTTTCCACAAAAGAACAAGATATCATAATTAGAGGAATCCAAACTGCAACTTTTTTCATAATTTTAAAAGAACCAGCTTTTGTTCTTTTTTCAAAAAAAAAGTAACTTCCTGTTGTCACAAATTAGTTCAAACTGCAGCACTAGTTGACTACAGAAGACACTGATGAATTCATTTCACATAAAATACTTAAGAAGACCAAAGGAACTTCAAAGCTGGGTTAGGTCCCAGGCCAATTGGAGTGTAGTATTTTGGCCTCAGTTGAATGTAGCATCCCGTTGCCACTTTATTCTTTCACCAAACTGCAGAGTTATGGTGCATTATTTTGAAAGTGTCATTTTGTTTCTACAGCACCTCAGAGTTCTGGAGATGACTCTTAAGTTGCAATACTGTTGTGCATCGCTCAGGTACAGTCCACATTCAAAGCGTGAAGGGAAGCAAAATAGTGTCATCCATTTTCAGCAGGCAGGTGGACCCACATGTGGTGCTTATGTTACCTGATTTGCTCCTCACAGAAATGAGGACTGCTCATTGTATCATCTAATCGACCTGTAACATCAACTGATCTGATCTTCATATCAACTGATCTGTTCCTCAGATGAACTGATCTGTTCCTTATGTCAACTGTTCTGCTCCTCATGTCAAGTGATCTGCTGCTCATATCAACTTATCTGCTCCTCATATCAGCTGATCTGTTCCTCATATCAACTGATCTATTCCTCATATCAACTGATCTGTTCCTCATGTCAACTGATCTGCTTCTCATATCAACTGATTTGTTCCTCATATCAATGGAAAACTTATCTGCTACTCATATGATCTGTTCTGCTATGCACATCAACTGACCTGGTCAGCACATCATCTGTTCCAGATATCAACTGATCTGTTTCTCTTATCAACTGATGTCCTCCTCATATCAACTGATCTGCTGCTTGTATTTTGAAGTACACCTCTTTATTTTCTGAACTGCTCCTCATATTAACTTATCTGTTCCTCATACTGTATCAACTGATCTGTTCCTCATGTCAACTGATCTGTTCCAGATCTGCCACTCATACCAACTGATCTATTCCTGATATGAACTGATCAGTTCCTCATATCAACTGCTTTGTGCCTTGTATCAACTGATCTGCTGATCAACTGATCCTCTCTTCTTCTCAATTGATGTGTTCCTCATCACCTTTTGCTACATAATGTGAAATGTTTCAGTTTCAAGCCAAATGTCAGTTTCACTTGCTTTCAATACTTACAGTGTTTGCAGTTGTGCTGTCTCTCTTGTAATTTGAGTTCCTGTTTGATCCAGTAAGATCATATATGCCAGTGACTGATCCCAGTTTGGATTTTTGATTGGAACTGTCCAGATCCAGAAGAATTGGACAAGGGCACAAGATGATTTAGGGCAGCTGGGTGACCCCTCATATCCACCTGTTCCAGAATTGTGACCCACATTTTACTGCTTGTAGATGAAACACATGGCAAAGAAATGGCAGTTGCACTGAACAGTGTGTATTATTGACTGGGTAGTTCAGCCATCTGCCATCAAAAATGGTTGTCCTGAGCAAAGAAATGGTGGCACGATGTCCATGTTTTTGTCACCTATTTCTTTGGTACAGAAATGCCCTGTTGGTCTGGACTAGGGCCCAGAGGAAAATGCACAAACAAGTACAAATTGCTGGGGTCACAAGTATTGCTCTAGTCATACAGCAGCAAACTCTGAACCAAATTCTGCTTGATTTTTCTTCTCACAATTGTTCCCTGCTTGCTCAAGTCCATTCCTGGTTGCCAAGCAACATTAAGCAGGGAGCCAATCAGCCAGCAGATCAGTTTGCATTTCTATACCACAAAAGGAGGCATTAAAACTGCACAGGTCTTCCCACAGCTGCTCCAAAATACATCTGACACCTGCTGTGTGTGTGTGTTGTTTGGTGAGCTGATTTTATTGTGGGACAAAGCACAAATGTACGCGGTAAGAGCCATTGAAAGAGTTCCCGCTGGTTCCTGCCATTTTCCGTGTTCTACCAATCCATCGCAGTCGGTTGTGAGCTTTCCTTGCGTCCAAAAACGAGAACGTATAAGAACGAACCACGCCACAAACGTGTTGGCACTAGCACACTGGCTGTGGCCGAGACGTTTCTCGGCCCGCGAACAGAAGGCTTCAGTGGTCCGCCCTGTCCATAAGGAATGTTGGTCACAGGGCCCTGAGCTTCTGATGCATGCCCATCATCCCTTTCGTGTTCTCTGGACGGCCCCAAGGTTTGCGAGCTAGCATGGAATAAAAAGATAACATGCCTCAGGTAAGGAGTTGATCTG
>JAAUXT010140503.1_pt1 | contig 10488 bp, 9 predicted proteins | sample 7278171 | NCBI WGS metagenome assembly JAAUXT01 (sample SAMN14350112, study PRJNA611818) | marine sediment metagenome | isolation source: surface marine sediment (1.8m) | place: French Polynesia: Moorea | collected 2018-08 | reverse complement strand
TTACTTTGTAGAAAAAAGATCGCACACACTTGTCATTTGAGAAGCGCATTTCGCCCAAAAGTCTTGTCTGGTCGCTCAAATCAACAGTTTTCATGGTTCACTCTCGACCATGCTCTCAATCGCCTTGCTATTTCGATCATTGTCTCGATTGACCCATGAAAACCGTCTCTTTTTCGCAACCAGACTGGCACAGTTGTGCGAAATGCGCTTCTCAAACTCGAAGAGTGTGCGATCCCTGTCTGAGCCTCTGTTTTCTGATTGACCTTCGTCACCGATTCGAACAACACTCTTGTGTTCACAGAACAATCCAAAGATGTCTCGGCGATTCTGACACCTCATGAGGCTCGCAAAAGGAACAGCCACTGATACCTGCAGAGGATCCCCGTTTTCACGCAGAACGGTTTTGCGCAGGAGATAATCCGCTTTCTTCAGAAGTGAAAAAAACGTTGTCGTAGTAATTCAGAGCAGATGATGCTGCCAGACTCTCGCAGCTTTAGCAAAATGTCAGCGAGGGACGCGGCGATCAAGACGATGGCGACTTTCTGCAAACACGTGCGTCCTTTTTCGACGTGCCCAAAGTGCCAGATCAGTGACACAGATGCAATTTGATCACTTGCCTTTGGCTCTTGGAGCAAATTCAGAGCTCTTTAGCTTTCTGAGGCAACAATCTGGCAATTGGGGCACCGCACGGAATGCAAAAAGAGCAGCTGCTAAAACTCGCCGATCTCTGCTGGTGCAGCAACGCAAACACAAAGACCAAAACATCAAACGCTTCAACAACAAAGGAGTCATCCAATTATGCTTTCAGACTGAAATGTCACGGTGAAATGTTTTGCTTGATCTGTATTCTGCGAAAGGTACAAACAAGAAACACTGGTTGGGAGAAGAAGAGACGAAACTACATGTAATTCCAGGAGATTTGGGGTTTTAAGGCCATGAACAATTGACATCATGCGAGAAGCAAGGTTGTTCGTCCAAGGAAAACTGCGACTTGCAACGCAAAGGTCTGTTCGTGCCTCGGAGAAAGGTCATGAGCAACCGCACGACCAGAAAACGATGCAGTTGTTTTTCGCTTGCAATTGAGAAGACACAAAAAGCGGAAGTTTTACCAATCGAGCATTTTGAGAGAAAATTGTTTCATTGCGTGACTTCCGTTCTCAGTTTTTGTGCTTCTGGAAAAACTTTCAATTGTATAAAATGTACATGATATCAAGTAGCGTACACGGAACATTCAAACAAACAAGCGTGTTTTATGGCAATCTGACTGTCCCATTATGTGGAGGGAATTGGGCAAAAACAGCGTTATCTCTCGAAGCAAATGCGACTCCGGCTCATGAACAAGGGAACAACCTGAACTGGATTGCTCTCTCCGAGCTGAAGTTTGTCTCACCCGAAAAGACAAAAGTGAGTCAGACCAAGATGCAGACGACCCTTCTCGTTACCCGCTCTCTGCGCCCTGGTTCACCCACAGGATCTCTTGAGTTCACGGTTCAAGGTACACAATCGACGACCACTGACCAGCACCACTCCCCAGGTTGCCATGAGGAATTCTTTTGTCCTGCTCTGCAGAGGTCTTCCTGGATGCATGGCGGACACGCACTTAAATGGAGCACAAATCTCACACGCAGGTGTGATTCTCTATCATGAGAAAAAGCCAAACCCCTCACCAATCTGAATGGCGCTTGTACCTGCATGGTTCTCGTGTCCACTGCTGCAAGCCCCAGACTCTGTTCTGTCCCGCGTTCGATTAGCATTGAAAAACCACAAGATCTGAACTCAAACAGACTGGTCCACTCAGGTGTGGATCCTGTATGGAGGACTTTACGTACTTTCGCGCGTGGCAAAAAATTCTGAAGGCAACTGAAGGAGGGGCGGGCGGGGTCGTGCTCCTCTTCGGTTCGCTCCTGCGGCCGTGTCCTCTGAAAGAAAACACCGTTTCGTTTTCTTTGTGTCCAGAGAAACGTGTACAAAATGACCCTGAATCTCCTCTGTGTGCCCTTTGTGTTGTCGCGAAAAATACAAAAGACGGCAGGGCTTTTGCGAAGATGAGAAAGGTCTGAAAAGTGTGCTGAGAAAGCAGTGTCTACAGTATTTGTGTCAGTTGTAAATTAATGCCTGCAGAAAAAGTTCGTGCCATTCAGGGCGCAGGTTGATGAATCCAATAAGAACTTTGGCACGAACAATCTCCAGGATAATTAGATCTTTCTTTTCAGATGAATTTCTGCAGAACTTCCTTCAATATGTCGCCGTGACCTCATCAAGCCAAACCCGGTTGGGCGTGGCTGTGGGGCAGAGCTCTTCTGTTTTCCTGACCCTGATGTCTGTCTGTGTTGTGTGATTTTGTCTTGAGTCCCAAAGATTTGTACCCCTGACGGCTTCTGATCCAGGTGGAGACTGCGACAGCAAGGAGACGTGAGAGAGGGGCTCGATCACCAGACACAACAAAGATACGACTCCAGCCAGTTCAGAGATTGCCAATTGTGGTGAATTGAGACATTCCCGAGGACATCAGCTGGTAATTCACCTCGACACGTCACTCCGATCACGTTCTCCGGCTGCCGATTGGTTGTCTGCGAATCACATTTCAATTTCGAGGCTGCAGTGCTGTGGGCATGGAATCCCACAAAGTCAGTCACAAAGACATCATCAGGGAGCTGTTTGCATTCACGATTCGGTTCGTCTGATCGAATCTGTGGGATAAAAGGTTATTGGGGTTTGGGTGCAGATAAGGAAGGCATGTACGATCTGCCACCTGTGGCTCAGGCTTGTATGAGCTGCCACCTGAGACTCCGTGACTCTGACAATGCTTTTCACGGCGAGTCAACAAAGCTTCTTCTCACTTGTTGGCGAGTTCAGCAACCAATGCTTTTCATTCCTTGCGAAGCCCCAATTGCCGCCAGCGACAAAAACCAAATTGCAAGCGTGGCCTGCCTCAAGCAGTTTGTCATCAAGTCTGAGCTGCATTTTGGCTGGTGCCACCAACCACCAATCTGGCACGTACGAGCAGACAGGACCGGACGGATCGGCAAAGACTCGCCTTTGTTTCTCACATCTGGAACCTGAGCACCATGCAGTCTGAGACTCAGTGGGCGAAGCCTTCACCAGATGTTGCCAATCGTGAAATCGTCACCATGAAGTCAAGCACACTTTCGTCACAGTTTGAAACACCTCCGGCCACTCGTACTGCGGGTCAAGACCCAATGGAAATGAAACACTTGTTTTGCGGGAGCCTATGTCTAGTTGTCATTTTTCTGCCAGGAGAATCGTGCTCCCACTGACGCAGAACTTCAACGTTGCTGTTGCGCTGTCCACAAAGGGCAGACAATGAGATTGATTTCAGACATGTATGTTCCACTTCCAGAAAGATGGATCAAAGAGGAGGCGTGAATTCTGGTTTCACGCACGCACACGCACACGCACGCACACTCACGCGCCCATACACCCAGCTATGTGCTGTTTCCAAGTTTTGTGGGACTCCTGTCAAATTGTGTTTTCCTCCAAGAGCTGTGAGAAGACACTTCCTGTTTGTTGGTCTGGCCGGAACGCGATCGCAGCAGCTCAGATTACGCGACTTGACGGAGTCCATTCACTGCGCTCAAGATATGCAGACTGAGTGAGCAATGGAAAGACCGTGTTCAATTGTCCAAGCGTTCTTCCTGTCAGACTGAAGACCAGACCGGTCGCTCACTGGTCAGTCCCATTTTCTGCCCCAACCGGAAATATCGTGTTCGTGAAGCGGCGTATCCCAAGGGAGAGGTTTTCTCACAACCCACGCACCACGCGATGTCCCGTCTCCACTGTAAAGAGTCTCAGCCCGAACGATAAAAAATGTGGCACCATTGATTTCCACACAAAGGCATGGGAAGTCCTTGGCGTCGGGTGTCGAACGAGACTGCAGGACAAGCGCGCACGGGTTGAAGCAACAAAAAACAATCAAATCCTCGACAACTTCTGGGTGTAAGACAAGAATCACGGGTCAGACCAACGTCCGAGATTCGTACATTGTTGTTGAGTCAACCAGATTACAGATGCCTTCCCCGTTCACGTTGTTGTGCGACGCCCAGAAAAAACGCCTTGACGCCCAATTGTAAGACGACGGGGAGTGTGTCAACACTGTGAGTCCATTCAGTGACCTGACATCCCCTCGACATGCTTGGAACTCAAGACATTTCCGTGCCCCGAGGAAAACTTCAGACGTGCTTCAGGAGACGCACTCAGATCTGTAGCTCTGATCCGTGAGCGGCTTTGTCAAGAACACAGAAAGTTTTCCCGAGGAAGTTTCCACCCAGGGTCTACGGTACAGACCTCTTCTGTCAGTCACTCTCTTCCAGTCCACATGAACAAAGGACACAACTCAATGTCTGCATTGCACACACACTTAGCACACACACACACACACACACACACACACACACACACTTAGCACACACTCACACACAAAACTCAATTCACCAGTGCACAGGCGCAACGATCCACCTTTTGGGTTGAGACGATCATGGAGTACTCGCTTTGCACACGCAAAACGCGTTCCGGCATTATTTCTGAGTTGATCCTCCGAACTGGACGATCGGCACTGAGACCGAGGCACATGGTTCGCCCTCTGTCCCTGCACCCCTTTGTCACAACCAATGTCCTTTCAACCACTCAGCATGCGATTGAAAGTGTCATTCTAAAATGATGCATGAGAAGAGGATGGGGTTGTGTGAAAATCCCAAGTATAATTGAAGCATCGTTCTCTTTTGCCTTTCTTGACAAGTGCATCACTTTGCAATCCTGGCGTGCGGAGTTCTGAAAGTTGAAACGGTTCAGGCTTGGAAAAACATTGGGGAAAGGAAGACTGACGACGCAATTTGAAGGCATATTTTTCTCGTGCCACATTTCGTTGCCAAACAGAGTCTCACCCAAGTGCACGCAGATCAACAGGATGTACAAACTCAGAAATAAACGCGTCCCCATTTGCATTTGAAACGATGTGGAGAGGCATTGACGGCTCACCCCCCCTGATCCTGTGAGAGCAAAATTCCATAGAATTCCGAAAGAATTGAAAGAAGCCGACACTTTAGTTGTGTTCTGCAGTGTCGAGAAAGCTTTTTACGCTTGGGCCCAAATGCACCTGCTCAGACTTCCGTTTCTCATAGATCTGCTCCGACATCCAAGAAGTTTCTGTTCTTCTGTTGAACAGTCTGAGAAAAGAGACAACTTGACGTTTGCTGCTTGACAGCCATTGAATTATTCACAGACCTGCCGCCGCATGCAGGTGTTTCAATGCTAATTCTCCCAAGTGACCTGCAAAGGTGAAGCAACCGCGAGAGAGAAAGTGTTTTCGTCCAAAAGTACGAAATCAGAAGTTAGCCACAGACGTCGGTCAAAAAGAAAATGAAACGGAAAAAAATGGGAATTTGATCTCAAGCAATCACGTTTTTTGCACACACGTCAATTTCCCAACAAATTGTCCACAAAAATGTAAAAAAAGGAAATAGAAACACGAAAAATAAGTTCAAGTTTCAGTTGGACAGCAAGTGAAAAACTAACAAAGAGAAAATCAAGCGGATCAAATTCTCGAGATGTTCAAATAGTTTTGTCATCACGAACACTGCAAAACTCCACCCTGGCGAACAAACGTTTTGTTTCTGAACGAGAAACGGGTGGCAAAAACACTCAGTTCAAGGAGAAAGAAAGTATGCAAAGTTTTGAGATGACAATTTGTAGATTTACCTGAAAAACACACAACACAACAGTTTGGTCCACAGACAAGTTTTCAGCTTTTTTGTCAGCATTTCAGTCACGTCATGGTGACAAAGTTGCAGAGGCGGATGAAATGAATTGCTGAATCTTGTCATGGCAAGAGAATCAAATGAAAATTTTGAAAGTTACTTTCACAAACTGAACCTGAAGGTGTCAAGACTACATGTACGAGGTTTGTATGGTTAAATTTGCGCGTGGGCGTTTTTCTGTCAATTTTCTCATATTTCTTTCATTTTTTTTTGGATTGTCCCATATGTAGGGGAAATGTCGGTCTGCATGTGCACTGAGTGCATTTGCTTTGCGCTCCCCTTGATGCCCCCAAATCAATAGTTGAACTTTTGCATTTCCTCCAGTCAGCCAGATGGTTTGCGTCGGCCAGTGCAGACATGACAAAGGCGAAGGAAAATCAGCGAAATGACATTGAATTTTGTGTCAGATCTGGGATGTCTCGTGCAGAATGCATCACTCGGATTCAGCAGTTGCACCAAAGACAATCTCTCAGTGTTTCATCAATCCGGAGATGGTACTCCAAGTTCCAGAATAGATGCACCAGAATCCAGGACAACCCAAGATCCGGTCGGCCTGTGCGTTGCACACCAGCCAAAATCCAACAAGTTCAGCAGCTGCTCAACCAGGACGGACACAGAACTGTGAGACAAATCTCAGCAAATGTTGGTTTGTCTCTGCAATTGACCCACAGACTTCTGCGCAAGGATTTGCAAGTGAAGAAGAAATGCTTGCAATGGATCCCCCACTTGCTGACTCCGGCTCAAAAACTGCGCAGAATTGCATGTTCCAGGGCTTCTTTGACCATGATCTCTCATTGAGGACCAGTGGATCATGTCATCTGTGGAGATGAAGCCTGGTTTTGGACTTGGGATCCCAAAGACAGAACTGGCAACAAGGTGTGGCTCACTGCAGGGCAGGCGCATCTGGTCGTCCCCAGGATTGAACAAAGCATGCCCAAAGTGATGCTCGTGTGTTTCTTCGACCAATTTGGAATGGTTTACCAGGAATTTGTTCCAAATGGAGTAGGCATCGGTGGAGCTGTCTACTTGGGAATAATCCAGAGGCTGATCCAGGCAGTGCAACGCAGAAGACCCCAGATCTTCAGGGCCAGAAGATGGGGGCTCCTGCATGACAACCCTGCATGACAACGCATCCATGCATCAGGCGTGACCAGTGGTGCAGTTCCTCAACCAACAGGGTGTGTCAATCATGTCTCATCCAGGATACTCCCCTGACTTGAATCCCCCAGACTTTTGGTTGTTTGCATACTTGAAAAGGAAAGTGAGAGGCACCAGATTCAATGACATTCAAATGCTCCAAAATGCAGTTGACCAAGAGATCCGACAGATTCCCGCAGCAGAATGGGCGGCAGCAATGGGTCGCTACCCTGACAGGTTGCACCGCTGCATCGCAGCTCGAGGAGAGTACTTTGAGCGGCGCTGAAGACTTCAAACTTCATGTGCTGACACCAGAAACAGTGCTTGACATTGTGTGAAAATTTGGGGAAAAACGGACAAGTCTAACATACTTTGCTGACAGGTCAGGTGTGGCCATTGAGTACTTGTTCACATGATAAAGTGACCGCAACATTTTCTAACCAAATTTGGTCAAATGTTCATTTCGACCAATAAAGAAACCAATGCAAAGAAAAAAAATTTGTTCCTCTCAAAAGAGTACTCAGGAAACGCCCACGCGCAAATTTAACCATACAAACCTCGTATCTGCTTCCTCGACTCTCACGAAGGCTTGACTCCAGCAGTGTTTGTGGTTTGGACCTTTTGTTGCCGTTCCAATCAAGAACCATCAATCAATGGCGCTGACACCTTTGACCCTCAGAATGTGTGTCCTGACTCCGCCATGAGTAGGGACGGGGGTCGTTCATTGAGTTTCCCATTTTTTTGACACAAAGACTCCCTCTCTTGACGGACATGAGTTCTGGTACGCACTGGTCATCTATTCAATTTCTTGACATATTTACACGTTGGAGTCTTTAGATGCTTCGGGAGTCGGATGTTGAATGGGTGTCAAGAGACTCTGCGTGTGATCGCAGTGCAGATGAGTTGCTCACAGAGCAAAATCCTGTCCTCGTCACAAAGTTCTGACTTTCTGACAGGAAGGGAGAGTCTTGGCTGCAGTGTTTATCAACAACACAACACGGGTTGGAGAAACCTCTGTCAGCCGATGTCCCATTGTCAGAGGCCCAAAAATTGGAGGTAGTTTTCTTTCTTTGAAGCGGAGACAGTCAGGGACCCTCTTAAAATTTATAATTTTGACATGCAGAAAAGCAACGGACAACAAGTGCACCTGGGTTAAATTTGCTTGTTTTTTTTTTTTTGGGGGGGGGTGAGTGCCACTCACACATGCCTTCTGAGTGAACTTCACGTCAGCTTCTTGCAGTGAAAGCATTTTCTGGGTCTAATCTTGTTTGCGCACTTGCCTTGTTGCTCCTGACGTCGCCTCAGTGACAGCAGAACGCTCCAATTAGAATCACCTGTCGACGGCGTGGCGGAAAAGCTCCGCAATCTTGCCTTGAAAAGTATCTTCCCGAAAACTTTTCTCTCCTCAAACAAATTAGACTTTCATCAGTTGAACGAGAAAAAAAAGTGGGAAAGCACAAAATTTGTAGGATCAAGGACACTTTTCCCGAGGACGAAACAGAGAGGTTTCTATGCGTCCCGTGCGGGTGCCCCTCCGTGCCATTTCACGTCCGTTGCCAGGAGAACAAATTTTAAATTGGATAAAAGGACTCCTTAATCTTGATACTATTTTTTCTAAACATTACAGGTTGTCACCAAGGGTCTCAATAATAGCCACAGTGTATTTTGGTTGGATCAAAAGCCTGTGAAAAAGCCATGGAGAAAAAAACTGGTTTCGCACCGGACATGAAATGGGACCGGGCGGGTCCCCGCAGGCTGCATAGAAACCTCTCTAATGCCGATCAGTGGGACACGCGACGATGACGTCATCGCCGACCAATTGCTCCCTCACGGCCACGGACGGTGCGGGTTCCTGAACTGCAGAAACTGGTCAAGAGCAACCAGGTTTTCAGGGTTGTTCAGAGGTTCTGCCATCGAGGCAACACTCGAGGGTGCAGAGTCTTTCATCGGACCAGTTCTGCAGTTCAGGTTTTCTTTCCTTTGTATTTTGGTTGTTTGAGCATGATCTGACTATCAAGTGTGCAGGAAGAATTGTTTTCTGTCAGCCGAATGTGAAAACCTTGGAAGAGAAGAGAGGGAAGAATTTGGTCACTTCCTCTGTTAAAACAGAGAACCAAGACCAACATTCACAGCGACATTGCAAGCAGTGACAAAGACAGAGGGAGACGCACAAATGGAAGAGTAAAAGCGAAATTCAAACTCGATTCGCTTCACGTTTCGGTGCAGGTTCCCTGGGCCTGCGTCGCTGTGTTTTCCAACCCTGCCATCCTGCTTTGGCTGTTCATCAAGCTGACTGATTTGAGGATTATCTGAAAGTGATGTACGACAAGCCTCAGACCCGTATCTCCCCATCAGCGCCTGTGGGCCCGTCCTTGATGGACTTCAGTCTCGCTTCCCTCGTTAGCTTGTTCAAGGACATGGAACAGCACAAGCACCGCTTCACTTTCTATGTAGTTGAACAGCAGAATGGCAGAATGGCCCAGCAAGTTCCAGTTTGTGGGTGCGGCTGAATTTTTTAACTGTGGACTTCTTTTTAGGTGATTTGAACCTTGAAGTATACGTCAGGGTTCATTCATAGGTTGCGTGGTGCGACTGCAAGATCGCACCACGTCGTCGCGTCGCAAGGACACGGAGGTCATCCACGAGTGAGCGATAGCGAAAAGATGCAGATTTTCCGTGCTCGCAGATGGACCAAACTTTCCAGAAAATCGACTTCAACCCTGAATCAGAGTGAGTAGTCGTGATTTTCGTTCAATTGTGTCTGTGTCGGACGTAATTTGGAATTTTCAGTTTGCAAAACCAATTTTTTGGGTTTTTCTGTCGATGTTTGGGGAAGCCCATTGACATCATTTGCATGCCAAGCCTCATTCTGAGATGAAGAGCCTCATTCTGAGTCAAATTTTCACATCGGAAAATGTTTGTTTTTACATGTTAAAAAATCGATTTCAGCGTTGAAATTTGGTGTGTGAACCTATAATATGACCTTCAGTGTCGCTGTGACCTTTTTGAGTGGAAATGTTGCTTCAAAGTTGAAATTTTTGGTTGGTGGGTGACCGGGTCTCCCGACGTAAACAAACCAGCCGGCAGTAGGGGATTCCCAAAGTCTGACCATGACGACATGTTGGTTTCAGTGGTGCGATTTCGTCGACACAACGTAGCGTTGGGGCAAAATTTGACTTCGGCGTGGAGATCTCAAGTGCCTCTGATGACTCCGATGATGGAGAAGACCCACAAAGTCAAGCTCGAGCCATCCCTGAGTGTGACAGAGAAGTAGACAAGTCGCCGTCAAGATCGACACCTGTCAAGCCTCCGTCGCCACCGCTCGTCCCTTACCCCATCTCTCAAGACAACAGGCCTTCTTCTTCAACAAGTAAGACCGTTCCAAAGGCTCGTTTCAAGGCTCCTCTCTCTTCTGCGACACAGAGAAAATTGACTGGCAAGACATTTGCGGAGTCGACCAACTGAAAGATCGGGTGGGCAGTGAGTTTGTACCGCGACTGGAGGCATGCTAGAATCGACAGTGGAGAGTTGAATGACATCTTCCAAATCATAAATTCAGATGTCGATGAGCCTGGTC
>JAAUXT010104120.1_pt1 | contig 10491 bp, 12 predicted proteins | sample 7278171 | NCBI WGS metagenome assembly JAAUXT01 (sample SAMN14350112, study PRJNA611818) | marine sediment metagenome | isolation source: surface marine sediment (1.8m) | place: French Polynesia: Moorea | collected 2018-08 | reverse complement strand
CTCTGGGTAGGGCGCACTGACGATTTCCTAAATCTCCACTCCTCTGGCTTGGCACAGCACCCTCCTCAAACACACACTCACGCACCTCTCCACACATACTCACACCCACCCTTCCCAGATGCACTCACACCCACACACACACGCACATACTCTCTCTTTCTCTCTCTCTCTCTCTCTCTCTCTCTCTCTCTCTCTCTCTGGCTCATGTGCACCACAATCTCCTGTGCCTCCCTCTCCTGGAACTCCACTGCGCAACTGTTGGCGTAGCACAGCACCTCAGCCAACAGACCCACACACACACACACATTCTATCCCAGACTCACACACACCACACACACACATGTACACTCACATGCACTGATGATCTCCTGTGCCTCCTCTCTCTAATTTCAGGCACTTGAATGTTGCCGAGTGCAACACCTCTGCCCACATCCCCATCTTTTCCCTGGGGAACATCCAGATCATGTGATCCCAACATGTCCAGGGTTAGGATGTTGAACTTGGGGATATCAATCAGCTGACCATCACCCACAAATGAAGCATTCAATGCAGAGGGCACCACCTGAAAGGGACACCAGTATAAATGTGTTTGGAGACACCTGGAATGGGACACTGGTGTAAATGTGTTCAGAGACCTCTTGTGACTGTAGACCTCAGGTCTGGCTGCAGTCTAGCCTCCCTGAGCTGTCACCCACAGATTTCAGGGCTGCATGTACTGGGTCTTCCAACAGTACCTGAAGAGCTGATGTCTTCATGTGCTGCTAAAGAAAGGCTTGAGGTGTGTGGGCACTGGTACCAGAAGGCTTGAGGTGTGTGGGTAATGGCATTGGAAGGCTTTAGGTATGTGGGTACTGGTACAGAAAGGCTTGAGGTGTGTTAGTACTGGTACAGGAAGGCTTGAGGTGTGTGGGTACTGGTACAGGAAAGCTTTAGGTACATAGCTGTTTGTACAGGAAGGATTGAAGTGTATGGTTACTGGTACAGGAAGGGTATGGACAATGTGGGTGCATTCTAAGTGATAAAAATAACAGGAATATTTATTGAAGTTAATCATTTGTGAATCCACTTGTTTGTGTTTCTTTTACTGTGTTTATGTTGCTGTATTTAGGTTCCTGTGGTTAGGTCACTTCTCAAATCATCTGGAGCTTCATGGATATATTTTTCATTGTCTGTGTTCCATTTAGGTACACAGCTGCCTGCCTGGGACTGGCAAGACTTCACCCTTATGTTAGAGATACAAAGTGTGCCATTTTGCCTCACTCAGACAACCACCTGCACAAATCAAATTTGCCCACAGTGAAAATCCAGAGATGAACCTATGCAGGCAGATGAGGGTAAGATGTCAGAATCCTTGCAGTTGTGAGAAGCAAAGGAACAGGTACAACTTCCAAAAATAAAGTTTCAAGTAGAGAGAAATTATTTCTGCAGAATTAATTTGGAAAAATTGTGAAGTGTAAGTTGTCCAGAAAATTAATTTGAAAATAAAATATTTCATTTTTTGTATATCAAATTCAAGCAAAACAGTTGGATTGACTGGCCTTTTTGGTGCTCAACTTCTTCACTTGAAGAAGTGCAGCCAACTGTTGTTTGGTTTTCTCCAACAAACCTTCATGTGCGAACAAACTATCTGGGGTTGTAAATCTCTATCTATGTGAAAGAACTGAAAGATTGTCGTGGTACTGTTCAAACTTTGTGCCAATAGCTTTTCATCAGTTTTCTTTGATATCATGCCTTTACATCAGAAAAAAACATGCACCACATCCTGTCATGTAGCTTTATTCATGAGAAAATATATTAATACAAAATAGACGAGACTTGGTTATCTGGGTTTCACCCCTTGGGAAAAACACCTGCACCTTTCAAAAGCATTTTTTCATTGACACACCAAATTGCTGAGTGACATGGATGCACTGCATTTCATTGAAAGTGTTATTCAGTGCAATTTGGCCAATTGTGTTTTTGTTCAAATGGTTTCATGTCTGAGTTGTGACTCTCAGCCATGAATACATGGTACACTGAACTCTGAGTATCAATCCAAGAGATATTTTCTGAATGTCTAGTCTGCCCAGGTGGATAACTGGTGCACTGTTGTTTGTAGTAGTCATGTTTGGGTGTTCACATTCTCTATTTTTCTCAGAGAACATCAGAAAGTACATAATGAAAGACACACAAAAACATTGGTTTTCATATGTCAAAAAGTTGTTTTCATCACAACTAAAAACCAGAGATAAACAGGGTGTTCTAGGACAAACAAGTTTTCCTTCTTGGTTGAAGTTTCTCACAAAATTAAGTGAAATGTTTTGCAGGAAAGCAAATACTGTTTATCTCCAAAAGCATGTCTCTGTATCTGGCAATGAAACCAATTTTGTAACCATGCCTCTTGGGGGGCTGGTTTTTGACACCAGTATCAGTTTATGCAGAATCAAGTGTGTCCTCTTCTTCAGACAGGAGAAAAAAGTTTGGCTCAACATGTCCTTGGTTCAGGTCTACTTTGCCTCAGAATCAGGCTTTACTTTCTACTCTGCTGGCCAGTTGTCTCTGGAAGGTGACAATGTTGACATCTTTTTCGCAAGAATTCATGCCTTGCTGGAGTTGAACTTCAAGAGTAGTGTCACTTTATCTGTCCATGCAACACAATGTTTTCATGTCAAAATTGTTTACTGTGTGACTGATGAAAAGACAATGTACAATTTGGGCCAAGAAAGATTTGAAGGAAACCAACCACATCATTCCAGGGCTTTTACCCTCCAGCTTTGGCAAGGGGCATGTTTCTTTATATATCACTTGATTGTCTACAAATTTAACACAGTTGACATCCAGGTCCAAAGGGACAATGATCAAGTATTGGAAATTTGGGATGGCCCAGGTAGCCTCTCCAATCTGCTGAACCCTTACAAGGAAAGTGACCAAAATGACAGATTCAGAACAAGCACATTTCAATGTAAAATATTCACAACAGTTGAAAAAGGACAAGTTTATTTTTCCACAGTTCTAAACCAGGAGAGAATCTGTACAATTTATGTTTGGCCAATGAAAACAGAAATGTTACACATCACAATGAAATCAATATTGAAGTTTGTTCATATTAAGTATGTTTTATCAGCAAAACAATATTCAGTGAAAACTGCAGTTCAAAAGGTTTCTCAGAAAGGCAGGTTTTCAAGTATCTCAAGCTGCCAATATGCAGGACTTTCAACATATGAATCAAACCACAAAGTCACCAAAGAAACCTTGTCTCTTTGTGGATCAGAATACATTCCAATGAGTAATGTGACTAATTTGGTAACTTGCCTGGGAAAAGAGGAAGAGAGACAGAGAAATATCTACTCCAGTGCTGCCATGGGAACTTGGATTGCAGTCTATGCCTTCTCACCATATGTTGTGCACTTTGAAGCTCATGTGCAACTGTCAGCCACAAAGTGCAAAGGGATCTTTATCAACATTTGTGAATACTATGTCGCAGAAGAAGAAGCTTTCACAAATAATAGTGGTAATAAATTCATTGATATGCAATATGGCCAATGTAAAGTTCTGCACATTCATACCAAAGTGGTATCTTATAAACCTTATGAAAATCCCTGTACTTTGAAAATTAGACCTGGCACAAATCTTGGAAAAAAACAATTGATTCTTTACAACATCACTGGTAATTTTCTCTCTCAAGTTTATGAGACAAAGGCAGACCAAGGACCAGGTGGAAACATTTGAGTTCACTTGACTGACAACAATCTCATAATTGACTGCAGAAAGACAAGTCAATGACTTATCTTCCAACATTCTTGTTTTTTCAGCATGGCATCACTTTTATGTAAGTGAAAGACTCAGTGTGTATGGTTATCCAGATACATTCAGCTTTCAATCCAGTAGTTTGAATGTTCCAACATCAACATACAATACAATGACCCATCGATGTATTGACAGATATTCCCCCATACTGCAATACATTTGTTTGGAAGCAGCTCCTTTGTCATCATTAACATTTTCTCTCAACATGTCAACAACAACCTTTGGTTATGACAACACTCCATACATCTTCATCAGGCTTCACAGCGTCACTGAATCAAGTTATGTTGATCTCAGATTTGAAATGAAAGAACTGAGCCTCAGAGCCAAACTGCCAATGTTTGCTCAGCTTGCACACATTGACAAAAATATCCTCATTTGGGCCTCAAAGAAATTATTGTTTAAGAAAGACAGCATAATACATATCCAGCCAAAAACTTTTTCTTCATTGAGTAATTTAGTTTCAAAACAATGGATTGAAGTAAATTTGAGTGTTGATGTACTCATGGATAATGACAATGATGTTCAGAAGTTTGAATGGTCAACCATGTACAATCAGGGGCCTTTACCGCAACACATTCATTGGGCTATATTTGCTTTGAACTATGAATATATTCTGAATATTTCTTTCCCATTGGGCAAGAATCCCTCCCTTGTGTTCTTGACTCAGGGCAATGTCAGGAATTTGACTTATTCTTGTAAAATTATGAACCACACATGTGCCTTCATCACTAATGCAGATATATCCTGGATTAAAAATTCTTTCAGATCTTATGTCCAACACAATAGCTCTTGTTTTACATCCTGTCAGTGTGTTGACATCCTGCAACCTGGCTCGCTTTTATTTCCAGACATTATGAGCCCATACTTGTTTGCATACTGTATCAACTTTTCTTCAGTGGCCAAAGGAGAAAGTTACTTCCATTTGTTATTTTTTCGAGAGGCACAAAACATGAGGGACATAGAACCTTTCCTTTCTCTTCAGCATCGTCCAGGCAATAATGTTCTTGTTTCTTGGAAAGAGGCTTCTAGACTGTGTAGAAGTGTTGGTGGCACTTTACCAGTGTTTAGAAGTAGAGTTGAATTGAACCAGCTGTTGTCCATTTTAAAATTCTCCCCAATTCTCCCAATATTGGAGGCATTCTTTGTTGGCCTTTTCCAAGGCATATGTGCTCAAAGAACACTTCAAAAATGTAAAAACCCTTCCCAAAAAGGGTTCATTTGGGAAACAGGAGATCCAATGGTTTTTCAGAAATGGAAGGAGATTTTTCTGTTGAGCAAAATGACAGTTTCATCTAACACTGTGTCAGATTATAGGAGGGAAACCCACAAAAAGTCACTCAACCAATATGTGAGAAGTTTCATTGATAGCAAACACTACATTCATCCACACATCTCCAAAGAATGTGTGGCAATGATAGTGCACAACTTGGTTGATCCTATTTGGGTTTCTACAAACTGCAATGACAGGTGGGTGAGTGACACATTCTGCATGGTGAGAGTGACAAAGACCACACCTTCTTGGTTACACAATGCTACAAACATATGTGAGAGAACAACAATTAAGAATGGTGATCTTTGCTTGAAAATTTCATGGTTTCTTCCAAATGAAATCAAAGACAAGTGTTTGTCTCTTCAACAGAAAAATGTCAATGATATTTCACCATTTTTGTTTGTGTTTGAAGCTGCTGGTGTTACATTTCCACCTGTCCTGTTACATAGATGCACAAAATTACTGAGTTACATGAGTATGGGCAACATTGTTCAATTCCAAATCAAGGAAATGAACACAGTTCCTGATCAGTTTATTTCATTGAAAACAACTCCACAACAAATTGTCACCTTGCATGGGAATATTTTTCAGTGTGATCAGAATGTTTCAATTTCATTCACTTTTGTATGTGATGGTTACAAAGACTGCCCTGGTGAGGAGTCATCAGATGAATTAAACTGTCCCTTGTCCAATGGGTCTGTTTCTTGTCCTGCTTGGTTTTATGTACATATTGGTATGAAGTGCTTCTTACCATTCTCATTGAGGCCACTGAAAATCCAGCAGAAGCCACTCATGAGCATTACCACACAAAATTGTTCATCACAGAAGCTTCTTTCCTGTACAGAAGGATGCTTTGATTTTGCAGACATTTGTTTATTCAAGCATCATGGGTACAATATGATACCCTGCAAAAGAGGTGAACACATCCAAAGCTGCAAACAATTTCAATGCAATACAAAGTTTAAATGCCCAGGTTTCTATTGTATCCCATGGAATTACACATGTGATGGAATGTGGGACTGCCCAGATGGTACTGATGAGTCAGAAACTAACTTGTGCTATAACAACAGGTTGTGTCATGGTGCATTTAAGTGTTACAGAACCCATAGGTGTATTCATTTGGCTGATACATGCAATGGAAATTCTGATTGTGCTTTTGGAGATGATGAACTGTTTTGCTCTTTGTCCTCGCACATGTGTCCCAAGGGTTGCACATGTCTGTTATTTGCAGCTCAGTGCTACAACATGACAATTCATAGGGATATAATGTTACAGGTGCTGCCTTATGAAACAATGATTTTGAAACTCTGCAGCTTCAGCACAACCAACATAATCAATGATATTGAATGGACATCAATTAAATTCAGTGCAGTTTATTGCAAATTGGAAACTATTTGTGCATCACTCAAGCAAATGGAACATTTAATTCAACTAAATGTTGGTTTTAATTCTCTTAGAAATATCACAAACAACTGCTTCAAGAGAAAATCTAAGTTGAAGCTGCTTGAATTGAACAACAACCTGATCAGTAAAATTCAAGACAAAGGACTTTGGATGTTATCATCACTTATCTTTCTTAATCTTTCCAACAATAAGCTGAAACAATTTGATCTCAGTTCAGCCAAAGATTCTAAACATTTCATACTTTTGTCACTGGTCAATTGCAGCTTGCATGAAGTAAAAAGTGATCCTTTTGAAAAAGGTAACCTTGTTGCATTGCAGGTGGACAAATTTGAAATGTGTTGTTTCATTCCAAGCACAGCCAAATGCACAGTTCCAATCCCTTCAAACATTACTTGTACTGGTATATTACCAAATATTGGTACAAAAGTTTCTTTTACTTTCATTTCCATATTTTTGATCCTCTCAAATATTGCTTCAATGATACTACAGAAAGTGGTTTACAACAGAGGGAAGTTACAGCTCAAAACCTATCCACTGATTGTTGTTGCTGTCAACATAGCTGACATTTTGTTGTCAGTACCATTGCATATTTTGTGGATTGCAGATAAAGTATTTCTCACAGATTATATTTTAAACTCCTATTTGTGGCAAGCATCACCAGTTTGTTGTGTTGCATATTTTGTCTTTCTCTTCTTCTCACTTGTTTCCCCATCCATCCTTTGCATGCTTGCATACTCCAAGTTTAGTGTTGTCAAATTTCCCATTGAATCCAAGTTCAAGCAAACCAGATTTGTAAGGAATGTCATTTTTTTGTGTTATTGTACACCTTTGAGCTATGCAGTTGGGTTAACTCTTGTGCATATCCTACTGTATGATGCTATCCCAAACAAGTTATGTTTACCCTTTACAGATAACAAAATTTATTCTGTCATGCCTCTGTTTGTTATAATCCTTTGCTTGTGTACACAAATTCTAGCTCTTTGTTGCATCAGTTTTGTTTTGTGGAATTTGGTTCATGAATTGAAGGCATCCCAGAAAGCCTTTGAGGGAGTAAAAATGAAGAAGAAAGTGAGCATATCATTACTTGTACAAATCTTTGTTACAATAGGTTCTCATCTTCTTTGCTGGATACCAAGTGGCACTATCTTTATGGCTGGTCTACTTATGGAAAATTTTCCTTCAAATCTGTTAGTTTGGGCACTAATTTGGATCTTTCCACTGAATTCAAATACAAACCCTGTTGTTTTTATTTCCACAACAGCAAGGAAACTTTTGTGATGCAACAGTTGTTTCAGAAAAATTTGGATGTGCTTATTAGCATTTGGGCTTTATGATAGAAAGATATATGAAGTGGTCACATGTGACAGAAATGCTCTTCTTTCTAAGGAACAAAACTGCAATAAAGTTTTCTCTGTAGTTGTTTCAAGCAATTCAAAGTGGCACTGAATACTTTGTTGCTTTTTGCTTTTTTCACCTGAGCAAAACCACACAATCTCCATTGCACACATCACATACATGTCCCCACATTGCGTACTTGCAGCTTGCTTGCGAGGGGAGTGCACTTAAAGGTTTTTGTCTTTAAATTCCAACTGGTTAGAAACTACAGTGAGATGGACACAAAACCTCACATACAAGCAAGCTTGTTATCCTCTATCAACAACGTTGTTGTCAGAGATACCTTTTCTGATGCCTGCTTTGGGAAGAGGTGGGTGGTTTCTTCCCCTGCCCTGCTCTTCCTCTGTGGCCCCTTCATACTTCTCTCCCTACTATTTCATTCTCTCTCCCCCCTTCTCTCTCTCCCTCTCTCTCCTTCCCTTCTCATAATCCACCCTCTCACTCACCCTCTGTCTTCCCTCTTCATCCTCTCCCTCATTCCCCATCTCTCTCATTCTCTCTGCCTCCCTCATATGTGTGTATCTGTCTGTATGTCTATCTGTCTTGATGGCTGGCTGGCTGGCTCTCTCTCTATTTCTCTCTCTCTTCTCTCTCCCACTCTTTCTCCCTCTTCTCTCTCTTCCTCTCTCTCCCCGCTCTTTCTCACTCCGCGTCTTCCTCCCACCTCTAACTCTATCTCCATCTCTCTCTTGCCTCTCACCTTGATGTAGACATCTTTGCTCACAGTCTTCAACATCGCCGTGAACCCGTTCTGTTGGTCTGTGCCTCCTCCTGCCCCTCCTCTCGCGGACACGCCCATGGTCGCGTGAAGTCGGTACAGCCCGTACCACAGGCTGTTCCCGGGGATCACCAGTTCCTGCGAGAACACACGAGAGCATGCGAGAGGTGAGTCGTGAATGACCAGTACACCGGATGAGAGGGTCGTGTTGTACTTAAAATCTCCTGTGCTGCCTTGAGGTGGTCAACCTGACACCGTTCTGAAAAGGAGGTAACGGGTTGTTGTGCGACGTTCTCCAGCTCCGTCCCAGGCGACCCACAGGTCTCTCTCCGACACACTTCGTATACACACACACACACACACACACGCATTCCCCTCTCTCTCATTCTCTCTCTCTCACAGACACCCATTCCTCTCTGACACACAATGCAACACACACACACACACACACACACACTGTCTTCGTTCTCTTCCGTTCTCTCTGTGTCACACACACACACACACAAACACACACACGCACACACACGTCAAATGTCACCTGCCTTTCCACCTGTATCTCCATGACCTCGCACACACACCCCTGCATCTCACAGCACACAAATCAAAGGAAGGAACACTCACCCACACACACGCACAGGCATGAATGCGAGCATGAGCAAGCACACCCACGCACACCCATATGATCTCACCTGTGTTTCCAGCTCCATCGAAGACTGCAAACACTGTCCTGCACAACACACAGAATACTGGTACACACATGCACATACACATGCACATATGCAAAGTCGGGCACACATACACAATGTCTCATCCTTGTGCCCAGCTGTGTTGTACAGACCTGGAACTCTATCCTCAGCACACACAAATACAGCTGCACTGCACATGCACACAAACACGTCCACTCGAACACACATACACACAACACAAGCACACCACGCACACAAACACACATGAGCCTGGGAGTTTGCTTCATGTTTAACGGACACAGCCCCGCCTCACACTCACTGTCACGGCGCCGGGTACACACACACCACACACACACACCACACACACACACGCACGCACGCACACACTCCTCACCTGGCTCTGCAGCTGCGTCGCGCACACCTCCAGTTCCGTCCTCCACGGCTCCGAACTCACTTCCGGGTTCGGCTTCCGGCTCATGCTCCACGTCACTTCCGGTCGCACCCGTTCGGCGGGCACGTCGCAGGTCACTTCCGGTGTAGTTGACACCAGGAGGCGCTCAGAGCGCGGGAGAACCAGGGGCGCTTCCGGGCTGGTGGTGCATTGTGGGAGTAATATGAAACAGATACTTTCAGTCATGTGTCATGTCATGTGTACAACTTGATCGTGAGCTTGCACCTGAGGTTCGTCACTTGTGAGACAAGACAGGTCAAAATGGAAAAAAATAATTCGTGTCCAGAACAAGAGGGACTGAGCAAAAACGTCTGGAGATTCAGAAACCTGTTACTGTTTGGGCGTGCATGTGTGTCAGCCTGTGTGCTGTGTGAGTGCGTGTGTGTGTGCGTTGTGTGCGTTGGGGGTGAACAGGAAAAAAATATGCAAACAGCTACAGTTTGTGGGTTGGACGTTTGGATCTTCCAACGGCTGCTACTATTTGCATCAGTCCAGGTGAACCACTCACGGACTGTGCGCGAAGCCTGCTACTGTCGTCCCCGCTTAATTCGACCCCGGTTAGTACGTCGCCCCGCATAATCAGTCGATTTTTCCGTGCCTCGAACTCAGTCCATTTGAAAAGCATTGCGTTCACCCCGGATAGTTTGTATCCTCTTAATTCGGACACCCCACCTGTTTCAGCGGTATTGAAGCAGAATCTGAGATCCTGCACCTCATAATTCGACAACTTTTTGACGACTCTTGTGACCCTTCCTTTTAATCCGACACACCCAGATTCATG
>JAAUXT010000184.1_pt1 | contig 10492 bp, 6 predicted proteins | sample 7278171 | NCBI WGS metagenome assembly JAAUXT01 (sample SAMN14350112, study PRJNA611818) | marine sediment metagenome | isolation source: surface marine sediment (1.8m) | place: French Polynesia: Moorea | collected 2018-08 | reverse complement strand
GTGTGTGTGTGTGTGTGTGTGTGTGTGCGTGCGTGCGTGTGTGCGTGTGTGTATGTGTGTGTATGTGTGTGTGCCTCAGCACAAATGCGTTCCTGTCTCAATATTTTGTGAAGATGAGGTGGAGCCCCGTTGACCTTGGAGCCGACAGGAAGATTTTGACGCAGTATTTCACGAACTCCACGCAGAGACAGCGCTGCTGTGACGTTCAACGCTTCGGGAACACCCAGCGAACAGCGTGACCTTGGTGACCTCGCCTCCTGTGCAGCATCCGCGTCTCCAACAACAGACGCTGCGTCATTGTTCGTTTTTTATTGTCACGAAGCTTCCATAAGACATGTGATGCGATCGCCACGACGTCTGGTTCACACGGGTGGCGCCACGCAATAGCGAGGTTTAGTTGCAACACGCAGCACGCCGCACGTCCGGTTTGACGCTGTATTTGCCCAGCAACACCCCAGCAACCACTGTTTGCACAAAGTGGCCAAAAACAGCTCCCAAAAAATGTGGGAACACACCTTACATTTTGCCTGTTTTCACAAAAAGTTGAGGGAGCAGAAGAACAAAACTTAACATCATGACAGACAAGAACTACCTTAACAAACATGTCTGAACATTTTAGCAAATACAAGCTCAATGGAAAATGCTCTGTGGCAAACTGGTTTTCCACGTGAAAATGGCACGTAGGACCGGGCGGGTGAGCTTCCGCGGCGGTTTGCAACTAAACCTCCTCAATAGCGACGTTCAGCACAATACGTTCGTTTCCTTTTTCAGACGTGCCCAATTGCCAGACAAGTGACACAGAAACCATTTGGTCACTTGTCATTGGCTCTCGGTGCAAATTCAGGGTAAGTTTGGCTATCTGTGGCACCGAGCTGGCTCTTGGGGCACCGCGCGTTTGGAAATTATCAAGCCCATGCTGACCTCCCTAATGTCACAACAACGTCAACACGGGTCCCTCTGACACCGTGCACGCACCGCACGCATACCCACACACACACGCACACACGCACACACGCACACACGCACGCATACCCACGCACGGCGCTTCAAGTGTGAACCAGGCGAACCACCACGAGAAACAAAACACCGCTCTTTGCAAAAAGCGTCATCGTGCTGCCACAATTGGCGGAATCTACCTGCAGGAAATCCGATACGCTCAGGCAGTTTTTCCTCTGTGTGTCCTGGCGTCTACACCACGAAATGCGACGCCAAGAAATGCGAGTCGTTCGTTCGTTTGGTTTCAATGTTGGTTTTTCGTTTTGAAAACAAAAAGAGTCAAGGTAACGAAGCAGAGAAAGAGCCTGGAGAAAGTGAAGGATGCGTGAAGGGGTTTTCACATTCATGACGCGCGGTCTCCTTTTTGACGTCGGCGTCAAAATTCAACATTGAACCCAATGGTAGAAATTTTGACGTGAGCCCAGAAAACGACGGCGCGTCACTCAATGTGAAAACCCCTTCACGCATGGTGTTCCCGTGAAGGTCAATGAACGCCGCATCGTCGGTTTCGACGTCAAACCTCAAGCGTGTTTCACATTGGGTGACGCACGGTCGTTGTTTGACGTCGGCGTCAACGTTGAACCAAATGATGTAATTTTGACGTGAGCCCAGAAAACGACCGCGCGTCACCCAATGTGACCACCACGTGACGTGGGTTGCACATTTGTGGGTGTGGACGGAAGGCGTGAAGCATCCAGCGTGACGATCGCCTCAACGTGTGCGTCCTGTTGTTCGTCGCTCGAAATTAGGTCAGCATCGTGCGAATCATTGGGCGCATTCGATTTGCGTGTGCCAAGCCAGGGGCGCAGTGGCGCCACATCGCCGGCGGCTGGCCGACGCGTAAATTGAACACGGCCACTCAATGTCCTCAAATCCACGGTGACTTTTTACTGAGGGACCGAAGATTTCAGTTGAAGACGATGTGTACGTTTGGCCCTGACCCTGCTGCCAACTCCCCATGGCACATCACAATTCCACATCCAGTCCACCTGTTTCCAACTTTTCCCTTCCAATGTTCCATTTCATGTCAGTGAGATCTTCCTTCCCACTCAAACAGGGACTGAATGAGGTTTTTCACATTGGTGACGCTGCGGTGGCAAAACTTTGAAGCGCACGTCAAAATATCAGTCCAGGCCAATATTTGACACAAGCATCAAACCTGTATTAAAAATACAAGGGCAGTTTTGATGCTGCGTCAAAATGTCAAAGCAGCATCACCAATGTGAAAAGAACTTGACACAGCGTCAATGGTTTTGTTGACGTCGCGTCACCAATGTGAAAACCCTCAACCACACGGCTTGAGGTGCGTCACCTACCTGACTCAGAGTTGAGAGTTTGTGGTGATCGGGGGTCGAGACGGAGCAGGCTGAGGCTGAGGCAGACCCCGAGGGAGAGCAGGGCGAGGGCGCCGAGCCCGCGGGCCCGCCCCGCCGCCAGCCCCGCCCGGTCCACCCCGAGCAGCGCCAGCCACCGCACCCGCCGCCGCGCCCCGCCGCCGCCGCCGCCGCGCAGCCGGACTCCCATCCTACAACAACACAGAAGGAAACACGTGTCATTGGGCGATAATCAAGGGTGTGATGGTGGGCGGGTTCAGGCATCAGAGGCGGATTCAGGGCAAAAAGGGCGTGCCCCGCACCCGTCCACCAATCCTCACGAGGTTGGCATCACGTGGGTCCAACCTGCACACATTTTGATGACGTCATGCTTCCGAAGATCACGTGACAAATTCAAGGCAGGTCCAATGGAGCCTGCGCGGATCTGGCTTTCAACCGTCACGGAGTTTGCGACAAGTCGAGGGATGACACGGACACAAAAAAGACACAGCCCCACGATACCCACCCCGCCTTGAGTCAGCCATCCCTGGTGTCACCCAATCCGTGACAGCGTGAGAAACTCAGCTGCAGAGTCGTCAAATATCAAACCCTCACGGGAATCGAACCCCCGACAATGGCAAACCCGCATTCATTGCAACACGTGTGTGACACAGCAACGCAATGTGTTTGAACCATTGTCCTTGAATGTGACGTTTCAAAGATCCTATTGACAACATCTTGTGTGTCACGTGACGCCTCTGGGTCTCCCCCCTCCCGCTCCTGTCGCCTCCGACCCTCGCACGTCACGTGACGTCACGTGACGAGGAATGAGCGTCTCTCGCTGTTAATTAGAAGTGCAGCTGGTGCGGGCGCACGCTGTCTGCGTCAGGGGAAGGGGGGAGGGGTGGATCCCAGAGGGAAAAGTAGAGCCCCGCGACAATGGTCTGTTTGAGCAGGAAGGGGTGTGTCAAGCGGCGGATCCTGGAGTATTTGCACTGTCTGCGTCATCGGGAGGGCGAAGGGAGGGATCCAGAGGGGCAAAGGTGGAGCCCCAGCGACAATGATCTATCTGCGTCAGGGGGGTGGATCCTCGAGTTATTCGCTATTTCCCTCTGTCTGTATCAAGGAGAGAAGGAAGGGGTGGGTTCTGAGGGGCAAAGGTGGAGCCAGAGGGACACCCCCCTTGTCTGCGTCAGAATGGAAGGGTGGATACACTGGCAGAGAAAGGAGAAGGGATCCGAGGGGGGAGCAGTCTGTATTTTGAGAGTAGAAAGAGAGGGACCATGCTGGGGCACCACGCTCTCAGTGGAGACACTGACCCAAGGCTCAGACCTCTCCAGATCCACTTCCGAGCCTTTGTAGGGGAGAGTCACATAAGATGCGTCATGTATTGTTTTTCTGACAGGCGTGGCACTCCAAGGTCAAGGTCACGCCAGGAACGCAGCGCACGACGCATGTCCAACAACGTTCGTCAAAATGCGTGTGTTTTTCGACCCATGACGTTGCGTCTGAGTGCGTTGCGTTTTGAAAAACAAAGACATCGGACAACAAAAGCACGATTCTCCTGTTGATAAACTGAATCGCTTCTGTCACAGAAGCATTTGTTTGAAATTCGATGTTTTTGAATGAGTAATGATGTGCAGGTGCAGCGTCTAAATTTGGACGCGCGACGCGTTCGTCGCAGCTGCGCGCGCACATGCGCAGTGCGACGGAGGCCGACGTCCTGTTTATCAGTCGAGTCTGCTCGAGCTTCTTGGACTCCAATGCATTGAGGTTGAGTTCACACGCAGAACCCAACGCGTGGCACAGCCAGTGCGTCAGGTTGTGCTCTGGAGGTCTTTTGGGGCAGGCGGTGGAGTTTTGTGGGGGCGCGAAAGCAACTTAGGGATCGCAGAGGAGCTTCTCCTGATTGCTAAATTGAAGAGTTCCACTGTCTCAACAATTCCCCCTTTTGTTCGTTCCCCAAAAGTTTCTTCAAAATTGAAGTCACAATCTACTGGGGATGGGGCCACCCCCTTCTCAGCTCTGGACCTGATCAAGCACGTTTTCAGCGTTTCTGGCGTGAGTTTCGTGTATCTGGGTCACATGTCCGCACCTCAGTCCATTGTCAGATGTTGTCGTCTTCCCTGACAACGCGAGCCAAGTCTGTGTCAATGTATCTGTTATTCACCTGTTCGTTGGCAAGACAACAATCAGCGTCCAAGGCGATCAAACTGTTCTTGCTCGCTGGGCGCGTTGTGCGTAGCGTCCCTCTGTCCACGGGGCTGAGGCACAGGGGGTTTTCACAATGTGGTGACGCGCGGTCGTTTTTTCACGCTGACATCAAAAATTCCACCATTGGGTTCAATGTTAAATTTTGACGCCGAAGTCAAAAAAACGACCGCGCGTCACCAATGTGAAAACCCCTACATATATCGCACAGGGACGCGACGCGTGAAATCAACGCTCTCCATCAGATCCCATATTAAGTTTGACGTCAACGTCAAACGTTAAACGTCGGCGTCAACATTTTTGAAGCTGTCACTGCCCATATGAAAACATATTTTCATTTTTTAACGCTCTCTATTGGATCCCTTGTCAAGTTTGACGTCGACGTCAAACGATGAACGTCGGCGTCAACATTCTTGACGCTGACAGCGCCTTGACGCATCGCAGTGTGAACCAGCTCCCGCAGACACGTATCTTTCCGCTAATGTGCTCTTTATCGATCGCACGCCGCTATATTTGGAGTCAGGTTTCTCTTGTTCTGCGTGTCAGGCCCGGTTCACGTGTCACGCGCTGCGTCACGTGGTGCGTCACGTCATGCGTCACGTGCTGCGTCCCGTGCTGCGTCACGTACTGCGTCATGTTCTGCGTCACGTGCTACATTACGCGTTGCATCCCGTGCTGCGTCACGTGCTGCGTTACGTGCTGCGTCACGTGCTGCGTCACGTCATGCGTCACGTGCTGCGTCGCTGTGCGCGGGCAGGCCAGTGGGCGTGCCCTTTGACCTTCCACGGGTTCCACACGGCTCCAGCGTTTGTGTCGCACCGCAGTTTGTGCACAGGAAACATCTGACCGTCAGCATTGGACCCACGTCAAGCTCCCGTCAAGGTCACGCTTTGAATCTGGTTCAATTTGACGTCAACCAGCATTTTTGCACTGAGAGACGCTCCCAACAGAAAATCCCTGTCTCCCAAGAAACCAAGGCCTGGCTGTGCCCATATTCTGGGTCTGCACAAGGCTGGTTCTCCAGCAAACTCTGGCTCCTTCAGCGTTGGAAGCGTCAGTCATCGCGGCACTGCAGAAGGCAATGCCTCCCCCTGTGAACTCACTAACCATTGCGTGTTTTTACACAGGCAGGGCAGCGTAAGATATTTTGACGCTGGCGTCAACATTTTGACGCGCGGGCATCAAATGCCCAACGTAGAGCATTAAAAAATGGTCTTGTCCGTTCCTGGTGTCGCGTCAAAATTTTGACGTTACGTCATCTGTGTGAAAACCCGTGTTGACGTTCACAGCGACACGACGCATCACGCGTGTGGACGAGACGCAGCGTCGCGTTGGTGTTCACGACGCAGCGTCTCTGGGCCCTGGGGGGGGGCAGCGCCGCGTCTGAAGACGCCTCTACCCCCTCCGCCTGTTGACTCTACAACTCGAGTATTTTGATTCTCAGAAGAGATTCTCTGAAGGGAAATTCCCCATTTCCTCCTCCTCTTCTTCTCGCCCTGAGATATTGACGAATTCCACAAGGCTTCAGGGAACTGGGAAAATCCATAACGGCCTCTTGATTTCAGCAGTTTCAAAAAGACCCTCGCAGAAATGCTTCACCCAAAACTTCAAGTGACGCAGGGTCCTTTATCCACGTCGACGTCAAAATTTAGCATTGAACCCAAAGGTGGAATTTTTGACGTCAGCAGAAAAAAACAACCGCGCGCGACCCAGTGTGAAAACTTCCTTTGTGGCACCCTCACACCACGTAGTTTTCTACGTCAGCGGACCCTGACATGCTTTGGGGTCGAACCAGGTTCTGACCTTTGGTTCTTGAAAATGTGGATTCGCCTTGTGTTTTCCAGAGACCTGCAGACCCACGGTATCCTAGCGACGGGGTCTACTGGGTGTAGATCTGGCCACGGGGGGTGTGGGCCCGTACATGTTTGTTGTTTCCATGACTCGACAGCTGTGCTCGTGTCTGTCGTCAAGTGTGAAGGGAGTGTATCAATTTGTTCAGGCACTTGTTCCCCCCGCCGCACTTCAGCTCCCAAGTTGCTACAATGTGGCAACATCCAGCAATGAACAACACTGAAATTCCCATGGCAACCGCTCAGCCCGGTTTCCTGGGAGACGTTGCTATGATGAAGAGTCCATCGGGGCGGAGTGTGGTGGGATGAGAATATGTTGGTGCGATTGATTTGTTGTCGAGTCTAATTTTGGGAACACGGTGGTCGGGAGGGGGGGCGCCCTCTGTTCAGCTTCACTCTCACAGGCTGAGGAGGAGAATTCAATTTGTCAGCTCCGACTCCGGTGGGTCCGATGAACCAAGACTCCCAGGGACTGTTGGTCCCAGGGTTCGGTCCAGCAGCTCCAGGGTTGAGCCTCGGGGTGTTCTAAAAACAAGGCTTCCCTGTCACTTGTTTTCTACGTGGCAAAATCAAATGCGCCCTGCATGACCCCTCGGTCACACCGTGTGCGCCAGCGCACACGCACGCGAAAGTCACAGCGCACAAATCAAAACGCTTCAGGTGTGAAGCCCTCAGCCCTGCAGCAGCAGCAGGAACACGCAGCAGAGCTTTACGGCTCCTGGATCAGAGATCTGCAGGACCCGCGCTACTCTGTTGGTCCCAGGGTTCGGTCCAGCAGGTCCAGGGTTGAGCCAGGGCTCCACTGTGGTGGAACAGTGAGCGTGGCCCCAAGAGGTCCAGGAAGAAGGTTCCAGCGGGTTCAGGGGTCACACCTCCAGTGGACCCAGGGGGTAGTTTGGGGGTCCGGGGGGCCCAACAGGCCCAGGGAGATGGGGTTCCAGAAGGTTCGGGGGGAGTGGACCCAGGGGGTCTTGACTCCAGGTAAGTCTTGGGGACACGGAACCAGGGCTCCATGGGCCTACGAGAACCAGGGACATGGCTCCAGTGGGTTTTGGGGCCACATCTCCAGGGCACCCAGGGGGTGTAGTTCGGGGGTCATGGGGGCTCGTGGTTCCAGGGGGTCCGGGAAGACCCCCAGGGGTACAGGAGACGTAGCTCTGACAGGTTCAGGGTTGGGCTGTGGCTCATGGGGCCCAGGAGATCCAGGGATATGGCCCCAGCGGGTTTGGGGGGCCACATATGCAGTGGACCCAGGGGGTCTTGACTCCAGGTATCCGGAGGAAGTACTTCTTGTCTCCAGGGGGTCTGGGGGTCACTGCACCGCTTCAGGGGCCCGGTGGAATGGAATAAGGAGACCCAGAATTTTCAAGACCCAGTGTCTGGTCATTTCAGGGTGTGGGCTGAAGGTCAGACCCCGGGTCACATCTCCCAGTGCAATTAGTTAATTAAGGCTCTGAGTGACAGGTACCAAATGATCACAATGTACACACACTGACCAGACACTGTGGTCTCCTGGTTTCTGGGGTCTGACCATTTCATTACACCGGGAGACCACGACTGCAGAGGGGCCCCGACTCCAGCGAGATGGGAGGCCTGACCTCCCACATCAGGAATGTGCCCCACTTGGCAGGTCAGAGCGCTGTGGGATAATCTGCTCAAGTCGTGCGCCAAAAATCCACCAGAGGTCAGTTGGTCAGGTGCAGATCCAGGGTCTGACCTCAGGGGACTCTCACAAAACTTCTCTGTGATGCAAACAAGTAAAAATTGTTTCCACGTGGTGTTTTCTAAAGTCGGGAGAGACCAAGTAGACGTGAGTCTCTTTTGCTGATCCCCTGCAGTCTTTCGTCAACATAAAGAACCGCGCTGCGTTTGTATGTGAAGGAGTTTTCACACTTGTTCACACTCGGTCTTTTTCTGCGCTGACGTCAAAAAATCTACTATTGAGTGCAACGCTAAATTTGACGCCGACGCTAAAAACACGAACGCACGTCACCAATGTGAAAACTGCTTGTTGGACTGAGTTTTCACATTGGGTGACGTGCGGTCGTATTTTTTTGGGGGGGGGGGCTGGTGTTAAGTTTTGACGCCGACGTCAAAAACACGACCGCACGTCACCAGTGTGAAAACCGCTTGTAAGACCGACAGAACTTGAGAACCAAAACCCCACAGGCCTCACGCCGCACTCACCACTCCCACGATCTGAGGTCACGCACTCAGTACTTATCTCAGTACTTGGCTCGAGTACACGCCCGAGAGTACACGGGATGTTACTGGCCTATCAACAAGTACAAAGTGCGCCCTGAGTACTCACGCAGATACTCACGCTATCTGCGAAATACACCCTCAAACATTACCAACAACTTTTGAATGAATTTCAACCACGACGTTGCGCACCGGAAGTCAGGATCTCGGACGGGACCAGCACTTCCGGTGGAACCAGGGTCCAGACTTCCGGTGGACCTGAGATAGGGAAATCGCGTGTCAACATCACTCAGCAGAGAGAAATATTGAATTCCCTGGAGCCGGCTGTGGCCTCCGTTCTCGTCTTCTTCCGTCGGGCTCAGGACGAATCACGTGACGTTCGGTTCGGGTCACGTGACGACAGCCAGGACGCATTTTATTTAGTTTTTGCAATTTTTCAAAATTATGTTTTCAGTTCTACACCCTCTGAAAGTATCGCGTTCTTTGATTAAAACTCTTCGCAACGCGACCGTTTTGGATAATCCTCCATTCTGAGCCAGGTTTCTCAACACAGGAGATCAGCAGACAAAAGGGGCTTTGACATTGGGTGACGCGCGGTCGTTTTCTGGGCTGACGTCAAAAATTTCACCATTGGATGCAATGCTAAATTTTGATGCTCACGTCAAGAAAACCACCGCACATCACCCCAGGTGAAAACTGCCCAACTGATCACAGTTCCAGCAACGTTCTCACAGGCCGCGTTCGTTCTGTATCTCGAGGAGCGTGTTTCCTGTCAGTACGCACTGCAGTAAATCGTGTACTCAGCGGATACTGCAGGTACCTGCGGGTATCTGCGTTCATGCGTCGGTATCACCGGTTCTGAAGACGCTGCTTCCGCCGCCGGAAGTCGTAAACACTGCGCATGCGCCGACGGGGGATTCGCCTGTCGCGTCACGTGGGGTTCTCATCCGGGTTCCCACGGGGCGCGTCACGCCGTTTTTACGTTGGTACTGTCGGCGTCAAAGTTTTGACGTCGACAGCAGAATTTTCAACGTCAAAATTTAACGTGACGGCCGATTGGTGGGCATCAAAAAACAGTCCAGACGATTATTTTGCGTCGTCACAACAGTTCGGCCCTTGAACGTGTCTTGTGAAGCCAATGTGTGAAACACGCCACACAAAAACACCTGCGTTTTGAGAGTTTACATAGATGAGCGAGCGATGTCGTGTAGAGTCTTTGTTCTCCTACAGGATCAGCTCCGACTGATGCTTGACCCACTTCCGGTGTGGCAGCTTCCGCTTCCTCCGCCTCCAACCGGAAGTTGCTGATCCCCCTGACGCATGCGCGGCGCACCCCCACTGGGCTCTCTGCCTCAATGCACAGGGCCCTCGCGACAAAGGTTGTGATGTGCAACCATGGCAACTGTTGCCAGGCAACGGGCTCAGCGGGCGTTGCTGTTCCAAGACGCCTCTTGTTTCCACCCAATTCAATTTTACACTTGGCGTCGTGTTTCCTCGGCGCCCCATTCACACTGAGCCGTTCGATTTGCGGACCGAGCTCCACCAACAACGTCAAATTTCCTGAAACGTCTCTTTTCCTCAGCTTAAAATGCAGAAAACTGCACCTGAAAACGAACAAAGGAAAATGCAGCGCAACAGGCATTCAGTGTGACCTTGACTTGAGGCTGACCTCAGGGTCGGAACACGTGAGGCACCCATGTACAGTGGTGCAGACTTCAGGCTGGGCCAAGGGGTGCGGCGACACATACAATGTGAACATGTCCCCAGCCCCAGCCCCAGCCCCAGCCCCAGCCCCAGCCCCAGCCCCAGCCTCAGCCCCAGCCTCAGCCCCAGCCCCAGCCCCAGCCCCAGCCCCGGCCCCAGCCCCAGCCTCAGCCCCAGCCCCGGCCCCGGCCCCGGCCCCAGCCCTGGCCCCAGCCC
>JAAUXT010057072.1_pt1 | contig 10493 bp, 10 predicted proteins | sample 7278171 | NCBI WGS metagenome assembly JAAUXT01 (sample SAMN14350112, study PRJNA611818) | marine sediment metagenome | isolation source: surface marine sediment (1.8m) | place: French Polynesia: Moorea | collected 2018-08 | reverse complement strand
TTTTTGTAGATTATATATTGTACATTGAGAATGCAAGGAGATTGGTGACAAAAAACTTCAGTGTCGGTGAAAAATTTGAGTGGAACGGTTATATAAAAAGCGTGCCTCGTAGATGCCACTGAAGCGCGCTGAAGAACAAGATGGAATTTCGCCGCAGTCAAGCGGTGGGAAATAGGTGAGGCGAAGTGAGGGGCAGTTTGTCAAATAGTGCTTTCTGAAACTTCTGGGAACGAGTAAACCGACGCGAACGAAATCTTGGCTTCCGTATGCAAAGGCAAATGGAAACGCTAATTCCTGCGTGCGAGGTTCTGCTTGTGCTCAAGGTCACAGTGAAATCTGCTTTGAATGGGGAAACTCTTGTTTTCTTTTTCAGGCTGGTGCAGAAAAGTAACAAACTTTTTGCCTCTTTGAAAGGAGATGTAAGCTTTTCTCAAAACCATCAAGAGATGTCTTTGCTTTGACAACTTCTGGACGATTTCACCGACTCCCGACTTTGTCTTCCTTGTTCTAAAGGTCGTAGTTGAAACAGCTTTTGACAAAGGGAAACGCAAGTTGTCCTTGCTTAGCTGACGCGGTGAAGTTTGTTCCTTTTGAAAGGAGATTTAAGATTGGCTCAAAGCAAAGAGAAAACATTGATCTGGTGTTTGTGTGGATGCAGCACGGCTGTGTAACTTTTGCTTCCAGTGGGGCGGAGGCCCTTTGGATGTCGGAACTGTGGCGTCATCCTTGCAGCTGATTGTGGTGTCTCTACAAGAAGGGTGCGCAGCTTTATCCCCTTGTCAGTGCCAATAGCAAAATTGGTACTGCACGAAGTTCGCTTGGTTTGTTTGACTGGCTTTCCTTTTGGGGCTGTGGCCGAATTCTTGAAACTCATTGACTGCGGTTGTCTTTGTCGGCACTGCGAGGCTCGCATCACAGACGCGACCGTCTATAAGTTCCCTTGTTCGTGGTACCTGATCGTACATCAGAGTCATCCATCACCATCCATATTGAACAACGAGGCTGTGCAAATACAATTTCCAGATTACCCTCCCTGATACATATCGAGGCTTGGGAAGATTACAGTGTAAAACACATTTTCTGGACATCCTTTTACCTTTGCAGAATTCGAGCGTTGGTTTGATTCTCAGCACTTTGATAGATCTGATCATGACATGATGTTTTCTCGAGAGGCAAATTTAATTTTGACGTGTGACCGGAAGTTGTTTGTGAGGTTGGAGCTTGGATGACACTTGATGGTGAATTGGTGTGCGGCGTCGCGCATTGCAGATGATCGCGGCAGTGGTCACGCCCACAAGTTCAGCAACAAATTGTTGCCTCAGAAATCATTCAACAGTTTGAAATCGCGCGGATAAAGTTTTCGCATGCAGGGTTGCTTTTCGCGCTGTTGCTGTTTAATGAATCCTTCTTGATTCACTCACTGTCACCGATGCGACGTTTGCAAAACGGATGAGGTAATTCCTTGTGACAGGCCTGCAGTATGTGACGGGAAATGCCATTATGGATGATGTGCACAATGTATTCCCATACAGCTGCGCCTTTGGTCACCTTTTATGGAGATCCATGTGTGTGTGTGTGTGTGTGTGTATGTATGTATGTATGTATGTATGTATGTATGTATGTATGTATGTATGTATGTATGTATGTATGTATGTATGTATGTGTGTGTATGTGTGTGTGCAAACTGCAACCGTGAGTGCAGTTTTCCGTGGGGAATGTCATCACAAAAGTCAGTGAATGTCCATTGCTTGGAGTGAATGAAGCCCAGGAATGTGAAATGAAGCAGCTTGTTTCTTTGATCGTGGACCTTCTTGCACTGTGGAGGATTAGTAACTGAGGAGAAACATCCGACTCTGGTCTGCGTGATACGTCTTATCAAAACACCAAAGTCCTCTGAACTGGCAGTTCTATGCAGAGCCAAGAAAGGTTTCAGATTGCACTTCAGTGGGAAGCAAAATCGGGTGCAGTGTCTCGCCTCTCTTTTTGGCGTTTTCACTCTGAAGTAAGAAGGGATGCGGCTTCCAACAACAGGTCGATGTTGGGAAGCACAGCGGTGGGGTGTCTGTGGAGCGCCTGCCTCTGGCCGCGCCCAATCTCCCTCAGAGCAGTGCGGGGAATGTTTTCCCGGAGATTGGTTGTTGTCATTGATCGCTCGAGCGAAGTGTCAATTGTTGTTTTTGGAAGCGGAACAGGATTCTTCATTCAACGTTCTGCACTGAAAAGGCTCCTTTTTCACCAGATTTGGAGGGACCTCCGTCCTTGAGTGGACCACAGCTGGCTTTCTTCACCTTGCTCCTTTGAGCGAAGATCTGCAGTTCTACCCATCTTTCGTTGTATTTTCGATGTGGCTGAATTGCAACTCAACTTGGGTAGTGACAAGGGTGCACGTGGCATTTGGATAGTGGTCTGGTGTTGCATGGACTGCTCTGCTGCGACGGCGTTGTCCCAATGAACACTTTCCACCCATGTGGAGCATTGATTGTCGAGCCCATTGATCTGTTAAAGACGCGCGCGGTGTGGAATCGCTCGAAGGATCGTTGTTTACTTGCCCCTGCGCACTTTGTGTACGCACAGGCCCTGCACATCTCTCGTTGTGGCAGAGACAGAGACTTGGTCTCTTCACGTTCTGTTTTTGCATTTGCCTGAAATGCAACTTGCCAAAGCTTTGGTGATCAAAACAAACAAGACGTTGCGAGGCTCCAGTGCTGCTCAGTTCGTGAAGTGAGATTATACTGGCTCTGACTTGGCTCCGCCTGCAGCTGCGTTTACAGAGGGAAATTTTGGGTTCCACTTCTGGTGTACGGGTCTGACAAAGGCGGTTTTTCGTGGTTTTGGTCAAAGGCAGTTTTCAGCGATGGGGCGTACATCTCAAATTCCTCGACGTTGCGAGAAGGGCCGTTCCTCCGGAAAACTGCGATTTCATTCACAATCCAATTTGCAACGACCGAGATTTTCCTTCCGGATTTGGAAAGGATTCTTCAGAAACATTGTTTTTGGCGTTCTTTTCATTCCACATTTTCTGGCTGGAGCTCCACCGGTCTTGTGAATCTCATTTCAGTGGTGTTCGTATTCTGCCGCTTCTGGGAAATGTCGAATTTTTTGCCTTTCTTCTGCGGAAAATGGATGAAGTCGGCGACAGGTGCAATGCAGTCTCCGTGGACAGCTGCATGGCCAGACAGAGGTCGTTCTGTTCTGACTTTCTGAAAGAAAAAGTTTTTGAAGAAAGCAGTGGTGTTTTGTGGTCTGTCGATGCTGGGAACCGTTGTCCAAGGTTGATGTTTCCTTTGCATCGTCCACGCATTGACGCCCCACGTCTTGTGAAGTACGTTTCATCACCCAATGTATTTCGGGACACAATGGTTCGGATCCTGTACAACAATAACCTGGGGGAAAAGACGGGAAGAAATCCATATTTTCCCCGCTGTTGACAAGGTGCGAGTCAATATTGTGAGAAGCTGCCGCTTTGTGTTGGGATATTTACCCTCAGGATTTTCGAAAAGAATTCGAACTGTTCCATCAGACAAATTCATATAGACACAGGAATTGCCAACAGAAGAGACCCTGAGACACGCATGCACAATCCTGGTGTGGAATATGCATGGGAAGACGGCTCGTGAAAAATTGATGGGTTCCTTTTGCTGGAGTTTTCCGAGGAACTCACTGAACCAGGCAGAGTTTCGTGGGGCTCAGGCCGTTTCGGTCCGTTTCGGTGCGTGATTGGCTGATTGGTTCGTCCTATCATAATTAGGATCGTACGCCGCACTAACTTCGCACGCGAGTAATCTGGCTCCGAATGGGCGCACAGCGATTTGGTGCGAACAGTTGATGTTATCGTTATGGCTGTGGGGTTTTGCAGAATTGGGCCAATTACGAGTACTTGTTCCGGACTCGGTCACAACACATCAAGTACTCTCGTACCTGGGTTCACCAGGAATTATTCCGATAGATTTCTCCGACCAGATCTGGCGAATTTTTGCAACCGCTCTCGCACTAAGTGGGACGCGACTGTTACGTTATGGCGGTGGCGTCTGTGTCTGCAGGTAAGGCTGTCACTGCCGTTTGGAGCAGCTCAACCGGAGAGTTGGGGGGAACCTGACTGGCCCATCCACATCGGGAGGGTGCGCAGTACACGATCAGGGTCATCCTCTGCAAGGCCAAGAGACATTATTGCACACGAGAAATTTGACAGATTTTGCCCAGCGGGAACGGGCCATTCCCAGCAATACGAAAAGTGCTCGCATAGTTTTTCGTAGAATCCAGTCTGGAATCCATTTTGGACGGAACATTTTGACTCCATGTTGGGCTCAACTTCTCTGCCCGTCCGCAGCCGCACTGCGCTCCGCTGTGTTCGGGTCTCGTGGTCCCAGCGGAACAATATTGCAGTGAAAGGCGGGAAGCCCCATCTCCATCGATGTGCGTCGCGACTTAGATTTTGTCAAAAAGATGAAGCTGCATTGTGCATGTTCTCGTTTTCTTGGTGTCAGCAAGGTAGCTTTGACTTTGTTGATTGAAAAAACACATCGACTGAACTTTGAATCTACTTTTGGTGGAAAAAGACGTTTGATGCTGCAAAGAACCAAATTTGCCATGTGACGTCAAACAACTGGGATTTGAGTTTGAATGGAAGCGTTGCTTGAGAAGAACGTTGACTCTGCTGGTAAGCTGCATAACTATCAAAAGCCAAGCGGATGTGTTTTCTGTTGACGAAGCTGTTCATAGAAATGCGATGCTTGCCGGATTTCCAACCTGGAAACTTGTTTTCAAACGTGTGAATCTGCGGCATCACAAGATGGCTGCAAACAAAATGTGATGCACCACTGTTTTCAAACCCTTTGATGCCAAAGAAGATGAAAAAGATCAGCTGCAATTTGAGGCTTCTTTTTCTACGACTTCTGAATATTCTTCACGCAGAACTCCTTTGTGGGCTGAATTTGCAATAAGTTGTTCGGTGTTTGTGCTTTGACACGTCTTCGTGACAGAATTGACAGCTCTTTGAGTGTCAGGTTGCAACAGAATAGAACAAACACTTCCCACATTCATTTGAAAGACGAAGCTGTTCATAGAAATGCGATGCTTGCCGGATTTCCAACCTGGAAACTTGTTTTTAATTGCTAATTGCTAAAGTTTCTTGAAAGAAAATTGTATGGTGTTGCAAATGGAGTCGAAGGTACTTTTCTATCGAACCGTTTGCTTGTAGTGAGAATGGAATTACCACAGTGAAAGCCTCCTGAACGAGGAACGCGGAGGCGTCGTTTTCAGCGCTGCAGGCTTCTGTGGAGAAGGTTCAGAGACACCGCAGCGCCGCGTCGTCCTTGCCGCGCGACACGGCATAGGTCCCCGCACGTTCAAAGTAACCTCGAGTGCGTGGAAGGCAAAATTTAAAATTTCCTCTCATATCTTTTTCTGCCCTGCTCTGTCTGAATTTTGCCGTGAACAGTCGTCCGGGTTTGTTTTTTCTTCGAAAGATGTTGTTTTGTGCTTGTGAAGACAGTGCGAATGTTTCAACACGTCAGTGTTCTTGTGGTCAGCGTTTGTGATTCTTTGATCAAATCGGGTCCTGAATCCGCGCGTGAAGTCGCTGCACGGAGCAATTTGTCACACCTGACAGGCAATCTTCAAGTTGAGACTTCCGTGGCCTGGAAGGAACGAAGCGCGACGTTCTTTTGGTGACGCAGTCAAGGAGAATGTTCACAGCTGAAGTTCAGTACCCCTCTGGAGGTCGCACCAGATCCTGGTTCCGACCTGGTGGTGTCGTGTTCAGCAAAGGTACCAGGCTGGTTTTTGCGCACGTGTATTTTCGTGCAGAAAGGTGTCTGTCTCCACGTATCCGACGTTGCAAATTTTGGCCTGCACACTCTTGAATTGATGAATCTTGTCCAATTGTTGTGGGCCTGGCGTGACTTGCTTTCCGTGCTGCCAAAATAAAGTTAAAACTGGCTGTTTTTGATGGCAACATAAAAATTCTCAAAGGTACGTACACCACGCGCCACCCCTGAAAACTTGAAATTTCAGAGCGAAGAGCCTGAGTTGCGAGACGGACGGGGGCAAAGCTCTTGCCTTGAATGGCGCTGTGTGAAATAGCGTCCAAAGAAAGAGTTCCTTGCTGTGTTTTGCTCCTCTGACTGACCGTGGTGGCGGAAATTGGGTCTCACAGAGCGCTTTGTGCAGGGCTCCGTCACTGACAATGGTGCCTGCAGAGAGCGAAATGATCTCATGTCATAACAACGTCAGCAACACTTGTGTTTTTTGTGTTGCTTCAGCATCAGCACAGGGTGTTTTTGAGGGTCTCAATTTCTCAATCTGTTATTTGTCAGATTTTGAAGCGAAAAGCTTTGTATTCACAACACCAAGATCCCAGGAAAGCTGACGCCATAATGTGTGACCAGGGTGATTTTCTGTGATCGTCTTTTCAATCAACTGTAAGCATGCAGAGAGAGACACGAAATTCTCAAAGACGCCATATTTTGACTCGTTTCAGACGCAACGACAGGCTAGCGTCGCGCAGCCGCAGTCGACTCATCCGGCGCCGGCGACAACAGCGCCGCCCCCGGGTGGCAGCGAATGGAACCAAGGCGAGGACGAGGATGACGAGGATTTCTCCAAACGCACCGAGAGACTTCAGATGGAGGCCAAGATCGCTCTCGCCCAGGTGAGATTGAAGTTTCAGTCCGTACTCTCAGGAAATGCAACGAAGTTGTTGGATTGACGGAAAGGTCGGATCTGTGGAATATCCGAGACAGATTCCGCGGAGGCGGATGTTACTGGAGTGAGCACTGTCGTGAGGGACTTTTCTTTTCCCTGGAGTGTTGTTCACAACAGCCCGAAATAGAACCTATGAGGTCGTTGAAGGACAATCCATATTTTTCAGCAAATCCAGTTTACGAAGGGTGAAAAGCAAACGAACCAAGAAAGCTGCCGTCCTGTTTGATTGCCTTCACGAAGTGTGATCTGGCGTACATCATTGAAGGCAGCACAGTGAAAACTTTCACGTATTGCTTTCAACGAAGAACTCATTCTCGGAGAGAAGTATCGAACTCCCGCAGAAAACGATCGAAGGAAAAAACTCGAAAAGCTTTGTCGCTTGCTGCGATGTTCAGGTGTTTCGAGCACTTGGTTTTGTGAGCTTCATTGTGTGGTCAAATTTTTCCTAACTAATCTGAAACGTTGAGAAGCACTCGTCCGGAGTTGTTTTCACAGTGAAAAGAGTTCGCGTGTAATCAATAGCCAATTACCCGAAAAAGATGTGAGCGAGCTGCGAGTCGAACAGATATCGCGTCCCTTTCCCGAATCTCCGGAGACTCGATATGGTCAATACGTTTGCGAAGACTTTCTCGCAGTTGCCGATGTTGGAAAAACAACATCAGCCGTTGGAGCAGGGGCTCAGACTCCTGGTTGAAAAACGTTAGATTAGATCTGCTGTGTGACGAAGTTCTCTGAGACTCTTTTTTGCAAGAAACAAGATAGAATCTTCGTGTTCAAGTGCGTCACAGTTCTACCATCGCTGTGCGTCCGATGCTGCTTTCTACCTGCTGAAGTGTCCAGGAGCTAAATTTTCAGAGTACACTGACTGGTGATACTTGTGGACAAAACAATTGACCTTTGCCTCAACGTGACATGTTGAATGCTGTTGGAATGAACCCGATTTCTGTTCGTGGTTCTTTTGTTTTCGTATGGAGTTCTAGCAGGACTCAAAGGCGAAAAAAAACCCAAAGGGCATTCGCTTGGACCACTTTCTGTGCCCATTCGTTCAAACAACTCTGATGAAATCCAGTGCCACATCGCTTCGATTGTGTGGTGTCGCGGTTTCGTTTCTTTGAAGTGAAATAGACGGAGATTGCGCACGGCGCTCAGCAGCTGATCCACAAACAATGACCGGCATCATCTGTGTTTCAAAAAGCTTTGACCTTCCTGGACATGCACAGGGCAGTTGTTTGGCTATCAACATTAATGTCAGGGTTTTAAAATGGTTTCAACCCTTTGAACGATCTGGCTGGATTCGTCTATGAAAGACGAAAGCTGTATTTACTCTGTAGCGACGACCTGCACGCGACGTCACGATAAAATCCTCTAATGTTCAGGTGTGGTCACATATTTGTCTCGTCAAAGGACGTAAATAGGCATTGAAGTTCTCTGGTCTCGTTCAGCAACCATGCTCAACAGTTTACGGGTTTTGTGGGCGACAACGGGCGGTGGTGTCTTGGCAGTCCAAAAACAGATTCCTTGTGGTGGAAATCCTTGTTTCAATGAGGGGTATCAGCTGCAGCAATCATTTTCCGCTTCCAGAGCGACGCTGTTTGTTGAACCTCGAGGATATCTGCATGTGAAACTTTTGTTTTTCTTGTTGCAGGTGCGGCCGATGGCGCACATGCAGCTGATGGTGGAGAAACAGATGAAGAAGTCTCCGCAAGTCGAAGTGGTATGTACCTTGGGCAGAGGCATGAGTGCACAATGAGTGAATGGTGCTGCAAGTCCACAGCTTGTGAAGTGCATAAAAACGATTGTTGTTGCAGTTTATTCAGTTGCTGAATGATTTTTGCGTCTGAGGTTCCCAATTTTGCGGATTTATGACGGGTTGTTGGAATCCATTAGGCTGGTCCGACCCGGGGACCCTATTCACTCAGCGTGGCGGGCCGCTGCGTTTTTACATCATATGTTTCCTGTATTGATCTGCCGTGCTTGAGCAGCCAAGAGTGCAGGGGAGGACAATGGTCTCCGACAACAGTCCCTGGCGTGATTGGCGTACCTGTGCCCTGAAGCGCCGTCCTTGAATTCTGGAGAAGAGTTTGTCTCCAGTTTCAGTGAAAAGTGAAGAGTTGGATCTTTCGGTTGTGAACAGACTTGAGAAAATGTCGTTTGTCATTTTGTGTAAGGCGGACATTTGCAGATTCTGACGACACCTTGGTTTGGATACAAAAGGAGTTCTGCTGTGTTCTGTACAAGTTTCTTCCGTGAACTTCCTTCCGTGTCGGCACGGTTTCAGCCCCATTCGTTTGGTGGCGAATCCGGGGCAAGGATGCGGATCATAGCTTGCTGGTGTCTTTTGAACAGGAAACGGTCATTCGAGGTTGAGCTGCTGCAAAGAAGGACGGCGTTAAAACCCTCAGTTAGACGCCATGTAGGTGAATTGATAGATGCGCAAATCTTGGCCGCGTGTTCAGATTCTGATAAATGAACCCTGCATCCGGATTCGATGTGCTTTGTGAGGATGTTGCGAAATATTTTATTTCCATACTTCACAGCAATGCACGGATTCTGAACAATGTCGGCATGAAGGCTGATGGACCGTATTCAGGCAGTTCACGGCAGGTTCAAACTTTGAAGCCAGAGCATGCGCGTCAAACATACAGTTCGACTCAGCAATTAGCGAGTTCCATTTGGTGGTGTTCGCTGTGTTTGTTCAGTACTTCCGCAGTCGTGCAAGTTTTCGCAAAACCCGCTGGCTCATTTGGGTTGTGAAGTTGTGTGGTACCCCTGTGTAAGCTGCTGTGAGGAAAATCACGTTGATCCCACACACAACCTTGGTTTCGTTGTGGTTTGTTTTGTTCAGAATTTGCCCAAACCCAAACCTACTGTGTTGTCTGACAATGAAGAATGGCGGTGGGTCGGCCATTATCTACCAAACCACAGCAGATCCTGTTGATGCTCGAACGAGATTTGACATCCGTCTCACTGCCGTCGTGGATCGTTCCAAAATTTGCGCTGTTGGGATACCAGAAAAAGATTCCGCCTCGTACGTCGTGCATCTGTGCAATGCAGGTTGTCATTGACCATCTCCGGTGCAGGTGTGTGTGCGTGTGGGTGTGAAGGCACCTTTGATGGATTTTCGGGACTTCGTGGCAAAGCGCTTTTTCTTTGTCGGTGCGATGTGAAGCCAAAAGCTCGTTCCTCTTTGTTCGACCCTTTTGTTTTTTCTTTGCTTCCCTAAAAACTGCGGGGACAGCCCCGTCCTTGGAGACAAATTCGACATTGCGTGGATCGGACTTGAATCCTCCGCAGCACAGTGCAGTTCTCCAAAGCGAGCGAAGGACTGTGAGCGCCGCGCTGCGTCCCGTCCCGTCTGAAGGATTGCGGCCCGCCGCCCGACCGCGCCGTCTCTGGGCAGGACGCCACTTACACAGATTAGTCCGAGCCCTGAGAGCCTCGTTAATTTACGACGTTTGTCCAGGAAGAAGCACAACGAGAGCACCAGAAATGCAAATTCTGCTCCACCAAGTGAAAATGTTTGGTGCAGGCTCAACTTCGGGACACGGGGTGAATTGAGAAATCCAGGGAGACACTTGTTTGGAAACATGAGTGAAAGGAAGTTGGTCTATGATTCTGAAGATTCCGCTGAGGCATGTTGAGTGCTGAGCGTTCCCAATTCCTCTTTCAGCTTTTCGTATTCCACGTCGTGTTGAATTGCAAATCCATCTCGATTGGACTTGATTATGTCGTGCATTTAAATGATTTGATGAAATTACTTCCACATAAATTCGAAAGCTGTTGTGGTTGAA
>JAAUXT010033922.1_pt1 | contig 10493 bp, 6 predicted proteins | sample 7278171 | NCBI WGS metagenome assembly JAAUXT01 (sample SAMN14350112, study PRJNA611818) | marine sediment metagenome | isolation source: surface marine sediment (1.8m) | place: French Polynesia: Moorea | collected 2018-08 | reverse complement strand
CGACAGCGGCAGGGGCCGCAATCGGCCTCTGGCTGATTTTCGTCGTGCTCTACGACCTGACGCTGCTCGGCCTGCTGATTGCGGACGAGGGTCAGCGGATCGGGCAAGGCCTGATATCGGCGCTGCTCGTCATCAATCCCACCGACGCCTATCGGCTCTTCAACCTCGCCGGCTCGGACGGCGTCGGCCAGGTCTCCGGCATGGCGGGGCTCGCTTCGGCGGGCAGCTTCGGGTCGGCGACGCCGCTCCTGGCGATCCTGGCCTGGGTGGCCCTGCCTCTGACCGCTACGGTCCTCGTCTTCCGGAGGAAGGAGATCTAGCCATGCGGCGCGCAATCTGGGGATTTTTTCTGCCGGCCCTTCTCCTGCTGGCCACGGCCTGCGGCGAGGAGGAGAAGGCCGAGGCGCCTCCGCCAGCCGAGCTGACGCGCGAAGCGATCGGGCACTACTGCAACATGATCGTGCAGGATCACGAGGGGCCGAAGGGTCAGATCTTCCTGTCCAGCAAGTCCGAGCCGATCTGGTTCAGCTCGGTCCGCGACACGCTCGCCTTCACCCTGCTGCCGGAGGAACCCAAGGACATCGTGGCCATCTACGTCAACGACATGGGTCGAGCGAGCTGGGATAAGCCCGAGGCCGGGACCTGGATCGAGGCGAAGGACGCCTGGTACGTGATCGGCAGCACGCGGCAGGGCGGCATGGGCGCGCCCGAGGCCGTGCCCTTCTCGAAGCGGGCCGATGCCGAGGGCTTCGCCGCTGCCCACGACGGCAGGGTCGTCGCGTTCTCGGAGATCCCCAGAGACGCCATCCTTGGCGAGGTGCCGGAAAACCGACACGGACCGGGCCACGGTCAAGCCGATGCCACGATGCCGGAGATGGCAGGCCCCGGCCAGCATCAGATGCAGCGCGGCGGATCGGGCATGGATCACCATCAGCACAGCGGCGAGGAGGTTCGGCAATGAGGGCCCAGGGATCACCCAGTCGCCGGCGCTTTCTGCGCATCTCCGCGGCAGCCGCCGGCCTCGGGCTGCTCGGACGGGGCGCGCAGGCCGGCCAGGTCGAGGTTCAGACCTGGACGGGCACGGCGCTCGGCGCCCAAGCCTCGATCCGCCTGCATCATCCGGACCCGAAGGCCGCCCGGGCCTTGATCGAGAGGGCGCGGGCGGAGATCGAGCGGCTCGAGCGGATCTTCAGTCTCTACCGTGCGGACTCGGCCGTCTCGGTCCTAAATCGCCAGGGCCGCATCGAGGCGCCGCCGCTCGACCTGGTGCGGATCCTGGCCGAGGCGCGGCGTTACAGCGAGCTCACCGAGGGGGCCTTCGACGTCACCGTGCAGCCGCTGTGGCAGGCTCATGCCGCGCACTTCTGGCAAGGAGACCGGGCGGCCGAAGGGCCCGACCCGGCTGCGGTCGCCGCCGCACTCGAGCGCGTCGACCACCGCGCCGTCGCGATCGACCCGGCGCTCATCGCCTTCGGGAAGCCGGGCATGGCGATCACGCTCAACGGCATCGCCCAGGGCTACATCACCGATCGGATCGCCGAGCTCCTGCGTTCAGAGGGACTCGAGGACGTCCTGATCGACCTCGGCGAGCTGCGCGCCCTCGGCCGGCATCCGGACGGTCGGCCCTGGCAGGTCGGATTGCGCGACCCGCGCAAAGGGGAGCGGCTGCTGCGCCGGCTGGCGCTCGACGACGCGGCGCTGGCCAGTTCGGCGGGCGCCGGGACGCGCTTCGACGGCAAAGGGCGCTTCCACCATCTCTTCGATCCCCGGCTCGGGCGAAGCTCCAACCGGTACCTTGGGCTGTCGGTCCGGGCGCCCAGCGCTACCCAGGCCGACGCCCTCTCGACGGGTCTGTTCCATCTCGACTGGGAGAAACTCACCGCCGTCGTCCGCGGGTCCCCCCGGATCGAAGTCTTTGCCTTGCTTGCCGACGGCGAAGAGCGCCACATGCGAGGCTGAATCACGACGACATCGCCGGACTGGACATTGGTCCGGTTGCTGGCCGGCGATTGAGGCGTCTTGTTCCGCAGCCCCGCGCGCGATGGCTACCTGTTGATCCGCGGTTCGGCGTAACGGCGGGCCAAGCGCATGATCGCGACACAGCGCATCGGTGTGAAGCGTGAATCATGCTTTGGAGGCAAGACGTCCGGCCGGCGATAGCCCGAACAAGGCGAGCATCCCGATGCCGAGCAGGAGGATTCTTCCAGGGCGAGATCTGCCCCTGTTCGTTTCGCCGCCCTTCCTTCCGTCGAGCACTGGGAGCCTAGGGCGTTATCCGATGAGATAGAGTCGCTTTGCAATCCATCTGGCCGGATGTAACGCCCTCAGGTCCGAGTGCAAGCGCATCACTCCCGGCTAGACGCGAAGGCGTCTGATCGGAAAGCGCGCAAGCACAATGACCGTGAAGGCCGGAGGGCACCGGCTTGAGACGGCGCTCCTGAGCCGACTTCGGGCCCCCTGGACGGCGCAACTTGACCCTGTTCTCCGACCGCCGCTATAACCGGCGCATTATGAGGACGCGCTTTCACCTGATGTGCCGATCCCGCTCGATCGGCAGCCCGGCTCTTTCGGCCGGGCTCTGATGCGCGCGCGCCTCGCTCTACCCAGTACCGACTGACGGCCTAGAGATCGGAGCGCGCCTTTCGGGGGCGCCGCTCGATGTTGCTTCGCCGGCGTCCCGGAGGCTCCTCCAGGGATTTTGACGCGATGAGTTCGCTGCAAGGAACGGCACAAACCGGAAGCGCGAGGGCGGCGACGCGCGGCGCCTGGCATCGCGAAAGCTCCGCCCTGCTCCGCCTGGCCCTGCCGATCATCCTGACCGGGTTGGCTGAGATGGCGATCAACGCCACGGACATCGTCATGATGGGCTGGCTCGGTCCGCAGGCGCTGGCGGCCGGGATCCTGGGCGGCCACTTCTACGCGTTCCTGCATTTCTTCGCCCTCGGCGTGCTGGGCGCGGTCGCGCCGATGATCGCCCAGGCCCTGGGCGCCCGGCAGTTTCGCCTGGTCCGCCGCTCCGTGAGGCAGGGGCTCTGGGTCGCTCTGGCGCTGGCCCTGCCCGGATTGGTCGCGGCGTTGAACGCCCGGCCGATCCTCGAGGCGCTGGGCCAGTCGACGACCCTGACGCCCCTCACTGAGGCCTACTTGGACGCCCGGGCCTGGGGCTACCTGCCGGGTCTCTGGTTCCTGGTCCTGGCGCACTTCTGCGCCGCCCACTCTCGCCCCCGGGCGATCCTCTGCGTCACCCTGGGGGCGATCGCGATCAACGCCCTGGGCAACTACGGCCTGATGTTCGGCAACTTCGGCCTACCGCGCCTGGAACTGGTCGGCGCCGGGATCTCCAGCGCCCTGGTCGACGGCTTCGCAGCCGCCGCGCTGCTCGGCTTCGTCCTCACCGACCGGCGCTTCCGCCGCTACCACGTCGTGGTGCGGATCTGGCGGACCGACTGGGCACGGTTCCGCGAGATCTTTCGTGTCGGCCTGCCGATCGCGGGCACCGTGCTCGCCGAGATCGGTCTCTTCCTCGGCTCCAGCCTGCTCCTCGGCTGGCTCGGCGAGGCCCAGCTGGCCGGCCACGCGGTGGCAATCCAGTGCGCCGCGATCGCCTACATGATCCCCTACGGCCTGGGCCAGGCTGCGACCGTGCGGGTCGGCCTGGCGGCCGGGGCGGGGGATGCCGCCGCCGCGGGTCGGGCCGGCTGGATCGCCCTGGCCTGGGGCTGCGGCTTCATGGTCCTTCCGGCCCTGGCCTTCTGGCTTTCGGCCCGGCCTTTGGTCGGATTCTTCCTCGATCTCGGGGAGCCGGCGAACCGGGCGGCCGTGGACTTCGCCATCGCCTTTCTGGGAATCGCGGCGGTGTTCCAGCTGGTCGACGGCGCCCAGTGCATCGCAAACGGCGCCCTGCGTGGGCTCAAGGACACGCGGATCCCAATGCTGCTCGCCTGTGTGAGCTATTGGCTGGTGGGATACGGTGCGGCCCTGATCTTCGGCTTCCAGTTCGGCTGGGGCGGTGTCGGCGTCTGGGTCGGACTGGCCTTTGGACTGTCGACCGCGGCCTTCGCCCTGACCTGGCGCTTCATCGATCGGCTGCGGGCGCTGCGGCCGGCGAGACCCGCGGCGATGGTTCGCCAGGCGAAGACCTAGCGTGGTGGCTTCCGGGTTCGGCACGGTTCGGCTGCCCGATGCGGCGGACTCCTCGCGGGGTGCGCGGCGTGCTAGGTTGCTGGCCAGGATAGATGCTCATGCAGGACGTATCGCTTCGGGGAATCAAGGACTTGTGAGCGATCCATGGATAGGGACCAAAGGCCGTCCAAAGGGCTCTGGGCGGTCGTCATGCTCGCCGATATTTCGGGCAGCACGCCGTTTTACGAGGCTGTCGGCAACGCCGAGGCGCAGCGGCTGATCAGCCGGGAACTGACGCGCTTGCAGGCGGCCATTCGCGACGAAGACGGGGTTGTCGTTCGCCAGAAGGGCGACGATGTGCTCGGCTATTTCAAGGGCCCGAGCCAGGCCTTGCGTGCCCTGCGCGCCATGCTGTCCGGTGGGACCGATCCCGTGCTGGCAGTTCATGCGGGTCTGCACTACGGCCAGATCGTCCTGGCCGAGGGCGATATCTTCGGCCAGGCGGTCAACCTCACAGCGCGGCTCGCTGCGCTCGCCAACGATGGCGAGGCGCTCTTGAGCCGAAGCTTCGTCGATTTGCTTCCGGCAAGCGAGGCCGCCGCGCTGCGGCCTTTGGGTCATATCCGTCTCAAGGGTGTCGGCGACCCGATCGACGTCTTCTCCCTCGCAGGCGACGAGACCTCGAGCCAAACCAGGATGGTCTTGCGGGCCAGAGGGACCGCTGGCCGGGCAGATGCGGCTTCGACGATCCCGAACGTCGCGGTTATCCTGACGCACGATCACAAGTCGCGGACCTGCCGCGAGGCAGAGAGCGTGCTGATCGGGCGGTCGACGGACTGCGGCATCGTGCTGTCCCACCCCTGGATCTCCCGCAAACATGCGAAGGTGACGGTGCTCGACGGGAAGTTCATCCTCGAGGATCGCAGCACTTCCGGAACCTACGTCTCGATGGACGGCGGCCACGAGTTCTTCCTGCGCCGCGAGAGCATCGTCCTAACCGGCAATGGCACGATCTCGCCGGCCGTGCGGCTCGCTCAACCCGAGGCCGATCCAATAGGCTTCGAGACCATCCAGCGCTAGCCGATCCCTTGATCGAGGTTGATCGAGGTCGTCGCTCGACGGGGCACCGGCGAGGCCGACCGCCCTTCGCGGCCGGTCCTCCGCCCGATTGAACTCGTTTCGCATTGCGAGTAAAGTTGAAGACGGTGGGGTGCATGCTTAAGCGTGCGAGGTGGCAAAACTCACAGATCAATTGTGACAGCCCATTCACCCAAAGCAATTGGCAGGATCAATTGCTCAACCCGGAAGAGAATAAAAAGAATTTACTCGACCGTGCGGGGAGGCGTTATGCAAAACGGCAGTCAGGAAAAGCGAAGCAACGCGATGGCACGGGTGATGATTCTGGCCGGATCGCTCTCGGCGGCGCTGTTCGCTGCGCCGGTGGCAAGAGCGGCGGACCCGATGCCCAATGCCTGTCCCGTGGACGGCTGTGTCGTCAAGATCGCAAGCGTGAAGCCGTCCGGAGATGAGTTGGAACTGACCTTCGAGGCCAACTTTACGCCGGACGTGTCGAAGAACCACTTCCACGTGTGGTGGGGCGAGAAGTACACGGTCAAACAAGCCGGCCGCGGCGCCAAACCCGTCTACGGGGTCGAGAAGGGCGCGTGGCATAGGCATGACGACTACCCGACCTACGTCACCCAGGGTGCCGCTTCGACCAGCGTGCGGGAGCAGGCGGTGTCGCTTTGTGTCAGCGCCGCCGACCGCGATCACAACATTCTCGACGTCGAGACCTATCACTGCGTGGACGTCAGCGATCACCTGTAGGAGGCCGGTGCGTGTATGACGTTACCATCCTATGTCGGTCGCTACGAAGTTCGTGATGAGATAGCCCAAGGCGGATTCGCACTCGTCGTACAGGCCTGGGACCAGGAGTTGGAGTCCCTGGTTGCGCTGAAGATCCTGCACCAGCAGTTCGCGCACAACGAAGAAGTCCGGCTCAGATTCCTCGAGGAAGCGCGCCTCCTCCGGCGGATCCGTTCGCCCAACATCGTGACGGTCCACGATCTTGGCCGGCTCAACGATGGGCGGCCCTATTTCGTGATGGACTATGCAAACCGAGGCACCTTGGCCCCGCGCCTAAGGGGCCGGTCGCGCGCCGACATCGGAAATCCGCAGGGGATCATGCTGCTCGTCGACGCCTTGGCGGATGGGCTGTCCGCAATCCACGAGGCAGGCGTCGTGCATCGAGACATCAAGCCGGAGAACATTCTGTTTCAGCAGGCCCGCCGCGGCACCACGGGTCCGAGCGTAGCCTTCGAGAGCGCGGAGGACGCGCCGACCGTATTGGTCGAAACCGACGAGCGCATCCTGGTGGGCGACCTCGGGATCGCCAAGGACCTTGTCAAGCACGACGCCATGACCACGATGATCGGCGGCACGCCGCGGTACCAGGCGCCCGAGCAAAGCGAGGGCGATGCCGAGATCACGCCGGCCGTGGACATCTACGCGTCGACGGCCTTGTTGTGGCATGTCCTGACGGGCGACAGGCCGCCGAGGGCAAGCGACGTCGCGGACTGGCTGGAGAGCGTTCCCTCGGCGTGGCATGACGTCATCAAGCAGGGTATGGCCGTCGATGCCAAGGCACGATTCGCCAGCGTGGAAAGCTGGCGTTCCGCCATCCACGACACGCTGGCCAAAGAGGCGGCAAAGACGCTCGGCGACCTGCCGACTCAGACGATCGAAAGGACCGGAGACTGCCCTTACAAGGGCTTGGCGGCTTACCAGCCGCAAGACGCGTCTGGCTTCTTCGGCCGCGAGGCTTTGGTGGACGAGCTCGTGCGGCGCGTCCGATTGCAGCAAGTGCTGGTCGTCGGTGGGCCCTCGGGCAGTGGGAAATCCTCGCTGGTACGGGCCGGCCTGATCCCGGCGATCACCGCCGGGGCGCTGCCCGGGAGCGATGCCTGGCGGGTGGCGCTTTTCACCCCGGGGCGCGATCCCCTGGCCGAGCTCTATTTCCAGGTCTCTCAGACCTTGAAGGACCGGAAACCCGCGGTCTCGATCGACGAGTTGATCGCGCACCCGGCTCTGGCGCGCCACCTGGAGGGCGCCAATGGCGCCGAGCCGCCCCTCCTGCTCTGCATCGATCAGTTCGAGGAGCTCTTCACCCTGGCGCCGCCCGACCAGCGGGCGAAATTCGTGGCCGCGCTCTCGGCCATGGCCGACCCCGCCGACAGCCGGGTCAGGGTCGTGATTGCGGTCCGTGCGGACTTCTACGCCGCCTGTGCCCAGATCCCCTGGCTGGCCGAGCGGATCACCGAGAACCAGGTGCTGGTCGGCCCGATGACGGCCTCGGAGCTTCGCCGCGCGGTCACCGAGCCGGCACGGCGGGCGGGCTTTCACCTGGAGCCGCAGCTGATCGACGCGATCATCGACGAGGCGGGCGAAGAAGCCGGGTCGCTGCCTCTGATCGCCCACGCGCTCGTCGAGACCTGGATCCGTCGCCAGGGCAGGACCTTGACCCTTGAAGGGTTTCGAGCCGCCGGCGGGGTCGCCGGCGCCATCAGCCAGACCGCCGACGCGATTTTCGAGCAACGCTTCGACATGACCGAGCGGGAGGCGACGAAACGTTTGTTTCTTGGCCTCGTGACGCCCGGCGAGGGGACCCCCGACACCCGTCGGGTGCTGGCCCACTCCGAGATCGACCACGATACCGCGCCCGACGTGATGCACCGGGCCGTCGAGCGTTTGACCGAAGTTCGCCTGCTCACGGTCGACGACACGACGGTTCAAATCGCTCACGAAGCGCTGCTGCGAACCTGGCCCCGGCTGCGCGGTTGGATCGAGGAGTCCCGCGACGACCTGCGAACCCGCCAGCGCATCAGCCACGCCGCGGCTGAATGGGACGGCGCCGGCCGGGATTCGGATCTGCTCTACCGGGGCACGCCGCTGCTGTCGGCGCTGGAGTGGGTGAGCAAGAATCCGGATCAGCTCGGGGCTCTCGAGCGGGCCTTTCTGGTCGCCTCGGAAGACGCCAAGGCCCGGGCCGAAGCCATCGCCGCGGAGAGCGAGCGCAAGGCGCGGCGCACGCGGCGCATCGCCGTCGCGGTCCTGTCCTTCTTCGCCATCGGCGCGACGGTCTCCTCGGTGTTCGCCCTGCTGGGGTTCCGGGAAGCCCGGCAGAACGAAATGCGGGCCGAGCAGGCAACGGTCGAGGCGCACAACAGGTTTGCCGGCGCACTGGGCGCGGCGGCCTACGGACTCGTGGATGCGGATCCGCTCCTGGCGCTGGCGCTGGGCGCGGAAGCCACCGTGCGTGCCGAGGGAGGTCCGCCAGCCTACGAATCCCGTGCGTCGATGGTCGCGGCGCGGCTGGCTTTGGTCCGCTCGGGGCCCTTCCTCTTCGGCAGCCCCATCGACGCCGGCGACGCCCTCGCGATCGCGCTAACCGCCGACGGGTCCCTCCTGGCAACCGCCCAGCGGGACGGCAAGATCGATCTGATCGATACCGCCACCAAGCGTCGGATCGGATCGAGTCTTCGCGGCCATTCCGGCGGGATCAGGGACCTGGATTTCGGGCCGCATGGCCGATTGCTGGCCTCTGCGGGCGCCGACGGCACGGTTCGCGTCTGGTCGGTCGACGAGGGCATGACGGTCGTCGCCGCGAAGATCGGGGAGACGGATGATGTCGTCTCCGGCGTCGGCTTCAGCCCGACCGGTGAGATCATCGCATCGGCCAACGGCGATGGAACGGTGCAGCTGTGGGACGTCTCGGCAAAGACGGCACTCGGCGAGCCGATGACCGAGAGCGCCCTCGGCGCCAAGGTGGTCGAGTTCAGCCCGGACGGGCGAGGTCTCTTGGCCGGTTACAGCGACGGAACGATCTACGGTTGGTCTCTGCCGTCGCGGAAGCCGCTCTTTGAGCCGTTTCACGACCCGCGCATGAACAATCCATCGAAGATTGCCTTGAGTCCGACCGGCGACCGCTTTGCGACGGCCAGCACCGAAGGCGCTGCGATCCTGCAGGAGTATCCGACCGGACGGGTCCTTGGACGCGCCTTCGGCACCGGAGACAGGATCACGACGGTGGTTTTCACGCCCGACGGCAGGAAACTGATCGGCGGCAACGGGAACGGCGCCGTCAAGCTGTGGGACGTCTACCAGCAGAAGCTCGTGCTGGAGACTTCGAGCGGCCACGGCCAGGCCATCATCGATTCCGAGCTGAGCGCGGACGGCAGGCTCCTGGCGACACTGGGACGGGACCAGCTGACACGGCTGTGGAGCTTCGACAGCTCCCATCGCATGTCCAGGGAACTCCGGGTTGCCGGCCAATCGGCAAAAGGTGTGGCGATTGGCGGGAACGGTAGTCTTTTGGCTGCCGGCGACGATGCGGGCAACGTGCAGGTATGGGACCTGAACTCGGACAGCGAGCCACTGCTGATGCCGGGGCACGCGCACCAGGTTTGGACTCTGGGATTTTCGCCGGACGGATCGCTCCTTGCATCCGGCGACCGTAACGGTCAGCTCCGCCTCTGGGATCCGGCCAGCGGCCGGCCCCTTTGGTCGGTCGATGCTCACGATGGTCCCGTCTGGTCCGTCGACTTCACGCCGGATGGCCGGCAACTCATGACGGCCAGCGATCTGGGCCTGCGCCTGTGGAGCAGCGAGACGGGCGATCTCGAGGCAGCCATGCCTAACGATGCCGGGCGCGTGACTCGCGCTGTCTATTCGCCGCTCGGCGACCTGCTGGCCGCCGTTTCAACCGACGGAAGGGTCAGGCTCTGGGACCCCGGCGAGAAGGCCATCGTGCGGGAGATTGCGGCCGACGACGATGTGGTGTGGGGCGTGGCTTTCAGCCCGGACGGCCGGCAAATTGCGACCGCATCCAGCGACGAGGTGGTCGCTCTGTGGGACGTGGCCACGGGCCGAAAGTTGGCGGTGCTGGCCGGCCACGCCGGCGGGGCGACCGATGTCGCCTATCTGGCCGATGGCGTCACCGTCGTGGCCGTCGACCGCCGGGGCAAGCTGCACCTTTGGGACAGCCTGACCGGCCGGAGGTTGAGCGAGGCCTGGCAAGCGCACAGCGATTCCAGCTGGCGGATCGCCGTCCACCCGGACGGCGAGCGCTTCGCCACGAGCGGTGACGACGGTCGGATCATGATCTGGGATCACTTCAGCGTCGCGCGGGCTTGCGAGATTGCCGGTCTTGCTTTCGATGCGGTTCGCCGTAAGCAGTATCTCGGCGAGGACGAGCGTTCGCTCGCCTGCGATCAGGGTCGATAGGGCTCCTTCCGCCGGGTGCAGGACCGGGTCGGGAGGACGCACGCTGTCGGGTCCGAAACGGGACGTGTAGACTGCCCTTCTCGCCCGGG
>JAAUXT010120702.1_pt1 | contig 10496 bp, 11 predicted proteins | sample 7278171 | NCBI WGS metagenome assembly JAAUXT01 (sample SAMN14350112, study PRJNA611818) | marine sediment metagenome | isolation source: surface marine sediment (1.8m) | place: French Polynesia: Moorea | collected 2018-08 | reverse complement strand
GACCGAGGTATTGCGTATCGCGCCGGAAACGGCCGAAGCCACCGCCTGCCGCATGGAGCACGTGGTCGAGGGCACGGTTCTCGATCGCCTGGTCTGCTTCATCGATTTCGTCCACCAATGCCCCCGGGCGGGCATCGACCTGCTGCGCTCCTTCACGAATTACTGCGAATCCGGTCGCCTCGACTGGGATCAATGCCAGACCTGTCTGGATGACTGCCGAGACCGCTTCCAATCCCAACATTCTTAAAGGAATCGCGCATGGAATGGCTTTCCGACCCCCAGGCCTGGATTGCCCTGGGCACCCTGACGGCCCTGGAAATCGTTCTGGGCATCGACAACATCATCTTCATCTCCATTTTGGTCGGCCGTCTGCCGGAACACCAGCGCCAGCGCGGACGCATGATTGGTCTGGCCATGGCCATGGGTATGCGCATCCTGCTGCTGCTATCGATAGCGTGGATCATGCGCCTCAACCGCCCGCTCTTTACGCTTTTCACCCACGCCTTCTCGGGCCGCGATCTGATCCTGATCGGCGGCGGCCTTTTTCTCCTCATCAAGAGCACCTTTGAAATCCACAACAGCCTGGAAGGCGGCGCGCACGGCGAGGCCCGAGCGGCCACCGCCGGTTTTGCGCACGTCATCATCCAGATAACGCTCCTCGACATCGTTTTCTCGCTCGACTCCGTCATCACCGCCGTGGGCCTGGCCCGGCACCTGCCGGTGATGGTTCTGGCCATCGTCACCGCTGTTGTGGTCATGATGTTTTCGGCCAAACCCATCGGCGACTTCGTCGACAGCCACCCCACCATCAAGATACTGGCCCTGTCCTTTTTGCTTCTGGTGGGGTTCACCCTGGTGGTTGAGGGCATGGGGCTGCACATCCCCAAGGGTTATATCTATTTTGCCATGGCCTTTTCCTGCTTCGTCGAATTTCTCAACCTCAAGATGCGCCGACGCCGGATCGAACCGGTCCGGCTGCACAAGGCCCAGAACCCGGACACCTGATGGGTACGGACGTCAGGTGCGGATGCGGCCACCGCCTTCACCAGACCTGGGCCGTTGGTCCGCGGCGAACGAGTATAAACCCGTGGCCTCACGGTCGTGAAACATCATGATTGATTCGGCGCCGATCTTCCCAACAGGACCGATCCCTCCCGGTCCCTCGGCCGCCGCCTATCGTTGCCGAAAGGGCCGGCGGCGGATCGGACGGTTGGGCCTGGCGGCCGCCTTGCTGCTTCTGCTTCTCCCGGAGGCGGCCCGGCCGGACGCGCTTGTCTGCGGGCAACCCGCCCGCAGTCGGGTGACGATCCATCGCGACGGCCGGGTCATCGCGGCCTTCACCGTGGCCGAGGCCGCATCCGTGGCCGAGCGCAGCCGCGGACTCATGGATTGCCCGGCGCTGGAGCCCGGCACCGGCATGCTGTTCGTCTACCGGGACGCCCGCCGGCGTGTCTTCTGGATGAAGAACACCCCGGTCGCGCTGGGTATCGTTTTCATCGCCGCCGACAACCGCATTGCCGCCGTCGAAAGGGGCGTGCCCCAAAGTTTGACGCGCATCACCTCCCCGGGGCCGACGCGTTTGGTCCTCGAGATCAATCATGACGAGGCCCGCCATCTCCAGGTCGGCGATCGGGTCGAACGCACAGCCACGGGGCCGGCAACCCAGGTTTCGCCCCCGCAGAAGGAATGAGCAACCACATGCCATCTGACAACCATCGGAGCACCATCCTGATCCGCCCGTTTGACATCGAGGACCATGCCGCCGCCATTGCACTATGGCAGGCCACCGAAGGCATCGGCCTGAGCGCGTCCGACTCGCGCGAGAACATCGCGGCCTACCTCGAGCGCAACCCCGGCATGAGCTTCGTGGCCTTGAACGGCAGGACGTTGATCGGTGCGGTTTTAGGCGGTACGGACGGTCGGCGCGGCTACCTGCATCACCTGGCGGTGGATCCGGGTTACCGCGGCCGCGGCATCGGCCGTGATCTGGTGGCGCACGGCCTGGATGCCGCAAGACAAGCCGGCGTGCCCAAGTGTCATTTGTTCCTGTTCCGCGCCAATCGATCCGGGCGCGCGTTCTGGGAGCACATCGGCTGGACGCCCAGATCCGACCTCGAAGTGGTCTCGATGGATCTTGCGCCCCTGAGTCCTGATGGCCCGGCGTGATGGTTTTACCGGTTCCAAGCCTCAACCCCATCCATATCGACAATCGGAATTAATCGTCAGAAACCTTCGAATCGGCCGCCCTCATCCATACCCGGCCACCACGCACCGTTTGGGAGGAAAAATGGAAGAACGCCTGGAATTCTTGGAAACACGCCTGGCCTATCAGGACCAGACGGTCGAGGCGCTCAACGAGGTGGTCACGCGCCAGCAGGACCAGATCGACCGACTGGAACGCGAACTTGAGCTGTTGCAAGCGGCCTTCAAAAACGCCATGGGCCAGATCCGGGAAGCCAAATTCTAGCCCTGGCCGCCACAGGCTGGCTGCCTTGGGACGGCTGGCGGCGCCAACTTCTTCTGGCATAATCCGCGCGATCCTGCTAAAGCCTCGAGATATCCCATTGCCCTTCCGAGGCACCACCAACGAGGGAGCTTCCGCCATGTCCACCGACGCCGTGCTTTTTGAAATCAATGACCATATCGCCGTCATCACCTTGAACCGGCCGGAGAACCGCAACAGCATGACGGCCGAACTTCTCACCGCCTTCCATGCGGCGGTCACCAGGGTCCAGCGCGAGCATGACGTGCGCTGCGTGATTATCACCGGATCGGGGCCCAATTTTTGCGCCGGCGCCGATTTCAAATCCGTCCTGGGGGAGGGCGATCGGCTGCCCCACGAGAATTTTAGGGCCCTGTACCAGCCCTTTCTGGCCGTAGCCGATATCGAACCCCCGGTGATCGCCGCCTTAAACGGCCACGCCATCGGGGGCGGGTTCGGCCTGGCGTTGATCTGTGACCTGCGCGTGGCCAATATGCAGGCCAAATTCGGGGCCAACTTCACCCGACTGGGATTCCATTCCGGTATGGCCGTCACCCACATGCTGCCGCGTCTGATCGGACTGCCCCGGGCCAACGAACTGCTGCTCAGCGGACGGCTGGTGAGCGGGGCCCGGGCCGCCGACTTAGGTATCGTGAACTATGCCGAGGAACCCACCGAGGTCATGCCGCGAGCGCTCAAACTCGCCCGGGAAATCGCCGCGTGCGCACCTGCCGTCGTGCGCATGATGAAGCGCTCCATCTACCGCGACCTGGATTGGGCCCCCTGGGCAACGGCCGAGTTGGACGCCCACCTGCAGTCGCGCACGTTCGAAATGGAAGATGCCCGTGAAGGGGTGGCGGCCCTGCTCGAAAAACGGGAACCGGTGTTCAAGGGACGCTGAGGGTGAACACCATTCAGGTCAACAGCTGGAACGATCTGCAGGACGCGCTCTTTCAGGACTCCTGGAATCCTGAAATCGAACGCTACCGCTCGCGGTTCGCGTTCCGCGGACTTTCCGACGTCGACTACCCGCTGGACACCACGCTCATGCGCCTGGGCGGACCCTACGTCGAACTCGAAAAACACCTCCTGCGCAATTTCCGTAAATACGCCCACCGCGATGTGGTCGAACGCGACTCGCTCTGGCACTGGCTGTCCATGGCCCAGCACCACGGCCTACCGACCCGCCTGATGGACTGGACCTATTCGCCCTTCGTGGCCATGCACTTCGCCCTGGCCAACCTCGACAAATACGACTGCGATGGGGCCATCTGGGCCGTCAATTACCTCAAGACCCACTATATTCTCCCGGACAAGCTCAAGTGCGCCCTGGACCTGGAGGGGGCCAACGTCTTCACCGTGGGTATGCTTTCGCAGCTGATCCAGTCGGTGTCCGAACTGGCGCAATTGGCGGCAGCGCCTTTTGCCCTGTTCTTCGAACCGCCCTCCATTGATGATCGCATCGTCAACCAGTTCGCCCTGTTCGCCATCATGTCCGACCCCACCGCGCGCATGGACGAGTGGCTGGTGAGCTACCCGGATATTTGGCGGCGGATCATCATCCCGGCCGACCTCAAATGGGAACTGCGCGACAAGCTCGACCAGGCCAATGTCACCGAACGCGTGCTCTTCCCCGGGCTGGACGGATTGAGCTCGTGGCTCAAGCGTCAGTACAGTCCCAAGCACTGACGGTTTCGTAAAAAGTCCGATAGCGATTCCGATACCGATTCGGGGAGATGGGAAGGGAAACCGATTGTCTAATCCGTGACGATCTGTGCGGATCAGTGGCCAAGCAAGACAAATGATTCACCAAAGGAGGCCCGGAGTGCCATACGTCAACATCCGCATCACCAATGAAGGGGTCACGCCGGAGAAGAAGGCCGCCCTGATCAAGGGCGTGACCGATCTGCTGCGCGATACCATGGGAAAGAATCCGGCGACCACGGTGGTGGTCATCGACGAGCTGAGCACCGACAACTGGGGCATCGGCGGCGAAACCGTCACCCGCATCCGTCAACGCGGATAGGGCGCATCCCGTGTGTCCGGGCGGCAACGGGGCCGGGCGTGGCCGGTGGCCGGTACCTGTCAGATGAAATCGGCCGCCGCATCGGCAAACCGCAGATTGATGGCGAGTTTTTCCAGCGACAGCTTGACCACGTCGGCTGCCTTGGGGTGGTCTTCGATGTAGCGGCTGAAAAAGGTCTCAACGGCGGCGGGGTCGCGCATGCCGGCCACCGGAATGACGGCGGCCACGACACGCTCGAGCAGCAGGGGATGAAAATCGGCCAGTTGGTCCTGGGCCCCCGTGAACCAATGCCACAGATCCCCGACGGCATGGGGATTGCTGCCCATAGCCACCAGCGGGATGAAGCGGTTGCGGTCGGGCACTTTGGCCAGGACGAAGGCACGCGCTTGGGCCAGCAGGTCCGGGTCCCGGAAGCAGCCCATGGCCGCCAGCACCACGAGGCGTTCGTGTTCGCTGCCGGCATTCTGGTAACGTGCGACCAGGCGCCCGAAGGCCGCGCCGTCATTCAGGTAGGCGTCGGCCTGACAGACACCCTTGAGGATGTCCGGGTGAAGCTTGGTGCGCTCCGCGGCCGCACGGGCAAAGGCGATGGCCTCATTGTCCCCGTAAACGGCGGCGCTGAAGAGAAATTGGTCGCGCAGGGCGGCGATCGCATGGGGTTCGTCCGCCGGCGGTTCAAATCCGATCCGGGCCAGGACGCGTGCGGTCATTTCGCGACCGGCGGCGGCGATGCGGGTTTCATGCCCGGCGCCCGTCAGCAGGTGGGCGTGGCGCAGGTGCTGGTCGATGCTGACCAGCGGCATGGAGTCGGTTTCGTCGACATACCAGTTCAAAAAATTGAGATAGACGCCCAGCGGCTCCCTGCCGGCCCGCACCAGGGCGAAGAGATCATTTTGCAGTCCCCAGCGGTCGATGGTCGCCAGACAGCGCCCGCGCACCAGCACTCCCAGGGCCGCGCGCTGGGCGGGGTCGGCGTAGGCCACCCGGTAGAATCCCGTCTGCCCGTCGTTGACTTTGACCGCCACGGCATCCCCAATGGGAACGTGCTGCTCGGCCGCCTCGAGCAGTACCCGCTCCTGCCGCTGGGTACCGTCCGATTCGAACAGGCGCAAGGTGACCGGAATCGGCCACAGGGTTTCATCCGCCTGGGGCTGGAAGGTGAAGCGCTGCTGAGACAGCCGCAGCTCATCGCCGTGGTGTTCGGCCGTCACCACAGGATAGCCCGGCTGCTCCACCCAGGCGCGCATGATCGCACTGACGGGGGCCTCGGAAACCGCCTCGAACGCGGCCCAGAATTCTTCGCTGCCGGCACAGTCGTAAGCGTGGGTCTGAAGGTAGTGCTGCAGACCGCTGCGGAAATGGTCTTCACCGATGTAGTCGCGGATCTGCCGCAGAATGCTGCCCCCCTTACTGTAGATGATGGGCGCCGTGGCCGTGTTGATCACCAAATGCTCTCCGCCGGGAATCTCGATGGGGAACGTCTCCCGCAGCGCGTCCCGTTGCAGGGCGCCGTCGGTTTGCCCCAGCACGAATTTTTCCCAGATTCCCCAGTCGGGATAATAGTGGTCGACGATGCCGTAGCCGAAATAGGTGGCGAAGCTTTCATTCAGCCACAGATAACGCCAGTCGGCCGGCGTGACCAGGTTGCCGAACCACTGGTGGGTGACCTCGTGGGCGATGACCTCGCAGATTCGCTCGCGGCCCTCCTTGGACGTCGTTTCCGGATCGTCGAGCAGAAGATTCTCGCGAAAGGTGATGGCCCCCCAGTTCTCCATGGCGCCAAAGGCGAAGTCCGGGATGGCGATGAGGTCCATCTTGCTGAGCGGGTAGGGTATGCCGAAATAGCGCTCGCAGAATTGCAGCGACTGGCGACCAAATGCGAGCCCCAGCTGGCCGTAAGGCACCGCCCCCGGCCCGGCCGCCAACCGCACCCGCGGGTCTTCGTCGTCCCTCGCCGATTCGAAACCGCCCACACCGAAGAACAACAGGTAGGTGGACATGCGCGGCGTACGCTCGAAAACGACTTCCTGGCGTCCGTCCGCTCGCGGGGTGACGGTCTGAATGCCGCCGTTGGAAATGGCCGTCTGGCCGGCCGCGACCACCAGGGTGACGTCGAACGTGGCCTTGTGGCGGGGGTGATCCAGGCAGGGAAAGGCACGCCGGGCATCACTTTCCTGAAACTGGGTCACTGCCAGGGGCTGGCGCCGGCCGTCCACCGGATAGCTGCTGCGGTAGAATCCGGCCATGCCGTCACTGATCGGACCCCGGTAGTCGATGTGCACCGCAAGCGGACCTTCCAGCGGTTGCGGCAGATCGATCAATAGCTGCTCCTCGGCCGCATTCAGTCTGAACGCGGCCGAAGCCTCCCGGCCATCCCACAGCACTTCACAGCGTTCGATGGTGAGCCCCAGGCAGTGGAGGTTCAGGTGGGTGACGGTTTGGGCCGGCCGGAAGGACAGCTCGGTGCGCCCGTTGAATGTGAAGGTTTCGAGGTCCGGTTCAATCATCAGTCGATAGTGCAGGTCGAGAGGATCTTGCATGGCCATCACCGCCTTTTTGCTCAGCCTGAAATCGCGCCGGCCCCGGGAAACCGCCGTACGCATGTGACGCGCCCCGTGGGCGCTACATCAAATTGCGGATATTCCGCAGCCGCACCACGATTTCATGCAGCCCCCTTTCGGCCCGTTTGAGGAACGTGCGCAGCGGCGGCATCTCCTCGTGGGAAAAATCCATAATGGCCGCGGCCATGCGGACCTTTAGGGGAATACCGTTGATATTGAAAACGTGGCGATGAAGATCGTTGACGATGCGGTCGCGGGCGATCTTGACGTCCTCGGGCACCGTCATGGGCAGCATCCAGAGCATGCGGCTCTTGTCGAGGGACCCCACCATGTCCGGATCGCGCACCACCCGGGCCATGCGCTCCACGACGGCCTGGTAGACGTCTTTCTGCTGAACCGTCCCCGGCGCCGCTTTTTCGCGCGGGATGGCCCGCACGATCGCAAACAGGATAATCGAAAACGGGGTGCCGTAGCGAATGGCCCGCTGCATCTCCTTCTCGACGAAAAAAAGAATACTGGAGCGGTTTAAAACCCCGCTGGGCAGTTCTTTTTTCTCCTGCTGCTTCTTCCAGGCAAGTTTGCCCTTGACGATCTCGGCGTAGATCTCCTGGAAAGTGTTCTCGTCGACGCCGCGCTCGCGCAGTCCGGACCGCACCTGTTCCAGTATGTGCGCGAGGTCCTCCCCCTCGGACGCGCCTTCTTCAAGGGCCCCCAGAATACTGAATTGCTTGAGATCACCGGCACCGGACGGAAGCCCCCCGCCCCATTTATCCAGGTCGATCTGAAGCCGTTTGAGCATGGCCTCCATGCGGGCACCCAGACGCTCCTCGACCTCCTTGAGCACATCGCTCTGCAGCCCCTTGGCCTGGAGTTGATCGACGATCTGGGACTGGACCCGTCGCAGCACCCGGTCCAGTTTTTCCTCCTCGCCTCGGGTGCGTTGGCGGCCGCTTCCAGACTCAACTGTCCGCCGATACGCTCGATGTAATCCACCAGAAGATCGGAGAGCAACTTTTCGTCGCCGGCCCCTTTGCGAATCTCGGCCGAAAGATAAATCAGCTCGGCTGCGATCTGGGGGTTGGAAAGGACTTCCTGAATCAGGTCCTCACCCTCCACCCCGATCTCCTCGGCCCCCTGGGCCAGCACCTGGGCCAGCCCCTGGCTCTGAAGCTCCTTGCCAAGCGCCCCGATCAGTTCCATGTAATCGGTCAGGGGCATGCCTTCGCCGACCAGGGCTTCCTTAAGCGCCGGCATCAAACGCTGGAGCTCCTGGGGGTCGGGTATCAGGCGGCGGATGATCTGGGCCAGCCGTTTGACCGTTATCGCCCCCTTGCGGTATTCGTCCCTGACCAGTTGGATGAAGACCCGGTCGGTGAGCTCATGGGCTTCCTGGTGGATGCCGGCCTCGTCGATGTAGACCACACCGGCGGATTTCTGGGCCTCGATCCCGCTGAGCAGCTTGCGTTTCATGTCGAAGACCGCTTCGGCCAGTTCCGCCAGATTGGCCCCCTCCATTTCCGGGGTTACCTTTTCGACTTCGCTGCGCAGGCGATTGAGCTGCCTGACGATCACGGCTCCGGAACCGGCGTCGCCCTCACCGCCACCGGTCCCCTGCTGGGCGGATGCCAGGTCCGAATCGATGAGCGTGCGCGAGGCGGCCCCCGGGTTGTCGATCACGTACCTCAGGGAGAGGGCCTGCTCGAGCTCCTCCATGACCAACCCGCCGGCCACGACGCTCAACACGCTCTTCTTTTTTTCTTCCGCCAACCCGCCCTTGCCCGCTCCCTCGCTTTGGGACAGCACGTCCTTGGACACCACGGCATCGTCTTCGGTGACCTTCTTGTAGACCACGTGGTTGAGCTTGATGGACTCGACGCCGACGCGGCCCAGCTCATTGCGCATGCCGTCCACGTTCGGAAAGGCCGCCAGGTCGATGAAGACACGCACGAACTCGGAAATGTCGTTGGACAGAATGCCCTCGTGGAAAGACACCGACTGGATGCCGGCCTTTTTGAAATGCGCAACCATGCGCGTGACGTTCAGGCGGGGGTCCAGGGGTTCGTCTTCGATGAAAAACTGGTCGCGATTCATGATCAGAACCAGAGGCGACTGGAAATCGAGAGCCTTCTGGATCGTGTGGAAGAAATCCTTGATGGACTGGCTGGTGTAGGGATGGTCGAGTTGATACATGGTCGACCGGTTGAAAAGAAGGGAAAACGAGCGGCCGACCCGATCGCATTCTTTTTTTATCTGCACATTGGACATGGATACCGTCTCTCCGGTCTTGGCAGAACGGGGCCGCCTTTTTTGTGTTGCGCCGGGTACCATCCAGGCCCCGGTTCAGTGATCCACCCTCCGCCCGTATCCCCGGGCCCGGCGGTCAAAAGGATCGTCAGTTCAGGTAGTTCTTCTCGTAGGCCTGCAGGTCCTGCAGAAATTCGCGGCAGGACTGGTAGCGGTCCGCCTGGTCGTAGGCGGTGGCCTTGAGAATAATGCGATCCATTTCTTCGTTTACATCCAGGTTGAGCTCGGAAGGCAGTTTCAGGAAACAACCCTCTTTACGCTTGACCTTCTGTTTGAGCAGCATGACCTTGGAATCAAAAGGGGGCAGCGGCAGGTCGGGCGCGAGCATTTTGAACAGCATGGTGCCGGTGGCATAGATATCGCTCCGGCCGTCCACGCCGCGGCCCAGGATCTGTTCCGGCGGCATATAAACCGGCGTCCCCTGGACCATGGGCATGTTCTCGTCGTCGGCGCGCAGGACTTTGGCCACGCCGAAGTCGGTGATGATCGGGCGCTGGGTGTGCTTTTCGACCAGAACATTGTCCGGTTTGATATCCCGGTGAATAATCTCCATCTGATGCGCGTACTCCATGGCCTCCAGCACCAGGCTGCAGATACGGACCGCCTCGCCGACCGGCAGCGTGCGCCGCGAGGGCAGCAGGTTCTTCTTGGCCAGGTTGATTATGCGCGCCAGTGATTTGCCTTCCACCAGCTGCATCGTAAAAAAGAGAAACTCATCCGTTTCACCCACTTCGTAGACCGGAATGATGTTGGGGTGCGACAAAATAGCGGCCGATTCGGCTTCGGACTGAAAGCGCTCGGCGGTCTTGGGCGTCAGAAGCTTTTTGGGAAGCACTTTCAGGGCGATCTGGCGCTTGAGCGTTCGCTGGTAGGCAATGAAGACAATCGCCATACCGCCGCGCGCCAGTTCCTTTAATATGGTGGAGGTGCCGACCTCGGTGCCGATCAGGTGGTCCACCTTGATTTTGGCAATCGCGCCCATCGCGGATTCCTGCGCCGCCGGGGGATCTCAGCGCCAGCCCGTGGTTTTTAATGTCGGGGTCGGCCATCGAACCCGTTGATAATTTTATCTATCCCAATTAGGGCCGCAGGTCAAACCGATAAAAACCGGCCCTCGGCGAAT
>JAAUXT010045722.1_pt1 | contig 10496 bp, 13 predicted proteins | sample 7278171 | NCBI WGS metagenome assembly JAAUXT01 (sample SAMN14350112, study PRJNA611818) | marine sediment metagenome | isolation source: surface marine sediment (1.8m) | place: French Polynesia: Moorea | collected 2018-08 | reverse complement strand
TTCAGGTTTGTTTTTCAGTCAAGGCAGCCGAGAACGAAGATTGGGCTTTGCGTGTCTTTATGTCGTAACAACCTGTGTGTGTGTGTGTGTGTGTGTGTGTGAGTGTCTGTGTGTGTGTGTGTCTGTGTGTGTGTGTCTGTGTGCACGCGTGCACAGATTTGTGTGCGTTTTTGTGTGTCTGTGCGTGTGTGCATACGTGTGTGTATGCATGTTTGTGTGTGCTTGCAACATGTGTGTGTGTGTGTGTGTGTGTAACCTGCAACACATGGACAAAAACGGTAGAGATCGATGTCAAACCTAGAGTCTGAAATAAACGGTGATTTACATCCCGCGCACATGCTGTGTTTAGGTGATTGAATGGTGCAAGCAGAACAAATCACAAAATGCCATTCCTGTGAGAAACTCTTGCACTCCTGTGGGTTGAAATTTACAAGTAAATTTTGTGGTTCAAACTTATTGTGGATTTACATGTATTTTGTTTTTTGCCTGAGGTGCCAAGAGGGTGACGCAGAACTTTCTTGTGCGAAGTCCCTTTAGGGCGAAGCACCTTGTGATAGTGCAGTATATGGCAGCTGGATGGAAATGTCCCCTGCCCCCCTCCCCCCTCCCCCAAGCCCCTCGCCCCACCTGAGCCACCCTGCAGCTGGACCCCCCCCCCTCCAAAGATAGCATGGCTGGTAGAAGACAAGGAGGACAAGGAAGAATTGGTGAACAAGGAAGAATTGACGACATCACGGACACCACAAGGGACTTGGCACTGCAGTTGCCTTGAGCACTGCTTCTTGTTGAAATTGTAGAGCGAAACAACTGGTGGCTTAAAATTTGCTTGTTCTTTGTCTGCAACAAGCATCTGGTAGAGATTATTTTTGATTATTTGATCCCACTTCATTGAGCTGAAAACTTAGTGAGGCAGGTATTGAGTTCTAATGCTTTCTATTTCCCAGTTGCTGGAATTTAGATCCGGCGATCTATTTTGAGGGCTCGGGGTGCTTGATATTTTTGTTCACTATTTTGTCCATTGGGGCAGCAGATAAATTTTGTGTGCGTTGTGAAGGGCCAGATTGTAGACCTGGCTTGGTGAGAATAAATTGTGGTGCAATTCACTTTTAAAATGTCAAAAGAAAACTTGTGAAAACTGGTGGCTTTTTCACAATGAATGTTTTGCAGTTTTTGACTGCTGTGGTGTAGTGATTGTTTCAGTGTGCTGATCTGGAAGGTTGGTTGGGGCAATGCAGAACTACAGTCATTTGTTGGAAGCAAAATTGTGTGCAAATGGCATCAATGAGCTGATTCACTGCAAATTGTTTGTTTTAAAAGTTGTGTTCCTCGCATGAAACGGTTGTTGCCATCTTTGACTGCATAGACACCATAATTTTGGCGAGTCACTTTTTGTCTTTTGATTTTCATGCATGTTGGGTTTTTGAACCCAATTAGTAAGCAGAACAAGCAAGGCGAAGTTTTGCAGTTCATATCACCTCGAAGTCCACGGGTCTATTTGCTTGTTTGAAGGTAGATTCCCACAAGACAACAGATTCGATCAACACAGCAATAAATTATGTTCCAGATGTTTGAAATTTGATCCCAGATCGGGTGCAAAGGAACATGAGCTGTGGAAGTGTAGCGGACTCGCATCACATCAGAAGGCATTTGGATCTGTGGAAAGCACGTGTTCTGTACTTATCCACAGAAAATCTTAGCAGTTCTGACTGAAACCAATTTTGTCGTGCTTTGATGAAAAAATAACTGAAACAGTTGAAGGCAAGAAATAAGGTCACACAGAAGGCAGATCTTGGGAAACCTTCGTGATATTGTTGGCGAATGTTCAAGTCCTACACATCACCTACATTGGCTGAGGCCATCCCATCATTATTTTTCAAAACACTTGCCTCAGACCCTACAATACATGATGACAAGATTGAATCTTGTATGCGGTTTCGTTGGACTTGGTTTCATCATGTTGGCACATTTCCATGGAAAGGAATGGTGGAGGGAGAAAAACACCTTGGTACCTACAAGGTAAGGGCTGTTTTGAACAACAACACAACTTGTGGTCAAGAAAGTGCCAGCAGGGTTCTTGTCCTGGAATTCAAGGAGTGAATGAAAGATTGAAAGTGTATTGGACACTCATTCTGACAACAGCAGAACCAGCAGACTTCCCACCAGCCCAACAGAAGGGTACATTTGCAAGCAGCACAAGTTGACCCAGAGGTTCTGCTCAAAGTGACTCTCACTTTGCAGTTAGGTGGATGAAATTTTCCATTGTGTTCATTGTTCTCCTTCCTGCACTTGTAATTTATATCTGTATCCTTCAACTCAAGATTGACAAAGATACACAGACAGTAAGTGAAGAGATTTTAATGTTTTTCCAGAAAAATCATGCTGCAATCCACTCAACTGACGGGAAGATTTGGAAATTGGATTTCCTCTTATGTCACTTTCATTGCCATTGCCAGAGCCAACAACCTCACTCCTGTTGTCCACATGGACCATCCACTCCTCAGAACTTTCAAACTGCCTGTGGAAGTGAGCTCAATAAAGCCAACAACAAGCAATTGCGGATGGATCCTTCATCCAATAAGAAATCAAATTGATATTGTTGGCCAGAAGTCACTCAAAGTGGATACTGTTGACTCGCTTTCAAAGCTGACCAAGGTCACAAAGATTGGAAGGGAGAAACACAATGTTATCTTCCTCTATTCTCTGAAAGGATTCCTAGAATTCTTTATTTGGGACAAAAACCAACAGGTGAAGGATATTGCATCAAAACAGTTAATTTTCCAAGACAACATCAGCTCAAAAGCAGAGCAGTTTCTCACTGCTATTCCTGGAATGTTTCCTTACCTTTCATCAAACAAGTCAAGATCAGATATGACATTTGTTGGAATTCATATCAGAAGAGGAGATATGGCAAATGTTGGTCAAGCAAGAAGCAGGGGGCCTCCCCCTCCAGCATCTTATTTCTTTAAGGCAATGGACTACTTGGCAAACAAATACAAACAAACTCCAATTGTATTTGTGGTGTGCACTGATGACAAACTGTGGTTCACAAACAATATTGAAAACAAGACAAATTATTCAGTTGTTTTGTCAAATTTTGAAGATTACAGTGTAGACTTTGCTATTTTATCCAAATGTAACCACAGCATCATGAGTGTTGGAACATTTGGGTTTTGGAGTGCCCTGTCTGCTGGTGGAGACACAGTTTACTACAAGAAGTGGAAATGGAGTTTGACAATGAATTTGATGTCAGACCAGGTGTTGAAAGATATGGACAATTTTGTTGGACTTGATTGATTGCAGTTGTTCAAAACAATTTGAGGAGAAAAGCAGTTTTTTCCACTTTTTCTGCAACAAAGAGTGCAAACAAAATTTTTCAGACACCAAATCTTTGTTCACAGAAAGGTCAACAAGTTCGTCACATCTTTGCTTTCAGGAGTTTGCCTTTGACGCTTTCTTGCTTCTTGTCTTTGTGATGGCGAGGTGGACATCCGCTTCAAAAAATTCTCGCGGGTAAATGTTAAAAATTGATGTTTTGCTCTGTACTGTTCTGCTTCTCGAAAAAGAAGAACGGCATCTTCGTCAACCTCGACACAAGCAGCATCACTTTCGGAGACGAACACTGCGCACTGCAAATCGTACGATTAGTTTCCTTCGGTACATGCAGCGTGTCAGTATTGAGTGAGAACAAAAGGAATGAGGCAAGTTGTCCAACAAAGCTGCCTTTTTATGGCAGGAGCAACACTGTTCAGTTCTGTACAAACATAATGTAAAATCGACAGAGAACAACAACAAGAACAATTCAACAAACGAATTATGTTGTGTTTTCGCACTTTGTGAAGAAACCCGTTGTTGCACGAAAAGAACAGTGTCTTTGTTGATGAGGTCCCCTGTGCGAAGGTCAGTTTCAGGGTCCGTTCGTGTGGCCCATGGCTTCCGGCTTCCCCACCCCCAGAGGAACCAGAGGCACCACAACAGAAACAAGAGGCAAGATTGTCGAACTATCTTGAAAAAGAAATCATAACCCTGAAGTCTGAAAGCAAACCTCGCACGCGAATAGGCGCCAAAGTTTTGTTGCGTCTTCAGTGCATTTTCAGGGTAAATGAACGGTAGGAGGTGGGGTGAGGGTTTTGCAGGGACACAGGCCCTGTGGGCTCGGTCTCTTTTGTTGGCGCATGCGTATGATGGGTGTGCATGGTGCCGGGGCACTGAGACACGGTGCAGGGGCAGGATTCTCACACCACAGGGTCATGGATCCACCCACAGCTCAGTGGGTTCTGTTGAGGATAATGGTGTGCTGAGGGGCGGGGGTGACCACGCGTTTTGGTAGAGTGTGTTTGGGTGGGTGCTTGGGTGAGAGTTTGAGTTGGTACTTGGGTGTGTGATGGGGGATTGGTGTGGGTGGATGGGTGTTGGGTGTCTGCTGGCTTGGGTGTGGGTGTGAGTGTTCGGGCAGGTATGTGGGCGGGTGTTCGTGCAGAGACAGGTACGTGGGCGGGTGTTCAGGGGTGGTGATAATCAGGGCGTTTGGGCGGGTGTGACGGGCGTTATCAGATTCACGCCCAGCGCCATCTCCACCCAGAGCCTGGACCCGGCGGGCAGGTAGACACAGGGTGGGGCCGGGTCCCCAGGGGTCGGGTCAGCCACCGGGGTCACGTGGACGCGCGCCGTTGGCGGGGAAGACGCAGGGCCCTCGGGGCGGGGCGGCGCGGGGCGGGGCATTGCTGGGCGGGGCGGGGTGGCCGCAGCGAGCTACACCGACTACAGCGCCACGATGCCGAAGTTGATGAACATAACGACGGCCACGGACACCATACTCACGTACCTGAAATGAGGTCAAAGTTCAATGGCAACGCAGAATAAACAAACAGGCCTTTGATGCCTGGCGAAAAGCCAGTGACGTCTCGGGTGAATCCAGCACCCCATGGACGATGGAACGGACTTCCCAGGTGCCTGCCCCTCCCCTGACCAAATTTGGAGGTCAGGACCCCCCTTTAAGAAGGTTGTGGGTCTCTTGTCTGGGTCCTGGATCCGCTAAAATCTGCCTCCTTGACCCACGTCTGGACGCACCCTGAACGAAAATACCGCTCACTGACTCACCCGACCCATTTCTCCCTCTTCCTGATCCTCAGGATCCGAGCCTTGTGGCGATGCACGCAGGACACCTTGAACATTTCGGGGCAGTCCTTCTTGGCTTCACACTCGGATTCACGGTTGGGTGAGTTCGGTGGGTTGTCACGTGGTTTGCAGGCTACGATGTTCTTGTGGTCCTGGAGGAACTTGCGAGACGAGCGGAACTCAACGACGAGGAAGAAAGCGACGCCGCTGATGACCTGGATGGCGCAGAGGGAGACGGCGATGAGAGTGATGATGACCCGGACCTGAGGGAGAGAGGAGAGAGGAGGGAGGAGGGAGAGAGAGACAGAGAGAGGGAATGAGAGGGGAACGGAGAGGGAGCGAGAGAACAGGGAGAATGAGATAGGGAGAGATGGAGGCAGAGAGAAGAGGGAGAGAGAGAAGGGAGAGAGGCGGGGAGAGGGAGAGAGAAGCAGAGGGAGGGAAAGAGAGACAGGGACATGAAGTTCACACGTCAAATTTCTCATCTCCATGGGACGTGGAATCGGCGGGGTTTTCAAACGTTGTGACTTCTGTGGTGTATTTTCCTGGAGCGACGAACCTGGTGCTGCATGTACGTGTGGTTGTGGCAGGCCACCTGCACGAGTTTGTTGAGGTTGTTGATGAAGAGCGTGATATCGAGGACCCGCTGGATCTGCCCCTTGGCGTTGAGGAATGGCCGCTTCTCCGTCATTCTCTACAGAGGGAATTGTATACAGATTCTGTTCCATTAAGGGTTTTCACGTTGGTGACGTGCATGTCAAAAAATTGACGCCCGCGTCAAAAATTTGTGATCAGTCTGGACCAATAGTTTGATGCTCTCCATTGGGCGCCATGTTGAATTTTGCAGCGTGCATGAAAAATTCTGACGCCGCCCAACCGCGTGTCACCAATGTGAAAACCCCTATTGTCACTCGAGGTTTGGGTTACGCACACAGCGTTCTGCTACACGGAGGGTCATGTCGCAGACAAACGTTGCGTGTGCAGAGGGCGCTGTAGTGATGGGTGCGATCACCTCTTCGAGGTGCCTGGATCCTGGTTGGAAATGCAGGCAGTTTTGTGCCTGAATGACTCATGAACAAATGAATGGTCTTCAACCACAGTGGAATCTCGTTTCTACCACGCAGTTGGGGTGGCCGCACAGGGATTATTTATTTTTGACGCGCGGCTATTTTTGAACTTCTGACATCTTACACTGTGTCTATTGAAGGTGGCCATGGCACACAGGGATGCATTTATTTTGAGGCACAGCTATAGTACATCTCTACAGACATTTTTGACGCGCGTCAAAATTAACAGGCTTCAAAAATAAACTCATCTATGTGGCCGCGGCTTTAGATCATGCAGGGGCGGCGTGAATCTGAGGTGGCCGACCTGACATGTGCGCAGTTTCTCCCGTCTGGTGAACCGTGCTCCACCCGACTGGGCTCGAAGCGTTCAACCGTACCACGTCGTTCTTCCTTCAAAGTCCAGATTTATCACGACCTTGACCCAATGAACACTCCTACTCCTTCTGAGATGTGATCCTGCAGCAGACCCGACTTTAACTTAGAGTGGCGTGAAAGGTGAAAATCTCGGTGCTTTACGTTGTTCTGGATATCAGGGTGTGGGCCCCGGCTCCAGGAACCTTCTACAGTTGCTCCACAACTTTAACGTTCTGCGAAGCACCCTCACGCTCACACCCACACTCGCACATGCGCAGAAGACTGTGCCTGGCTGCGCGAGGTCCAGCACTCACCCCCCCCCTCGGCCACACCGCGTGCGCCACCGCATCACGCATCACGCACCAACGTTTGGGGTTGGAACCCATCCGCGATCATGGTGTGAACACACCCATTGCCATTCGTGAGACCCATTTTGGTGCGCTGTGACTTTGGTGTGTGTGTGTGTGCGTGTGTGTGTGTGCTGTGTGTGTGTGTGTGCGCGTCTATGTGGGGGCGCACGCTTGCGTGCCCGCATGCATACAGGTATGGGCGCGTGCATGTGAATGGGTACGGGTGTGTGCGTGTGTGTGCGCGCGCGTGTGTGTGTGCGTGTGTGTGTGTGCGCACACTCGTGTCTGTCTCTACGCTTGAGAGAATCCGCGGACGAGAGAGACACAGAGACAGGAGGAGACGGGTAGAGAGAGACAGTGGGTGTATCGCCACGCAACGAATGCAGGAATCCCAACAATTGACGTTTGAGTTGTTGTTTCATGGCAGATCGCTGTGTATCTGCGTTGGTTGCAATGTTCATTGTTCCGACTTGTTGTCACAGTGTAGCATCTCACTGGGGACAAATTTATTGGTCACGGCTGACCCCAGGGTCGTGCGTTATCATCAGGTAATGAGAGGCTTGTGTACAGGAGGCGCCCTATCTGTTTCTGCGATGCGATACCTGCATGACTCGTTGCGCTACAGGGTTTTCCCTCAGCGTGGCCCGGCGGCACACACCAAAAGCCGTTTTCACATTGGTGCCGTCGACGTCAAACGCAGCAGAATTTTTGACGTCAACGTCAAAATTTAACCTGACGCCCAATTGGTTCGGCATCCAATTTAAAACATTCTTTGATGTCAAAAAGCCAATGCCGTCACCAATGTGAAAACCACTTCAGTGCCCCCCCCCCTCTCGTGGCCTGATCCACCACCCATGCAGACGTGGTGAGACAACAAACCACCAAGAGTTCTGCTTTTTAGTCGTCTATTTTTCCTTGCACTGACGGAATTTATTCGGATTTCTTCGGCATTTCTGCGCAAATGACATAAAACACATGAATCACGAACACACTTTGACCGTGCACAATCACAGGTACAAACATTAGCACAACAAAAGCCGACTGTTTCCAGGGGTGGGTTGGTACACATCCAGGGGAGAAACATCTCCGTGTGTGTGTGCACCATGGTCGTTGGAACATCACCAGTCGCTCGCACATCGAGAGTGCTGGGTGGGTGGGGGGGGGGGGTTCCAGGATCTGGTCCGGTGGGCACGAACCCCAACGTGAAGAGGAGCTGACTTCTGCTTCAATAGTTTCACAAGGCTTTCCCATACTGTGGCGCAATTGCAGGAGGGATGTTTTCCAGGGACGGGGTGGCCCCACCCATGGTGAATCAGACCCCCCCCCCTGCACAAATTTTCCGATCAGAATGCAGAATCAGTTTGTTTGTTCTCACAAGGTATAAAGCCAAATGGCTTCACCCATGACGTCAAATATCAGTTCACAGCATATCACAAATCGTCGCAGCCAATCATCCCCTGTGTGAACCAGTCACAAGAGTGAATCCGGTGAGATACCGCATAACGCGAGTGGTCCGCATTCATCATCACACAATTCCACGGAAACAACACCATGCAGAATAATAGCAAATGAAAAGTACACATCTGACCACCAATAAAAGTGTGACACAACATAAGCGGTGAAGACAATTGGTCAGTTGTTTCTCAAAAGTGAGATTTTTCAAGACGTCCACAAACAGAACAGCTTGAACATCACACGCAAGTAAGGGACAAGTTGCATTTTGATTCGTGCCAGAGATTTTGAAACAAAACTTGTGCTGGAATTATTGTGTGAGGAGTGGATCGTGGGCGGGCTGATGGGATAGGCCTGCATGGTTGAGTGTGAAAGGTGTGAGAGTGTTGGACTGTGTGTATGTGTGTGTGTGTGGTGTGTGGAGTGAGTGGCTTGCGGGTGGATGTGGGTACGAGAAGGGTAGGCCTGGGTGGGTGTCAGAAGGGTTGGCTGGAGTGGGTGTGAGAGAGAAGGGTGGGTGGTGGGTGAGTGTGAGAGAGAAGGGTGGGTGGTGGGTGAGTCGGTGTGAGAGGGTGGGCTTGGGTTAGAGCATCATGGGTTGCGTTCCGTGACTCAAGGCAACAAAAATGCAGTGCGAGTGACGGCTTCAGTGGCCCACGCATCACGACGGGTTTGATGAGAGGCGGTGGGTGGAAGGGAGCGTTGCCCTGAGACTGGGCGTCAGCAGTGGGCGTGGTGAGTGGGGTGGACGTCAAGGCGATCCTCTCTGCGGGGCTCTGGCCTCAGCAGCAGGATTCTGGCGGGAGTCAGTTCCACCGTTTCCTTTCTCTACCAGTTGCTCGGATTCTTTGGGCGGGACTGAAGGGGAAGGTGCTGTGGCTTGGGCAGGTATAGGTGGGGGTGGGGGTGGGGGTGGTGGTGGAGATGGGGTTGGGGACGATGGTGTGGGTTGAGGTGGGCCTTGGAATTGGGATTGGGGTTGGGATGCGGGTTTGGGTTTGGGTTTGGATGGGGCTTCATTTGATTGGACAGCACTGGGAGGAGCAGGGGGCGGGGGAAATCTCGCACTCCCTGAGGTCAGCCTGGGCGGTGGGTGTTGGGCGACGCCTGCGGCACTGGGCGGGGCCTGAGGGTCTGCATGACGAGGAGGGGGCGGAACCCTGGAGTTGGGTGGGGGCGATGCTGCCTCACTGGGCGGGGAAGGCACTGCCCCACTGGGCGGGGGCGAGGCTACTTCACTGGGCGGGGGCGATGCTACCTGACCCTTACTGGGCGGGGGCGATGCGGGGCGGCTGGGCGGGGGCGGCACTACCTCACTGGGCGAGGGCGGTACTACCTGACCCTGACTGGGCGGGGGCGATGCTACATGACTCTTATCGGGTTCGGGCGATGCTGGGCGGCTGGGCGGCACTGCCTCACCAGGTTTGGGCGGCACAGACAGAACTGCAGGGGTCAGCGGCCCCCGGACCTGCCCCTGAGCCTGGGGCGCCACGTGCTGCAGGTTGACGCCCAGCAGAACCTGGGTGCCGTTCGGGAGGGAGACGCAGGGCGGGGCGGCCGGAGCCCGCGGCGCCGCCAGCAGCACCGACTCGAGCGCGTCGATGCCGAAGTTGAGCACCATGACGACGGCGACCGACGCCACCGCCACGTACCTGGAACGCGCAAAGATATCTACATGAGTCACGTGGGATGACGTCACGCGTACGCGCCGGAGACAGGAACAGGATTACTTTGGGGGGAATTGCGGAAGTTTAGGTGGAATAGTGGCCGAAAATTCCAAAATCTGCAGGCTCATCAATTTTGCGGCAGTGAGGAAGCCTGCAGGGACCAGCTGGTTCCAGAGTCTGCCTGCACCATGTTTCTGCTGCCTCTGTTTCAATTTGATGAGAATCAGCATCTTAGTCAGCCAAAGCATGCTTGGAATACAGGCACCCGTGCGCATGGGAAAAGAAGGGTAAAATTGCCGTCAAGGATTGGAGAACAGAGGAGCGTGTGGCCGAGAATCGTTTGCTTGTCGAGAACAGCTGCATGTACGTGGTTTGTCCACGAATTTCCCGTTTTCACATAACTGGTGAGGCCAGATTCACCACACCAACTGGTGGGGCCAGATTCACCACACCAACTGGTGGGGCCAGATTCACCACACCAACTGGTGGGG
>JAAUXT010020500.1_pt1 | contig 10496 bp, 11 predicted proteins | sample 7278171 | NCBI WGS metagenome assembly JAAUXT01 (sample SAMN14350112, study PRJNA611818) | marine sediment metagenome | isolation source: surface marine sediment (1.8m) | place: French Polynesia: Moorea | collected 2018-08 | reverse complement strand
CCATATCCTGTGTAGATCCAACCAAGCATGTGACAGTTTCTATTCAGGGACAGAGTTTTATTGCCTGCACACAATGTCAGGGTAGGGAAGTCTAACATCATACTGATGCATCACAGAAGAAAATACATGGTTTTGAGCGTACATAACAGTCGAGTCAGACCCGTTTGGAAGCCCGGCACTCAAGAGTGAGCATTTCGATCCGGAACTTTCTTCGTTGAATGTTAGACTGAATCATATATCGTGATCTCTAGTTCATCCACCACAGTGTTCTGCAGTGTGCCAGCTTCGAGACTTGGAATCGTGTCGATTTCAAGCGTTGGCAGCAGGTTTTGCATTTTTGTGTTTCAGATCTTTGAGAAGCTGAACAAACAGTAGAACCTGAAGCATTCACTCTTCAGTGAGAGAAAAGAATGCGCCACATTTGAGTTGTGGACTGTTATGACAGGGTTTTCACACTGTACAAAAATGGTTCCTGTGAAATCACACAATGACTTTCCGAGACCTTTGGTCGAAAATGGAGTTGTGGGATTTCACAGGAACCCTATTTGTAAGGTGAGAACGCATTTCTACCACGATGCGAGCACACACGTGATTGTGGTCGCAAAGTTGTAGAATTCAAGAGACGACAGCGATCAAACCGCGCCGCGCTGCTCGTGTCGTGAACACAATGGGCCGGACAATTCAAAAGGCAGACTTGAAATTGTGCCCTGCCTCCCTTCGGGCTTGGAGGTCGTGGGCAGGTCCGGTAGCCCTGCTCTCGGTTCAGTGCCCAACGTTGTTTTTGGATTTTTTTGAGGTTCAACATGTTGTTTTGGGAATTCTTAGGTGTGTCGCACTTCACTGCCAGCAATAGCTGCATCGTTATTTGATCTTGCTGCAAAAATGCTTCAATCTACATTCATTTGCATGTGTTAAAAGCTCTTCAATGCTCAGAGTTCCTCACGTCACTGCCACGTTTTGTGCACAGCCTGCCTCTGTAGGGAACAAACGTTTTCTGCCCTGCCCCAGTTGCATCACATTTTCCAACAACACCACATTTCCAGTAACAAAATGAAGGAACTCTTGTGTCAGTTGGGAATTTTCATCTTTTGCTGCAACGCGCATAAAAATGGTGTCCGTGGTGGACCCAGGATCCGGACACAAGGGAGTTCAATTCTTGACTGCCTTGACTCGAGCTTGGAGAGCGCACGTTTTCGACAGTCAGTGAACAATAAAGGTCCGTTGACAAGATTCCCGATTCACGAGCCCACCGACACTGGATCCGAACGAGCGCAAGTTCTGCATGTCGAGACAAAATGACACAGAATCGAAGATAGGAACAAAGACTGTCAGGCTTGGCACAACGGAAATACACAAATGTAATGACAAATACGTGGACGTGATGCTTTTGTTTGTGAGTTGTTTCGTTGATGTGTTGGAAGAATCCCTCAGAACGAGAGTTGAAGCCTCGTCTGGTTCCAAAACCGGATTTGTCAAACTTCTGAAAACCGCGAAATCATGTAAAATTTGGAGGCGAAAGATTGACGTCAAACGTGGAGCCACGTGAACCTTGTTCGGTTTGATGATGAAACATCAACTGTCAGGTCTTGATGCAGCTGGTTTCGAAGTTTTTTTGTCAATTTGAGGAAACAATTAACTTTTGACTTGCTGTAGGTCTGGATGCATTTGTTGCTTCGTTTGAAGAAGGAATTGAATCGTCTGCAACAAAAATGTCCTCAGAGCCTTTTCTCCTGAGGTTATTCTTCTGAAGCTGACGCACAATGAGTTTGTCTCGTGTTGTTGTGAAAACAGGTGAGTGTTTCTGAGAAACAAACATACCTTGAGGCTCATGACATTGTGTGCACATGTGTGTGTGTGTGTGTGTGTGTGTGTGTGTGTGTGTGTGTGTGTGTGTGTGTGTGTGTATGTGCAGACGAGACGTACGTGTGTTCACACTCACAGACCGAAGGACAAAGTCACAGAGAACCCGCCCCCTCCATGCGTCTCGACCCCCGCCTCGGTTTGGTGGCAGCGTTGCTGGTTCTGGTGCGCTGCTGCGGTCCCGATGAGTTCGAGTGCAACTACCCAGCGGACGGGTGCGTCTCCCGGGACCAGGTCTACGACGGCGCGATCGACTGCCTCCGGGACGGGCACGACGAGAACAACCAAACCAGGGACACGGTGGCTTCTCAGCTGTTCCCTGCAGGTCAGAAGGAAACAATCCAATCAGAGCAAGAAAACAACGTCCTTTCTGACGCGGACACATGACTTTCTCTCACAGTTCGTGGACTTGTTTCGAAGGAAAACTTTCAAATCCCAGCGGTTGTTCGTATTTTTGCTCTTTCCTTTACAAAAATTTCAAAGTTTTCTCTTCAGAAAACACTTGGACTTCAAAGTGCCGTGAAATCGGTGAAATCTCGGTTTGCCTCAGACAGACCAGTTGTTTTCCAAGGAAGACGCTTGAGCTTCTGCAAAAGTTTTTTTCTCCCAAAGCTTGCATGATGTTAAAATTTAGACCTTTGTATTTGTTTCTTTCAGGCATGTGGGTTTGCGACAACAGGAAGAGACAGTTTCCTTTGAGAGACCTGTGTCGGGAAAACACAACTGGCATGTGCGAAGACAAGTCAGATACTTCATTTTGTTTGTGTGGAAAGGATAAATGGATCTGCGAAAGCAAAGAGCAATGCATCAGGAAGGAAGATGTTTGCTCTGGAAAATGGCAGTGTGCCGACGGCTCTGATGAGGCGAAAGAGTTCTGCAGCAACGGCTGGACCTGTCCAGACAATCACGTTTACTTCTGGAGTAAGTTTGCATTTCATAACAGTTTGATGTTGCGCCACCAAAACCATTGGATGACAGCCACATCAAAAAGACAAAACAATGGCAAATGGTAAAAAAACAAGTTCGAGCTGTCGCACACGTGGTGAGCGGGGCCTTCCTGCCACGCTTGGACCTGCGCCTACTTATGACGTGTCTGCATCTATTCCAGGGGCCTCGAAATGTGTTGCAGAGTCTGCCATTTGCAACGGTATTGTCCAAGTGAGAGATGGATTAGGTAACGCTTTGGACGAAGCCAATTGCGACAACTGGACCTGTGGAGAAGGTCGAATCAAATGCAGAAGCGCCCCGCGCTGCGTCAGCGGGACCTCTGTCTGCGACGGCTACAGCGAGTGTCTCCTGATGGATGACTCCGACAACTCCGACGAAGAAAACTGTGCCAACTGGACCTGCCCCGCAGGCTACTGGAAATGCAAGAAAAGCTTCAAATGCATTTCTGAAGTGTATGTTTGCGACTCTGACGCGGACTGTTCGCACAGACATTGTGACGCAGACTCAGACTGTTTCGATGGAACGGATGAGATGAACTGCGAAACCTGGGAATGTCCTCCAGGCAGATGGAAATGCAAAACTTCTTTTGAGTGCATTGATTCATTTGATATTTGTGATTTTATCGTTGATTGTGAAGACGAATCCGACGAGAGTTCTGAAGTGTGTGCAAGCATGACTTGCTCTGAAGGAAAATGGAAGTGTGATGACATATGTGTGCACAGGAGCATAGTGTGTGACGGATTCAATCACTGCTTTGATGGATCTGATGAGTTTGGCTGTGAAGAATACGAATGCATGGAAGGGTCATGGAAATGCAACAACCTGTGTATAAAGAGGATAAAAGTGTGTGATGGGAGAGTTGACTCATCAGTGGGTGGAGCCGATGAGCAATGTTGTGAGGAGTATGATTGTGGGGAACAAAAGTGGAAATGTGAAGACAACTCAAAATGCATCAGCAATGGAGCCCTGTGTAATGGATTTGTGGATTGTGGTGACCAGTCCGATGAAAAATGTGAGTGCCCTGTTGTTGCTTTGCCCCAGACAGACCAGTTGTTTCGCAAGCAATAAGCTTCAGCTCCTGCAAAGCCTTTTGTTTTCTTTGGAAGTGGGGCAGTTGTCCCACCCAAGAGAATGAGGACGTCTTCGGAGCGAAGAGTCTTGGTGGACTTACCTCCACAAGCACGCACGCCTGACAAGTCCTGACAACGTCGCGTCACTCACTTGCATTCTTTTGTGTCTTGTTCATACAGATTGCAAGAATGACAATTTTTCCTGTCCAGAAGGCTTTGGTTGGAAGTGCCACAGCAACTACCGTTGCATGGCGGACCATTTCTTTTGCGATGGAGAGCGGAACTGCCCAGACGGCTCGGATGAGACATTCTGCAACGAGTTTGCCTGTCTGGGAGATAGAATTAAATGTGGAAACGGGAGAAGATGCATTCCTGTAAGTGCGCGAATTTCTGTTGATTCGCGGGAGGGGGATCTTCGCTCGAACACAAACAAACGTGAAATACACCAATTGATCAGGAGGTGATATGTAAACAAGGTGGAGGGATATTTCCTTCTGCGGTATTTGAATCATTTTTTTTGGAGAAAGGGCCAATGTGTGTTTGGTTTTGCAGAAGAGCGATGTGTGCGACGGCTCCACGGACTGCCCGGACGGGTCTGATGAAATGTGCCACCACGCCTGCATCCCCCACTCATTCACTGGGAAGTTCACCTTGAAAGTCAGTAGCTGCTGTCAGATGCAAGATTGTATGTATACACAACGCTTTGACAAAGATTCAGTGTGAAACTGTGGTTATCCAATGTGTGTCCTTTCAGTTCTGTCAGGAAGAAAACACGAAGTGTATTCCGATGTTCTGGATGTGTGACGGCAAGGCTGATTGTCCTCTGGGATCAGACGAGGCTGGGTGTCGCTGTGAGGCCTTTGACATGACGGAAGGAAACACACTGTCGAACAACTCTGTGTGCCTTCCTCCGCACTGGGCCTGGGCGGACACGTTCACACCTCATTTTCCAAACGTGGCGTCCAAAACAACGTCTGTTTCAAGCGTTTCTGGTGAGAAACTGGCCCGATATGAAGCTGCTGGTTGTGCTCTTGAGAGTGGTTCGAGTGCTCACGCTCTCTCGTGTCATGATCCGTGTTTGTTGTTTCTCTTTCTGAACTGTTCAACATGGTTTTGCTTCAGGATCCACGAACAATTTCATTTACGTGGTCAGCAATTGCACGAAGGGAAAAAGATGTGGTGATAATGATGCTTGTCTTCTCAATTCTGGCACGTATCGATGTGAGTCTCTGACACTGGCTTTGCAAGCAACATGGGAAGGAGAAACGACCTCGGATCAACACATCTTCGCAGAGTTTGACCACGTGCAAAAGGAAGAAGTGGCATTTGAAGGCTCAGCGAGAAGCAACAAAAGAACAACAATCGCCTGTGTTGGATCGTGTAAGTTGAGTTTGAATCTGAGACTCGTCTTTGGAGCTTTTAACGAACATTTCGTTGTTGAATTTAGCAACATGACATTTCAAAATACTCTCATAGCTATTCGGAACGTTCATATGCACTTTACAAATGTCATGTTCTTGAATTCCTTCATTTTGGACGAGCCAACGGAGCCAGGAGAATTCGGTGCGGTTCTGCTGCGCTTTTCCAACGTTTCCTTCACCGCTTCTTCAGGACCTGGTGGTTCTGCAGGACTCGAGTTGAATGAAACGTTTTCAGTGTTTTGTTCACTCACAGAGACAGTCATGTCTGGTGTCTCTGTCCACATCAGATCCCGCAGTTCATTTCTAAGCATGGTAAGAAGCCGTGTCTCTGCGGGCTTCTTGTCCTTGGTCTCAGACAACATGGCATTTGTGTCGCTGGAGGCTGTAGATTTGTTGAATCTTGACGCCCCAGTGTTCCGCGTTGAAGCCCCGACGGTGAAGGCGGTTGTTGTGAGCGTGAGCGTGCGCAACAGTTCCGGGGGCCTCGCGCTGCGCACGCGCGACTCGGGGCTGCGCGACTCGTGGCTCGAGGCCCGCGTCGTCAGCTCCACCTTCACGCACAACGCGAAAATGGGATCAGGAGGGACCATCGCCCTCAGCTTTACCACGTCCTCATCGCCACGGAGATCAAGCAACAGCTTCGACGTCATCAATTGTTCCTTTATCAGCAACGCGGTCGTGCAGAATGGGCAAATGTACGCTGAAGGCGGGGCTTTGTCTCTTCACGGTCAGCCCTCCAAAGCTGCAGGTGTTGACGACGCTGCGAACTCTGTGCTCTTTGTCGTCATCAGAGACAGTTTCTTTGTTGATAATCAAGCTGAGAACGGCGCAGGTGCCCTGTATTTCTCACAAAATTTTCTAGATATTTCAATTCAAAAATGTCATTTTTCTTACTTTCAACAAGAGGTGCCTTCCTTGCGGGGTCTGTTCATTTTGGGCCATTCTTCCGTCTCCGTTGAACAATCCGAGTTTCTGACAAACGTGGACAACACGTACGTGTCACTTGTGGATTTGCAACTGATGACGTTGCGAAGCGCGGTCCGACGTGTTGTGGCAAGGCTGCAGTGCCTTCCATGGCACAGTCTGGTTGTTCGTCAGGTCATCGTGTGGGACCTGAGCAATCACAGCAACTTACAACGGCTGGCTCTCTATTGCGTCGACTGCCCACCGTCACTTTACAGGGCGTCAGACGGATTGTCCGAGGTTTCCTACCTCGGAAGTAACGATAACAATGTTGACCACAGTGGGAAGACAAACTGCACCACCTGTCCCCAGGGGGGGTATTGTCCAGGGAATGACCTGCAGGCCAGACCCAACTACTGGGGCTACCGCACTGCAGACGGCATTGTTTTTAAACAGTGTCCAGTCGGCTATTGCTGCGCTGGGACAGCAGAAAATCCTTGTACCAGCTACAAAGGTTGTGAGGGATTCAGGGAAGGCGTTTTGTGTTGCTGTTGTAGAGCAGGCTACTCACAGTCAATTCTGTCCAACAATTGTATCCTTGACAAAAACTGCGATGACACATGGTTCTGGCCTGTCTTCGTTCTGGGCGCATTTTTGTACATGTTTTGGTACACGTGTAAGGACATGGTTCTCGCGTTTCCAGTGCACTTGTGGAAGAAAATGAAGGGATCACAAGCAAACACCAAACAACCCGTGAATTACATTGAGAAAGGTTATTTTGGAATTCTCATCTATTTTGTGCAAGCCACTTCAGTGATGAGATTAGATGTCTTCCAAAACAGTCAAAATTCTTTGCTTTCCACTCTGAGAAAAACAGAGACAAACATAGGTTTGCTTTTGACAGTTGAGTTGTCCTACGTGCAGGCGGATGTTTGTCCAATGAGAAAGATGAACCTCACGCACAAACTTATCGCAAAGTTTATGTTTCTCTTGGGAATTTTCGTGTGTTGGCTTGTCATCTACTTGACAGTTGTGTCTGCAAAGCAACTGTTTGGATCAAACAAAAGTAGTGCAAAAGCACTGTTGTTGAACAGGGCAGTAAACACACTCATTGGTGGTCTTGTGAAAATTATAAAATATTCCTTTGGAGGTTACACGAAGATATTCTTCTTTTCGCTGTTGTGCATCAGTGTTGAAAGTCAAAAAGTCTGGAAACATGATGCTTCTGTTCGATGTTTCAGTACTTGGCAGAAAACTATAGCTGTCTTTGGAATATGCTATGTTGTTCCTTTTCCCTTCATGCTGTTTACAGGCATGTACTTATTGGAAAGGAGACAGATATCTGGCAATATTCTTCTTGCTGGTACTTTTTGTCCTCTTCCATTCTTGCTTCTGTGGTTGCCCAAAATGATGAAATCCTTTGTTTCCACAAGTGACAAGAAAACTACAGTCAACGTGAACTCAGCAGCATGGCTGGGATCAGAGGAAGACAAAAAGATGTACAACAGGTTCAAAAGAGGCTACAGAAGCGAAGGTGGTGCTCAGTACTGGGAGAGCGTTGTTATTATGAGGAGGCTTCTTTTGAGCTCAACCTCTCTCTTGCCAAATCAGGCAATGAAGTTGGGAGTGTGCCTGGTTTTGTGCTGCATGTTTTTGAGTCATCACAATTACAAACAGCCATTTCTGTTTCCCGTATCTAACAAAATAGAGACAGTGTCATTGTTATTACTCTGTGGCCAGGCTGTTGTAAATCTCATGAAGTCTCTTTATTTAAATTTGGGAGTATCTGCTGACAGTTCTCAAGCCGAAATGCTCAGCCAGTTAGCTGTGCTGGAAAGTGCATCTTTGCCTGGATTGCTTGTGAGCATTTTACTTTTAGAAATTGCTCATATCCTCCACACTTCAGACAAGAACTTCAAAGAGTAACTCTTTCGCATCCAGGGCCAGCACCTGACCTTTTGAAGAAAACATTGGTACCGTTTGTACCTTGGGACCAACCTTCAATTCAAACCTCCAACGTTGCACCACTCCACAAAAGAACTCTTTTTCAACTTGCAGCACAAAAGAAATGAAAGGGGACGGGGTGAAATTTGAGGGCTTAGGAGCAAGGTCTGGTGCCCCCTGACCCCTGCAGAACTAGTTTGCCCCCGAGCCACATGTATATGTTTTCTGTTTTACAAGCTCACATTTTCCCAGGTTTAAGCCACACCAATTGGTCGGCCCCTGGACCAGATCCGGGATTCCGTCCTGGGTGCACCTGGGGTTGCAGCAAAATACGGATCTGCGTGAAAGCGTATCAAGGAAAAATGCATCTCCGCCAGACAAATTGGCTTCAACATTGGAGAAATGACACATCTGAACCAAAGTGCTGTTCGAATGTGGTAAACTTTCAGCAAATTGTACTGGGCACGAAGCACGCGTGTAGAATTATTCCGAGTGAACCAGTGGCAAAACACACCAGTCATTTCATATTCATGAAGTCCTTGTCAGTTGTGATTGTTCAAACAGAAAACTGAACAAAAGACGTCGTTCCCCATTGTCGAATTGTCGCGCGTTGCATTTTTATGCCGTGTTGGAATCCATAACGATGGAATTACAGCACGAGAGCAGGTTTTCTCTCGCATCTGCGAGCACGCATCCTGAAACATTTTACGAGGTCAATCTCAAAAGTACCCGTTAATGGTTCGAAACTTGCGTTCTGCTGCCCAAAAGCAATTTGTGTGCCTTTGTTTTGTTCTTTTCTGTGAGGGAGATTCTTTCACACAGGTGCAAAAGAAAACTTTTTCACGAAGTAGAAGTATTTCAGTTACTATTCTGAATATTTAAAGAATTAGTTGAACATAAAGTCAAGGGAAAGAGTCTGCCCCTTTGTGTTTGGTCATACCAAGCACAAGGGAACCTTGTTTGAGAATAAATTGTGATATTTTTTCCAATAAAATAGTCACAGTTTGGATGAAGTGTGATTTCAAGACAATTTTCTGGGTTCTACTTCTGCTCAAAAAGTAGTTTTACAACCACACATTGTAGAAGGAATGTCAACCTTCCATAGCACTTGTTTCTGGGAAATATGAAGATGATCTTCAGTTCATTTCATCTCCATAACGGATACTTTTGAGATGAACCTTGTAGCTTCCCAGAAGCAACATCGTACAAAGAACCAGAGATTTCCTTTGTAAATTGGCCAGTTCTTCGATGGAAACCAGCATGACTGACAGCAGTATTGTGAAAATCTGGTTGTGAAGAAATCTTCACTTGTTTTTGTCCTGAGAATGAAATTTTACCTTGTGAAGGCGATACTTCTCAGATTGGCAACAGAAACAGGTGGGATATTTGGAAGAATATTTATACGCGCAGAGACCGCAGGGGGGTGGAACCTGCACGAGCAATGCAAACACTCTCAGCACAAAAGGTGATGTGTGCCTGCATCGGAGTGCAAGGATCGTTGTTTGAGAACAGTGTCCGAATCGTTCATGCCTGCCACTGTGTGTGTTCGCTCTTGACTCCTGTGCTGAACTCGGACAATTCCACGTGAGGCAGGGTCTGAACAACTTGCCAGTGTGTGAGCGTGTGTGCGATTGTAAGTGTGTGTGAGATGTGACCTGTGTGAGAGGTCTTCTCAAAATTTTATGACGACCTGCTTTGAAATGTAGACAGCTGACGAGTGACATTGGGTTGACCTTGTCAAAGTCACACACACGAACGTTTTTGCACAAGACCATGCAAAGACTACCCCCGCCCGAAATAATGGCCACCACCCGACCACTAAAAGTGTCTGGGGGCAAATCGCTGTCAAAATGATCCTTGGAGTGTATCATGTTTTGCTCCCAAAAGAGTCACTCTTATACTTGAAACCCGTAATCTTGTGTCTTTTGTGTTCTGGCAGAATTTCGACAAGTGGTTTGCACACTTGTGTCAGGATCACCAAAGAGTTCAACCATCATTTTCTGACATGGTTGTTTCAGTCAGTAATTGCGGTCCTGACGAGTTTGAATGTAACTATCCAGCTGATGGCTGCATCTTGTGGGACAAAGTGTACGATGGCAAAATTGATTGCTTGAGAGATGGACATGATGAGAGTAATCAGACAAGATATCAAGTTGCTTGGAAACTCTTTCCTAGTGGTGAGAACACCTTCTACAATTTGATACATAAGTCTTGAAAATTATCTTATTTCTGTTTCATTTTCTTTTTAGGTGATTTGAGGAGCTTGGTCCGATTTGTGAGCTTTTGGAAAAAGCGAGCGAAATCGGAGTGAGCAAAATCAAATCACCTATAGGCAGCCTCTTCCAAAAGT
>JAAUXT010014425.1_pt1 | contig 10497 bp, 4 predicted proteins | sample 7278171 | NCBI WGS metagenome assembly JAAUXT01 (sample SAMN14350112, study PRJNA611818) | marine sediment metagenome | isolation source: surface marine sediment (1.8m) | place: French Polynesia: Moorea | collected 2018-08 | reverse complement strand
GCCAAAGCGGGTCTTGGGTCAGACCCACTTTTGAAATTTTTTTTTTTTTTTTAAATGATCTGTGATGAACTGCGAATGTATAGACCACACGCTTTTTATGCATAGCATTCTTGTTCCAAAAGTGGGTCCCCCCCCCAGTTAGACCCACTTTACATACATGGACAGACGGACGGACATACAGACTGATGGTGATGACATTAAGTGTGTTGTATATGGCCCTTCGGGCGACCACACGCTTAAAAAGTCCGGGAGCAGACTTTTTTCTGAAGTTTTCTTCCCCCAGCGAACCCGCTCCCCCAAATTGGCAGTGTGTCCTTCGAAGTAAGCATGTCACTGTGTAGAATTTTTGATACCCCCCTCCCCAGAACCTCCGAACAACTTTCACCTTGTCCAGGAACCAGGACCAAATTTTGGGTGAATCCAACCCCAACCCCCAAAACAATCCGCATTGCCTCGCTGCGACGCGACGCGCCTGTGTTCAAAGTTCAAAACTCCCGCTTTCTCGTGTCCCAAAGCTCAGATTCTGGCTTGTGTCGATTGGTTACAAACACAAAGATCTGTAGGTAGGTGTGGATTTTCCTGTGCAAGTTGAGATCTCTTCTGCCAAATTCCTCACAATGTTTCCACTCGAGGAGGACGGAAGATTTGTTTGGTGCCGTGTCTCTGCCTTGATCTTCTTCCGGAATATGAAGATGACCGGTCCGTCTCGCAAAGAACGGTCATCGATGATCGATGCCCAAATCCAAATCGGTTGCGCAGAACGCCATTTCAATTTCTTGGAAACAAGTAGGACGGTTCAGAATTTCTGAAGAAACACCGTCATGTGCTGATATTTGCAACAGGACTCACTTGGAACTGCAGGTCCATTTCGGACAATTCGAATCTCCATAATTCGACTTTTGCATAATTCGACTTTTTTTTCAAAACAGGTTTGAATTTTTGTGTGTGTAAATAGGTTTCATAATTTGACTTTCACATAATTCAACTTTTTCATCGGCAAAAAGGGCAAGTCGAATTGTCCGAAACAGACCTGTATTCAACTCTGTGTCGTTGAGGAACTTCAGTTGCACCGTTTTACTGCTTCGCCGTCTTGTGGGTCACCGTCCTGAACTTCGACCACTGCAGGACACTCACTGTCCTGTCCACATACCAACACCCATTTTACCAACACCCAGTTTTCTTGTGTCTTGTCCACACTTGTTGAATTTCATCGAAATTTTTCACGCGGCAAAAGGAGACCACCTGACATCACATTTTCACATGTCATGTCATGCGACAGGCAAATTTCTAGGGGAACACAGTATTTGAAAATGTGTCATCTATCAGATGACATTCAAATTTTTCAACGTCACCCCCAAGACGCATACAATTTGACGCACAGAAAATTTCAAATGTCAGAGGGTGAGTCACGTTTTGAGGTCAGGTAGCATCCAAATTTTACAATGTCTTGCAACTCCCCCCCCCCTCGTGTATGTGTGACATTTTTTGTCAAGAGAGAGAAAAATTGTCAAAAGTCGTGGAAATTGGGTATCACATGACACTGAAATATAAACTTGGATGTCACCTGATATCACTGTTGAAATATCGTGTGACCAAGTCCCCAGGCAGTTGCAAAATTTTAAAATGTTATTGGTGAGCAACCCCTGGGTCGAGTGACAGTTGGGGGGTTGGGGTGGTAGGTACTGGGGCCGCGTGACATCGAAATCAAAGGAGAAAGCGCCAGAACAATAAACTGCCGCTCCGCCGAGTGCAAATGGCCCTGACAGTGGTGGAAAAGGGCAACAAGAAAGCTACGCTCAGAATTCTCAACTCCGCCAGTCACGGGTTCAGTCCAATTGAGTTGGCCGAGTAGAATTGCACAGGAGGGGGCGGGGGCACTCAACTCAACGAATTCAACCAGCACAGCACATACAACCCAGAATCAACAAGTTGAGGTGCCTAAGCCAGTCTGACTCGGGCATCTCAACTTGACTGAATCCAGTGGTTCAAAATCACGAGACATGGGTTTTCGTAGACACAGGTGATGCGTGTCATGCACAACGGTCAGCGCTGAGTTGAGCCCCCCCCCCTCCGGAACCCGGTGACTTAACTTTGCACAGTTGGACGGACATAACGATGGTGATCGCACCAAGCCCGCGGTGACGACGCCCATCGGCGAACCGCGGGCTTGAAAATGTAGGTGACTTTGGTGTTCTAAGTTTGCGGGACAGGCGGACCTCAAGCAATTTCTCTGAGGTGTGGTGGCGTCCAACAATTTTGGTTACCACGACCCCAACTTCCGCCCGTCTTCAACCTGACGAGTTGCAGGGACCAGTGCCACGAACTGCAACCATTTTCACTATTTTTGCAGCTGCAAGTGAGAAGGTATGCCATCCAACTTCACGAAGGCAGCCCTGCAAAACAGTTCAATAAACCTTGCTCGGGTCCCCAACGGCGTCTGTCTGCAAGTTTTAACAGATCAAACAAACACCAAAGAACCAACGAGCTTGGCAGTATTCAAGATCAGCTCAAGTGCTGGTATTTGGAGCTGCGGACGGCACCATGCACAAGTGATTGAAACAGGCCTGAGATTGCAATTGTGAGACAGGCATTTTCACACCCCACAGGGGGCCAGTTCGAATTTCTGCACAGTGAGAAAGGAACTATGTGTGCTTTTGTTTCATTTCGGAAAAAAACAACATTGTTCCCAGCTCTAGTAGGGTGCAGTCAAAAGTACAGCAGTGTTCACTTTCTACTCCTGCAGGGAGTTCCTTCCTGGATCAATCTGCGGACGTAACGGGGAATCGGGTTCTTTTCTGTGCACAAGTATGAAATGCCACTTCCAGTTCAGTTTCCTACCGGTGGCTCTGCTGGTTCTCGCAAAAGAACAACAGCCAGTGAAATTATTTTTCAAAAAAAAAAACTTGTTGCTGCAATATTTTGTTGTCCGTTCCGTTCACAATTACAGTACATGTACATTTTACCTTTCAATTGAAACAAAACGCAGGAAGATTGAATACGCTTCAGCTGAAGTCTACAATTCATTGGTTCCAGAATTGTCAAAGTCCAGAATAAATTTAAAATCTCCGCATGAAATTGTCTTCATCGTGTTCGACTTCAATCAAACAGGTCCTTTCCCAGAACAAAGCCCACGGGCGCACACTCCATGTTCCAAGTCGGTCCGCTCCACCGAATTTGACGTCAAGACAAAACTGCATCTTTTTGCTTGTCGACGCGCAAAGTTAACAGAATCCCTGTGACCATGCTTCATGGACTTTTGTAAATCCACCGTTGATCGAACGTCATTTTTGTCTGTCACATGTCTGGCGATCGCAATGCCCATATCTCCATGACAACCAAACCACGTCACAACACTGAGCGTCGATAATCGCCGCAGTCCAGTAAAGTTCCTCCAGCTGCACGAGAAAAGTCCTTCAATGATAAGCGAAGCCACGCTTGTGTCCAAAGTTACAAAACCTTGAAGTTGATGAATCGACCGAAGAACTCTTTCCTGATGAGAGTGAGAAGAGCTTTGTGCGCGGCTTGTGAATTGATGAACGTGACTTTCACGTTTCCCATGGCGTTTCCTTGCTGATCAACCTCGAACAGAATCGACTCAGGCACGTAACTCGTGCCTTGCAGGAACTGGCTGACATCCAGCATCGTTGCTTTGAACGGGACGCCGGACATGATCACATCGCACGGTTGCCCCGGAGCTTCCGGAGTCACCCTGGACACGATGTAGCGGCCATTAGATTTGTGATTGTTGAGCTCTGAAACCATGTCGCTCTCCGATATGCTCGAGACTGAGACGGGCCTTTGCCCCAACGGGGCGCCACTGCGCTGCAAGGCCTTTGTGCAATCATCCACGCTGGTGAATTCGACGTAGGCTTCTCCAATGCAACGCGCGTCTGGGAAAAATACAACATGAATGCCATTCGGCCGCACAGACAGGTCGAAGAAGAATGCTTCGACGAGACCAACTTCTGTGGTGAACGGCATCCCCATCAGCTTGACACACTGGAATTTTTGATTGGTGACCAAGGTTGGAGTCGCCCCCTGGAAACTGCCTCCCGTCACCTCCCGCGGAGGGGACGGCTCTGCGAACCTAGGATGCATCATTCCCTGCGGGGCAACTCCGACATCCCCTGGTGGCAAACGTGCTCTTTGGTCGTGTTCGTTCATTCTTTGGCCAAACCTGGCTCTATCTCTCTGATCAAACCGGTCTCTGTCTCTTTGGTCCAACCTGTGCACAATGTCTTTCTGGTGGTGAATTTTCTCATCACGCCCACCTCCCAAAAGATCTCTGTGCGTGTCGAATCTCTCTCTTCTGTCGCGATCTTCAAAGCTTCGGTCCTCTCGTCTGTGCATGTTCCTCCGATCGTCTTCACGCCAATCGTTTCTCTTCTCACTGGGCCCCCTGGCAGCAGATCCACCCCTCATGAAATCTTTCTTGTGCTGCTCGATGCGCTCTTTCGCTTCGTCCATCGTGATCGGATACATGTCAACAATGTGTTTGCTGTTCATGTACTCGGTGCCGTCGTATCTTCGCAAAGCTTCTTCCGCCTCCGAGACTTTTTCAAATTCCACGTAAGCAACACCCAGGCAAAGTCCTTTGTTGTCAAACGGGATGTAAACGCCGTTGTTGGTGATGTTCAGATTTCTGAAATAAAGACGAATGTCATGTCGCTCGACTCGGGCGGGCAGGTTTCTCATCATAACGCAGCACGTCTCAAAGAAATGTTTGCGATCCCTGGCCAGCGGCTGCGATTCGCGAGGCACGACGTTCGGCGGTGTTTCGTGAACGCGCTGCTCGGTTCTCTCGATGCCCTTGCGCCTGTGGTCTTGCGGCACGAACGAATCAACGGCGCGCTCAAACCCAGCCAAGCTGCACTTTTCAATTCTGATGCGATTGTCCTGTAAAAGGGCGCCGTCGAACGAAAGGGCCTTGTCTCTCTGTTCTTTGGTCATAAACATGACGTAAGCATTTCCGTTGCGGTGTCCGAACTCGTCGTTTTCCAGCTTCAAGCCACTGTCAGGCAGACGCAAATTCTCAGTGAAGAAGAACCTGCGCACATCTTTGTAGCTGATAACAGTTGGCAAGTGACTGATGAAAGCACATGTTCCGGGGTCTTGTCTGTCGTTGAACTGATCTCCGTTGGTTTGTTCGGTGCCGTGGCGCGCTCGGGGCTGCGGCATGTCTCGCGGCCGCTCTGCACGACGTCGTTCGTCCTCTTGAGAATATCTCCCGTGCTTCTCCCTTTCTCGTGAGTCCACTCCCTCCCTGTACCTGTCGCGCCTTCCATCGGGTGACCGGTCTCTCTCGCGCTCGCGCTTCCTCGAATTGCGCCTGTCCAAAGAATCGTCTTGCTTGCGATCGCGCTCGCTTCGTCTCTCACGATCCTCTTGACGGTGCCAGTCGTCATCGTGCTTCCGCCTCTCGTCTCCTGCTGCGCGTCCGTCCTCAGGTCGGTCGTGAGCTCTTCCTTCCGCTTTGTCCCGATCCGACTTTCGATCCTCTTCAAAGCTTCTCTTTCTGGAGTCTCGATGTTGCTCTCTTCTGCGACCATCTTCACGACTCGTCCCTCTCTGCTCGACGCCTGCGTTTTTGTCTGTCAGCCGCGGTCTGTCATGGCGTTTTTCATCTCGGCTTGAGCTCCGTCTGAGTTTCTCGTCAGGCTCGCGACCTGACTCTCTCGCAACATTGTCACTTCTCGGCCTGTCGTAACGAACAATTTCAGCTCTGTGGCTTCGTCCCGAGCCCGGACCATCCGCCCCTTGGTCTTTGACCACACCAAGACTTTGTGGCATTCTAGACTGAGTACCAAACTGCGATGGAAGGTTGTGAACAATTGGACCTGAATTCGGCGTCGCAATAGGGAATTTGCTGGATGTTTCTCTCATCGGAAAATTCTGCATTGCTGAGCGTGCTGGAGGGATGCCCGAATGGAACGGCAAGGACCCATCATTCCCTTGGTGAAACCCGACCTGGCCGAGGAGAGCACCTGCAGCCCCTTCCATTGAACCCGGAGGAGGGCGCGAGTGGGGCGCACCGAAAGGAGGGGGACGGTGAACGTACGGCCCACCCACTCCTCCACCCACAGGTCCGGGACCAAATGCAGGAGACACGGTGATGTGGGCCATGGGTAAACTGGGTCTGCCATCTGGGCGGTCGTCTGTGTCCACCTGCAGTCCGCCTCTCGCGGCAGCGATCACTTTCTGCATCTCCGCCTTGCTGCTCAGCATAAGCTTCACCGAGACCCCGTTCAATTTTTCACCGGTCAGCATCATGGCTTTTCTCGCATCCTCATCAGTTGTGAAGGCAATGAAGGCGTCCCCCAGGTCTCCGCCGACAATGTGCACGCCTCCGTCCGGAATGGACATTCCCTTGAAGAACTGCCGGATGTCCAACGCGTGCGCGTTCCATGGCAAGTTCTGCAGCCGAATGATCACCGACATTCTCTTTCTACTCCCGTGACTTGAATCTTCAGCCTGCTGGTGCGACAAATAACACACAACATATTTGAATGAGACATTTTGTAATGTTGTCAGGATCGGTGTTCTTCCTACCACAAACCAAAGCTCCACCGCAGCAATCCTGAAACGCAGCAACTCAACAACGCTGGAACACAAAGGAAACGATATCGTCAAGGAAAAGTCCAGCTTGGTGAGCGCCACAACCACAAACCTGCACTCGCATGGTTCAGTACAATTTATTGTCTCCACCGCAGTTCGTAATCCAAATTCATAATGGCCTGCAAACACAGAGGATCCTTCATTTTCACCAAATGTACTGGGGGCCTCTCCAAAACGTTTCCCATTTTCCATTTGTTCTTCCCTTTTCGAAAGATCTTCATTTCACTGTTTTCTTGCGAGATGTTTCCCTTCTCAGGATCTCTTGTGCAATTCACTTGTACACGTGTTTGTTCTTTGCAGGAGAGTCATTCATTGGTAACGCTGACCTGCATTGAATTTCGTCCCTGGACAATTCTGTGAACATAAAGATTGCTAATGTATTTTGTTCGGCCGACCGTGCGCCCATTTTCTGGAAAAACACCCCGCTCTGAACTCTGTAACTCGCCAGCGTGCAGACCCTTCCATTTCTTGTGTAATTTCCTGTTTCTCTTTGAGCAAGAACATTTTGCACCAAGAGACCCTCACAAGTTTTGATAGAAATTAATCCGACCTTGTCGATAAAATTTCCAATCATCATGTACATTCAGTATCCATCCAAAACTTAGTAAATGTTTCTTGTTCTCGCACCGAACACAGATACTCGTGTGTTTTCCTTTGCACATGATTTCAAGTTGTCCATCCTCTGGCGGCCACACCAGTCTCAAACTTTCAAAACCTCTCCGCTATTCACGATTAATTCAGTGTCGTCTGCGCAGTATCAAAGAAATCAAAGAATATGTCTGCGTCTCCACACGAATGGTCCCCAGCGGGAGCAAGTCACGGGAAAAAGAGGGGGGGATGAGAGAGAGAGAGAGAGAGAGAGAGAGAGACACACACAGACAGACAGACGTGAAATGAAGGGAACAAAGGGGAAGAGAACAAAATACCACGCGGTATATGTGCCATTGCAAATGTGGCAATCATGACAAACTGCTTTGAGCAGTTGTCTTCAGTTTTGAAGAGGTAGCCATTTGCTTTCAGCAAAAGAAATCATTTGAGCTGGAATGTTGTTGACAATATTGAGCTGTTTCTTGATCGTCATGCCAAAAATCTTCGCGTGGAAACTGGTCGTGAATAAAATCTTAGCATTTTTGGTTTTTGCAGTTTGTAGAATTTTCACAAGCTGGGGAGCGGGAATCCTGTGGTTTTTGGTGAGCTTTTTTTTTCCGTGTCAGCTTCAAGAATAGTCAGGAAAAAAATTCTCGACACTTTCGTCGGATCACATGCCCCCCTCCCCTGGTCGTGAACATTTCTACAGACACACGTACACAACAACACCAGGATGACAGAGCCAAGCGCGCGATCAACGATCACGATAAACGATCGTGATCACGCGTTTTGCAACTGTTCCAAAGGCAAGTAAGAAAATGTCCCGGACATTCGTGAAAAAAGATCAAAAATCCTTGTTGTGAACCACGCGTAAAGGACAGGGCGGAAAGTGGTACAGCTCAATGTGCGCCACTTGTGCACTTTATTTTCGGGACAGAAAACAATCCGAATGTTTCTTTTGATCGAAACGCGAAGTTCTAATTTGTCCTCAATTCTTTAACTGACGACAGCTGTTTGAAAGTACCACTTCCCAAACAAGTTCACGCTGAAAAGTAATCTATCTGAGCATGACGTCACAAAATCCTTCAACTTATTTCATCCAACTGTAACAGATCCAATCTGACGTGGGCTGGAAACAGATTTCTTTCGGTGTCTTCAGCAATCCGATCCCCAAATGACGTCGATTGGGAAAGTGAAGCCTTTTGCAACGGAGTCGCATCTCAACGATGGCAATGACCCAGACAGTTTTCTGTCCAAAAGCGAACACCTTTCTGCGAGTCCTCCACGCTGGTCACAACAGGCTTCTGCTTGTTCTCGTCCGTGATGAAATGTCGACAGGTCTGCACCACTTTGTTCAATTCAACCCAAGGTTGGACCGTGAGCGAACGCCTTTGCTGACGTCCGAAAAAGTCTCCCCCTCCCTCCCAGTCTTGCATTTGTGACTATTTTTGGTTTTATTTGCACGGGGATCCACCCCTGGAACCGATGTTCCCCCACCATTCCAACATATTTGATGGTCGCGTAACCGGCCATCTGGGTGCCGCTAACGGCTTAAAAACCAGTAGCATTCATGTGTGCGTCTGTCCACACTTTGGAATGCAACCCCCCCCCCTCACCCACCTACTGGGCTGGACCCCACCACCCACTGGGTCAGACCCACCTACACACTGAGCCAGACCCCCCCCCCATCCACTGGGCCACACACCCCCACCCGCTGGGCCAGACCGAAACGAGCGACCATCAGGGTTCCCGCCCGGAACCTCTTGTTTTCGATGCCCTCTTTTCGATGCCAACACGCTTCCAGCAAAAAATCTTTGTCTTGAGTCTCCTACTCAGCAAGTAATTCGCATGTTAATACATCTACTTTTCCAAACCACAAGCAGAAGCTTTGATATCCAGGCAAAAAGTGACGCACATCACTGTATGTGAAGAACGAAACAAACATATCTTTTTGACATTTGCGGCGTTCCCCTAATATCGCCCACTGAATCTGGATTGCAGTCATATTCCATCAAAATGAGAAGTTAGTGTCTCAAAGAGCATTCCTCAAAACAGATAAACTCACCAATTTAAAGTCTTCTCAAACTATGATGAGAGATGCAGACAAATATATAAGATGATGAGTTGAATTCTGTTTCTGACAAACTTTTCCGCAAGCGCCTGTTCGCCAGGTTTGTTTCCCCGTCGGAGGGAGCATCTAGTGGATCTATAGTTGATAATCTAGCGTTTTGATTATCCACGATTTTTACATTCCATGAATTCCGTCTAGCGTTGATATCTTTGATAATATGTTTGGCAGAGACTGGTTGTCGAATATAAAAATCAATTTAAACAAAAAAATGACCTTGGTTTACTTTTCATGTTTTGGAGATAAATTTGGTTTTGAAAAAATACCAGGCGAATTCCACTGTCCAATCGTGTTCTGTGAATCTGCTTGTCCAAATCCATGGCGGTCTCCGCATGTCAACAAATCGTGAATATCAGTTTTCTAGTCATCCTCGTGCATTTTGGGAGCTGTTACGGGATTTATTTTATTCGATATGAAGGTGTGAGTGATTGCTTAACTGGACCAAGTGACCCCACCCACGAGTTCTACGACATCTCGCAGCTGCAATGCACACCGTGCTCCCAGCCTACGAACCTGCAGACTGTCAGTTCCGACGGTGAGCCATTGGAGAGCGTTGAACCGTGAAAGGACCGAGCCATCGAAACTGATCGTCCACACGAAAATACCAGCTACGTGTGACTGAATGTCGTCAAAATCTGGAATGATTGAAGAACAAGATTCCACCCGAGTCCCGAGGCTTCCCGCAACGTGTCTGGGCACATTGCCGTGGGAATAGACACACACACACACACACACACACACACACACACACTCACATAAACACGTGTCCGCCTCCTTTCTCTCGTGTTTGGTTTTACTGTCAGTGCCATGCACATCAAACTTAAGTAGAAAGTTGTGTGCGCATTAAACTGAAGTGAAAAATAACGATACTGTACAAGTTTGGACCAAACAATTTTCGTGAACAGACGAAACTGAAGGGTGGTCTTTGAGGCAATTTCTCAGCCCACGCTCAAGAAGCACCGAAAAGCCCGTGCGTGATCACGATTGTGTTTCAGTGATTATTGATGGTCGCGTAGCCGGCCATCTAGGTGCCGCTAACGGCTTAAAAACCAGTAGCATTCATGTGTATGTCTGTCCACACTTTGGAATGTAACCACCCTGCTCCTGATAGACCCCCCTCCCCCCTATGCCAAACCCCCTCCCTCTGTGCCAGACCCCCTCCCCCT